>Ga0137409_10003344_pt1 | contig 17030 bp, 15 predicted proteins | sample CZODoug1_16funga_FD_122059 | JGI IMG/M metagenome (GOLD analysis project Ga0137409, IMG submission 122059) | Vadose zone soil fungal communities from Angelo Coast Range Reserve, California, USA - CZODoug1_16fungal (Hybrid Assembly) | ecosystem: Environmental > Terrestrial > Soil > Vadose zone... | reverse complement strand
CTGTCGGTGGTGCCGGAGCATCGCGGCAAGGGCTACGGTTACGCGCTGCTGTCCCGGGCCAAGCTCCACGCCCGGAACCTGACCTACAAGAAGCTCTACATGCACTGTCTGGTGGAGAACCAGGTGATGATCCATCTCGCGCGCAAGGCCGGCATGACCGTCGTCACCGAGTATGGCGAGTCCGATGCGCACGTGATGCTCGGGGACGGGGCGCTCACCGACTACACGCGCGAGGCCATCCACGACCAGATTGCGCTGGTGGATTACTTGTTCAAGCAGCAGGCGCGTCTGCTCACGCGCAAGGTCATCAAGCCGGTAATCGGCGACCGCTAAGCCGCGCTCGGCCCAGTCGGTTGACGGGGGTACTCCGGGATACGATACTGCCCCCGCGGCGTCCCGAAAAAATCCAAGACGGGACGCTTTTCAACTACCTGCCCGGAGGGGCCATGAACCTGTTGCGCTCGGCGCCGCGTGTCATGCTCGCGGCCGTTATCCTCGGTAGCGGTTGTGCCGCCGCCCAGTCCTATCCTGCAAAACCCATTCGGGTCGTGGTGCCCTTCGGCGCCGGCGGTCCCGCCGATATCTATGCGCGATACCTTGGCCAGCATATGCAGGCGCCTCTGGGGCAGCCGTTCGTCGTCGAGAACCGCCCCGGCGCAGGCTCGATCATCGGCACTGACCTCGTGGCGAAATCTCCGCCGGACGGCTACACGCTGCTGCTCATGTCCAATACGCATACGGTCAATGAGTCGCTGATCCCGAAAAAGCCGTTCGTGCTGATGAAAGACTTCGTGCCGGTGGCACCGATCAATTCCTCGGATCTGCTGCTGGTCGTGCACCCCTCGCTGCCGGTGAAGTCGGTGAAGGAACTGGTCGCGCTCGCGAAATCGAAACCGCGGGGGCTCAATTACGCATCCTCGGGCAACGGCACGCCGTACCACATGGCCGGCGAGCTGTTCAAGGCGCTGGCCGGCGTGGACATCGTGCATATTCCCCACAAGGGCAGCGGCGAAGCCCGCACGAGCACGATGAGCGGGCAGACCGAAATGATGCTGGACGCGATCACCACGATGGCGCCCATCGCCAAGGCCGGGAAGGTGAGGGCGCTGGGCACCACTGGGCTACAACGCTCCACGGTGATGCCGGAAGTGCCGACAATATCGGAAGCGGGAGTGAAGGGGTACGAGACCACCATCTGGCTCGGGATCATGGCGCCGGCAGGCACGCCGAGGGCGGTGACCGATCGCCTCAACGCCGAGATTACCAAGGTCGTCAATCGGCCCGACGTGAAAAAAACCTGGAGCGAGCAAGGCGCCCAACCCATGACGATGACGGTCGTCGAGTTCGAGAAGTACTTGAACGGCGACATCGCCAAATGGGCAAAAGTGGTCAAGATCTCCGGGGCCAGGGCGGATCAATAAACCGGTGACGGGTGATGAGTGACGAGTAAAAAGAGAACCGCAAGGAGCTGAAAATGAAAAATCGTCTGACGTTGCTGGCAGTTTGCCTGGCGGTAGCGCTGCCGGCTGCTGCGCAGGAAACGTTTCCGGGGCGCGCGATCTCGATGATCGTGGCGTTCCCGCCCGGCGGGGTTGCCGACATCACGGGCCGCCCGACCGCGGCGGCGATGGAGAAGGTTCTCAAGCAGCCGGTCACCGTGATCAATCGGCCGGGCGCGGCCGGCGCGGTTGGAAACGCGGCGGTGGCCAATGCCAAGCCCGACGGCTACACGATCCTGATGGCGCTCTCGAGTATTTCTGTGATCCCTGCAGCCGACGAGCTTTTCAATCGCAAGCCCGCCTATGCGCTCGACCAGTTTGCGCCCATTGCGCTGATCACCGCCGACCCGACCATCCTGGTCGTGCATCCCTCGCTACCGGCAAAAACACTGAAAGACCTGTTGGCGATTGCGCGGTCCAGGCCGGGGCAAATGTCATTCTCGTCCTCCGGTGTTTACGGCGCGCTGCACATGCCGATGGAGATGTTTCTGCACGCGGCGAAGCTCAAAATGCGGCATGTGCCGACCACCGGCGGCGGCCCGGCCATCACCGCGCTGCTCGGCGGACACGTCGAGATGACCGCGGGCGGGCCGGCCGCGATCAGCGCCCACGTGAAGTCGGGCAAGATGCGCACGATCGTGGGTTGGGGGGCGGAGCGGCATTCCTCATTCCCGGATGTCCCGACGTTCCGGGAACTGGGCTACAAGGACGTGGAGTATTACATCTGGGCCGGGATGTTCGCGCCGCGCGGCACGCCCGAACCCGTCATGAAGGTGCTGCGCGAAGCCGCGCGCAGGGTCACGCAGGACCCGGATTTCAGGAATGCCATGGCGAAGGTGGACTCGCTCGTGCAGTACAAAGACGCCCCCGAGTTCCAGAAATACTGGGAAGCCGACGCCAAACGCCTCGCTGCCCTGGTGAAGGTCGTGGGCAAGGTCGAAGACAAGAAGTAAAACCCGTGGATCGTGATTCGTGGATCGTGGATCGACCCACAACCCACAATCCACGCTTTTGGACAGAAGATGAGCGCGCCTGAACAGGGGCAACTGCGCGGAGGGTTGAAAAGCGATCAGTTCTCGGGGCTGATCCTGATCGCAATCGCGGTCTACGTCTGGTGGGAAAACCGCGTCTACCCGATCGGGACGCTGCAGGAGCCCGGCCCGGGCTACCTGCCGCTGCTCCTGGCGATCTTTCTCGGGGCGATGGGGCTGTTGATCGCACTGTGGGGTGTGAAGTCGGCTCCGCTCTCTTCCATGAACTGGTCGGAAGCGAAACGCGCCGCGGTGATACTCGTTGCGTGCGGGGCCGCCACCTTCGCGCTGGAGCGCATCGGCTACCGGCTCACCATGATCGTCCTGCTGGTGTTTTTCCTCGGCGCGATCGAGCGCAGGCGCCCGCTGCCGGTGGCGCTGGTCTCGCTCGGCTTCGCTCTCGCCTCCTTTTACGTCATCGGCGACTGGCTGCACGTCCCGTTACCCAGAAGCCCCTGGGGCTTCTGAGTGATAGGTGACAAGTGATAGGTGATAGGGCCCACTTCCGCGCGAGCGCGGGAGACTTATCACTTATCACTTATCACTCATCACGCCTTTGGTCGGCAAGCATGGATCGGTAAGCCATGGCAGAGACTTTCCAGAACCTGTTATTGGGTTTCTCGGTCGCGCTGCAGCCGTCGATACTCGTTTACGCGTTCGTGGGCTGCCTGATCGGCACGCTGGTCGGCATGATGCCGGGGCTGGGGCCGCTCGCGGGCATCAGCCTGCTGCTGCCCGCGACGTTCGGCCTCAACCCGATCATCGCCATCGTGCTGCTGGCAGGTGTTTACTACGGCGCGATGTACGGTGGCTCCACCACTTCCATATTGATGCGCATACCGGGCGAAGCCGCATCGGTCATGACCTGCGTGGACGGCTATGCGATGACGCAGAACGGACGCGCCGGGCCGGCGCTCGCCATCGCGGCGATCGGCTCTTTTATCGCCGGCACGGTGGGGGTCGTGGGGCTGATGCTGCTGGCGCCGACGCTTGCCGCCTGGGCGCTCAAGTTCGGGCCGCCGGAATACACGGCGCTGCTTCTGATGGGGCTGTTCATCCTCGCCTACATGAGCGGCGGCTCGATGCTGAAGACGCTCGCAATGGCGGCCTTTGGGCTCCTGCTCGGCATGATCGGCATTGACGTGATGACCGGCTACACCCGTTTCAGCTGGGACGTGGTGGAACTCGGCGACGGCGTCGGCATCGTGCCGGTGGCGGTGGGCTTGTTCGGCGTGTCCGAAATCCTGCTTAGCGCTGGCGCGCCGGCAGCGCCCGACGTGCAGCGCCCGAAGCTGCGCGATCTCGTGCCATCGGCAGAGGAATTCCGGCGCTCGGCCGGCCCCATCGCGCGCGGCAGCTTCCTCGGCTTCATGATCGGCATCATTCCCGGCTCGGCGCACATCATTTCATCCTTCGTGTCGTACGGGATCGAGCGGCGGATTTCGAAGAATCCCGAGCGATTCGGCCGCGGCGCGATCGAGGGGGTGGCGGGGCCCGAATCCGCGAACAACTCCGCCGCCACCGGCGCGTTCGTGCCGATGATGGCGCTTGGCATCCCGACGAGCCCGGTCACCGCGGTGATGATCGCGGCGATCATGGTGCACGGCGTGCTGCCAGGTCCGATGCTGATCCAGCAGCAGCCGGAGCTGTTCTGGGGATTCGTGGCGAGCATGTATGTCGGCAACGTCGTGCTGCTGATCCTGAACCTGCCGATGGTGGGGCTGTTCGTCAACCTGCTGCGGATACCCTACGCCTATCTGTACCCTTGCATTCTCTGCTTCTGCATACTCGGCACCTACTCGGTCGCGAACAGCGTGGTGGACGTGTGGATCCTGCTGGTCATGGGCGGCGTGGGTTACGGGTTGCGCAAGTTCGGCTACGACCTCGCGCCGGTCGCGCTGGGCTTGGTGCTCGCGCCAATGCTCGAGCTCTCGCTGCGCCAGTCGCTCGCAATGAGCGGCGGCGATTACGGTATTTTTCTCGAGCGCCCGATCGCGACCACCATGCTCGCGTTCGGCGCGTTGCTATTGCTGCTCTCGTTGAAGCCACTGGTTTTCAGGGGTAAGGACTGGCGCGACAAGGTCGGCCTCGAGAATCAGTGACGAGTGACGACTGATGAGACAGGAAATGGTACGCCGACCCCTATGTATTGAGATGGTAGATAGTTTTAAGGTATTTCTAATTTTCGGTTTGCTTGCATCCCAAGTTACGACTTCAGTTGCCGCCAATGTGGCTGCGGAAGGCATGTTGATTTTTGAAGATAGGAACTATCAATCCTCAACATATAAGGGCCAGGCAATTGTCGTAAGTAATGCTGACGGTACGGAGCGGCGCTTTCTAGGAGGGCCAGGTGCGAACCCTCGCTGGTTCCCATCAGGCGACCGTATTGCTTATTTCATCTCAGATGAAACAAATCCTGCTGTAAGGGCAAGAGGCGAGCGGGCGCCAAATCTGCCCGGGAGGACGGTAATTGTCGATCTGAAGGGCGCCGTGTTAAAGGATGTCCCGTATTACATAACAGATATCTCGCCAGATGGTTTTCGTTTGTTAGTGCAACGTGGTACTGATCCTAATCAATTGGATGCTGCGTTGGCGAGTTATGAGATATTTATTTACGACTTGCGCGACGATTCCTTAAAAAAGCTATTTGGACCGAATCAAATTCCGAATGACGTTAGCGCGGCATATCCAGCAGCCGCTAAGTGGTTTCCAGATGGAAAGGGAATTTTGTTTAAGCTAGTTGGAATCAACAATAAATGGCATTTCCCTCGAATTTCTTGCTTTGCTCGGATTCAAGACGATGGAAGCGGGTTTCGTGTTCTGACGAAAATGCCTGACGTTAAGCCGAATACTGACTATGCCGGGCCTGGTGGTTTTGACATATCGCCAGATGGCGAAACGATCGTTTATACAGAGGAATCAAACAAGAATCTCTACTTGATGGATCTAAAGAGTCTCGTGGTTCGCCAGCTAACGAATGATGGTAGGGTCGGCATGCCCGCGAACATTAATCCAGTTTGGTCTCCCCAAGGAGACAAGATTATGTATACGCGTTACAACGCCTCAGATGCCCACTCCGAAGTGGCGCTCATGACGATCAATATCGACGGTAGCAATCCTCGCAGGGTCTTTCCAACAACACTACGTCATTGGATAAAGTTCTTCATCTTATTTGAACACGATGGCCATGTAGCTTGGTGGGGCCGACGCAGAGGTAACCAACCTGGGGGTCCGAATAGTATTTCAATAAAAGACCACTGAGGGGGGGGCGGGATGCCATTCCCATCCCAGGAAATTGTGACAACAACAGGTGGCCGATAGGTATCGGTGCCGGTCACCCATCACGTTCTTTAGTTCTTGCGGTAGCATTCAAAATATGAAATCCCCGGCCAGATTGTTCGCAGGCGCGGCTGCGCTGTGCGCCTCGCTGGCGTACCCCGCGGAAATCGATCGCAGCGGCGGCCCGTATGTGCCATCGCCGTCCACCGTGGTCGAGGCGATGCTCAAGCACGCCAACGTCGGGCCGCAGGACTTCGTCATCGACCTCGGCTCGGGCGACGGTCGTATCGTGCTGACGGCCGTCACGCGCTTCAAGGCGGGCGGCGGCATCGGCGTGGATATCGACGAGGAGCTGGTGGACCGCGCGAATGCCTCCGCGAAGAAGCAGGGCGTGGACGATCGCGTGCGCTTCATCCGCCAGGACGTGCGCGAGGCCGACCTGAGCCGCGCCACCGTGCTCACGCTCTATCTCCTGCCGGGCATGATGTCGGTACTGCGGACCAAGCTGCTCGCGGAGCTCAGGCCGGGAACGCGCATCGTGTCCCACGATTTCGTATTTGAGCAGTGGAAACCCGACCGCAGCGTCACGATCGAGACCCAGGAGAAATACGACATGACCGGGATCTGGACCTCCGACGTGCACCTGTGGATCGTGCCGGCGCCGGTGCAGGGCGCCTGGCGCGGCAGGTGGTCGGGGAGACAGGGCGGCGAGTTCCAGCTCGATATTCGCCAGGGCTTCCAGTTTTTTGACGCCCAATTCGCGCGCAATGGCCGCGCCGTCGAGGTGAACGACGGCCAGGTCAGCGGCGCAAAGGTGAGTTTCACCGTGCCTGGCGAAAACGGTCGCCGCGAGCGCTACTCCGCGACCGTGGGGCGCGACCAGATGAACGGCGAGGTCAGGGACGGTGAAACGGTGGTCGCGCGCTGGAGCGCTGCGCGCGTTCCCTGAGCGCTCGTTAGGTACCGCCTATCAGCGATAGCGATCGGCGTACAAGCGATAGTGCTGCAGCACGCGCGGCACGTAAGTGCGGGTCTCGGGGTAGGGCGGGATGCGGTTGCCGTGCTGGATAACGGCTCCCTCGCCTGCGTTGTAAGCAGCAAGTGCCAGGCTGAGATTGTTGTTGAACATCGACAGCAGGTCACGCAGGTAGCTCGCGCCGCCATTGAGATTCTGGCGCGGGTCCCAGATATCGCCCACCGAATAGCGCTTCGCGGTCGCGGGCATGAGCTGCATCAGGCCGACAGCTCCTTTGCTCGAGAGCGCTTTCGGGTTGTAGCCCGACTCCACCGTGACGACGGCGTGCAGCAGGGCGGGGTCGAGGCCGTGCAGCTTTGCCGTCATGGATACCAAAGAGCCGAATTCCCTGCGATGCGCCGGATCAACCTGGATGGCACGCCGCGGCGGGGCATAGGGCACGTTCGTGACGACCAGGTTGGATCCCGGCACCGTGGCGTCCTTGTGCTCCTTCTTGTAAAGATAATAGCGGCGGTCGAGCGGGGCGTTGGAGAAGTGGGTGACGCCATTCTCATCAACGAAGCCGTAGATGTCGGCGCAGACGGGGCTGGCCGCGGCCAGCGCGGCGACCAGGGCGGCGAGCCGCAGGCCGACGGCGACGGAGGAGCGCGGGTAAGGCTTCATTACCGTGGATTTTACGGTGGTCAGACGTCGACTTGGCGTGAATTAGTTGGCTTAACAGCGCCTGAATTGTGGTCGGGCATTGTGCGCTTGACGCTGTCATCGATCAAGGCGCCTGGATGCGGGATGGGGACGCGGAGTCGGGCGGGCGCGTGGCGCCCGGGTTTGGCGGCAGGTACAATGGTTGCCGGTCCACATGCGTATCCTGTTCCTCGCCTTGCTGATGCTGGTTTGCGCTGCGGCAAGCGCGGAGATGACGTGCGAGCAGTTAGGCGCGATGGCGCAGGAAACCGTGCGGCAGCGTGATCAGGGCGCCTCGCTTTCGCGCCTGCTGGCGGAGACGGAGCGGGGTGAGATGAAGGACCGCCTGAGTCCCAAGGAGCTCGCGCTCGTCAGGGAGGTGATTCAACTTAGCTTCAACGGCTCGATGTCGCCGGCGGAAGTGGTAGCGGCGTGCATGCAGAGCGGGATGCTTGTGCCTGCACGCTGAAGACGCGCCTATCATTGAGATAGGCTCTAATGAATGGTGACCCGTAATTCCAACCCAGGAAATTCATGCAATTAGAAACCTTATTGACTCGGCGGCAGGTGATGCTGGCCCTAGCGGCACTGCCGCTGGTGCGGATTGCCGGCGCCGCAGAAGATATCGACAGCAAGCGCACCGGCGGGCCGTACGTGCCGACGCCGCAAGTTGTGGTGGACGAGATGCTGCGCATCGGCAGCGTCGGTCCGAACGATTTCGTGGTGGACCTGGGCTCGGGCGATGGCGTTATCGTGCTGACGGCGGCAACCAGACTGAATGCGCGCGGCTTTGGGGTGGATATTGATCCCGAGTTGGTCAAGCGCTCGAATGCCGAGGCGCAAAAGCGCGGCATCGCCGACCGCGCGGCGTTCTACGTGCAGGACGTGTTCAAGGCCGATATCGGCAAGGCGACGGTGGTGACGCTCTATTTACTGCCGAACATGATGCTCGACCTGCGATCGAAGATCTACACCGAACTGAAGCCGGGCACACGAGTGGTCTCCCATGATTATCATTTCGGCGACTGGCGGTCGGACGATCAGTACACGTGGGATGTTCCCGAGAAGGAAAAGATCAACGGCGTGCCGCGCGCGACCGTGTACCTATGGATCGTTCCGGCCAAGATCGCGGGGCGCTGGCAATTGAACGTCTCCGCGCCGAGCGAGGAGAAATACGAGCTGACGCTGCGTCAGAATTATCAGGATATCGACGGCGCCGTGAATGGTGCCGCGGGGAAAGGAATCAAACTTACGCAATCCCGTCTCGCCGGCAACGACCTCTCATTTGCGTTTCCGGCGGGCGGCGATCGTCACCTGTTCAAGGGCCGCATTGCCGGCGACGCCATGGAAGGTACTGTCCAGCTTGCAGGAGGCAAGGGGGCGGGGAAGTGGACCGCGACGCGCGTCAAGGCTTGACGCGCGCGAAAGGCGAAAGGCGAAAGGCGAAAGGCGGAAGGAAGAAGGAAGTAAGTAAGAGGTTGTAAGTCTCCCTTATTCGTCACCCGTAATCGTCCCCTTATCTCGTCACGGTTCTTCGTCAATTGACGAGAAACGCAGCGGGCAGCGCCTCCACTACCGCGCGGCGATAGATCATCTGGCTGTGCGCGATGTCGTGAACTGCCCGGTTGCGGGCGTCGGTGACGATCTCCCCGTCCTTGAGCAGCCCGCGGTCCAGCACCCGCGGTTGCGCGAGCATGGCGCCCAGCGACTCGGCATGCTGGGGCGGCACGTAGTCGAGCTTGATATCCACGGGATCGGGCAGGGCATTCGCGCCGGCGACGATGAAGCTGTTGATGTGCAGCGCGCCGGGCCAGTCCGGGCGGTAGAGTGCGATATAAGGCAACTCCGCGCGCAGCGTCGCGAGCAGGTGCGCGTAGGGTGCCGGGCGCTCCAGGTCGGCGAACGTATTGAAGACTGCGATCCCGCCGGGCGCGAGGCAGCGCTTGAGATCGCCGAAGAAGTCGCGCGTGATGAGGTAATCCGGCGTGCCGTCACCGTGAAACAGGTCTACGATCACAACGTCGTGACCGCGAGTACAGCGCTTGAGCTGCGTGCGTGCGTCGGCCAGGTGCACCCGCACGCGTGTCGTGTCGAAGCCGAAGAAGCGGATTGCCGCCGCCAGCGACGATGGATCGATTTCCACCGCTTCAACTGCGAGGCCCTGCGAAGCAAGGCGCATCGGCACGATGCCCGCACCGAGCCCCAGGACCAGCGCAGAACGGGCCTGCGGATTGTAGGCGCGGGCAAGGGATTCCAGCGCATAGGTATAGAACGACAGCGAGCGGCCGTCGGAGGCGACGGTGTTTTGTACCAGCCCGTCCTGGAAATAGAGGCGGGCGTAGCGGCCCCCTTCTTCGGGCAGGCTGCGCAGTATCTTCACCGTCCCGAACAGAGAGCTGAGCCGCGCTTCCATCTGCCAGGTCCTGCCGCCGAAATTCGCCGGCCACATGCGCCCGATGTACGAGTCGGCGAGCAGCAGCATCAGCACCGCGGTGAGCGTAGCGGCGGTGGCAGCAATGCCGAGCTTCCCGCGCGCGGGCAGCGGCATCGGCGGCCGCACGGCGGCGATGAGCGAGAGCAGCGCCAGCACGAGCGCCACCGCAAGCGTCGCGGAAAAGTTGCTGGTGTAGGGGATCAGGCCAAACGCGGTGACGAGCACGCCGGCCACCGAGCCCAGGGTACTCACGAAGAATACCCTTCCGGCGCCGGCGTCCCCAGCCCGACCGTCCGCACGGGCGAGCAGAATCGCGATCAGGAGCGGGTTCATCGCGGAGGCCGCGACCAGCGGAATGAACAACAGGGCCATGCACGCGAAGAAAGCGCCCGCCACCAGGTCCAAGGTGGCGAGCCGCGGAAACAAATAAGGATAGACGAGACAGGCTGCGACGATGGCGAAAGCGGCGAGCGCCGGCAACAGTGCGAACAACTGGACCAGCCTAGCCGCTGCAATATTCCTGCCAGTCGCAAGGCGGCCGCCGGCCCAGTAGCCGAGGGCGAGCGCTACCAGCGTGATCGAGAGTATGCCGGTCCAGATGTAGAGGCTCACGCCGAAGTAGGGCGTCAGGATGCGCGAGGCGAGCAGTTCCAGCGCGAGTATCGCGCCGCCGGACATGAAAAGGATGACGTACAGCAGGGCCATAGCTAAAGTGATAGTCGGGTATAATCCGCCACTTTCCGGACTCGGAATATAACCCACCTCCATCGCGTGCACGAGGTGGAAATCCAGGAAATCCAGCAGTGCAGTCCATATCGTGTGAAAAACTTTCCGTCGCGTTCGCGGATCGCGTGGTCAGCGCTGCGGCTTTCCTCACGACGTTCGTTGCCACGCTGACCTGGGCGGCCGATGCACGGGTGCCGTACGTGCCGACTCCGCAAGTCGTCGTGGACCGCATGCTGGAGATCGCCAAGGTTGGCGCCGGCGACTACCTGATCGATCTCGGGTCGGGCGACGGTCGCATCGTGATTACCGCGGCGAGGAAATACGGCGCGCGCGGTTTCGGCGTGGACCTCAACCCGGAGCGCATCAAGGAAAGCAACGAGAACGCGCGACAGGCGGGCGTTACCGACAAGGTTGCTTTCTACCAGCAGAACCTGTTCGAGACCGACTTGTCCCCGGCCACCGTGATCACGATGTACCTGCTGCCGCGCGTCAATCTTGACCTGCGCCCGAAGCTGCTCGATCTCGCTCCCGGCACGCGCCTGGTGTCGCACGACTTCGACATGGCAGATTGGAAGCCGGACGTGTCGCTTTCGGTGGAGGCGCCGGACAAGTACGGCGGCTCGGGCGGACAGAGCGAAATCTATTTCTGGATTGTGCCGGCCAGGGCAGCAGGCATCTGGCAATGGCAAATGCCAGTGGGCAGCAAGCCACAGACCTATGAAGTCCGGCTCGAGCAGAAATTCCAGGTGGTCACGGGGTCGGTCTGGACCGGCGGCCGCATCGCTACGCTACAGGGCGCGCGCGTTCGCGGCTCGGAAATCCGCTTCGGCTTTACCACCGAGGTGAACGGCGCGCCGGTAAAGCATGAGTTCATCGGCAAGATCGAGGGCGACGTAATCAACGGTTCCGCAGAGGTCTCCGGCGCTCGCGTCCAGGCGAAGCTCGAGTGGACCGCGCGCCGACCGGCACGGTCCGCGGCAGTCTCCGGCGGCGCCTCGGACCGGGACGCGCAGCCTTCCTTCCGCAGCGTGCTCAATTGACCGGGGCCCGTATCATTCGCGGGGCTGCCGGTTTGCTGGTCGGTTTTTACCTCGCGGGGCATGCGGTCGCGCAGGATTGGGGCGATACGCCGTACGTGCAGACCCCGCAAGTGGTGGTCGACCGGATGCTCGAGATCGCGAAGGTGGGGCCCGGTGACTACGTCGTCGACCTCGGGTCCGGCGATGGGCGCATGGTGATCACCGCCGCGAAGCAGCGCGGCGCGCGGGGCTTCGGCGTGGATCTCGACCGCAGGCTGGTCGCACTCGCCAATCGCAACGCGGCCAAGGCCGGCGTGGCGGACCGCGCCGTGTTCTACGAGCGCGACCTGCACGCGACCGACGTGAGTCCCGCCACCGTCATGAGCATCTACCTGCTCCCGGAAGTGAACCTGATGATCCGGTCGCGGCTACTTGCCACGCTCAAGCCCGGCACGCGCATCGTTTCGCACGACTACGGCATGGGCGACTGGCAGGCGGATTTTCACACGGAGCTCGCAGCGCCCGGGAAGACGGTCGGCATCGGGCAGCGCAGCAAGATTTTCTACTGGATGGTGCCGGGAAATGCCGCCGGGCGCTGGCGCTGGCGGCTAGAGGCGGACGGCAAACCCGTCGAGTTCGATGCCGCCGTTCAGCAAAGTTTCCAGATACTCGAGGGCACGCTTGCCGCGGGCGCGCAAAAGGGGCGCATCGAGAACGGCAAGTTGTCCGGCGACCAGATCGACTTCGCCGCGACCTTCGAAGGCGTGCGCTACGAATTTTCCGGCCGCGTCATTCACAACGCGATCGAGGGCAAGGTAAAAACGACCGGCAGCGGCGCGGCGCGGGAGCTGGCGTGGACCGCGACACGGGTCGAGCTTTGGGACCCGCGCCACGCATCGCTCACCAAGGAACAGGCGGTCAAGGAAATGCATTGATGCTTGCCCGTATTCTTGCATTTGCGGCAACGGCATCCTGTCTTGTATCCATCAACGCGGCGGCGGCCACGGCGGGGACGCCGCTCGATATACCGACGCCCTATCTTCCTTCCACCTCGGTCGCGGTGGACGAAATGCTGCGACTCGCCAACACCGGCCCCTCCGACCTGGTGGCCGACCTCGGTTCGGGCGACGGCAGGTTGGTGATTTCCGCGGCGCGCGACTACGGTGCGCGCGGGCTCGGCATCGAGATCGACCCTGATCTTGTCCTGGAAAGCCGGGAAAACGCGCGCAAGGCTGGCGTGGCGGAGCGCGTCGAGTTCCGCCAGGGCGATGTGCTGACCGCGGACTATCGCGATGCAACGGTCATCACGCTGTACCTGCTGCCCAACCTGGTCGAAAAGCTCAAGCCGCGCCTGCTCGAGCTCAAGCCCGGCACCCGCATCGTGGCGCACGATTACGGTTTTTCCGACTGGAAGCCCGACCGCCGCGTGGTGATTTCAAAAACCTATCTTTTGTACGTGGTCCCGGCGCAAGTCCGCGGTAAATGGCGCCTCCAGGCCAGCCTGCCGGGCGGCGAGCGTGAATTCGAGTTCGACTTCGAGCAGCAATACCAGGAAATCCGCGGCGGCGCGCGCGTGCAGGGCGGTTACCTGCCTGCGTTCGAGGCGCGGCTGGAGGCGGATCGCATCGCTTTTGCGTTGGTCGAGGATGGTGCGACCTACCGCTTCGAAGGGCGCGTGCGCGGCGGGCTGGAGATGGAAGGGGTGGTGCGTTCCGGCACCGGGCGCAATCTCACCGAGACGCGCTGGCGCGCGACGCGCGTCGTGCGCGGCGGGAGCGAGGGATAGCGTCAGTGACGAGTGATGGGTGACGAGTGACGGGAATGAATTTAAATAAGTTCGTTCACCTGGGCCTGGCTTTGCTGGGGGTTCTGGCGGCGCATCCCGCTTTCGCCCAGGAATACCAGTTCAGCGACGAGTTCCGCTTCCGGTACGAAGTCCCGTACGTGCCGACGCCGCAGGTGACGGTGGACGAGATGCTACGGGTCGCCGGCGTGGGGCCCCGGGACTTCGTCATCGACCTCGGGTCGGGCGACGGGCGCATCGTCGTCACGGCTGCAGGAAAATTCGGAGCGCGCGGATTCGGGGTGGACCTGGATGAAGAGCTGGTCGCGCAGAGCGAGGAGAACGCGCGCCGGGCGGGTGTCGAGGACCGCGTCAAATTCCTGCGCCAGGACCTGTTCAAGACCGACCTGTCCCAGGCCACCGTGATCACCATGTACCTGCTGCCCGGCGTGGTCCGCCGGCTGCAGCCCCAGCTGCTCCAGCTCAAGCCCGGCACGCGCATCGTCTCGCACGATTTCGATATGGACGACTGGAAGCCGGATCGCAAGACCACCGTCCGCAAGAACGTGATGCTGTGGATCGTGCCGGCGCAGGTAGGCGGCCGCTGGCAGATGCGCCTGCCCCTGCAGCCGATCGAGCGCCAGTTCGAGTTGATCCTGTCGCAGCGCTACCAGGAGGTGAGCGCGCACGCGCGCCTGAACGGCGTGCCCGCGCAGGTATGGGAAATGAAACTCGAAGGGGACCGGCTGTCCTTCGCCGTCGTGGACAATACCGACCGCGAAAACGAGGCGACGCTGTATTTCGACGGACGGGTGAGCGGCGACGTTATCGAAGGTGAGCTCGTGCGCGGCGTCGGCGCGACGCGCAGCACGGTCCCCTGGCGCGCCACTAGAGTGGAAAAATGAGCGGTCGGCAGGCGATGAATCGATCGGTGCGCTGGCTTGCCGCGATCCTGCTGATCGCCGCCCTGCCGGTGCGGGCAGCGGAGCTGCATCCCCACGCCGACGTCCCATTCATTCCAACGCCACCCGGCGTGGTGGACACGATGCTGACGATGGCCGGCGTCGGGCCACGGGACTTCGTTATCGACCTGGGCTCGGGCGACGGGCGCATCATCATCGCCGCGGCAAAAAAGCACGGCGCGCGCGGATTCGGGGTGGAAATAGACGGCGCCCTCGTCAGCACCGCGCGCAAGGAAGCGCTGCGCCAGGGCGTCGCCGATCGCGTGGAATTCCGCGAGCAGAACCTGTTCATCACGGAGCTCGACCGTGCCACCGTGCTGACTGTTTACCTGTATCACAGGCTGCTGATGCAGCTGCGCCCGCGCATGTTCGAGCAGCTCAAGCCGGGCGCGCGCATCGTTTCCCACGATTTCGACATGGAGCACTGGCGGCCGGACGCGCGCGTGACGGTGCCGGTTCCAGACAAGCCGTACGGCCCGCCGTCGAGCGAGGTCTATCTCTGGATCGTTCCCGCCAACGCGGCCGGCACGTGGCAATGGCGTTCGACCGCGGGCACCTCAGCCGATTACGAGGGTGCTCTCTCCCAGAGGTTCCAGATGCTGGAAGGCAAGCCCCTCGTCGGGGGCAGGCCGGGCCGCCTGGAGGAGGGAAAGATGCGCGGCGACGAGATTCGTTTTATCCTCACCGCCGAGGCGGACGGCCGGATGCTTCGACAGGAATTCAGCGGGCGGGTCAGCGGCGACTCGATCAGCGGCAAAGTGAAGCATGCCGGCGGCGAGTCCGAGTGGAGGGCGACCCGCATCCGGCGCGGCAGCATCAAACTGAGTGACGAGTGACGGCGTATTGCCGTTTGTGTTTTTCTGAAAAGGAACGGGTATGAATCAGGCAGCACGATTGTTGAATGTCATTTTCCTGGTTCTGGCGCTGATCGCGCCAGCAGCGGCGCAGGACGGGCGGGGCGACGTGGTTTACGTGCCCACCCCGCAAATCGTGGTGGACGAAATGCTGCGCATGGCGAAAGTCAGCGCGAATGACTACATCATCGATCTGGGTTCCGGCGACGGACGCATTATTATCACGGCAGCCAAGAAGCTCGGCGCCCGCGGATTCGGCGTGGATCTCGACACCTACCTGCTCAAGATTGCCAACGCCACAGCGCAGAAAGAAGGCATAGCGGACCGGGCGCGGTTCGTCGAGCAGAACCTGTTCGAAACCGATTTGAACCCCGCCACCGTGATCACCAGTTACCTGTTGCCGGATATGAACCGGCGGCTGCGGCCCAAGCTGCTCGCGCTCAAGCCCGGCACCCGCGTGGTGACCCACGATTACCACATGGGCGAGTGGGATCCCGACGAGGAAAAGACCCTGCTCGTGCCGGAGAAGGTCGTCGGCGATGCCGGCAAGAGTTACATCTTCCTGTACATCGTGCCGGCGCGGGTCGCGGGACGCTGGGAATCGGATATCGCGGTCGGGGGCAAGCCCGTCGCTTATCAGTTCAATTTCGAGCAGAACTTTCAGCTCGTCCACGGCACCGCGCGCGCGGGGGACCGGGACCTGAAGCTGCCGCAGTTTCGCCTCGCGGGCGAGCGTATCGCGTTCAATACGAGCGGCACGATTGAATTCGGCAGGGGCATGACCACAGGGCCGGACGGTGATAAGAATCTTGGCCCGCGACCGGGCTATGCCATTCGCGACATGCCCGTCGGCGGCCTCATTGGACTGGCCCTGCAAACGCCGGCCGGCGCCTTGATCGACTCGACCCGCGCCAAGCGCGGCTTCGTGGTGGCCGCCCTTGCCGTGCTCGCGACCGGCGCAACCGTCATCGCGCTCTGGCCGACCTTCTGGCCGGTTTTGATTGCCAACAGCCTCATCGCTGTGGTCGGTGACATCTTCGGCCCGGCAATTGCTGCCCTCACGCTCGGCCTTGTCGCACGGAAGCAATTGGCGCGACGCATGGGGCGCAATTCCGCCTTCGACCATGCCGGCAACGTCGTCATCGCGGCCCTTGCCGGCCTCGTCGGATGGGCTTTGTCGCAGCGCGCCGTCTTCTTCCTGGTGCCGTTCTTTTCCGTGCTTGCTGCGCTCGCCGTCCTGTCCGTTCCGGCGCAGGCCATCGACCACGAGAGGGCGAGGGGCCTCGACAAGAGGAGCGCGGCGGCCGCCGAGAGCCCGTCCAACTGGAGGGTGCTCCTGGAATGCCGGCCACTGCTCATCTTTGGCGGCTGCGCAATGCTGTTCCATTTCGCGAACGCGCCGCTTCTGCCGCTCGTCGGCCAGAAGCTCGCCTCTCAGCATCCGAAGCTCGCGACGGCCATGATGTCGTCGTGCATTATCGCTGCGCAGATGATTATGCTACCGATAGCACTCGTCGTCGGCTACAAGGCCGACACTTGGGGCCGAAGGCCGTTGTTCCTCGTTGGCTTCGCCATCTTGCCGATCCGCGCCTTCCTCTACACGCTCTCCGACGACAGCGCCTGGCTCATTGGCGTGCAATTGATGGATGGCGTTGGTGCGGGCATCTACGGAGCGCTCACGCCGCTCGTGCTAGCGGACCTCATGCGCGGCACGGGCCGTTACAACGTCGCTCAAGGGGCTGTTGCGACCGTCCAAGGCATCGGTGCCTCGGTGAGCGGTCTTGTC
>Ga0137409_10003342_pt1 | contig 17039 bp, 17 predicted proteins | sample CZODoug1_16funga_FD_122059 | JGI IMG/M metagenome (GOLD analysis project Ga0137409, IMG submission 122059) | Vadose zone soil fungal communities from Angelo Coast Range Reserve, California, USA - CZODoug1_16fungal (Hybrid Assembly) | ecosystem: Environmental > Terrestrial > Soil > Vadose zone... | reverse complement strand
CGCCGAGGGGTCAGTATGACTTCAGTTCGAGACCAAAAGGTGGATCTAGTCCAGGATCCCAACGTCGCCTTCAACCAGCCAGCCGGTGCGATTCGGTCGTTGTAGCTGCTGGCGGCGGACGCAATGGTGTAATCGAGGCGGCGCAGATCGGGGCGATCAATTGGGCAAAGGAGAGCGGCGTCCATGCGCTGACCGGCGACCCTTCTATTGGCGTGAGGAATGGTTAGCGCTGCTTTGCCCAGGGAATCCTATCCACCACCGACGCCGTTAGCCTCTACACCACACCCAAGACGCATCGGCCAGGCTGTCAGCCGAGCCCGAATCGCTGGCTGTATCCAGCGAAGGCCGCGGTGACCTCCTCCGACTTCAATCCGAATGGCTCGAGGCTGTAGGGATAGCGTCCGTAGCGGTCGGGTTGATTCGAGGGGTCCGCCAGCCATGCGCGCATCTTCTGCTCGAATGTAGCCGTGTACGGGAAGCCCGCGCGAGCATAGATGCTTTGAATCGTCGCGACCGGGGCCTTTGCCAGATCCTGGAAGCGTAGGTGGATGATGCGCGGATCATCGATGAGCGGGTCGGCGAGGACGGCCTTGATTGCCTCACGCATGCCCTGAAGGTAGCCGGCGCCGAACTGACGCCAGTCGGTGTTTCCATTGGTGATGGCGCCGTAAAGCACGGCGGTTATGGCAAGAGTCGAGGCGTGTACCTCGATCGGCTCGCGGTGCGGCCAGATGCATAGCGCGTCGGGAAACGTATCGAACAGTTGCTTGAGATAGAACTGATGATAGCAACCCTTCACCGCCCAGCGACGCCTCGGCAGGTTCCATTGCAGGTGCTGCAGGAACTGCCTCTGGAACTGGTAGGCGCCCGCGGGATCTTGACTGGCGCCCATGACCGGGAAGGCCGGCACCTGATAGAGCAGAGTGGGGTAAATGTTGTGAAAGTCGAGCGTGTGGATCTCCTCGTGCCTGCGGCACCCGGCCGCCCGCGTGGGTCATCCGACCCCAATGGAAACATACTCGGTCGAAAAGCAGGCACGTTCAGTGAGGCGGCCGCACCACGGTGGCGAGATCGTCCGTATGGGCGACAATGGCTGTGGAGCCTATGCGAAAGAATTCCACTATGCGTTCGGCCGTGAGCTTTTCGCCCATATGATTGCGTGCATAGGTATCCGGTCCGATCCGCAGGTCGATCGGCTCCCCGTCACTCTCGATGGTCAGCGCGGTCGGCGAAATATCCAGGATCCTGCCAATGATGGGGCAGCGATCTGATTTGGCCATGATGCGGATATCCAGGGAGAGTCGAAATCGATCCGACAGGTTGGACACGCCGGTGTGGGGCGTCCATAGATTCATCAACAATACATCACCCGCCTCGTATTTAGTGCGACGCCACGAGTCTGCCGGCACGGCCTCGATCGGAATGGCTTTGTTGGTTCCCGCAACGATGAGGTGTCGGTTGATCTTTTCGGTCAGGCCCTCGGCGAGGGCCAGGCCACCAACGTCGGAATCGATCTGGGCAAGTGGAATCCACAGAATCCTGAAATCGATGCCCGGGCTGTATGGACCGTCCTGGTGAACATAGTCGAATCGTTCGCGATGCCGGTCGGTAGCCGGCGGGGTCGCCCGGTATTCGGCAATCGGCACCCAGAACGGTACATCGCCCAGCAAACGGGTGAAGAACTCGTGGATGGCAGGTTCGGCGGCAAAATCACGCCAGAGCTCCCGCTGCGCCAGCAGTTCCATTCGATACGGGAAATTTCCGAGGGAACGGCCGTTGTATCGAACGCTCTGCTCGGTCGGATAGGAACCGGGAGGGTCGATGACCCCCAGCCGCTCCAACTCCTCCACATATTTCGCGCGCAATCGGGCGACGGCGCCACGGTCGAGAACCGATTTGAAGAACCAATACCCGTCGCGCATCCATGCCCGATCCAGTGCTTCGAGATTACCCAGCAGGTCGTTGTGAACTTTGAGTTCGCCCATTGCAATGGGCGCGTCGGCGTGTGCTGCCGAAACCGGTGTTGGAGAATTCATGCAGGCCCCTCCTTAGTCAGGCTCGAGCGGGTGACCCCCGCTGCGCGGCTGCTGAAGCCGCCGTTCAGTGTAACGTCGTTCAAATAAAATCGCGTGTTTCTGGTCATGCCGGCGGCGCAAGCGGAAAGACCTTGCCGGGCACCACCGGCGTTTCCACGTAGCGGCAATGGAAGCTGCGGCGCTCGAAACGCCACTCACCCTTGCTCTTCACGAGATCGTCCACGTACATGCCGAAGTTATTCAGGCCGTTACCGGCACGATCGCGGCCCAGCTCACTCAGACTGACGCGTGCGCGGGCCCGGTCGCCGCTCAGCTCGATCACCACCGCGCTGTTATGTTGGAGCAGGAACTCGAGCGTGGTGACCATCATTTGCAAGGCGGCCACCACGGCGTCACGGCCTTCGAACCTCAGCTCGCACGGTCCGCTCGCCCGCCAGACGGCGTTATCCGCGAAGAGCTCGGGGATCACGCGCCAATCCTGCCGGTTGAGCGCGTCCGTATACCGGTCGATGAGGGTGCGAATGGCCAGGTGATCGATCCACGCGGCGGTGTCGGAAGTGTTGTTCATGGTCACTCGTATAGGCGATGAAGACATAACAGTTCACCCGCTCAGGAACGTTGGCATGTCACTGGCAGCGCCGGTGACGATCGCGACTTTACCTTCCATTTCGCCCATATTGCCCCCGCGCTTGTGGTTTAGAATCCCAGGTCCGCAATCGGAACGTCGATACAACCCGATACTTTGCGTGACGCGGATACCAACTCATCATAACCCCGCCTCCGGAGGTAACCGTCGATGAGCCGGTGGTAGTTGCCGATGAGCCCTTCCATCTGATTCGACAGCCGCATGAACTCAAAGCCCTTGGTATGCAGCCCGCGTTGCTGCCGTGGCAGGTTCGAGAAATCCTGCTGGGGAATCGCAGGCCAGCGCGGATCGTCCGGCGCCATCGGCGTTGGAGTTTTGATTGGCGGCGGTGCCACGCCCTCTGGATAACGGGTGAGGGACCATAGCTCGAACAAACACTCTTCCGGTCCCAACGGGCGGATCCGGTACGACGAAGCGCTGCCATAGGTCGGAAGCAGAAAGTAATGAGGAAAACAGAAATTCACGGACGTTCCAAAGTGACTGGCGTCCACTTCGTGCAGATCGCCGATATCCATCCCCTGCTTCCTGTGATCCACCATTACCGCATCGTTCAGCATTTTCCGCCAGGCCATCGTCGCGCCGGTGATGTCACTGGGCAACGCTGAGTCGAGCAAAGCTTCGGCTGTGCGAATATCCTTCTCGTGGGTCATGCCTGCCATGCCTTTGTTGAGCAGACGCATGAAGTATAGGTTCATTTCAATGAACTCTTTCGAGCCCATAGTGCCCGGCATTGGCGCGCTCGGCATCGTCAGGAATGGGGACATGGGCGAAACTGCCGGCGGCATCTTCGCATACACCGTGCCCTCCCCGGGCGTCGCTCCGGGCGGCATCAGCTGCGGATGGGTCGCCATGACATGATAGCCCTCCATGAAAGCCTCCATGGCCAGCTTCCAATTCACCGGCAGGCGCGCAGCGAGCCACCATTCGGTTCGCAGAGATTCAACGTGCCAGGCATCGAACATCGTCGCAAACGGTTCGATGGACTCACGCAGCGGTGGTGCATCCTCGTCGAAGTTGATGAACGCGCAGCCGCCCCAGGTTTCCAGGCGGCATTCGCGCAGCGATAAATCGTGGCCCCTGAGCTGGTCTTTTTCAAACAGGTTGGGCGAGAAGACGAACTTGCACTTGCCGTCGGTTTTCCACTGCCAGCCGTGAAACGGACACGTGAAGCCACCGGGTGCACTGCCGCGATCCTGAACGAGCTGAACTCCGCGATGCCGGCATGCGTTGTGGTATGCCTTGACGGTGTGCGCATCCACCCTGGTTATGATGATTGACTGGTCGAAGATGTCGTACACCGAATAGTCACCTGGGTTAGGAATCTCCTCCAGGCGGCACGCCATCTGCCAAACGCGCGACCAGAGCCGTTCACGCTCGAGGGCATAGAATTCCGGATCGAAATAGCGCTGGACCGGAATCCGGTCGGCCCTGTCGATGCCAAACGGCACGTCGGCTGAGTTGCTCTTGCGCTGCTTTTCGTTCATACCTGAGTCCTCCAGAATAAGCTCCCCTTCAGACCGCCAGGCGTCCGAAAGCATCGTGATCCAGTGCCGCCAGGGCGAAGCGCGGCGCCACGGCACAATTGTTCAGCTCTGCCTGGAATTCGACCGGGTTGACCAGCGCCTTCCGCCCGAGATCGTTGTACCGGGCTCGGACCCTTATCTTGGTCGCAGTACCGTGAAGAATGGTTTCGTGCCGCGCGCTCGTAACTTCCACTCCAGGATAGTGCAGCGCCAGAGCGGAGGTGAGCCAGCCTTCCGTGACGTCTTTGACCACGAGCGGCAGGTCCTGTGGCGGTTCACTTTGCGGCCACATGGTCATGGGTTTTCGCTGACCACCGCAGTTTCGGTCGTATACATCACATGCGATGCCTCGATGAATTAGGACACGTCCTGGTCGATCGTCGCGATGTCTTCGGCGGAACGGAACAGTGGTCACCGCGTGGTGCGTGCAATCCAGGAACCGGCGATCGTAGTAAAACGCCTGTTTGGCGAATTCCGGTGTATCATCGCACGCCTGTATTGTTTTTGGAACACCATTCGTATATGTGAATCTGTCCGATCTATACAGCGGTGGCAGCCCCACTGGTTTCGAAGTTTTGCTGATGCTTGCATAACGTAACGCGGAGCCATTCTCATATGTCGCGCTTCACTGGTGGACAGCACACTGCCGGGCCCGTACTGAACCCGGTGAAATTTACTGCGCGCCGATGAACTGTAGGAAGAACGATGGATCGACTGCAACGCAGAGCTCTCTGACCCTCAACGATCTACGAATCGGCGCTGGTACGCTGCCTGCCGCCGTTCGAGACTCTGCCCGCGCTCGGCGGCCCCGAATCTCTGCACACCGGGCGGCAGGCGGCTTTCGAGGTCCTTCAACTTGATGACTTCCGAGCGGATTGTCGGGGTAGCGTGGCCGCTGCCCTCGGGAGGCAGTCCCTGCCACCGATGCAGGGCGAAGATCTCTCCCAGTCCCCCGGTGTCCAGCCAGTTCGCGACTCCGGGATCGGTGTGCGCCACGACGAACGTGTAGCGCCCGTCCGCATCCGGAACCATCTGGGCGGTATTCAGGCTGCTTTGACGCTTCCAATATTCTATGGCCCGATACCATATGTCATGCAGCACGATGCCCCGGTATGCTGCGCCTCCCGAGGTGCTGGTGATGATCATCGCTTCGTTATCCGCAAGACGGATGGTTCCCTGACTGCCCATCTGTGAGCGTAGGCCGCCGACCGCGCCCGAGCCGCGCGGTTCGCGCATGACATTGATCGGCATGTTGTAGTTGAGCCGGGTGAACCAGTACAACAGGTAAACGTCCGCGACCATGTATTTTGCCGCGAGCTCGGCCATATCCGCTTCCGACGCCGCGGGCCCGGGACCGGTATCCAGGCGCTTCACGCGTAACGCGTTCGGTGTCTCCTTCTGCCAATTTCCACTTGCATCGCGTATGAACAGAAACAACGCCCCGGGCTTGCTCTGAATGTGATTGACCAACCCGCCGGCCGGGCGGTCATCGACGGTAATCACGAAGCCGCCATCGGGCTGGAGTTTGAGGTCGCGATCTTCGAGCAGCGACAGCGTGACCGAAGTCGCGCTGTTGGCGACGAGGGCATAGGTGACGTTCCCAATGCCGCCGGGCATCCGGCGGCCGTGGATTTCGTAGTGTCCTTCCGCCGCGACCGGTATTAGCCGGTAGGCATTATCCGGGTTGTCACCGCCCCCCAGCGCGAGCCGGGCACATCACGGCCGAACCAATTCGCCGCAGGCACGTAGGATCGCAGCACGCGCGGCCGCGTGGGATCGCCGTTTGCGGCCTTGAGCGCATAGTTGAACGTGTAGTCGTCCATCATTTCTTCGAACCGCGACATCTGCGGCCCCGCCGTGTACTCGGCAACCGAGCGCCACAGCAAGCTCGCGTGAGCACGCGCGCGCTCCACCTCCGGGCGGCGGATCAACCGCATTGCTACGTCTTCGATGTCACGCTGATCGACGTTGGCGCACGGATTGGTTTCCGAGAGGAAGAAACCATCCTTCAACTCAGCACGTGTGGATGAAGTCATCTTGTTACCGTTCGAAAAAGTGAATATCATGCATATTGTTGACCATTCGCACTTCGCTCGCAAGAGCGGTTCCCAGGCTGCGTGGCTGGTATAACTGGAGGTCGAGAAAATGAAGAGACTCGCAGGCAAGGTTGCGATCATAACGGGCGCCGGACAGGGGGTTGGCCTCGGGATCGCGCAGGCCTACGCAGACAGTGGCGCTTCCCTTGTGATTTCGGGACGTGACGCCAACAAGCTCCAGAGCGCCGCCGCCGAGCTGACGTCACGTGGCGCCAAAGTGCTCACCGTCCCCGGTGACGTTCGCAAGCGAGTGTCCGCGAATGCGACCGTCGAGGCCGCGGTCCGGGAATTTGGCAAGATCGACATTCTGGTCAACAATGCGCAGAGCAGCGTACCGGGCATGCCGCTCGAGCAGATCGACGACGCCACGATCTCGATGACGATCGAATCCGGCCTGCTGGGCACCCTCTATCACATGCAAGCCGCCTTTCCGCACATGAAGGAGCGAGGTGGATCGATCATCAACTTCGGTTCACGGGAGGGTGTCTACGGAGGCGTGGGATTCGGCATCTACGCCGCAACCAAGGAGGCCATCCGCGGCCTGTCGCGGACCGCGGCGCGTGAATGGGGCAAGTACAAGATCCGTGTAAACGTGGTGTGTCCCGCGGCTCTCAGCCCCGCCGCCGTGAAGTTTCTGGCCGAGCACCCCAAGGATGCCGAGATGTATAAATCGCAGATTGCGCTCGGATATTTCGGCGATCCCTTCGAAGACATCGGCCCGGTGGTATTGTTCCTGGGCACCGAGGACTCGCGCTACGTGACCGGTCAGACAATCAATACCGATGGCGGACAGCAGATGTTGTGAACTCGACGTCTGGCCGCACCGCGACGTAAGCACAGACCTTCTCGAGACGACGTCGGCCAGACGCAGCCCGGACACTCCGCGCACCCGCAGGCGCTCGTCCGGACCGCTCGGGAGCCCGCTTGAACGGGATCGTAAAGCCAAAACTGACCAAGAGCCAATGTTTTGCACACCGTTCTATTATATGAACGTCTCTGCGGCCGCCGCACGGCAGGCAAATTGGCATTATTTTGAGCCGGACCGGCACATGAGATTGACTCCCTCGACCCTCGCTGTTCATAATACCGCACAGCGTTCACGTATTTGATCGATTGAACGACAATGAAATCTGCCAAGGGAGATTCGAACTTTGGGCACCATGGTGAAGGACAAGGTGGTAATCGTGACCGGTGCGGGCGGCGGCATCGGCCGTGACTTCGCGCTGGCGTTCGCGGCAAACGGAGCCAAGGTCGTCGTCAACGACGTGGGTCGATCCGGCGACGAACCGGCGTCGCATAAGGTGGCCGCCGAGATAGCGGCGGCGGGCGGTCAAGCCGTCGCCAACACGGACAGCGTTGCGGATCCTGCGGCGGCCGCGCACATCGTGCAAAGCGCCCTGGATTCCTTCGGCCGCATCGATTGCGTGGTCAACAACGCCGGGATCGTCCGCGACCGGATGTTCTTCAATATGTCCATCGACGAATGGAAGGACGTCGTCGATGTGCACTTGAATGGCTCGTTCTATGTGGCGCGTGCCGCGGCGCCGCATTTTAAAGCCCAAGCCTCCGGGAGTTTCGTCAATATGACCTCGACCTCCGGGCTCATCGGCAATCTCGGACAGGCCAACTATTCGGCGGCCAAGATGGGAATTGCGGGATTATCCAAGTCGATCGCCTTGGACATGGCTAAGTTCAGCGTTCGCTCCAACTGTATCGCTCCGTGGGCATGGACGCCGATGACGGCGACGATTCCGCCCGATACGCCCGAGAATATCGTGCGCATCGAAAAGATGAAGAAAATGGAGTCCGCCAAGATAGCGCCGCTCGCGGTTTACCTGGGCAGCGATGCTGCTGCGAAAGTGAGCGGGCAGATATTCGGAGTACGTGCCAACGAGATCTATTTTTTCAGCCAGATTCGCATGGTGCGCTCGGTTCATCGCAGCGATGGGTGGACGCCGGAGGAGATTGCGGAACATGCCATGCCGGCGTTCGAGTCGAGCTTCTACCCCAACCTGCCGTCGATGGCATTGACGCCGTGGGATCCCATCTGATGAGCCAAGAAGACATTGAAACTGTCGGGATAGGTTTTTATTTCGAAGATCTTCCGGTCGGCCGGAAATTCAAAACCGTCGGCCGCACCGTAACGGAATCCGACATCGTCGGATTCATCAACACCATCGGCATGACCGAAGTGCTCTTCACGAACATCGAGTTCCTGAAGCACGAGTCCGACATCAAAGGCCGCGTATCGCCCGGCTCATTGGTGTTCTGTCTGGCGGAAGGCCTGCTTTCGCAGGCCACGATGCAACGGACCGGCTTCGCATTCCTGCACATGGAACTGGATATCAAAGGCCCGGTATTCGCCAACGATACCATCCACGTCGAGTGCGAGGTCATCGAGTCTCGCCGCTCCAAGAGCCGGCCGAATCGCGGTTTGGTCAGGACGCGAAACCGCATTTATAAGCAGGACGGAACCTTGGTGCAGGAATACACCCCGCTGCGCATGGTCAAAGCGCGCAGCAATGGGCCATGACGTAACCTCCTTCCGAGATGACGATTCAATGAACGCATCGAGTCAAGGTTCTTTAGGTCCGCTGACGGGCGTTAGGGTAATCGATCTCACGGTCAACGTCCTGGGGCCCGTGGCGACACAGGTGCTCGGTGACATGGGAGCCGACGTCATCAAGATCGAGCCGCTGCAGGGTGATCCGAACCGAGAGACCGGACCGAGCCGCCACTCGGGCATGTCCGCGATGCACATGAACGTGAATCGCAACAAGCGCAGCGTGACGCTGAATCTAAAATCCAGGGAAGGCATGGCGGCTTTGATGCGGCTGGTCGATACCGCGGACGTCTTCGTACACAGCATGCGCCCGGCCGCAGCCATCCGGCTCGGCGTGGGCTATGAAGCCATAGCCGCGCGAAATGGGCGCATCATTTACGCATTCGGGCCGGGTTATAATCAGGATGGACCCAACCGCGATTACCCTGCGTACGATGATGTCGTGCAGGGAGAAAGCGGGATTGCCGGCCTGGTCGGACAGGTCAACGGCGAGCCGCGCTTCTACCCTACGGTGATCGTCGACAAGTTTTGCGGCTACATCCTGGCGTCGAGCATCGGCATGGCGCTGTATGCGCGCGAAAAGACCGGCCTCGGTCAGCAGGTTCAGGTACCGATGTTCGAGACCATCCTGTCGTTCAACTATCTCGAGCATCTTTGGGGTGCGGCATTCGATCCGCCGCTGGACCCCGGTGTGGGCTACGTACGTCTATTGACCGGCCACCGCCGGCCCTACCCGACCAAGGACGGATATATCTGCGTACTTGCCGTGAACGACGAGCAATGGAAGCGGATTCTGCCGGCACTCGGCCGCGCGGATTTGATATTGGAGGGACGTTTTGCGACGACCTCGCAGCGCGTCAAACACTACGACGAACTCTATTCCATCGTGGCAACGCAGCTCAAATCGCGCACGACGGCGGAATGGCATGAACTATTGGATCGGGAAGACATTCCCAACGGTCCCATGCACACTCTGCAAGAGTTGATTCATGACCCATATCTCCGGGAGACGGGGTTCTTTCTGCATTACGATCATCCGAGCGAAGGACCGTCGGTGACGACCGCCGTGCCCGTGACCTTTTCAAAGACCCCCGGCGGCCTGCATAGACCGCCGCCGCGGCTGGGCGAACACAATGAAGAGGTGTTTGCCGAGCTAGGACTAACCCGGCCGCAGGCCGAGTTGAACGCCGGGGGCGCCTAGCCGCGCACGCGGTGGCCCCGAGGGGTGAGGCGCGCAGCGCCGAATAATGTATACGGCACCAATCGGCCTGCTCAGCACTTAAGTTATCTTTCGGCACCGCGCGTCACGTCGCCCGGCGAGGGCCGAACCCCTTCGGCGATATGGTGCTCCATCTTCATTCAGCTATCATTTCCATCATGAATTTGGAAACACACGTCGATGGTAACATTCTGCTGCTGCGTATCGCGAATCCGCCGGTCAACAGCCTGTCGTGGGAATTGCGCAAGCAGCTCCATCATGCGTTCAGCGTGACCGCGGCGGATGTCCGGGTGGATGCCGTGATCGTATACGGAGCGGGTAAGTATTTCAGTGCCGGCGGCGATCTGCGCGAGCTGGGGACGGCGGCTGCGTCCGCACCGCCGCGGCTGTCGGCGGACGTGCTACTCGCCATCGAACGCTGTGAAAAGCCGGTAGTCGCCGCCATTCATGGAGCCGCCATCGGCGGTGGTTTCGAGCTTGCGTTGGCATGCCATTACCGCATGGCACTCGAAAGTGCGCGCATCGTGCTGCCTGAAGTGCAGCACGGGATCATTCCCTTATCCGGGACGCTACGCCTACCGCGCCTGTGGGGCATCGCGCGGGCACTGCCGATGATGCTGGACTCACGGCCGCTCACCGTCGCCGATTTCAATGGCAGCGACGTTTTCGATCGCATCGTCGCGGCCGCTCCCGATGAGGAGGCTGCCGGCGAGGCGCAGGAACCCGTCGCGCCTCTGCTCCCGCTCGCGATCGACTTTGCACGTTCCATCGTCAGCGCTCGCATCGACCCGGCGCAGGTCGCCGGGGGTTCCGCCGTGCGCGCCGCCGGAACCCTGGTCAGAAATCGACGGTTTGCCGACGCCAATCCGGGCGCCGAATTGACTGCAACGATCGCGCGCTATGGCGCGCGGCCTCTGACATCGGCGCAGTCCGCGCTCATAGCCGCGGTTCGGGCCGGAATTGAAATTCCGGATTTTGACGCAGCGATGGCCAAATGCCAGAAAATCTACGATGTTTTGACCCCCTTCGCATCGAAACGCACGTAAATGTGCTTCGGCACACGCATCATGATGCCGCGAATATCCGGCTTGGGCCGATCCGGATCCAGCCGCAGATTCGGCAGGCGATCCAGGATTGAATTCAAGGCACGCGTCATTTCGACCCGCGCCAGATGCTGACCGATGCAGATGTGCGGCCCGAAGGCAAAGGCAAAATGCCGGTGTTGCGACTTGCGGAATATATTGAATCGATCGGGCTCGTCAAACTTGGCCGGATCACGGTTCGCCGCGCCGGCCGCCACGTCCAAGAAGGCCCCGGCCGGAATCTTCACGCCACCAAGCTCCGTATCGCGATTCGCCATGCGCGTTTGAATGAGCACCGGCCCTTCCCAACGCAGGGCCTCCTCGATGGCCAACGGCACGAGCGTTCGGTCCCTGCGAACCGCCTCCAGCTGATCGGGGTTATTCAGCAATCCGGTGAGCAATACGCTCGTACCTCGGTAGGTGGTGTCGCCGCCGGCGTTTACCAATTGGCGAAGGAACGAGACCAGGACTTCCTCGGGTAGGCGTTCCCCGTCCACTTCCGCCTGGGCCAGCACGCTGATCAGATCATCGCCGGGATTGCGCCGGCGCTCCTCGATGATGGCTTTGAAATAGGTCCCGAGTTTGCGCGATGCCTCGGTGCCATGAGGGATGTCAAAGGTCACCACGATCTGCGCCATCGCCAGCTTGTGGAAGACATCCACCTCATCCGGCGGCAATCCCAGCTGCTTGAAGACGATTTGGAACGGATAGTGAAACGTGAATTCCTGGACGAGATCGGCGGACCCGCGCCGCTCGAAGTGGTTCATCAAGGAGTCGACCACCGGGTCGACCACGGATTCACCCCATTTGGAAACCACATTGGGCAGGAACGCCTTCTGAAAGATTTTGCGGAAGCGCGGATGCTCGGGCGCATCCATCGTCGAGACGCTGCGGCCGAAGCTGATGCCGATATTGCGCAAATAGGCCTTGTTGGAAAAGGTCTCGAAGTCGCGTAGACACGCACCCACCTCGTCATAGCCCACCACCGTGAAATGTTCGACGTCGCTGCTGGTGAGGTCGGGGTGCTCGCCCATGTATACGCGATAGTTCAGTGCATGTACCGGCCCCTTGTCGCGCAGCGCCGCGAGCTTAGGATACGGATCGAGGCAGGCGCCGAACATCGCTTCGTCGGCAACGAAAGGATCGAATTTCGCGTCGTCGAAGTCTTCGAGTCGCTTGACCGCGTTCATGGTAGTACCTCCGGTGATTTCCGCCGCCGACCGCTATCCGCTTCCGACACTTTCGAATATGGCCGCGAGCCCCTGGCCGCCGCCGATGCACATCGTCTCCAAACCGTACCGGCCGCCGCGCCGCTGCAGCTCGTGGAGCAGCGTCGCAAGAATACGCACGCCGGTGGCGGCGATCGGATGGCCCAACGAGATTCCCGAGCCATTGACATTGAGGCGCTCGTGATCGTGCCAGTCCCAGCCCTTCAATACGGCGAGTACCTGGCAGGCGAAGGCCTCGTTGAGCTCGACCAGGGACATTTGGTCGAAGGACAGGCTCGTGCGGCGGAATAGTTTCGCCACCGCCGGAACGGGCCCGATTCCCATCGTGGCCGGCTCACACCCGGCCGCGGTCCAGCCGACCAAATAGCCCAGCGGCTCGAGGTTCAATTTTTCGAGCTTGTCCTCGGCCACTACCAGACATGCCGCCGCCGCATCATTCTGCTGACTCGAATTCCCGGCGGTCACCGTGCCGTCTTTGAGCAGTGGCCGCAAGGCCGCCAGAGTCTGAATCGTGGTAGCGGCTCTCACACCTTCGTCGCGATTGACGAGTATCGCCTCGCCTTTCTTTTGTGCGACCAAGAGGGGCACGATTTCCTCGACAAAGCGACCTTCCGAGGAAGCCTGCGCCGCACGGCGTTGGCTCTCGACCGCGTATTCATCCGATTGTGCGCGCGAGATACCGAATTGCCTTGCCAGGTTTTCCGCAGTTTCAATCATGCCGGAAATCCGCCCGAAGCGGCCCTCGGGCTGCGACCGTTCGCGGCCGCGCTCAAGCCTATCGTGGAGCTTCACGCTTCCGGCACGCGTCCCCCAGCGCATGTCGGTGGTGTAGTACTCGACATTGCTCATGCTCTCCACGCCGCCCGCCAGTACGACATCCGCTGCGCCGCTCTGGACCATCATCGCCGCATTGACCACGGCTTGCAGACCGCCGCCGCAGCGCCGATCGAGCTGCATGCCCGGCACGTCTACCGGCAAGCCGGCCTCCAATGCAATCCAACGGCCCACGCAGGGAGTTTCTCCGTTGGCATAGGACTGCGCGAATATCACGTCCTCGATCAGCGCCGGGTCCAATCGGGTTTTATCCAGGATGGCGCGCACCACCGCAGCGCCCAGCGCTTCGACCGGCACGGAGCGCAGGCTCCCGCCGAAGGTTCCCACCGGAGTACGCAGCGGAGCTACGATGGCCGCGCGTCGCATGGCGTGCACCTCACACGCCCCTGAAGCGCGGCTCGCGCTTCTCGGCGAATGCCTGCATGGCATCGCGCGAATCCTGTGTCATGCGGCAACGGATCATATTGCGCAATTCCACCTCGCAGGCCCGCTCCAGCGACTCATCGAGTGCGGCATGCACATTGTCCTTGATATAGCGCAACGCGTTGGGCGGACCTTTGGCCAGCCGTCGGGCAAATTCGTAACATTGAGCCTCGAGTTCGGCGTCCGGCAGCAATCGCGTGATCAACCCCAAGCGCAACGCCTCGTCGGCGCCCACACGGTCGCTCAACATGTACAGCTCCTTGGTCTTCGCCGGCCCGATCAGTTTGGTCATGAAATAGCTGCCGCCATAGTCGCCGGATAGGCCGATCTTGGCGAACGACGTGATGAAATACGCGTTGTCCGCTGCAAAACGAAAATCGCAGGCCAGCGCGAGCGAAAGGCCCGCCCCCGCCGCCGGCCCGCGCATCATGGCAATCGTAGGCTTGCCCATGCGATAGAGCCATAGCGATGCCTCGGTCATTTTTCGCAACCGGTCGATGCGCGCCTCGGTCTCACCCCAGACGGCATCCGCAGAGTACTGCTGGGCAATGGCATCGCCGGGGTCGGGATTCCCCAACGATTTCATGTCGCCACCGGTCGAGAAGGCGGGGCCCGCACCGGTCAGCACGAGGACCCGCGCGGCGGGCGTTCTCGACGCATCGTAAAAAACCTCCGTCATCCGGCGCTGGGTGGCCGTATCGAAGGCATTCTTTGCCGCCGGCCGATTCAGGGTGATGGTCAGCACGCCATCCGCATCGAGGCGGGTCAACAGGGAATCTTCACTCATGGGGATCTCCGTGCCGCTAGCGCAGCACCTTCAATGATTCCTCGCTGAACGGCTGCAGATCCTCGCCGACCCGAACCTTGTACGTCCATTGCGGGTCGTGCAGCAGCGAACGGCCGACTTCCACCAAATCGAATTCACCGCGTGCAAAGCGCTCGAGCAAGGGCTCGAAATTATGTGCGGGCCGCGACACCCCGTACGGCTGTGAATCGTAAGTGCCCTTATCGAGGCCGATACCACCCACCGCCATGCTGAGTTTACCGGTGACCTTCTTCGCCCATCCGGCGAGATTCAGGGGCGAGCTGTCGAATTCGGCGCGATTGAAATAGCGCACGCTGGCATCGAATACATCGACGCCGGCTTGCGCCAGGGGACCGAGGATTTCCTCCAATTCTTGCGGCGTGCTGGCGAGTCTTGCGCGAAAATCCTGCTGTTTCCATTGCGAAAAGCGAAATATGATGGGTCTCGATGAGCCAATCGCGTTACGGATGATTTTGACTACTTCCACCGCAAACTGCGAACGCCGGGCGCGGTCCCCGCCCCACCGGTCACTGCGTCGATTGGTCTCCTCCCATAGAAAATTGTCCGGCATATAGCCGTGTGCACCGTGCACCGCGATGCCGTCGAAACCCGCGTCCATGGCGTGCGCTGCGCTGCGGCCATAGGCGGCGATCACGTCGGCGATATCGTTGTCGGTCATCGGAGCCGTCGGTACGGCGAACGCCGCGACATCCTCGGCGGCCAGTGATGTGGTGCGTCCGGTGGGACCCCACAGACCGGAGGGCCTGCAACTGTGCACATCGGGATTGGGACCGGTGCCCGCCTTGCGCATCACACCCTGGTGCCAGAGTTGCGGGAAAATGACCCCGCCGGCCTCATGCACGCCGGCAACGACGCGGCGCCAGCCCGCGAGCGCCTCCGCTCCGTGCATATACGGTAAGTTGCATTCATGGAGCCCGGCATCGCCGAGCGCGGCAGGGTGATCGATTCCCACGCCTTCCGTAATGACGAGACCCGTCTCCCCCTGCACGCGCCGGCGATAGTAGGCCGCCACATCGCTGCCGGGAATCCCGCCCGGCGAAAAGCCGCGCGTCATCGGAGCCATCACCACCCGGTTCTTCAGCGCGACGCCGCGAATCTGCAGCGGTTGAAACAACGGTGCGACCAGCGGGTTCATGGGTTCCTCAGGCCCCGCCCTTCGCGGCCATATCCGCATGGTACGGCGCGTGGGCCAGCAGGCCGCCGTCGACGCATAGGGTCTGCCCGGTGATGAAGGCCGCCTCGTCGGACGCCAGGAAAACCACCGCGGCGGCGATATCCGACGGCTTTCCCAAACGCGGCGTCAGATGATGCCTGAGCATCATCTCGCCGAACGGGCCGGAGGCATAGCTCTGCGCTGTGGCGGGCGTCACGATCAATCCCGGCGCAAGCGCATTGCAGCGGATACCTTCCTTGCCATGCTGCGTGGCCACGTACTGGGTCAGGGTGATGATGCCGGCCTTGCTCACGCCATACGCCGTCGGAGCGAGCGCACCCGTCAGCCCCGATCCAGAACTCATGTTGATGATCGAACCACCACCGCGCGCACGCATCCTGGGGATGGCGTACTTGCAGGCGAGCATGGTGCCGCGCAAGTTTGTGCGCATTAGCGAATCCCACACTTCGATCTCGGTATGTTCCACGCCGACGTCCCGCGTCGCCGACAGCCGCGTGTCGGCGGCATTGTTGTCCAGAATATCCAAGCCGCCGAAGCGTTCCACCGTAAACTGGATCATTGCCTCGATGGACGCGGGATCTCCGAGGTCGACCACCACTGCGGCGGTTCGTGCGCCCTCTGCCGCAGTGCGCGCGGCTCGTTCGCTTGCCCCGTCGAGATTGATGTCGGCAAACACCACGCAGGCGCCCTCCGCCGCGAGCGCCGCGGCAGTCGCGGCGCCTATGCCGGATGCCGCCCCGGTCACGATCGCCACCTTATCCTTGAGTCTTGCCGTCATGGGTCACACAGCACTCTTGTTCGGGGCAGTACTCTCGTTCGGCCCACGGCACTCACGTTTGAGACTCGGGCAGGCGCACGATGAGTCCCTCCAGTTCTGGGGTTAAGTGCACTTGGCAACTCAAACGGCTGGCCGGCGTTACGTGCAGCGCGCACTCGATCATCTCCTTTTCCTCTTTGGAAGGGGGATTGGTGCGCGCGCCCCAGGACTTCTCGATATAGACGTGGCAGGTGGCGCACGCGCAGTTTCCCCCGCAATCGGCAAGAATGCCCGGCACCATGTGGCTGGTCGCCGCCTGCATGACGCTGTCGCCGATCGGCGCATCAACCCGATGTTCGGTGCCGTTGAACTCAATGAACACAATCTTGGGCATATTGATTTAACTCGCCTGAATATTCACGTACGGTACCGCGCGCGCAACCCCGGCTTGTCCAATTTACCGGTCGGCAGGCGCGGCAGCTCGAACACGAAATCCACACTTTTCGGACATTTATAGCTCGCGATGCGACCTTTGCAATGCGCGATCAGGGTGTCGGAATCGAGAGTGCTGCCGTTCTTGCGGATGACGACCGCCTTCACTGCCTCGTCCCATCTTGGATCCGGAACACCG
>Ga0137409_10003341_pt1 | contig 17041 bp, 10 predicted proteins | sample CZODoug1_16funga_FD_122059 | JGI IMG/M metagenome (GOLD analysis project Ga0137409, IMG submission 122059) | Vadose zone soil fungal communities from Angelo Coast Range Reserve, California, USA - CZODoug1_16fungal (Hybrid Assembly) | ecosystem: Environmental > Terrestrial > Soil > Vadose zone... | reverse complement strand
GATGGCCATGGCGATGATGACGCGCTGGGCTTGGCCGACGCTGAGTTGCGAGGGGCGGCGGCGGAGAAAGTCTGTGGCGTGCGGGAGGCTGACGCTGTTCAGGGCGCTGCTGACAGCTAAGGCGCACGCTTCGCGCGTGCCGGTGGCGTGAGCGCGCCAAGCTTCGCTGAGCTGGGAGCCGATGCGCAAGGCGGGATTGAGAGAGGTGAGCGGACTTTGCAGGACGATGCTGATTTCGCGGCCACGGAGCGAGCGCATCTGAGATTCGGATTTTGCGGAGAGGTCTTCGCCATTGAAGAGAAGAGTGCCGCGGGCGGTGCCGCCTTTCAAGTGAAGGAGGCGGAGAATGGCGAGAGAGATAGTGCTTTTGCCGGAGCCGCTTTGTCCGACGAGGCCGAGGATTTCGCCGGGCTGGATGGACAGGGAGACGTCGCGGAGGACTCCGGGATTGTTGCGATAGTCGACGGAGAGCCTGAGCGACAGGAGTGGCGAGGCTTCGGTCACTTTTGCGCACCGAGAGAGGGATCGGGGCCGAGGCGGAGAACGTCGGCGTTCCAGAAAGCGTGAGGATCGAGAACCGAAGGCGCGGAGCCGATGACGGCGGGAGAGATGGCGGACATGGCGTCGCGGTTGATGAGATAGATGAAGGGCTGCTGTTCGAAGATGATTTGCTGGACGCGGTCCCAGTCGGCTTTGCGTTTTTTATCGGAGGTGGAGGAGGCCTGGGACTGCATCAGGCGATCGATTTCCGCTTCCCAGGGAGTTGCAGGCTTGGATTGCTTGGGATTCCATTGGTGATTTTCGGCGGAGCTGAGCCAGACATTCATCTGACTATTGGGGTCGAGATCATTATTGGTGAATCCGAGTAGACAGGCTTCATAGTCAAAGGTGCGGGTAATGCGCTCGATCAAGGAAGGAAAATCGAGAGTGACCATGTTCACCTTGATGCCGATCTGAGAAAGATCTTGCTGGATCATGGTGACCATTTGTTCGCGGGGCTTATTGCCGGTGCTGGTGATGAGTGTGAATTCGACGCGATTGCCGGAGGAGTCGCGAAGAGTTTCGCCATCGAGGTGGAAGCCCGCTTGGCTGAGAAGGCGCAGGGCTGCGGCGGAGTCGTATTTGGGGGCAGGAAGCGCGGAGTTGAACCAGAAATGATTGGCTGGCGAGATGGGGCCGTAAGCCGGCCGGGCGTGGCCAGCGTAGACGATGCGGGCCAGGTCGACGCGATTGATGGCCAGAGAGATAGCTTTGCGAAATTCGGTGGAGCGGAACCAGACTTTTTTGTACTCGGGAAAACCGGCGGTGGGAACCTGGTTGAACCACACGAATTCGGAGTCGAGGCTGGGGCCGGCGTCGTGGGCGGCGGCGGGAGATTCTTTTTGTAGGCGATCGAACAGATCGGCGTCGAGAGAATTGATCATATGAATTTCGCCGCGACGGAAGCGGAGGATTTCGATGTCGTGATTGTTCTGGATGTCGAGGCGAATGGAATCGAGATAGGGCAAGGGCTTACCTTCCTTATCTTTTTTCCAGTAATTCGAATTGCGGCGGAGAAGGACATAGGAGCCGGGAGTGTAATCGGAGACGTAGAAGGGGCCGAGGACGGCCATTTCTTTTTTGGGCGAATGCGCGGAGAGAATGGCGACCTGGTCGAAGAGGCGTTCGAGTCCCGCTACTGGGGCGGGGAAAGTGACAGTGATTGTGTCTGCAGTAGGAGTCTGGACGCTGACTTGGCCATCACTGGAGCGGAAAGAGTCGCCGGTGGGGGAGTGGAGCTGAGGATCCATGAGGGATTTCACGGTGAAGGCAACGTCTTCGGAGGTGAAGGGCGTGCCGTCGGAGAAATACAAACCGGTGCGGAGATGAAAATTGATGGTGCGGCCGTCGGGAGTGGTTTTCCACGAAGTAGCAAGGGCGGGCTCGAGGGCTTGGGTCTGGCGATTGAGGCGAATTAAGACGCCCCCAGTTAGATAGCGAACGATTTCGGATTGGCTGTCTTCGACGAGGAGAGGGTTGAACGTTTTTGGTTCGCCGTGGAGACAGAAATGGAGCTCGCCGCCGGACTTGGCGGTGGATTGTGCAGCGACGAAAGCCGGACCGCACATGGTGATCGTTAGAGAGAGAAACAAGAAAGCGCGGCGTATCACTGCGTAACCTCCTGCTGCGGAAGAACAAGTTGAAAGCACATGACCACAATTACCAGAAGAACGAGAGGCACCAGCCTCCAGGGGTTTGCCGAGAGAGTGGAAAAATCCTCGAAGCCGCGCAGCAGGTTACCCCACGAAGGCATCGGCTCCATGACGCCGAGGCCAAGGATGCTCAGGTTCGCTTCGGTCAAAATGAAGAGAGGGATGGAGATAAAAAATTGCGCGTAGAAAAGCGGGCGGAGATTTGGCGCCACGTGACGCCAAACGAGGCGGGCAGGCTTGCAGCCGGTGGAGCGCGCCAGCAGAAGGAAATCGGAATCCCGGACGCCGCGCGCGGCGGCGCAGATGACGCGGACGGAAGCCTGCCAGCCCAGCAGACCCATCATCAAGAAAGCGATGACGACGGAGACGAGCGGGGGAACATCCAGGGGCAACAAGGCGCGAACCACGAGCAGAAGAAAGAGCCAGGGCAAAGCGAGGGAGAGGTCGGTTGCTGCGAGCACAATGCGTTCGAACCAGCCGCCCAGGAGACCGGCAACACTTCCCAAGAAAGCGGCGATGAGTGTGGAAAGAAGAGCCGCGGCGGGGGCGAGGAGCAGGGAAACGCGGGTTCCGTAGAGCAGACGGGACATGGAATCGCGGCCCAGGGCGTCCGTGCCAAGGGGATGCGCAGAAGAAGGAGCGGCGTTGGGAATATCACGGTACTGCCGCGCATAGTGGGCAGGCAGCAGAAAGGTGGCGAGGGCCATCGCAACAAAAATCGCGCAGAGAATCGAAATAGCGACTTTTTGAAGGGGCTTCACTGGGCGCTCCCGCTGGCGGCAAAAGTGCGTCCGACCAGATCGGCGAGCGAATTGGCAGCGAGCATCACGAGAGCAACGACCAGAGTCACATTGACGATGAGGGGCAGATCGCGGCTGAGGGCCGCCTGCCAGGCAAGCTGGCCCACACCTGGAGAATCACAAAGCGCTTCGATGGGGATGGCGGCGCCGAAAGAAATGGCGAACGAGACACCAAGAAGAGCGAGGAGCGGGGGAGCCGCCAGCGGTAGGACATGGCGGAGAAAGATCGCGCTGCTTCCCAATCCTCGCGCGCGAGCAGCGAGAACGTGAGGTTGGTCGTAAGAGCGAACCAATAGACTTCGAATGTAACTGTAGAGGCGTGGGAACACGGCCACGGCGATCGCGAAAAAAACCGGGGCTCGCCATTGAACGGCCAGCATAGCGACAACCGCGGAGGGCAGAGACAACAACAAACTATTGAAAGCCGTGGTGGAAGCTTCGAAGAACCAGCCGCGTGCGGCGATCCCCAGCGAAGCCAAAAGCGCGGCCGCCAGCCATGCGACGCCGAGGCCTCGAACTACCGACTTGCCAGTTACTGGCAGTCTTTGACGGAGCAATTCGCGAACGGGCCGCTGCAGCGACTCGGATTCGCCAAGATCACCATGGGCGAGCGCCGAGAGATAGTGGAAGTAGAAAGCAGGCAGCCCTTGGTGGAGCGCTTGCTGCTGGCGCAACGCCTCGACACTATCCGGGCGCCAGCGGGGATCGAGCTGACGCTCTGACACACCATTCCCCGGGGCGAAGCGCACGAGGGTGGCACTAAGCAGCGCGCCGACAAGTCCCAGACAGAAAAGAACCAGCAGGCGGCGAAGCCCGAGACGAAGCAACTTCGTGGAGGTTTTGGTGTCTCTCATTCTTGTCCACGCAGAAAAGCGCTGCCAGATGCGTCACCCGGCTAGGAGACGTTCTGGAGCTTCGAATAATGCTTTTCTTTGTTCTCGTACATGCTGCGGTCCGCTTCAGAAAGAAGGTCTTCCACCGAAAGGCCGTCAGTGGGAAAGAAAGCACTACCGACGCTGACGGACACCAGGGGCTCACCGCAAACGTTGCGGCTGGCTTCGCGAACGGCCCGCGCCAATCGTTTCTCGATATCGGAGACAAGGTCCTTGGTCATGTCCGGAAGGACAAAGACGAATTCGTCTCCGCCGAGCCGGCCGACCTGGTCGTATTCGCGGCAGGAAGTCTTAAACTTGGCGGAAACTTCCTGAAGCAGCTTGTTTCCAGTCAAGTGGCCGAACTTGTCGTTGACCTTCTTAAAGCTGTTGAGGTCGCACAGGAGCACGGCCAGCGGTCTTTTTGAACGCCGGATGCGTGTGAGTTCTTTTTCGAGGTGATCACAGATTGAGCGAGCGTTGGGCAAGCCCGTAAGGTAGTCGGTGCTGGCGGTGCTTTGAGCTTGCTCGTATTGGAGTGCATTTTCGACTGAAAGCCCGAGCTTGGAACTGGCAGCCAAGAGCAAGCGCAAATGATCTTTGGAGAAGGCGTTTTTTTCGCGATGGTAAAGAGTCAGGACGCCAGCGACGCCGTCGCGGCCACGGAGCGGAACGCTGAGTGCAGACTGGAGCGTGGTATTTGGCGAGGACGGGCCGAGATGAAAAGTTTCGGCGGCCGGATTGCCGTTGGTGATCGGCTTCTCATTGCGAGCGACCCAACCGGAAAGACCTTGTCCCAGAGGGATGCGCAGTGAAGTGAACTGGTCGTAGTCCAGTCCGTGAACATACTCCGGGATCAGAACGCCTTCCTGGGAAACGAAGAAAACGATGGTGTCGTGCGGAATCATTTCCTTCAACCGAACGGCGACAACCGAGAGCGTCTCCTTCAAGCTCAAGGAATTTCCAAGCGTCTGGGCGAGCTCAAAGAGCAACTGAGCCTCTTGGCGCGCCGAGATGATGGAAGTGAGAAAAGAAGTCGCGCGGACTTCGGCTTCATTGGGGACCTCTGCGAAACCGGAGGAAGGGGCGACGGTGCGCTCGAGTTTCGGTGCAATATCCAGGCGCTTCCGCTCGGTTTCCATGGAGTTGACGATCACTTCCAATTCGAGATAGCGGCGTTCCATGACTTCGACGACACGGGGGTCGAAGCTGGTCCCCTTCTGAGCAATGAGCGTCTTCATGGCCTCTTCGGTAGTCATGGCGCGCCGATAGGGCCGTTCCGAAGCGAGGGCGTCAAAGTTGTCGACGGCGGAAAGAATTCTTGCGCCGATGGGGATGGCTTCGCGCTTGAGCCCATCGGGATATCCCGTGCCGTCCCATTTTTCATGATGGGAGCGCACGATGGGAACAACGGGGTAAGGAAACTGGACGCGAGCCAAAATCTCCGATCCGACGATCGGATGGATTTTCATTTTCTCAAACTCTTCCGGAGTAAGGCGACCCGGCTTGGAGAGAATGTTTTCCGGGACGGCCAGCTTCCCAATATCGTGGAGCATGGAGGCGGCGCGAATGGCATCGAGCTGGTCGTTGTCGAGACCGAGATCTTTGGCAATCTCGACAGCGTAGACCTGCACGCGGCGAAGATGATCGTGTGTGGTGTGATCTTTGGCTTCGATGGCCAGCGAAAGCGCCTCGATGGTGCGCAAGTGCAGAGCGGCAATTTCCTCAGCGTGCTTCTTTTGCGCAGCGAGGCGGCCGAGGTAAGTCTGGTAAGAGCGGTAGATCCAGTAAACGATGGGGAAAACGAGAAGGGCAATTTGCCAGCCAAACATCCGGTTGACGAGGCTGACGCCACAAGCAATTAGCGCGCCCAGAAGGTAATAGGGAAAGGCCCACAGATAGCATTCCTTCCAGACGTGAACGGGATTCCGCCCTTCGGTCATGGCGATGATGCCGGAGACGGAAATGGTATTGAAAGCGAAGTAGGTGGTGGCCGCGGCCGCCATCAGAAGGGGCCATTTGAAACCGACCGCCGCAGCAATCTTGCTATGGAAAACCATCTCAGCAGCGGTGATGGAGAGAGCCAGGTTGGCGAGATTAAAGAGCCATTGAATGGGGCGGGGGCGTGGGTGAGCTTGCCATAGGGTTTGGACCAAGCCTCCGAGACAGCCCATGAAGAGAGTCTCGGAATAGGAGAGATCGATGATGCCAACCAGAATGAAGAAAAAATTGGCGGACATCGTGGCTTTGATTCCCGGCAGTTGCACTTTCAAGACGGAAGAAGCCACGGCAACAATGAGGAAACAGAGGTAGCGGAAGAGGTCATCGGAATGCCAGCGGAAGATGGCATAGGGCAGGAGAGGAAGGCCACCGATCAGCTGAGTGAAAATAAAAACGGTTGCAGGCACGCCGAGCGCCTGCAAGTCCATCCAGGTGTTGCCCCAGTATCTTTTGGTCCTCGTCGCTTTCACTCGCGCTCTCAATCTTTCTTGCCCGGGTGCGAATGCTCATTCCCCAACGGGGGTGCGCCGGAACCCTCCCAATGAACAGGTCTCCGGACAAGCCGTGAACAGGTCCGAGTAAACAGCCACGGCCTAGACTCTAAGCAAACGATGCAGACTGGCCCTTCTATTGAATTTTGGGAGGAGGGGGGCAGGTTGGGAATAGTACCGCTAGTCATTTGTATTGAAAGGGATACTGTCTTTCAGGTGGAATTCCGACAGGCCTCCCCTCGGACTGTTCCGGCTTGGAGTACCACCTCTCTGAACGAGCCGAAGGCCCCGAAACGGCCTGTACTTTAGTACTAAACCCAGGGACCCTCTGTACCATCGACCCCAGTTGGACCTGTCCGCGATACTTACTGTACTGAAAGCGCCAAGTTTCCCCGGGTCAATGTCAGTGAAGCTCGGCCCGGAACCTAGTGCAGGAGTAAAGCTCATGCCCGGCAAGCACGAAACCAGTCGCAACAGTAGCAGCGTACTCAAGACGACGACGTGGGGTGCGGTGATTGCCCTCACTGCCGCGATCCTCGTGGCAGGAATGATCGGGTTGAACCCCTTGAGCCAACCAGGCGACTTCGGTCGTCCCGCCGCACAAGTGGCGGAAAAGGCGCTGACGCCGACTGTGGATTCCGGGACGCTTGCTCTAGAAAACTCCTTTGGTGGTGAAGCTCGCCACGGCCAACCTGTTCAGGGCAAGGCTTTGCCGAGTGTTTCTGGCACGTCGCCCATTTCCGCTTCTTCAGCTTCTACGGTAGCCAGCACGAACCATTCGAACCAGACTGAGCTTAGCAACCCAAGCGCGCCGGGCGAGAACAACGGCAGCGGTTCTGCCAGCGCAGGCGCTAATGATGAGCAGCGTGCGGTAGTCGCGAAGATTGCTCCGGACCTGAAGGGCATCGATCCGGAAAAAGCGGTGGAAGTCATCGTTCAATACAAGAATTCAGTCGGTGCGTCGGAAGTGGCGGCGGACGGAGCAACGGCTAAGGCTGAACTTCCCTTGGTGCACGCACAGCTGGTGACGGTCAAGGGCGGCAGCCTGTCTAGTCTGGCAGCGCATTCCAGCGTGGCGTACATCTCGCCGAATCGCATGGTTCGTGGGTCACTCGACCACGTGGTCACAGCCGTGAACGCGGATCTCGCGTTCGCCAGCGGCTGGGACGGTACAGGAGTGGGAATCGCGGTGATTGACAGCGGCATCACCCACGGAATTTATGATTTGAATACGAACGATAATTCGACGTCGCGCATCGTTTACAACCAGAGTTTTGTTCCCGGCGACAGCTCCACCTCTGACTCCTTTGGCCACGGAACGCATATCGCGGGCATCATCGGCGGGAACGGCTACACTTCTGAGACGTCAAACTATTCAGGCGTTTATCGCGGCATCGCACCGGACGCAAACATCATCAATCTGCGCGCGCTCGATTCCACTGGAGCAAGCACGGACAGTACGGTAATCGCGGCCATCCAGCAGGCTATCGCCCTCCAGGGTACATACAATATTCGAGTCATCAATCTGTCGTTGTCCCGCGGGGTCTATGAGAGTTATACCCTAGATCCGCTGTGCCAAGCGGTGGAATCCGCATGGCGAGCGGGCATTGTGGTGGTAACCGCTGCCGGCAATATGGGTCAGTACAACGGTGCGGGCACAAATGGCTACGCAACAATCGGTGCGCCGGGTAACGATCCATACGTAATAACGGTGGGCGCAACAAACACGCATGGGAACGGCAACCAAACTTCGCAATCGATGACCAGTTATAGCTCGAAGGGTCCGACGTCTTTTGATCACATCGTGAAGCCAGACCTCGTCGCTCCGGGCAATGGAGTGGTTTCACGCATGTCCTCAACGGGCAACGCGATCGCCGCGGCCTATCCGGCTCTAGCCGTCTATCCCTGCAACGCATCGCGAACCAACTGTGGCGCGCAATACGGTTCGGCCCGGTACATGCGTCTCAGCGGAACCAGCATGGCGACGCCAGTGGTTAGTGGCGTAGTTGCACTTTTACTGCAGCAGAACCCCTCGTTGACACCAGACCAGGTGAAGGCCCGATTGATGAAGACCGCCTGGAAGAATTTTGCGTCATCTACGAGCGCCAAAGACCTGGGGACTGGTGTGGTTTACCAAATTCAGCAGGATCAGTTCGCGGTGGGAGCTGGGGCTGTTGACGCTTCCGCGGCCCTGGCCGGTACGGACCTGGCGCCTTCAAACGTGGGCGCTGCAAAGTCGCCCAAGGTTACCTATAACTCGTCGACGAATACGCTTTCCATCGTAAGCGATCCCTCGTCGATCTGGAATAACTCTGTTGTATGGGGCAATTCGGTGGTGTGGGGCAATTCGGTAGTCTGGGGTAACTCCGTCGTTTGGGGTAACTCTGTGGTGTGGGGAAATTCGGTGGTCTGGGGTAACTCCGTTGTTTGGGGTAACTCGGTGGTCTGGGGCAATACCGACGGATCTATCGGGGACGGTCAGTAGGCAGGCACGGGCAAAAAGAGAGGAGAAAAGAAAATGCTAAGCCAAGCCAAAGCCTACATCGCCATTATCGGCGCCCTTGGTGCCGCCACATTGGGACTGGCAGTGTACCGATGGAATCCCGAACACTTTGGTCGCTTCGTGCTGTTTTTTGCGCTGGCGATGGTGGCCTCGACGATGAAGATCCGGCTACCGGGATTGAAGACTTCGATCTCGACGAACTTCGTTTTCATTTTGATAGGAATTGCACTGTTTAGTTTTAGCGAAACCTTGCTGATCGGCCTGGGTGGCGCGCTGATGCAGTCGCTTTGGAAACCAATGCAGCGGCCGAAAGCGGTGCAGGTTTTCTTCAATGGTGCTTGCTTGACGGTATGCAGCGCCGCCGCATTCTGGGCTGCGCACGCGCTGCCGGCCATGCTGGGGTCGAGTTCAGCGGCAGCAATGATGACTGTGGGCGCCTGCGTGTACGTAGTCTTGAACACGGGTATGGTGTCGCTGGTCATTTCGCTGGCTGAGGGACAATCCCTGAAGCAGCTCTGGCCGCAATGTTATGAATGGACGTTCCCGTACTTCCTGGTGGGTGGAGCCGTAGCTGGACTGGCAAGCGCCGTTGGCCAAGGAAGCAATTTTGGATTGGCGCTTCTAGTGGTGCCGGCGATGTACTTCGTCTACGTCTACTACCGGATGCGCATTCTTCGGGCCGTGCTGGACAATATTTCAAACGTAAGCCACCAGAACGAAGCCGTTCTTGCCAGCGCCTCGCGTAGCCGCTGAACGCGTTCACTATTTGGGCGTGCAAATTATTTGGATGCTCCACCTGCAAACTCTTCAGGGAAATCGCTAAAGTCCGAGTGACAGGCACTTCGCGCCTTACGCAATCACTCACTAACTCAAATCGACTGGATGTATCCCGGCGAATTCCACTATTTTACCCGCGCGGACATCCTTCAGGATGCCTGGCACCGCGTGGACGACTTCTTTGCGTTTCACTTGCGGGCAAGATCAATCGAGCATCCTGAGATTTAGGAGTAGTCCATCCGGCGGAGGATACAATTGAGAACTGCGAGTATACCTCCACCGTAAAAAGCGCAGTGATGTACCATAGTCGGCGCTTGATTGTGTTGCCGCGAACTTTCGGCCCCACCGTCCGGCGCAGTTGCTCTTATGACTTCAAGGCCCGAGTAGAAATCGAATCCATCAGGAGGTTTCCATCGTGCTCAGCCGCAGCCGGAAGTTCCTTTATGGCTGGATCGTAGTCTTGTCGTGTGTGATCTCCGCGAATGCGCAGCAACCGGACGCCGAGGACGAGGATCAGATGCGATTTCGTTTTGTCGGACCAAAGGTCGGAAATCGCATCGCGGCAGTTGCCGGCGTGCCGGGTGATCCGAGCACCTACTACGCCGGTGCGGCCTCCGGCGGCGTTTGGAAATCGACAGACGGCGGCAATCGTTGGGCACCGATCTTTGACAAGCAACCCGCCGCAGCCATCGGCGCTCTGGCCGTTGCACCTTCCGACCCGAGCGTCGTTTGGGCGGGAACTGGCGAGGCGTGGATGATTCGCGATAGCGACGTAATGGGCAACGGAATCTATAAATCCACCGACGCCGGGAAAACCTGGACCAACATGGGTCTTCCCGATACCGGCCGCATCGGCCGCATCGTCGTGCATCCCTCGAATCCCGACATCGTATTTGTCTGCGCCCTTGGACGCGCCACCGGACCGCAACAAGAACGCGGCGTCTTTCGCACCGTCGACGGCGGCCAGCATTGGGAACGAGTGCTCTTTGGCGGAGAAAATGTAGGATGCTCCGGGCTTTCCATGGATCCACATAATTCGCGCACGTTGTTTGCAGGAATGTGGCAGGTGGAATTGCGCACCTGGGCGGAACTCAGTGGCGGTCCTGGCAGCGGAATCTACGTTTCACGCGACGGGGGAACCAAGTGGGCGCGCATCGAAGAGCACGGCTTGCCACATGCTCCGGTCGGCAAGATTGACGTAGCTGTCGCTCCTACCAACTCCAGGCGCGTCTTCGCCTTGATTCAAACCAAGGACCAAGGCTCGGTTTGGAGGTCCGACGACGCAGGGGCGCGCTGGAAGGCCGTCAATTTCCAAAGGGCTTTGATTGGGCGCGCCGGCTATTACATTCGCATCGCCGTCTCGACCGGAACCGACAACGAGGTTTACATCGCCAACAGTTCGTTCCATCAATCGCTCGACGGAGGACAGAATTTTCAGGAAGTCCACTGGGGCGGAGACACTCACGATATTTGGGTCGATCCAGCCAATCCCGATCGGTTTGTAATCACCGATGACGCGGGAATGCTAATTACTACCGTTCACGGCCGCGGCTTTCACCGCGTTACTCTGCCAATCGGCCAAATGTACCACGTAGATGTCGACAACCAGGTTCCGTACTACTTCTACAGCAACATGCAGGACGATGGAAACATGCGCGGTCCCAGCGTGCCGGTCGACTCGCAGGAAACCGGCTGGGATCATCGCATGGGCGGATGCGAGTCCGGCTTTACCGTTCCAGATTTGGCCGATCCCAACATAGTTTGGGCCACTTGCTATGGCAACAAGGTCACCCGTTGGGATGCCCGGCACAAGCATGCGCGCTCGGTCAGCCCGTGGCTGCACACGCTGGATTCACCGCCCAACGCCATAAAGTACCGCTGCCATTGGACGTCGCCGCTGGCCGTCGACCCCTTCGACCACAATACCGTCTACTATGGTTGCCAGGTCATTTTCAAAACAACGAATGCGGGTCAGAGTTGGATGGTCACCAGTCCGGATTTGTCGACTCAGGACCCCGCTCACATCATTCCCTCCGGAGGAATCGTCGGTGACAACCTCGGCCAGTTTTACGGAGAGGTCGTCTTCGCGATCGCACCATCCAAGATCCAGAAAGGATTGATCTGGGCGGGTACAAACGATGGTCAAGTCTGGTACACAAAGGACGGTGCCGCAACCTGGGTAAACGTCACCAAGGGCATTTCCGGTCTGCCACCTTTGGGAACTATCACCAGTATCACTCCTTCTACATTTGATCCCGCCACTGCCTACATCAGTGTCGATTTTCACCTGGTGGACAACCGCGATCCCTTCATCTACAAGACCACTGACTTTGGAAAATCCTGGAAAGCGGTTACCGGAAATCTCACGAAACATCCTTTGTCCTACGTCCGCACGGTCACCGAAGACCCGAACTGCCAGGGACTCTTGTTTGCCGGTACAGGAAATGGGCTCTACTATTCGCTGGATGACGGCGCGCACTGGACTGCATTGGGCGGCGGACTGCCTCATGCACCTGTCACGTGGGCCGTGGTGCAAAAAGAGTTTCACGATTTGGTGATTTCGACTTACGGCCGCGGGCTCTACATCTTTGACGACATCACTCCTCTTGAGCAACTCGCCGGGAGTCATTCCGACGCAGCGGCTGTCCTCTTCGAGCCACGCAAAACCTACCGGTTTACCCGTGGCGGGGAAGCGTTACTGACCTTCGCCCTAAAAACTGCGCAGAAGGACAAAAAGCCGTTGGAGCTCGAAATCCTGGACGCGGACGGAAAAGTGATTCGCAAACTCAAAGCCACGAAGCCCCGCGCCGGCATGAACCGCGTAAAATGGGATTTGCGTCACGAGCCGCCCCGTTTGGTCGCCCTCCGGACCGTGGCTCCTGAAAACACTCACATTTGGAATGAGCCGCGTTTCCGCGACGTCGACTCTCGGCCAATCACCCACTGGGGCGCCAAACCCGCCGAAGTCGGCCCCCTTGTGGCGCCGGGAGCCTACACGGTGCGCCTTAAGCTCGAAGAAGGGCAGACCTACACACAGCCCATCACGGTTCTCCGCGACCCCAAGTCTCCGGGTTCCGAAGCGGACATCAACGCTTCCGTGAAAACTTTGCTCCGCATCAACGACGACATCACCAGCGTATCTGCCACCGTCAACCAAATCGAGTGGCTACGCAAACAGCTCGAAGTCATTGAAACAATGCTCCGCCCGCCAAAAAAGAAAGAAAAGGAAAAGCCGCAAGGCATGGGCGAGGACGACGACGAAGACTTCCCGGAACCTGAACCCGCGGCAGACCAATCCCCAGACAGCCCCGAGGCCAAGCGCAAAGCTGAACTTCTAAAGACCGTGGAGGCGTTGGACCAGAAGCTGCAGGCCATCGAATACAAGTTCGTGTCTCCCGCGCTCGTCAATAGCGACGATAAGTACTTCGTCGAGCCCTACCGGGCGTACCTCAATCTGATCTGGCTCAATGCCGAGGTCGGAACCGGCGGCGGCGACATGGCTGGCGGCGCGGACTTTGCCCCGACCGACGCCGAGATGGACACACTCCAGTCGATTGAGGCGGAAATGGCAAGCTCGAACGCTGAGTTCCAAAAGCTGCTCAAGGAAGATCTTCCGGCATTCAACCGCGTCCTCGGCAATAACAACGTTGCTCTGGTTGTCGCTGCGAACAGCATCGATCCGGATGAACGCGACGGAAATTGAATAGCCCACCGAGGGAATGCCAACCATCTCGGCAGATTTTCGGATGGCGTGGGGATCGGTTCGCAAGAGCGTCTGCCCCCTCGGCAGAGGGTAAACGCGCCAAAATCGTACTCTTCTTCGCGATAAATGATTTAAAATCAAGACAGCTAGTGCGCCCGTAGCTCAGTTGGATAGAGCGTCTGCCTTCTAAGCAGAGGGTCGGGAGTTCGAGTCTCCCCGGGCGCGCCACTTAACTTCTGAGACGTCACTGGATTAGCCCACTACCGAGATTCTGCTGCCTTTCTGATTTGGGTCCATTGGGGTCCAACTTCGTATTCCAAATTCTCCTTTCCAGCTTTTCCACTGCAGCTCGCTGTGGAGCCGGAACTGTGTGCATGCAGATCTCTGCGGTTGTGCTCACTCTTGCGTGGCCCAATTACGCCTGTACGTTTTAAGAGATTCACAATCTGAGCAGCGTCGCCTGAGTATGCCGGAAGCTGTGCCACGAGATTAGCGGTCGATCAGCGAAGACTGGCAACAAGTGTCGGTGCAGAAGATGGGCATAGAGCTTTGTGTCGAAAAAAAGGGAATTGCAGACTGCGGCTGACGTCGTCCGGCGCTAAGGTCGCACAACTTGGCCTCGAGCAGGACACGTGCCTGACGGCGTTTCGGGATGCTTTCGAGAGCGTGCCGAGGACGGACGACCGCCCCACAACTAACCAGATTAAGTCGTTCGCCAGACGAGTAGGCCTGAACTTCTATTGAGTCAGATTGCCTACTTGAGCCAGCGACCACGAGAACGATTTGCCCTAGGGGGATGGGCGGCGGGGACGCAGATAAGAAACTGCTTGACATCTGTAGTAGTGTTATAGTCAACTATAACAGTAAGATGAGTTCGTTCAAGCTGATTTGATCGCGAGTGAAGTGAACCAGCGAATAATCCCCGACCCGAGTTCAGGAAGAATGAATTTCTTAAGGAGAATGAAATATGAAATCCCGTTTTGTGTTGACCGTTATTCTGATGTTGCTCGCCACTGCGGCCTGCGCGCAATCCGACGCGCAAAAGTCCTCCGTGGTTCCTGTGCCGTCCGCGGCGCAGAAGTCATTCGCAACCATGAAAACCCTAGCGGGAGAGTGGGAAGGCGCCGTCGCCGTCCAGGACATGCCGCAGATGTCAGGTGCCAAGATGCATCTCTCGCTGCGCGTGACCTCGCGGGGAAACGCCCTCGTGCACGAGTTCCAGGAAGCAGGAACGCCGTTGGATGCGACTAAATACGACCATCCGGTCACGATGCTTTACGTGGACGGAGACCAGCTCACGCTGATTCACTATTGCGACGCGGGGAACCGGCCGCGCATGACCGGCAAGATGTCGCCCGACGGCAAGACGGTCGAGTTCGAGTTCAAGGACATCAGCGGGAGCACGGAGTACCACATGCACCATTCGGTGTTCACCATCATCGACGCCAACCATCACACCGAGGATTGGACGTTCATGATGAAGGACAAGCCGATCCATGCGCACTTCGACCTGCAGCGGACGAAATGACGGGAGCCTATCTCTGGTAAGGTTGCTATCTGGAAAACAGGATGGACCGTGAATGGAACGACAGTCAGCCGATTTACCGTCAGCTTCGCGACCGTGTGGTCGCGATGATACTCGACGGCGTGCTCAAGGAGGGTGATCCGCTTCCTTCGGTGCGCAATGTCGCGGCCGAATATCGGGTCAATCCGCTCACCGTACTGAAGGGCTATCAACAACTGGTGGACGAGGAGTTTGTCGAGAGTAAACGAGGTCTCGGCATGTTCGTCAAAGCTGGCGCGCGCACTCTGCTGCTGAAGGGCGAACGCCAGAAGTTTCTTGCCGAAGAATGGCCCAGAGTTTACGAAACCATTCAGCGGCTCGGCTTGAGGGCAGACGAACTGCTGGATGGCGGCGCACCTCGCCGGCCGAAGTCGAAAGCCAAAGAGAAAGAGGAGGAGCGCTGAACCCATGGCATGCATAGAAGCTCACGGCCTCCGCAAGTCGTTCGGAAACACCATCGCGCTGGATGGCGTCAACATGCGCGTCGAAGAAGGCCGCATTCTGGGACTCATCGGCCCCAACGGCGCAGGCAAGACCACCGCTCTCAACGCGATTCTCGGCCTCACTCCCTATGAGGGAGAACTGAAGGTGCTGGGACGCAATCCCTGGAGTGCGCGCGATCAGCTCATGTGCGACGTCTGCTTCATCGCCGACGTGGCCATACTGCCTCGCTGGTTGCGGGTTTCACAGGCGCTAGATTACGTGGCCGGAGTGCATCCGCGCTTCGATCGCGCCAAGGCCGAAGGGTTTCTCGCCAGGACCAACATCCGCCGTTCCAACAAAGTCCGGGAACTGTCGAAGGGCATGGTGACCCAGCTGCACCTCGCTCTGATCATGGCCATTGATGCCAGATTGTTGGTGCTGGACGAGCCGACACTTGGCCTCGACATTCTGTATCGCAAGCAGTTTTACGATTCCCTGCTGAACGACTACTTCGACCGCAAGCGCACCATCGTTGTGGCGACGCACCAGGTTGAAGAGATCCAGCACGTCCTCACCGATCTCATGTTCATCAACCGCGGCCGCATCGTATTCAATTGCAGCATGGAAGAAGTCGAGTCGCGCTATGTGGAACTGATGGTGCATCCCGACCAGGTCGCCGCGGCGTGGGCCCTCAAGCCGATGCACGAGCGCCAGGGGTTCGGTCGTAGCATCATGCTGTTCGATCGCGTCGATCGTCAACAACTCGCCGCGCTTGGCGAAGTGCGCACGGCCAGCATCGCCGACGTGTTCGTCGCCGTGATGTCCAATCAAAACAGCTCGGCCCAAGGAGCGGCTATATGAATACTCCATCGAACGCCATGCCCAAGGCCTTCGAAGCGCAGCGCATCGCGCCTAAGACTATGTCAGCGACTCAGCCCTTCTACTGGTCGATCCGCCGCGAACTTTGGGAGAACCGTTTCATCTATATCGCACCCCTCGCCGTCGCCGCGGTAATTCTGTTCGCTTTCTCTCTCAGCACCATTGCTGGTATCTGGGAAAGTGCGCTGAGGCTCGATCCGTCGCACGGCGGCGACAAGATAGTAATGCCATATGACTTGGCGGCTGGTCTGATGATGCTCACCTCTATTCTCGTGAGTGTGTTCTATTGTCTCGACGCGCTGCACGGCGAGCGTCGCGATCGCAGCATTCTGTTCTGGAAATCGCTTCCGGTTTCGGATCTCACAACCGTTCTCTCGAAGGCGAGCGTTCCGTTGGTCGTTCTGCCACTGACCATCTTCGGCATTATCGTTCTTGTTCAGTTCCTCATGTTGCTATGGAGCAGCGCGATCCTGCTGCCGAGCGGTCTTGCCGCGACAACGTGGACACGTTTCAACCTGTTTCAACAATCAGTGATACTGCTCTATAGCCTCATTGTGATCGTGCTCTGGCACGCGCCAATCTACGGTTGGGCACTGCTGATTTCCGGATGGGCCCGGCGCGCGACGTTTCTTTGGGCAGTGTTACCACTCCTCGCGATCGGCGTTCTCGAGAAGATTGCGTTCGATACTTCGCATTTTGCATCGATGTTGAAAGATCGCCTGTTTGGCGCCGCTGACACAGCTTTCGCCTTCCAGCCTCATCGCGGCGTTGCAATTGATTCACTAGTTCAGCTCACGCCAGGAAGATATTTGGGCACGCCGGGTCTTTGGATCGGG
>Ga0137409_10003340_pt1 | contig 17043 bp, 19 predicted proteins | sample CZODoug1_16funga_FD_122059 | JGI IMG/M metagenome (GOLD analysis project Ga0137409, IMG submission 122059) | Vadose zone soil fungal communities from Angelo Coast Range Reserve, California, USA - CZODoug1_16fungal (Hybrid Assembly) | ecosystem: Environmental > Terrestrial > Soil > Vadose zone... | reverse complement strand
CTCCAACCTGTCGCTCTATCTGGTGCTGGCATTCGCGGTCATGACGTTCGGCATCCTGGCCGAGACCGGTCACCGCGGCGGGCAGATCAACCATCCGGAGATCGTGATGCCCACCGACGTGCTGGCGACCGATCCGAAGCTTGGCTGGATGCCGGCGATCGAGCTGGCGATCAACCAGGTGACCTGGTTCGTGCCCTGGCAGACCCTGCATTTCTTCGGCTACTCGCTGGTGTTCGGCGTGGCGCTGGTGACATCGCTGCGCGTCCTCGGCTTTTGGAAATCGATGTCGTTTGCCGCCATTCACCGCCTGTTGCCGATCGGAGTCTTCGGCGTGACGATGAATGTGTTCAGCGGAATGCTGATCCTGCAGGCGGATTCCAGCCGCTATCTGAACGAGATCACCTTCGTGCCGAAGATCATCTTTCTGACCATCGGCGCGCTTGCGGTGCTTTACTACTCGCTGTCGGAGCGGCTGTGGGCCGTGAAGGCGGGGGAGGAGGCGCCGATGGGTGCCAAGTGGGTGGCAGCCTTGGTGCTGGCGTCCTGGACGATCGTGATCATGGGCGGCCGGCTGCTGCCATACCTTTGATGGGGAGGGAAAGCGATGTTATCCGGAAACGGCTTTATCATTCTCATGGTCATTCTGGTCTCGGGCTCTGTGCTGGGGCTGGCCGGTCTGGCCGTCTACTGCCTGAACAAAACCGTCGATCAGAGCGAGGGCTAGCGTTATGGGCTTTCTCGAATGGCTGACGCAGACGTCATACACGCAATGGGTTCAAGAATCGTGGGGATGGCCGGTAGCCCTGACGTTGCATGCATTCGGAACGGCGACCATCGTGGGCCTCATGGCCATTATCACCCTGCGCATGCTGGGCTTGTTCCGGACGATCCCGTACGGCGCGGTGCAGGGGCTGCTCCCGTTCATCTGGGTTGCACTGGTGGTCCAGGTCGTGAGCGGCCTGACGCTCTGGATGACGAAGCCAGCGCAGTATCTGGGCGATGGCATGTTCGAAATAAAGATGATGTTTCTTCTCGCCAGCATCATCGTGACCGTGATGTTCCAGCGCATCGTCAGGAGTGAGGTATCAAGCTGGGATGCAGGCCGAAAAGCCACGCCGCGTGGCGCGCGGTTTGCGGCGGCGACCGGCCTGTTGTGGGCGGCGGTGCTTGTCGGAGGGCGACTGACCGCCTATCTCGGGTCGCTCTATCCGAGCTGAGGAGTAGGTACGTGTGCGAGTGAGCTGGCCGTGGCAAGATCGAGGACACGGATGGTCCTGGCTCAAGGCCGGCACATTCGCGCTGATGTTTGCGCCCGCGATCTGGCTGATCGATCAGCTGCGCACCGGCGAGTTCGGGCCGGTCCCGCTCGGTGGACTGACTTATTGGTCGGGCCTGTGGGCGACCGCGCTGCTGCTGCTGGCGCTCGCCATCACGCCGGCGGTGACGATCCTGCGCTTCGGCCGGCTCGTTATCGTGCGGCGGATGATCGGCGTGACGGCGCTGGTCTACACCATCGCGCATCTCGTCATCTATTTCGCACTCCGACTATGGGACTTCACGCGCATCGGCCGTGAGATGGTGACACGACCGAGCTTGATCCTGGCGACGGCGGCGACGCTGGGCCTGATCGCGCTGGGCGCGACATCGCTCGACGTTGCGGTTGAGCGCATGGGTCTGAGCTGGCAGCGGCTGCACAATACGGTCTACGCCGTTACGGCCCTGGCGCTCATCCATTACCTGCTTTCGCCCGGCATCTTTCCGGATCAATACTTCACCTGCGGGATGTTCTTCTGGCTGATGAGCTGGCGGCTGCTTGCGCGCCGCCGGCTGGGCGCTGATGCCCTTGCGCTCACGGGGCTTGCGGTCGTGTCGACACTGTTCACGGCGCTGCTCGAAGCTGGCTGGGTCTGGGCCTATCATGGCTACGAGCCGGCCGGGACGCTTGCCGCCAATTTCGGCCTCGAGCTGGGAGTGCCCGCGGCCTGGAAGATGCTGGCGCTCGGGCTCGCGATCGCGCTGGTGGCGGCGCTGCGGCCTGGCCGCAAGCGCACGCCAGGCCTTGCGACGCACGAGGCGCCGGATGTCCGATCGCGGGCTTGAGGGTGATAGAACGGAGGTGTTGGTGATGAGTGGACAGCGAAGGAAGCGTTGGCCGCGCGCGGCGGCAATGGTCGGGCTGGTCGGGCTCTGCGCCGGCGCATTGAGCCCGATCGCGTGGGGGCAGGAGCGGGGTGCGACTCCGCCGAAGGAAACGATCTTCGCCCGCAAAGTCCTCATGGACTCGATCAGCACCAACATGGACGAGCTCGAAGCCAATGCGGGCTCCGCCAAGATCGACCTGGCCGAGGGCCGCAGTCACGCCGACATCGTCTCGGTGATGCTGATGGCATTCCCGCATCTCTTTCCGCAGAACACGAATGAGTGGAAGCCCAACGTCGATCGCGATCCCGGCTCAGACACCTATGCGGCTCCCGAGATTTGGGCTCGCTTTGCGGATTTCTACAAGCGCGCCGGAGACGCGGCGCAGATCGCCTTCAAAGCGAGCCGCGCCGAAACAGAGCAGGCCTTCAAGGAGCAGGTTGCGCAATTGCGCGTGGCCTGCGATTCCTGCCACGGCGTCTACCTGAAGAAGGACTGACACGGGCACGCTGTAGGGTGGGTTAGCGTGGCCCGTGCTCTTGTGATGTGGTCGGCACCCAATCCACGCGTAACCCACCATTGCGCGCATCATGGTGGGTTACGCGTGGATCGGGCGCTTTGACTTCACCGCGAGTCCCGAGCCACGCTAACCCACCCTACAACACCGTGATGCGGCTACGCCGCCGCCTTGGCCCACAAGTCCGGCCGCAGCGCCTTCTTCCAGTCCGGAATGGCCTCGATCTTCTTCTCGCGCAGCAGCACCTCGGCGTCGCGGCGCAGATCGGGCTCGAGCCCGGCCGGGAAGCCAGGATTCACCTCGACACGCGCAAGCGCCTTGGCGAGCGTCTCGCGCGACATGGTGAAGCCTTTGGAGCTGAAATAGCTGAAGATGAGATCGGAGACCTTGCCGGGATTGTTCTTGAAGTCGCTGGCCACTTCCTGCCAAGCCTTGAGATAGGCGACCACGGTGTCGGGGTTCTTCTGCACGAAGTCAGGCGTGGCCGCCATGAACACCGGCATCTTGTCGATGCTGGAGAAATCCATGAGCGAGACGCCGAAGCCTTCGGCGACTGCGATCTCATTGAAGGGCTCGACACCGACGAAGGCGTCCACGGTCTTGGCGGCGAGCGCGGCCGCCATGTTGTTGACGTCCATGCGCACCTCCTGGAAGTCGCCCTTCTTGAGGCCCGCCTTGGGAGCGATGATGTCGACAAAGACATTGCCGATCGATGAGCCGGTCTGGTTCGCGACCTTGCGGCCCCTGAGCTCCTCGACCTTGGTGATGTTGAGGTCCTTGCGGGCCACGATCTGCGCGGTCTTACCCACGTATTCGATCTGGGCGATGGCGACCAGGCCGCCCTTGTCGTGGCCGATGATGAACGACTGCGCCGCGTAGGTGCCCATGTCGACCTGGCGCGCCACCATCTGCTGCATCGTGAGATTGCCGGAGGCAACCGCGAATTCCTCGAATTTGATGCCGCGCTTCTCGAGCGCGCCCGACTTGAGCAGGTAGTAGGTCGGCATGCCCCAGATGTTGGTCTGGTAGCCCTGCCGGATGGTGGCCATCTGGGCGGATGCAGGCCGCAGTCCGAGACCGCTCGTCAGCGCGGCAGCGCCAGTCGCCGCGAGCGCGTGGCGGCGGGTGATTGCGGGCGAAGGAATGGTCATGGCGGTTCCTCGTGGGTGTCTTGGCCGGTTGTTTTGGGCAACCCGTTATGGGCGGATTTAATCATCCCAACGCCAGCCTGGCCATGCGGCCTTTTCGTTCCAAGCCGCTCAAGCGTCGTCAGGCTGCTCGTCCAGCTGGCGCAGCAGGGTCTTCTGGCACTCCAGGAATTCGATGCTGAGCGGATCGCGCGGGCGCGCCAGCGTGATCGGCACTTCGGTCTTGATCCGCCCGGGATGCGGCGTCATCACGATCACCCGGTCGGCGAGATAGACCGCCTCCGCCACGTTATGGGTCACGTAGATCACGGTCTTGCGGGTCTCGCGCCAGACGTCGGCGAGCAGCCGCTGCATGGCGTCGCGCGTGAGCGCGTCGAGCGCCGCGAACGGCTCGTCCATGAGAAGAACGGATGGATTGTAGGCAAGCGCCCGCGCGATCGCGACCCGCTGCTGCATCCCGCCTGACAGATGATGCGGATAGGACTGCGCAAACTTCTCGAGCTTGACCAGGCGCAACTGCTTGAGCGCGATCTCCTCGCGCTCGCTCTTGCCGATGCCTTTCATCTCGAGCCCGAAGGCGACGTTGCCAAGCGCCGTGCGCCAGGGAAAGAGCTGCGCAAAATCCTGGAACACGACGCCGCGGTCGGTGCCTTGGCCGCGGACGGCCTCACCGCCGATCCGGATTTCTCCGCCGGTCGGCGCGAGGAATCCTGCGATGATGTTGAGGAGCGTGGTCTTGCCGCAGCCCGATGGTCCCAGCAGGCAGAGGAACTGCGATTGCTCCATGTCGAAGCTGACGCCGTCGACGCCGGTCACGCTCCCGGCCGGTGTGTCGTAGACGAGCGAGACGTTACGGACTTCAATGTGCGGCATTGCGTGGGCTCGACCTAAAGCACATTCGATTCGTATTGACGCGCGCCTTCGTGATGAGCACGGAGTTTGATCGCGGCACGGCGGGACTCCCTCTCCCCAACGGGGAGAGGGTTGGGGTGAGGGGGGACCAAACCATCGATAGGTCGTAACCCCCTCACCCCACCCCTCTCCCCTGCGGGGAGAGGGAGCAGGCCGCACCCGCGGCTCGCCCCTGCCTTATTCGGAAACGAACGCAACATGCGCCGGGCCCTACTGCGCCGAAGCGCTCGGCGCGAGCGCCTGGCGCAGAATATCAAGCGCGTCGGTGCTGCCGTCGAGGGACCGAAAGACGCGGCGCTTGATCTTCCAGCCGTCTCGCGTACGCGCGAGCTCCCAACGGTTCGCCCCCACGCGATGGATGCGATAGCCCTTCGACACCCCGTGCGCCGGGACTTCGACTGGCTCGGCCAACGCATTCGGGCTGATGATCTGCAGATAGGACGTGACGACGGCGCGGTCGCCGTCGAGCTCGACATGGGGCAGGCCGGCGAAGTGGGCGAGCCCGCCGCGGATCGCCTCCTGGTGCGCCGGGCGCTGCGACATCTCGGAGATGGTGTCGTTGCCGGTCGCGGTCTTGGCGCCGCCAAGATCAAGCACGCCGTCGTCGGCGAAGATCGAGCGAATGTAGGACTGCGCGCCGGTATCGGCGCTTGGCGGATGGCTGGCGATGAGGTTGTAGATCGCGAGCCGATCCTCGATCGCTCTGATCCGATCCTCGATCGTGCGCTCCTTCGCCTCCGCCATGCGTTTCTCCCGGTCCGATGCTCGCGCGTTCATGCTGCCATGCCGGTTGCCGCAGTGCCAAGATGGCATCTCGCGCTCACGTCAAATCGGTTCAGGCCCGCCGCCAGCGCCGCCAGCGCAGGTCCGACAGGATCGCGCGCGCCGCATTGTGACCGGGCGCGCCGGTGACCCCGCCGCCGGGATGCGCGCCCGCGCCGCAATGGTAGAGGCCAGCCACGGGGCTGCGGTAGTCGGCATGGCCGAGCAGCGGTCGCGCCCAGAACAGCTGGTCGAGCGTGAGCGCGCCATGGAAGATGTCGCCACCTATCAGCCCGAAGGTCTGCTCCAGGTCGAGCGGGCTCAGCGCCTGGCGGCCGATGACGCTGGCCTTGAAGCCCGGGGCATAGCGATCCACCGTGTCGATCATCAGATCGGCCACCTCGTCGCGATGATCGCTCCAGGAGCGGCCGTCCGGCAGCTCCGGCGCGACCTGCTGGCAGAATAGGCTCGCCACATGTGCGCCCTTGGGGGCGAGGCTGTCGTCGAGGGTGGAGGGGATCAGCATCTCGATGATCGGCTCGCGGCTCCAGCCGTGCTGCCGCGCGTCCGCGAAGGCACGGTCCATATAGCCAAGGCTGGGCGCCATGATGATCCCCGACGTGTGGTGGTCGGCGAGGTCGCTTCCCGGCAGCGCCGTGAAGCTCGGCAGGCCGGAGAGCGCGACATTCATCCGGAAGGTGCCGGAGCCGCAGCGCCAGTTGCGCATGCGGCGCACAACGTCGGCGGAAAGTGCGCTTTCCGCCACCATGGTGGTGTAGAGCAGCCGCGGATTGACATTGGCCGCCACCACCTGGCCGCGGATCACACGCCCATCCGTGAGCACGACGCCGCAGGCGTGCTCGCGCTCGATGATAACCTCGCGCACCGCGGCGCCGGTCTCGATCTCGACGCCGTGGCTCGCTGCTGCCTTGGCCATCGCCTGCGTGATCGCCCCCATGCCGCCGACGGCATGGCCCCAGACCCGCCGCTTGCCGTTCACCTCGCCGAAGGCGTGATGCAGCAGCACATAGGCGGTGCCGGGCGTATAGGGCGAGGCATAGTTGCCGACCACGGCGTCAAAGCCGAACAGCGCCTTGATGAGGTCGCCTTCGAACCATTGGTCGAGATAGTCACCGGCCGACTTGGTGAAGAGATCAAGGATGACGCGCAGATTTTCGGTCGACAGCCGGCGCAGCCGGTTGCCAAGCTTCCCGGCCCTCATGAGCTCGCCAAGGCCGCGCAACGAGCGCCCGGCAGTGAGATTCGGCGGCGCCTGCAGGACGAGATCGCGCAGCACATCCGCGCCGGTGTCGATCTCGCGGTTGAAGGCGTCGAGCTGCTCGGCATCGCGTTGGCTGAACCGGGCGACTTCCTGTTCGGTCCGCCCCTCGGCAGCGAGCAGATAGCGGCCATCGAGCGTCGGAAGGAAATTTTGCGCGCGGCGCTCGACGATTCGCAAGCCATGGTCGTGGAGGCGCAGGTCGCGGATGACTTTCGGATTGAGCAGGCTCACCGTGTAGGCGGCGACCGAGTTGCGGAACCCTGGATAAAACTCTTCCGTTACTGCCGCACCGCCCACAACGGCCCGTCGCTCGAGGACCTTGACCTTCAGCCCGGCCATGCCGAGATAGGCGGCGCAAACGAGGCCGTTGTGGCCCCCGCCAATGATGATGGCGTCATGAGTTGGCGTCGACGACATTGTTCGGTCCGACGGGAAAGTGATATGCGTTTGTGGGGTCTGGTTCTTGCATCGTGGGAAGAGCAGGGAACATTCGCTGGTGTGATCCGTTGCAGCCCTGGCGGCGCGTATGATTTATACTAGTGCCGCCGATTTGAAGCTCCTACACCGCTTGCAGCAAACTCTGTTGGGAGCTTCAAATCGAAAAGCGGCACTAGAATCAAGGGGTCGCTGGTGCCCCTTAGTTTCCGAAGTTCGTGTGAGAGTGTGCTGAGGTGTATTACGAACTTCGGAAACGGGGCACCAGCCTAGCACGCGAGGGCCGAAGATGCCCGCGTCGATGTTCATAGCAGGGGAAGCATCGCAAGCGACATGTCCAAAACTTCCATGCCCAAAACTTCACGCTCAAAGACGACTTCAAGCTCAAAGACGTCTTCAAGCTCAAAGACAACGTCAACCTCGCGCCGGCCGTTCCGTGTCGGCCGTGCCAAAACAGGCCTGGGCCTGTTCGCCACCAAGCTCATCCGCAAGGGCAGCTTCATTGTCCGGTACACCGGCCGCATGCTGCCCAACAAGATCGCGGATGAGCTTGACACCAAGTATCTGTTCGAGGTCAACGCCCGCTGGACCGTCGACGGATCGAGCCGCAAGAACGTCGCGCGCTACGTCAACCATTCCTGCCGGCCGAATGCCGAAGCCGATGTTAAGAAGCGCAAGGTCCTGATCAGCGCGATCAAGACGATCAATCCGGGCGACGAGATCACCTACAATTATGGCCGCGACTATTTCAATGCCTTCATCAAGGACCACGGTTGCAGGTGCGCCGCCTGCCATCAGAAGAAGTCGGTGCTGCGCTCGAAGCACAAGGGGCGCAAGAAGCGCAAAGGCGGTAAACGCCGCAAGCATTGACCGCAGCGCCGCAGCGGATGGTGGGTTTGAGCAATATGGCCGATGCGACATCAGCGCCGTCCGACAAGCCCAAGCAGGTGATCGCCACACTCCTGCTGGAGCGGCCTGCAGCGCCAGACTATCGCCTGCTGGCTGAACGGATCGGCAAGCCACTGGAATTCAATCTGGACATGGCTTTGACGCACAAGCCTGAGTTTCCGATGGTGCTGGCTGCGGGCGGAGACCTGATCATGGGCCTGCGGGTCGATGCACCCTTTTCATGGCCGGTCGATTCGATGGCCCAATTTGCCTATTGGTGGCCCGATGCCATAAAGGATGTTGCCCGTAACACGTCCTTTGTCACCCTCGCCTGCAGTTGGTCTCGATATTCACGGCTGGATGCCCACATCCGCCACCTGGTTCTGGTGCGCGAGCTGGTCGAGCAGTTGCCCGTCATCGGCGTCATATGGGGCTCCGTGCTGGTCCAGCCCAGTGTCCTCAAGGCCGAATTCAATCGTTTGCAGGAGCGCGAGCTTCCGTTCTCGATTTGGGTCCTGATTCAGTTCTCAAAACAGCCAAATGGAAACATTCTGATCTCCACCATCGGTATGCGCGACTTCGGGCAAATGGAGATTGAAACCGAGAGCACTTTGCCGCTCGATCAGACCTTTGATCTGGTGCGCAGATTTGGCTCTTATATCATTGCGAAGGGCCCTGTCGTGAAGGACGGCGAGACGTTTGGCCTGACTGAAACGCAGCGGATCAAGGTTTGCTACGTTCGCTCTTTCCGGCCGGACGTGAACGAGAATGTCTATTGGCTGGAGCTGGCGGAAGAGCCGTCGGTGCAAAGGCCGACCGGGTTTTTCAGCAAGCTGTTCGGCTCGGACCGTAAGCAGTAGGCTGGGACGCGGAGGGTCATGCCGGCTCAGGTTGTCGTCGGTGCTGTGGAGGTTGAGCTTTGCCAAGTGCCATTCTCGCGCCGGTGATCGCGCTTGTGCTTTGGACCTTCGTGATGGGGGTCTGGCTCTACGCCACCCGTATCCCGGCGCTGAAGAAGCATCAGATCGTCTACGATCCGCAACGCCCGGCGGAAGAGTTTCATGCGCAACTTCCAGCGGAAGTGCGCTGGAAGGCTGACAACCACAACAATCTCTTGGAGCAGCCGACGCTGTTTTACGCGGTAGCGCTGACGCTGGCGTTGCTCGATGCCGGCTCTGGTTTCAACGCCGGATTGGCTTGGGCCTATGTGGCGCTGCGGATCGCCCACAGCCTGGTTCAGGCGCTCATCAACAAGGTCCTGATCCGGTTTGCGCTGTTCGCGGTGGCCTCGCTCATTCTGCTGCTCATGACGATCCGCGCCGCGTGGATCGTCCTTTCATCATAGGTCAATCGAACCTTGGGTGCAGTTTGTTGGCAGAGTAAGACACCAAAGCCGCGTCCGGGCCCTGCCTTGCGGCGCCTGAAGCCGCTATGATCCCTCCGCAAGACGACAAGCGATCGCCGCTGGGGAGATGATGATGGGCGCTCGAGCTATCGCGACACTGGGCTGTCTGGCGGCGCTGGTTGCCACGCCAGTTGCGGCGCAGACCTTTCCGGCGAAGACCATCCATCTCGTCGTGCCATATGCGGCTGGCGGCACCGGCGACATCGTGGCGCGGGTTGTCTCGGAGAAACTGTCAGTCGCGCTCGGCCAGTCAGTGGTGGTCGAGAACAGGCCCGGCGCGAGCGGCGCGGTCGGCTCCAAGGCGGTGGCGGCCTCGGTGCCTGACGGCCACACGCTCCTGGTCGGCCAGACCGGCGAAATGGCGATCAACCAGCACTGGGCCAAGAACCTCGGCTTCGATCCGGAGAAGGACCTGGTGCCGGTTGGCCTTGCCACCGTGGTGCCGCTGGCGCTGGTTGTGCCAGGCAAGGCGTCCTATTCGACGGTCGCCGAAATGCTGCAGACGTCGAAGATGCGCGGGCTCTCATTCGCCTCGGCCGGCACCGCCACCCCCGGACATTTCGCCGGCGAGGTGCTCAAGCTCAAGACCAGGAGCAACATGACCCACGTGCCTTACAACGGCGCGGGTCCGGCCCTGAACGATCTCCTGGGCGGGCATGTCGATCTGTTCTTTCCGGGTTTCCCGGCGGCGATCGCGCAGGTGAAGGCCGGCAACCTCAAGCTGCTGGCGGTCTCGACCGGCCGCCGCTCGGCGTCCGCGCCCGACGTGCCCACCGTTGCCGAGGCGAGCGGGATTGCAGGCTTCGACATTGCGCTCTGGCAAGGCTTCTTCGCACCGCGCGGGACGCCGCCTGAAACCGTCATGCGCCTCAACACCGAGATCAACCGCATCCTGGCGGAGCCGGAGGTCAAGGCGCGGCTGCTCGAGGCTGGCGCCGACGTGATGCCGACCACGGTGGATCAGTTCGCAACGTTCGTGAAAGCGGAAAGCGAGAAATTCCTGGGCATCATCAAGGATGCCAACATCAAGCCGGAGTGAGCCATCCAGTCGCTGCAGAAATCTCTTGTGCGCGCAATCGAGCGCGAGGGGTGATAATTGACTATTTCCTGTAAGGCATGGCCGTAGGGCGCAATCGCTTTATTGCGCCGTTTCGAAGGCAAGCTTCCGTCAACGGGGTCGGCCGGCCGCAAGAATGGCGCAATAAAGCGATTGCGCCCTACGGCCCTTCGTATGCGTTTACGACCCGGCAGCCTCGCTGCCCGGCGGACGCACCTTCAGAATGCCCTGCATCGCGTTCTGGATGCGGTCGAGGGCGCTCTCGGCTTCGTCGGCCCGCTCCTCGGCCGTCTTGGCGCGCTCCTGCGTCGCCTCGAGGTCCGCAGTCAGCGTATCGATGCGCTCCTGGTAGTCCTTGTCGACCTCATCCAGCCGGGTTTTGAGCTCCTTCACCTCGCCTTCGGCGATGCGCCGTCGCGTCTCGGCTGCTTCGAGCACACGCTCCGCGAGCCGCATCTCCTCCTGCAGGTGGGCGGCGGCTGCTTCGGCGCGCGCCACCATCTCGGCGGCGTGCTCTTCGGTTGCCCGGATCAGCTCCGCCGTCCGCTCGACCAGGTCGAGCCCAGTCGCGGCCGGGTCTTCTTCGGCTGCCTGGCGTAGATCGCTGAAATCTCGTTGCCGTTCCATGTTCATGTGGCCTTCTACGCCTTTCGTTTACTGCTCTGGTTGAACGAGCTGTCGCAGATCACCATCCATCGTGGTGACATCCTGCGGCTCCTCCATATCCGGGCCTGCGGCCGCCGCCGGCACATCCTCGGCCTTGATCGGCAGGCCGAGCGCCGTGATCAGCTGACGCACTTCCAGGCGAGCCAGCACGTGCGACATGCTCGGCTTGACGCCGAGCAGCGAGGTCTCGAATGAATCGAACGTCGTCAGCCCGAGCGGGAAGAACTCGCGGTAGACCACGCGCTCCACCAAGCCGCTTGTCGTCCTGAACATGCCGCCGCGCGCGAGCTTGTCGAGCGCCTCGACCACGCTACGCTCGTTGCGCGATGCGAGCGGTGAGATGCGGTTGCGCACGACGATCCAGTCAGGCTCCTGCTGGTTGATGGCGCGCCGGGCCTCGAAGGCGCGGGTGACGGTTTCCGCGTAGCGCGACGGCTTCAGCGTGGTCTCCGGCGTCGGCCCCATGCTGAAGATGACGTCGAGATCGAGGAAGCTGTCATTGACAGGGGTAATGAGGGTATCGGCGAGCCCGTGCGAGAACAGGTTCAAGGCGCTGCCGCCGCCCGGCGTGTCAATGAGGATGAAGTCGCACGACTGATGGACGTTGCGCAGGACCTCGGAGAGCGCATCGATGCGATCGGAATCGTTCCATCTCTCCCCACGCTCTCTCATGTCGTCGACGCAATGATGGTCGGGCAGGTCGAGCGGGTGGCGCTCAGTCATAGCCGAGATGCGCCGGTTCTCGAAGTAGCGGGTGAGCGTGCGCTGTTCGTAGTCCAAATCGATGGTGGTGACCTGGTGTCCGCTTTTGAGCAACGCGATCGCAACATGCATCGCAAGGGTCGACTTGCCGCTGCCACCCTTGTGGTTGCCGAGCAGAATCACATGAGGCCCGGATGGTGAGGCAAGCATGATTGCGTCCTACGTTATGGATACTGTTCAGCCCGAACTAGTGCACAATGTCGAAGTCCGCTGCACGGTGAAGTGATTCTTAACGTCGATATTTAACCTTACCCGGCCCGTTGGTTGCTCGCTTCAAACCATAGACCCGTGTCACCCTCAATGTAAGGGAAACAGAGCAGAAAGTGATACCGCGCGATGCATGAGCAGTTATGGTTAACGCATGCCACAGGCCTTAACGACGGTGGTGTTCAAATACATAACGCGGTGTTCAAATACAATTTTTGTTAGATACAAGACTTTCGGGCGCGCCTTGATCAGGCCAGATAGTCACGAAAAAATCGCCGCCAATCCAGCCCCTGAACTCAAATATTCTTTCTCTCTATTGTCGCCAAGATACCTGCGCGGCTTTTGAATATTGTGACGCTGCTCACGGGCGGCGCACCCCACGTGATGGGATGCGCCGTCATTGCCGCGTGCGGGACGCGCGTTGGTCTGCGCTAAAACCGCGAGCCGCCGGTGTTGCTACCCGAATCCATCTGCCGCAGCACCTTGCGCTCCATCATCAACTGGCTTGCCGGTGCTGCCGGTGCGGTCTTGGCGAAGCTGTCGTATTGGCGCTGCAGGCCATCCAGGACCTTGGACGGCGCCGCGAACGTTCCCTGGACGGTTTGGATCTCCTCAACGTTCTGCTGGAACAGCTTGGCGGCCTCGGTGTGCTTGCCCAGGTCACGCAACTTAACCGCCTCTTGGGCACGCTCGCGGGCCGTCTGCTCGACCACCGCCACCATCACGGTCTGATCGCGGGTATTTTTCACTTCGTCGGCGGAGGCGCTGAAGCGCCCACGGATTGGCGCCTCGATGACCTCGCGCGCGCCGGTGTCCGGTACCGTATAAGACACGTGGACACGGCCGAGGTCGCGCTCGTCGGCAGGCGTCGCGCCCTCGACCTCGAGCTCCAGCAGCACATAGTGTTCGGTTGCCGCGTAGACCTGGTTCATCTTGAAGGCGGCGCGATCGCCCTGCACGTCGCCCTCCCGGCTCAGCGCACGCGTCAGCTTGACGCCCGCGCCCACCTCGACGTCGATCGACACCGTCTGAGCGCAGGCGGCGAGCACGTCGTCGAACTCACGGTTGAAGATCTGGATCAGGTCGTTTGGCGCGTTCGCAAACGCATGGTTGCCATCGCTCGCGCGCGCGAGCTGCAGCATCAGGTCCTCGTTGTAGCCAAGCCCGAGGCCGATGGTGCTGACCGAGATCCCCTCGCCCAGGAGCTCGTGGCCCAATCGTGCAAAGTCGGCTGGATTTCGCGGCCCGACATTGGCTTGGCCGTCCGAGAGCAGCACGACGCGATTGAGTCGCTTTGCGTCCTTGGACTTGCGGACCTCGCGTGCGCCTTCCATGACGCCGTCGTGGATGGCCGTGCTGCCGCGCGTGCTGACCTGGCGGATGCGATCGGCGAACATGGCGCGGTCGTTGACCGGCTGTGACGGGATCAGGACGTCGACCTTGTCGTCGAAGATGACGACCGAGGCGATGTCGTTCTGATCGAGCCGGTTGACCGCCATGATGGCGGCCTCGCGCGCCTGTGCGATACGGGCGCCCGCCATCGAGCCGGATCGATCGATCACGAACGCCACGTTGACGGGCGTGCGGTCGTTGCTGCGCTTGGGCTCGCAGCCATTGAGCGCGACCCGCAAGTAGTTCTTCTGCGTCTCGCCGGTTTTCATCACCGGCTGCGCAAGCCGCGCTTCAAGCGTGACCGGCTTGTCGGCAGCGGCCGCGGCGGCCGGAAGCAGAATAGCCAATATCGATAATGCAGCGACCGTGCGATGCGGCATGGCTCGCCTCCCGTGGCAGCAATAGAGTCGCCCTGTGCCATTGTTCCGGCGAGAGGAGGCAAAACTGCGGACGAACAGTGTCGGAGGTAAGCGCTTGGGTTGAAATTCGCCGCCGATGTACGACAGCGCGTCGCTACCCCTTCGCCGTCCGCACCATGCCCCAGCGCTGCACGGTGAAGCGCTCGAGCGAGCCGAACACCAGGCGCTCGAACGCAAAGCCGATGAGCCCGATGACGGCAACAGAGGCGAGCATGACGTCAACGTTGAGGAATTCACGCGAGTCGTAGATCACCCAGCCGAGCCCCCAGTCGGATGCGGCGAGCATCTCGGCGCCGACCACCGCGATCCAGGCGCGCAGGAACGCCTGCCGCAGCCCGGTGATGATGAAAGGCGAGGCGCCCGGCAGGATCACCTTCCAGAACATGGCCTGCTCGTCGGCGCCCATGGCGCCGGCCGCCCGCAGCCACAGCCGGTTGACCGAGCGCATGCCCGACCAGGCGCTCAGCATCATGGGAAACAGCGCGGCATAGAGCACGATCAGCACCGTCACCGCGTTGCCGAGCCCGAACCACAGGATGAACACCGGCACCCAGGCGAGCGACGGGATCGGCATCAGGGCGCTGGTGAGGGGCAGAAAGAAGCTCTCCACCAGGCGCGATCGGCCCATCAGGATGCCGAGTGGCAGCCCGATGACGACCGCGAGCGCGAAGCCTGCGAGCATCCGGGCGAGCGTGGTGGCGGCGTGGTGCAGCATGCTACCGTCGGCCACCATGTCGGCAAATGTGCTGGCGACCTTGGCCAGGGTCGGCATCAGGGCGCGCGGGAACAGGCCACTGCGGGCCGTTATTTCGTAGAGCGCCGCCACGACGATGATCGTGGCGGTGCCGCGCAGAATTGAACGCGTGCGCCCATTGCTCGTGTGCTTGGTGCTCATGGCGTCATCATGCCCCAGCGGATGACGGTGGCCTGCTCCAGCCGCTGGAACACCAGCTTCTCCAATGCAAGCCCGATGATGCCGATCACCGCGATGCCGGCGAGCATCACGTCGGTGGCGAGGAACTGGCGCGCTCCGAAGATCAGGAGCCCGAGCCCGTTCGGCACCGCGGCCAAGAGCTCGACTACCACCAGGATGCGCCAGGCCTGCGCGAGCCCGAGCCGCAGGCCGGTGAGGATATACGGCAGGGCGCCCGGCAGGATCACATGCCGGAACAGGCGGCGATCATCCGCGCCCATGACCTGCGCCGAGCGCACCCAGATCTCTTTGACGGCCTTCACGCCGGTCCAGGTGTTGAAGATGATTGGGAATGCCGAGACGAATCCGACCAGCAGGATCGCGGATTTATTGCCGAGGTCGAACCACAGCATGAACAGCGGCGCATAGGCGATGCCAGGAATCGGCGCCCCGATGCTCACGAGCGGCAGCGCGATGTCCTCGATGCGGCGCGAGCGGCCCATCAGAATTCCAAGCGTCACGCCGATGGCTGCGGCGAGCGCAAAGCCGGCCGCGAGTCGCAACAGAGTTTCAGCGACCTGCAGCGGCAGGATGCCGGAGACGGTGAGGCGATAGAATGCCGCCGCGATCGCCTCGATCGGCGGAAACAGCTTCGCAGGAAACAGCCCGAGATGGGCGATGATCTCCCAAATGCCGCCGAGCACCAGGAACGGAAAGGCGTTGCGGGCAAACGCGCGCAGATGGCTCTCGCCCGATGTGGCGAGGCGGCCGGCCGCAAGCGTTTCCGGAAGGGCTGCCATAGAGGGGGCTCCCACTGGTGCAACGATGTAAAGTCGAAGATAAAGCCACCAACCGCGATCCGACAAGCGAATGTCCTCTCCCGACGAAACCGCCGCCAAGACGACAATTGCCGCGCAGACGCCGAGCAAAGCCGTGTCCGTGGCGCGTACCGGCATGGCGCTGCTCGCGACCTTTGCGATCGGGCTTGCGGGCGGCTACGTGGCGAAGCTCCTGCGCTTTCCGCTGCCCTACATGACCGGCGCACTGCTGACGACCGCAGCGCTCGGGCTTGCGGGCGCGCCGGTGCGTTCGGTCTGGCAGGCGCGCGCAGCTGGGCAGTTCGTGACCGGCACAGCCATCGGCACCTCGTTCACGCCGGCATTGCTGCTGACGATCCTGGGGACAATGATTGTCGAGATGATGAAGAAGTAAGCCTCCCATCACTGAGAGGCTCGGTTATTAGCTTGGGTCTACTGGCTTGGGTGGGTTCTGAGGTGGCGGATTTGGCGGTGTTTTCGGGCCAACGGCTGGTACTACGACTTTTGGATTAATCGACATAAAATACTCCTTTCCGTCTGTAAAGAATACAGCACATATAGATCAGGACGCCGACATAGAGCGGCTTCAATGCGTCTGATGTCTTTAGAGCTACGGACCATAAGCTATATTTCCAGAATCCCATAAAGAATAGTCCTATGTGGATTGCTTCGGGAATCAAATAAAGCATCATAGCCTGTCCAATGAAGCTTTTCTTGATTAGACTCTTGCATTCGACATATGCGATTGCAAAAAGTATAAACCCCATCGTTTCAAATATATAGAACACCCAGAAATAGGTTGTATTGTTCATCGGAGTCAGCAAGATATAATCTGCACAAATCCTACCGATTAGAGCTGTCATGAGCCATCGCATGATGAGAGATGTTTCCCTCCAGATCATCATCCATAGCATGAAGGTATGAATCACGATTGTGGCGATGGCAAAGAACCATTGATCCATGCATAGATTATACTGTTCTCATGGGTTATCTTGAACAATCCTACGATGCACTGAAGCGATGGGAAGGCGTAGTGCGGTACATGTACTTAGACTCCATCGGACTGGTGACGGTCGGAGTTGGATTCATGATTCCCAATGTCTATTCGGCATCAACCCTCCCTTTCGTGAATACGAAAGGTGAGCCTGCATCTCAGGTAGAGATCGCGCTCGATTACAACCGAGTCAAAGCATTACCTGCCAACAAGTTAGTAACGTATTACTATTCGTTCTCATCGCTTATGCTTCCTCCATCAGAGATCAATCGCCTATTAGCCGCAAACGTGACTTCGTTTGAAGTGAGCTTGCGTAGGATCTATCCC
>Ga0137409_10003339_pt1 | contig 17047 bp, 14 predicted proteins | sample CZODoug1_16funga_FD_122059 | JGI IMG/M metagenome (GOLD analysis project Ga0137409, IMG submission 122059) | Vadose zone soil fungal communities from Angelo Coast Range Reserve, California, USA - CZODoug1_16fungal (Hybrid Assembly) | ecosystem: Environmental > Terrestrial > Soil > Vadose zone... | reverse complement strand
GTTGAAGTGATCCGAGAAGATGAGGTCGAGAGCAGCCCGCGTCTCAGGCTCGTGTTCGTAGTGCCAGTGCGGGTCATACCAGCCGCGGCTATTCTCGACTTCTTCGACGGTGAGGCCGAACATGAACAGGTTCTCCTCGCCGGCCTCCTCGGCCATCTCGATGGTGGCGCCGTCGCGCGTGCCCACCGTCAGCGCTCCGTTCATCATGAACTTCATATTGCTGGTTCCGCTGGCCTCATAGCCCGCGGTGGAGATCTGGTTGGAGACGTCGCTCGCCGGAATCAGTCGCTCGGCCAGCGAAACGTTGTAGTCGGGAAGAAAGACTACTTTCATCTTGGCGCGCACGAGGGGATCGCTATCGATGGTTTCGGCAAGGCTGTTGATGAACTTGATGATGAGCTTTGCCAACTGATACGCGGGCGCGGCCTTACCGGCGAAGAAAAATGTTCGCGGGGCGACTTTCAGTTTGGGATTTCTCCGCAGTCGGTTGTAGTTCACGACGATCCGTAGTGCATTCAGCAGTTGCCGTTTGTATTCGTGGATGCGCTTGGCGTGGCAGTCGAAGATCGTCTCCGGATCCACGACTTGGCCGGACGATGTCTTGAGCCAAGCTGCGAATCGCGTCTTGGCTTCACGTTTCGAAGCTTGAAACGCATCTCGAAAGCCCGAGTCCTCGGCCAACGCTTTGAGATCGCTGAGCTTGCTTAGGTCAGTGATCCACTCGTCGCCTATCGCCTTCGTGATCGTGCTTGCCAGTTCAGGGTTTGCCTCCAGCAACCAGCGCCGCGGAGTAACGCCATTAGTCTTGTTGCTGAATCGCTCCGGGAACATTTCTGCAAGGTCTTTGACCGTCATGGTTCGCAGTAGCCTCGAATGCACCGCCGCGACTCCGTTGGTGCTATGCGAGCCCACAATGGCGAGATTGGCCATACGGATCTTGCGCGTGCGTCCTTCTTCCACCAGGCTGATGCGTTGGACGCGGCCATCATCTCCCGGGAAACGACGCCGGACTTCGTCCAGCAGTCTCCGGTTGATCTCGTAAATGATCTCCAGTTGCCGGGGAAGCAGTACTGTGAACCATGCCGCCGGCCATTTCTCCAGTGCCTCGGGCAGCAGCGTGTGGTTGGTGTACGCCAGCGTGCGCTTGGTGAGGTCCCACGCCACGTCCCAGCCGAGCCCCGCGTCGTCGAGCAGAATGCGCATGAGCTCGGGCACCGCCAGGGCCGGGTGCGTGTCGTTGAGCTGCACGGCGACTTTCTCGGGCAGCGCGCTCCAGTCCGCGTTGCCCGCGCGGAAGCGGCGCACCAGGTCGGCCAGCGAGCAGGCGACCAGGAAGTACTCCTGCACGAAGCGCAACCCCTGCCCCACGCTCGTGGAGTCGTCCGGGTAGAGCACGCGCGTGAGCGACTCCGCGGCCAGCCGCTCGGCGAGCGCGCCGACCAGCTCGCCGTGGTTGAAGGCCTCGAAGTCGAAGACGCCGGGCGCGGCGGCCGCCCACAGCCGCAGCGTGTTCACGGTCTTGCCGCCGTAGCCGACCACCGGCCGGTCGTACGGAATGCCGATCAGCGTCGACGGCCGGTCGGTGACCGCGCGCAGGCTGCCGCCGCGGACCTCGAAGGCGCAGCCGAGGGGAATGGTCACCGCCTCCTGCGGGCGCGCGACCTCCCAGGGATCCGCGCGCCGCAGCCAGTGGTCCGGCTCTTCACGCTGCCAGCCGCCGCGGATGGACTGCTTGAAGATGCCGTACTCGTAGCGCAGCCCGTAGCCCATGGCGGGCAGTTGCAGCGTGGCCATCGAGTCCAGAAAGCAGGCGGCCAGGCGTCCGAGCCCGCCGTTGCCGAGGCCGGCGTCCGGCTCCTGCTCCAGCAGCCCCAGCCAGTCGAGCGAGTGGCGGGCCGCCAGGTCACGGGCGAGCGGATCGAGCAGCAGGTTGACCAGGTTGTTCGCCAGCGAGCGGCCGATGAGGAACTCCATCGAGATGTAGTAGATGCGCTTGGCGTTCTGCCGCTCGTACGTCTCGTCCGTGCGGATCCAGCGCTGGGACAGCACGTCGCGGACGGAGCGCGCGACCGCCTCGAAACGCTCGCGCGCCCCGGCCGCGGCGGGGGCGAGGATGTTGTCGAACACCAGGTGCCGCTCGTAGAAGCCGTGGCTCGTTCCCGAGAGCGGGATGGGGCCGCAGCCGTACTGCTCGAGAAGCTTCTCGGTTGTGCTCACCGCCCGTGATCCTTTCTGGCCGCGCCGGCGCTCACGGCGACTGGGTCCAGCCGCCGCGGCCGCCGCCGCGCCAGACCTCGCGCGCAAGGACCGCCGCGGCGGACGCCGGCGGAGCCGCCGCGAGCAGCAGGGCGGCGCCGGCCACGACGCCGGCCCGGCTCAGTACGGCCACGTCCACTGATCGACCTCCGGCTTGTCGGTGCCGTGCTCGTAGGCGTACTTCTGGCACTCGATCTGCGCGTTGCGCAGCCGCTCCTTGGCGTGCGCGCCGATCCGCTGCAGCGAGGGCACGCGGTCGATGACGTCGATGGCGAGGCTGAAGCGGTCGATCTGGTTCTGGATGGCCAGGTCCATCGGCGTGTTGATGTTGCCCTTCTCCTTGTAGCCGCGCACGTGCAGGTTCGCGTGGTTCGTGCGCCGGTAGGTCAGGCGGTGGATCAGCTGCGGGTAGCCGTGGAAGTTGAAGATGACCGGCTTGTCCGTGGTGAACAGGCTGTCGAAGTCCCGGGTGGAGAGCCCGTGCGGGTGCTCGGTGTCCGGCATCAGCTTGTAGAGGTCCACCACGTTGATGAAGCGGATCTTCAGGTCCTTGAAATGGTCGCGCAGCAGGACGGTCGCCGCCAGCGCTTCCTTGGTCGGGATGTCGCCGGCGCACGCCATCACCACGTCGGGCTCCGCGCCCTCGTCGTTGCTCGCCCGGTGCCAGATGCTGAGGCCCTTCGTGCAGTGGGCGATGGCCGCCTCCATGTTCATGTACTGCAGGTGCTTCTGCTTGTCCGACACGATGACGTTGATGTAGCCGGTGGAGCGCAGGCAGTGGTCGGCCACGCACAGCAGCGTGTTCACGTCGGGCGGCAGATAGATGCGGCAGACGCTCGGGTCCTTGTTCAGCACCACGTCGAGGAAGCCGGGATCCTGGTGCGTGAACCCGTTGTGGTCCTGGCGCCACACCGTGGACGTGAGCAGCAGGTTCAGTGACGACACCGGCGCCCGCCACTTCTGCTCGGCGCTGCTGGTCAGCCACTTGGCGTGCATGTTGAACATCGAGTCGATGACGTGCGCGAACGCCTCGTACGTCGAGAAGAACCCGTGGCGGCCGGTGAGCAGATACCCCTCCAGCCAGCCCTCCAGCGTGTGCTCCGACAGCATCTCGAGCACGCGGCCGTCCGGCGAGAGCTGGCCGCCGTCGGCGTCCTCGGGCAGGGTGTCGGCGAGCCACAGCTTCTGGCTGACCTCGTACACGGCGTCGAGCTTGTTCGAGGTGTTCTCGTCGGGGCCGAACACCCGGAAACTGGTCATGTTCTCGCGCATGATGTCGCGCAGGAGCTGGCCGAGCGGCCGGGTGTTCTCGGCCGCCAGCTGCCCGGGCTTCTCGACCTTGAGCCCGTAGCTGCGGAAGTCCGGCATCCGGAGCGGCTTGCGCAGCAGCCCGCCGTTGGCGTGCGGATTGGCGCCCATGCGGCGCGCGCCCTTCGGGGCGAGCGCGCGCAGCGCGGAGATCAGCTGGCCCCGCGCGTCGAACAGCTCCTCCGGCCGATAGCTGCGCAGCCAGTCCTCGAGCTGCTTCATGTGCATCGGGTTGTCGTGGATGCCCGACAGCGGCACCTGGTGCGAGCGCCAGGACCCTTCCACCTTGTGACCGTCCACCTCGCGGGGCCCGGTCCAGCCCTTCGGGCTGCGGAGCACGATCATGGGCCAGCGCGGCCGCGTGGCCGTGCCGCTCGCGCGCGCCTGCTGCTGGATGCGGCGGATGTCCAGCACGCACTCCTCCAGCGTGGCCGCCATCGCCTGGTGCATGAGCGCCGGCTCGTGGCCTTCCACGAAGTGCGGGGTCCACCCGTAGCCGCGGAACAGCTGCTCCAGCTCCTCGTGCGAGATCCGCGAGAGGAGCGTCGGGTTGTTGATCTTGTAGCCGTTGAGATGGAGGATCGGCAGCACCGCGCCATCGCGGATCGGGTTCAGGAACTTGTTGGAGTGCCAGGACGTGGCCAGCGGCCCCGTCTCGGCCTCGCCGTCGCCGACCATCGGCACCACCAGCAGGTCGGGGTTGTCGAAGGCGGCGCCGAAGGCGTGGGAGACGCTGTAGCCGAGCTCGCCGCCCTCGTGGATCGAGCCGGGCGTCTCCGGCGTGCAGTGGCTGCCGATGCCGCCCGGGAAGGAGAACTCCTTGAAGAACTCCAGCATGCCCTCGGCGTCCTCGCTCTTGTTCGGATAGATCTCGGAGTACGCGCCCTCGAGGTAGACGGGCGCCAGCACCCCGGGCGCGCCGTGGCCGGGCCCGGCAAGGAAGATCGTGTCGAGGTCATACTTGTTGATGAGGCGGTTGAGATGGACGTAGGCGAAGCTGAGCCCGGGGCTGGCGCCCCAGTGCCCGAGCAGCCGCCGCTTGACGTGCTCGGGGCGCAGCGGCTCGCGCAGGAGCGGGTTCTGGTGCAGGTAGATCTGGCCGACGGTGAGGTAGTTGGCCGCGCGCCACCAGGCGTCGACGTCGCGCAGCTCGTCTGGCTGGAGCAGGTCCGGCATGGCGCGCCTCCAGGCCGGGGAACAGTGCGCGCCTGCATGGCGCACGGCAAGCGGCGACGCGCGGGGGCGTGGCGGTCGAGCGGGCGATGCTCCGCTTGCCGGCGGTCACACGGCGCGGTAGTTCCGCTGACTCGGAGGGCCATTGGCCGCGCAGCCGCTGCTCGAGGTCCGGGGCCTCACCAAGCGATTCGGCGGGCTCCTGGCGAACGACGGCGTCGATCTCACGGTCGGACGCTCGGAGATCGTCGGGCTCATCGGCCCGAACGGGGCGGGCAAGACCACGCTCTTCAACGGGCTGACTGGTCAGACGCGGGTCGACGAAGGCCGGGTGCTGTTCGACGGGCGCGACCTGACCAACCGGCCGCCCGAGGAGATCGCTCGCGCCGGGATCGCGCGGACCTTCCAGCTGGTGAAGGTCTTCCGGGAGATGACCGTCCTCGACAACGTGATCGTCGGCGCGTTCCTGCGCGAGGTCACCCGCCGTGCGGCGCGGGAGCGCGCCACCGAGGCGCTCCGCATCGCCGGCCTGGCTTCGGTCGCCGCGTCACTGGCCGGCGAGCTGCCGGTCGCTCTGCAGAAGCGCATCGAGCTGGCGCGAGCGCTCGCCACCGGGCCGAGCCTGATCGTCCTGGACGAGGCGCTCTCCGGGCTCACTCCGGCGGAGACGCGCGACGCGCTCGAGGTGCTCCGCGCGCTTCGCCAACGAGCCATCGCATTGCTCGTGGTCGAGCACGTCATGGAAGTGATCATGACCTTGAGCGATCGCGTGGTGGTGCTCGATGCCGGCCGCCGCATCGCCAGCGGCTCGCCGGCGGACATCGCGCAGGACCCGCGCGTCATCGAGGCGTACCTTGGCGCCTGATACGCCGGCGCTTCGGGTCCAGGACCTGACCGCCGGCTACGGCGGCCTGCCCGCGCTGCACGGCGTCTCGCTCGAGGTGAATCGGGGAGAGATCGTCGCCCTGGTCGGGGCGAACGGAGCGGGGAAATCCACCCTGCTGCGCAGCATCGCCGGCCTGCTCCAGCCGGGCTCGGGGCGCATCGATCTCGACGGCCGCCGGATCGACGGCCGCCCGGCGCACGAGATCGTGCGGTCCGGGATCGCCTACGTCCCCGAAGGGCGCCACCTCTTCGGACGGCTCACGGTCCTCGACAACCTGCTGCTCGGTGCCTACACCCAGCCGGACGAGCGGTCGCGCGCGCAGGGGCTCGACGAGGTCACCAACTTGTTCCCCGTGCTGAACGACCGCGCGCGCCAGCTGGCCGGAACGCTGTCCGGCGGCGAGCAGCAGATGCTCGCCATCGCGCGCGGGTTGATGAGCCGCCCGCGCGTCCTGCTGCTCGACGAGCCGTCCCTCGGTATCGCGCCCAAGCTGGTGGCCCGCATCTACGAAGCGCTCTCGGCGATCAACCGCGCCGGCTTGACGCTCCTCTTGGTGGAGCAGAACGTTCGCGCCGCGCTCGCTTGCGCCAGCCGGGCCTACGTCCTGCAGACGGGACGGATCGTCCGCGCGGGCGCCTCGGCCGATCTGCTCGGCAGCGATCTCGTGCGCAAGGCGTTCTTGGGGCTGTAACTGAATGCGAAGGCAGGCCTGCTCCGTCCGTCGGACGGCGGTGCTATGGCTATAGGGACCCGCCGCAATCCCGCGGTAACCCTGGACGCACGACCAACGGGAGTTTTGATGCCTGACCCAGACAAGAGGCCGCTCTCCGGAAATCTGCAGATCGAGTTGAAGAACGAGCGCCCTTCTCCGGCTACGTTCTCGAACGCCATGGCGCTCAACACGGTTAACGAATCGCTCGTTTTTACGTTTGGCTACTTCGATCCGATGCTGCTCAAGCCAGAACCAGACGGCGACCTTAAAGTGGTGGCACCGGTGTTTGCACAGGTCGCGGTGCCGCGCACGTCGTTCGCCCCGTGGCTACTTCAAGCAATGACCCTCATCAGCCGGCTCCCCGATCGCGACACCTTCGGGTGGTCAGAGGTGGCCAAGCTGTTCGCATCAACTCCCCCGCGAGAGGGCTAGACCGTGGCGGCGGCAGACAAAGAGCCAACGCTGAAAATGCTCGGCGAGTTGGCACGCGAAGGAGGTCTGCTCTGGACCACCTTCGGCCTGTTGGAGTGGTTGATGAGAGGAGCGTCAGGGTCGTGGACTGCTGGCTCCTGGGTCCGAATGGTGCTTATAGTTGGTGGAGGCCTTATTCTCGGTGGTGTCGTGACCGAGCGGGTGAGGTAAGCGCGATGGATCCTCGCAACGGATATGCTGTCGGCGGGTTGATCCTCTTCGCCCTCGTGTGGCTGGGCCTGGTACCCGCGGCCATCTGGAGCGGTTTCAGGCGCCGAAATCGAGAAGCGCATCAGAAGACCGGCCTCCAAGAACCGACAGTCAAGCTACGAGTGACTACGTGGCAGGGGTTCGCTGGGAGCATCAATGTAAACGAACCTCAGCCGCGAGCTCCGTCCAAGGGGGCAGGCGCGCAACCGTAGGCATCTCCACCTACGAGCCCAGATTCCAGTAGGTCTCGGTGATCGCCGTATTGCTTAGGCCTCATCGCCCGGGAATGGGCCGGAGCAGGGGAGGTCGGTGACGAGCATGTGCCCCGGCGCATGTGTGATCGCGAACGGCAGGCGTGCCGCGAGGAGCGCCGCCTGGGGCGTGACGCCGCAGGCCCAGAAGACCGGCACTTCTCCGTCGCGCACGGTCACGGCGTCGCCGTAGTCGGGGCGAGACAGGTCGGCGATCCCGATCGCCGCCGGATCGCCCGCGTGGACCGGCGCGCCGTGGACGCGGGGGAGCCGCCCCGTGATCTCGACCACGCGCGGAACGTCGGCCGGGCGGAATGGGCGCATGCTCACTACCAGCGGCCCCTGGAACGGGCCGGCCGGACGAGTCGGGCGCGCCGTGCGAAACATCGGCACGTTGCGGCGCTCCGACAGGTGACGCACCTCGAGCCCGGCCGTGAGCAGCGGCGCTTCGAACGAGAACGAGCAGCCGATGAGGAAGCTGACCAGGTCGTCCCGCCAGAGGGGTGTCGCGTCGTCCACCTCGCCGGCCAGCGCTCCGTCGCGGAAGACGCGGTAGCGAGGGAAGTCGGTGCGCAGGTCGCCGCCGCCGGCGCATCCCGGCTCGATGCGGCCCGCGTCGACCACCTCGAGCAACGGGCACGGCCGCGGGTTGCGCTGGCAGAAGAGGAGGAAGTCGTAGGCGTGTTCGCGAGGAACCGCCACGAGATTCGCTTGCGCGTGCGCAGACGCGAGCCCGGCCGTCGGCCCGGTCCATTCGCCGGTGCGGATGGCGCGACGCGCTTCTGCTGCGGTCCAGCCACCGGCATCCACGGCGCGATTCTAGCCGCCGCCGTATTCGGCGGCGCTACGTTTTTCATGGCGCGGATGTCGCGGCATTCTTCCGGGGGCCCGCATTTGACGGACCCTCCGGGGTCGGACAATCTCGCGGCAAACTTGAAGGGGGTCCCATGTCCCGACGGGTCGCGCTCGCCCTGGCCGTGCTCGCCGCTTCGTTGGTCTCCCCGCGCGCCCGCGCCGCGCCGCCCACCGAGGTGGTGATCGGCGCCGTCTACCCGCTCTCCGGCAACCTGGCCAAGGTCGGCAACGACATCAAGGACGCGATCGAGCTGGCTGCCGAGCTGGTCAACGACGACGTGGACCTCCCGGTGCCGCTCGGCAAGGGCAAGGGACTGCCGAACCTGGGCGGCGCGCGGCTGCGCGTCGTCTTCGCCGATCACCAGTCCTCGCCGGAGAAGGGCCTGTCCGAGGCGGAGCGGCTCATCTCGCAGGAGAAGGTGGTCGCTTTGATGGGCTCGTACAACTCCAACGTGACGGCGACCGCCAGCCAGGCGGCGGAGCGGCTCAAGACTCCGTTCCTGAACGCCGACTCGACCTCGCCGCTGCTCACCGCGCGCGGCTTCCGCTGGTTCTTCCGGACCACGCCCACCGACGACGAGTTCAGCGAAAACTTCTTCAAGTTCCTCGGCGAGATGAAGAAGCGCGGGAAGGCGATCAAGAACGTGGCGCTCTTCTATGAGAACACGCTGTTCGGCACCGACGTCAGCAAGTTCGAGAAGAAGTATGCGCAGCAGTACGGATATCCGGTGGTCGCGGATGTCGCTTACGACGCCAAGTCGACCAACCTGAACGCCGAGATCCAGCGGCTCAAAGCCTCGTCCCCCGACGTGCTGCTGCAGGCGTCGTACACCAACGACGCCATCCTCTCGACCAAGACGATGAAGGAGCTCGACTTCCGGCCGCAGGCGATCCTGGCGATGGACGCCGGGCACGTGTCGAGCGAGTACGTGCCGTCGCTGGGCAAGGACGCCGAGGGCGTCCTCTCGCGCGAAGTCTGGGCGCTGGGGCTGGGCGCGAAGAAGCCGATCGTGCGCCAGGTGAACGAGCTGTTCCGCAAGAAGACCCAGGCCGCGCGTGGCCAGGCGATCGACATGGACGGCACCAGCGCGCGCGCCTTCGTCGGGCTGCTCGTCCTCGCCGACGCGATCAACCGCGCTGGGTCGGCAGACGCGGAGAAGATCCGCGGCGCGCTCGAGTCGACCGACCTCAAGGGCGACGCGCTCATCATGCCCTGGCAGGGCGTGAAGTTCGATCCGAAGACGCACCAGAACACGCTCGGCGGCGGCATCCTGGTGCAGATCCAGGACGGCAAGTACGTGGTCGTCTATCCCTTCGACCTCGCCGCCGCCGAGGTGCGCTGGCCGCTCCCCGCCTGGGGCAAGTGAACGCCGCCCTGGTCGCGCAGGCGCTCGTCTCCGGTCTGCTCATCGGATTCGTGTTCGCGCTGATCGCCGCTGGGCTCACGCTCATCTTCGGCGTGATGGAGATCGTCAACTTCGCCCACGGCGAGTTCCTCATGCTCTCGATGTACCTCTCGTACTTCCTGCACGCGAGCCTCGGTTGGGATCCCATCGCGGCGCTGCCCGTCAACGCGGTCGCGCTCTTCGCGCTCGGCGTGATCGTCTATTACGCGCTCATCCGCCGCGTCCTGCGCGCGCCGATGCTCGCCCAGGTCTTCGCCACCTTCGGGCTCGGCGTGTTCCTGCAGAACGCGGCGCAATTCCTCTGGCGGCCGGACTTCCGCACCTTGGGCGACACCTGGGTGACCGGCCGGCTCTCATTGGCGGGCGTGTACTTCAGCGGCCCGCAGCTCGCCGCGGCGGCCGGCGCGGTGCTCACCACCGGTGGCCTGTGGTGGCTGCTCTCGCGCACCGAGATCGGGCGCGCGCTCCTCGCCACCGCGGAAGATCGCCAGGCGGCTTCGCTGATGGGCATCAATCCGGACCGGATGTTCGCCCTCGCCTGGGGGCTGGGCGCCGCCTGCGTGGGCGTCGCCGGGGCCTTGCTCTCCACCTTCTATTACGTGTTCCCGCAGGTCGGCGGCGTGTTCGCGCTGATCGCCTTCGTGGCGGTCGCGCTGGGAGGCTTCGGGTCGGTGGTCGGCGCGTTCGCCGGAGGAGTGCTCATCGGCGTGGTCGAGTCGCTCGCCGGCGTGTTCGTCGCCCCGGCGGTGAAGAACCTGTTCGTCTTCGCCATCTACCTCGTGGTCGTGCTGGTCCGCCCGCGCGGCCTGGTGGGCAAGCAGTGAAGGTCGCGATCGCCGCGGCCGCCGTGGTCGCCGTGCTGCTCTTCCCGGTCGTCTTTCGCGGACCGTATCCGCAGCACTTGATGATTCTCATCCTGCTCAATGCGCTGCTGGGCACCGCCTGGAACATCCTCGGCGGCTTCGCCGGGCAGATCTCTCTCGGCCAGGCCACGTTCTTCGGCGCCGGCGCGTATACCTCCACGCTGCTGTTCCAGCACGCCGGCTTGTCGCCGTGGCTCGGCCTGCTCGCGGGCGCGGCGGTCGCGGTGGTGCTGGCCCTCGCGATCGGGTACCCGTGCTTCCGCCTCTCGGGCCACTACTTTGCCATCGCCACCATCGCCATCGGCGAGATCGCCGGGATCGCGGTGACGAACTGGGAGTTCGCCGGAGGCGCGGTGGGCCTCTTCCTGCCCGTCGAGGGCGAGGGCCTGGCCGCGTTCAAGTTCGGCGACAAGCTCGGCTACTACTACGTCATCGCCGGGCTCCTCGCGTTTTCCGTGACGCTCGCCGCGTGGCTGCGGCGCGGCCGGCCGGGCTACTACTGGCGCGCCATCCGGGAGGACCAGGCGGCGGCGCGCAGCGTCGGCGTCCCGGCGTTGCGCTACAAGCAGCTGGCCATCGCCATCTCCGCCGCGCTGACCGCCTTCGCGGGAACCTTCTACGCGCAGTACCTGCTCTTCATCGATCCGCCCTCGGTGCTGCCGCTCTCGCTGTCCATCCAGATCTGCCTGGTCGCCGTGCTGGGCGGCGCGGGCACCCTGGTCGGTCCGCTGCTCGGCGCGGCGGTGCTGGTCCCGCTCTCCGCGGCGACCAGCGTGGCGCTGGGAGGCAGCGGCCGCAGCCTCGACCTGGTCGTCTACGGCGCGTTGATCATGGTGATCGCCGTCTTCGAGCCGAGCGGGCTCGTCGGCATCGCGCGCAGGCTGCGCAAGCACCTCTCAGCCCAGCGGTGAGATGCGCACGCCTTCGCGCTCCAGCCTCTCCCGCACCGCTCGCGCGATGCGCGGGGCGCCGGGCGTGTCGCCGTGCAAGCACAGCGTCTTCGCGACCACCGGGAGGCGCGAGCCGTCCGACGCGGTCACGAAGCCGTCGCGCGCGATGTGGACGGCCTGCTCGGCGGCGTCCGCCGGATCGGTCAGCACGCTTCCCGGCTGTTTGCGAGGCATCAGCGCGCCGCTCGGCAGGTAGCGCCGATCCGCGAATGCCTCGCCCGCGGCGGGGAGCCCGATCTCCCCGGCTGCGGTGAGCAGCTTGGACCCGGCGAGGCCCACGAGCACCAGATCGTTCCGATGGCGCTTCACGCCCCGCGCGATGGCGCGAGCCAGCTCCAACTCGCGCGCCGCCCGGTTGTAGAGCGCGCCGTGCGCCTTCACGTGCGCCAGCCGGCCGCCGCGCGAGCGCACGAAGCCGTCCAGCGCCGCTACCTGGTAGAGGACCAGGTTCTCCACCTCGTCGAGCGGCAGGTCCATCTCGATCCGGCCGAAGTTCTCCCGATCGGCGTATCCGGGATGCGCGCCGACCCGGACGCCGCGCTCGAGCGCCAGCGCGACCGTCCGGTCCATCAGTCCTGGGCTGCCTGCGTGCATGCCGCAGGCGACGTTCGCGGAAGTGAGGAAGGGGAGCAGCGCCTCGTCGTCGCAGCCCTCGCCGACGTCCGCGTTCAGGTCGATGCTCATCGTGTCCTCCACGCTGCCAGCGCCTCGGCCAGGTCTACCCTCGCAAACCGGATCCTCTGCCCGGGACGCGCCTGTGCCAAGAGGGGCAGGTCGGCGCCGATGACGCACGCCACCCGCGGGTAGCCGCCTGTCGCCGGGCCGTCGGGGCCGAGCACGATGGGAAGCCGGTCGCCGGGCACCTGCACCGAGCCGGGTGCGACCCCCTCGGGCGGGAGATCCGCGGGACGCATGAGCTCGACGCGCGGCCCATCGAGGCGAAGCCCGCGCCGGTCGCTGCGCGGCGAGACCACGTACTCGGAAGAGAAGAACGTCTCGATGCCTGGCGCGGAGAAGTAGGCAAGGTGCGGTCCGGGCACTGCGCGAACCTTCAACACGTCCAAACCGTGCTGCCTCACGCGGGGCGGGGCACGAATCGGCCCCGACTCCACCGTGCGGAGCGGGAGTCGAGCCGGCCAGGGTCCCTGTGCCTCGCTGGCGCGTGCCACGACGTCGCCCTTCCGCAGCGCGTGCGAGACCTCGCCGGGCTGCACTTGCGCGAGGCCGCCGTCGACGCACAGGTAGGCTCGCAGTCCGGTCCGCACCCGGCCGAGCTTCAGCCGGTCGCCCGTGGCGAGCGAGCGCGGCCATCCGGTCGGCGCGTTTTCCACGTCGCCCGCGAGCGCCACGCGCGCGGGAGCGAGCGCCTCCAACTCGGGACCAGTGACCGTGATCTCCAGTCCCGCGGCGAGCGGCGGATTGCCGAGCTGCGCGTTCGCCGAGGCGAGCGCGGGCAGATCCATGGCGCCGCCGGCCGGTACGCCCATCGATGCGCGGCCGTGTCTCGGTCCACCTTGGATGGTCGTGGAAGCGCCCGGCGTAGGGACGCGGAACACGGCGGTTCCCGAGGGAGGTGGCGGGTCGTATCGCGGGGTGGCCAGTGAAAGCTCCGCGAACCGCGCTTCGTCGACCGGCTCGAACACGACCCGATCGCTGGGCTGTAGCAGGGAAGGCGGCGCGGCCGCCGGATCGAACAGCCGCTGCGCGATGCGCCCGATCAGGTGCCATCCTCCAGGAGACTCGGTCGGGTAGATGCCGGTGTACCCGTCGGCCACCGCGATGGTGCCCGCGGGGACGCGCACGCGGGGGGTGGCGAGCCGCGACACGGCGAGAGCGCGCGGTGCGCCCGTCATGTACGGGAACCCCGGCGCGAAGCCGAGGAACGCTACGCGGTGCTCGGCCAGCGCATGGAGGCGGACCAGCTCCTCGGCGGGGAGCCCGGCGCGTTGCGCAAGCGCGACCAGGTCGGGACCGGCGTCGCCGCCGTACAGCGCCGCGAGCCGGACGGTGCGCGGCTCCGCGCTTTTCTCGACAGGCTCGATGCGGAGCAGCAGCTCCTCCGCGGACGCATGGTCGAGCACGTCGGGGTCGAAGAGGACCAGCAGCGTGCGCGCGCCGGGGATGGCGTCGAGCAGGCCGGCCGGTGCGCGCCGGGCGAGCCCGGCCGCGACCGCGACCGCCGCTCGGTTGGCCTGTGCGTCGGGCTCCCCCGGGTACTCGAGGAGCACGGCTCCGTCCACGAGGTGGCGCACCGCCGGCCTCATCCCTCACTTTGTCGCGGAGTTGCGCAAGCGTTGCAACTCGCGCTTGACACGTTGCTCCGTCATGGGTGAGGGAATCGCATGGACAACCTCTCCCGACGCACGTTGCTGCGCGGCTCCCTCGCGGGGGCCGCCTCCCTGATGCTCCCGCGCCTCGCGCGCGCCGCCGACTTCGCGCCGGTCGAGCGCGAGATCCAGAAGCGCCACGGCGAGGCCGTGCAGCGGCTACAGGAATGGATCCACCAGCCGACCATCGCCGCCGAGGGGATCGGCGCGGAGGAGGGCGTGCAGCTCTTCATCCGCATGCTCCGAGACGCCGGCTTCCAGCGCGCCGAGCGCGTCCCGACCGACGGCTTCCCCGGCGTCTTCGCCACGCTCGACGCGGGAGCGCCGAAGACGGTGGCCCTCTACTTCATGTACGACGTGAAGCAGGTGGACCCGCGCGAGTGGTCGTCGCCGCCCTGGGAGGCGCGCCTGGTCGACAAGCCGGGGTTCGGCAAGGTGGTGGTCGGCCGCGGCGCGGTGAACCAGAAGGGGCCCGAGGCCACCTTCCTGGCCGCGCTCCACGCGCTGCGCGGGGCGGGCCGGAAGCCGCCGGTGAATCTGATATTGGTCGGGGAAGGCGAGGAGGAGATCGGTTCGGTCCATTTCGCGCAGGTGGTCCGCAAGCCCGAGATCGCGGCGGCGCTGGCCAAGACGGTCGGCATCTACATGCCGTTCGCCGCCCAGGATCCGGACGGGAACGTGACCATCAACCTGGGCGCCAAGGGCGTGATCGAGCTGGAGATGATCGCGAGCGGTGAGAAGTGGGGGCGCGGACCCGCGCACGACATCCACTCCTCGCTGCGCGCCTCGGTCGACAGCCCCGCGTTCCACCTCGTTCAGGCGCTCGCCACCATGGTGTCGCCGGACGGCGTCGATCCCGCCATCGACGGGTACTTCGAGAAGGTGCGGCCGCTCTCCGCCGAAGAGGAGCGCCTGATCGAGATCGCCGCGCGCCGCCGGAACGAGGAGCAGGAGAAGAAGCAGCTCAGCATCCAGCGGTGGGTCCGCGACGTGCCGTACCGCGAGGCGTTGCAGCGGTTGGCCGGCCGGCCCACCGTCAACATCGAAGGCCTGGTGGGCGGCTACACGGGCCCCGGCGGCAAGACCGTCCTGCCGTATCGCGCGGTGGCCAAGCTCGACCTGCGGCTGGTCCCGGACATGACGGTCGAGGACACGCTGCAGAAGCTGAAGGCGCACCTCGCCAAGCGCGGCTTCGGAGACATCGAGGTCAAGGTGGGCGGCGCATATCCTCCCAACACCACGCGCGCCGACGCGTCGCTGATCCGCGCCGAGCAGGCGACCTATCGCGGCGCGGGGATCGATCCCATCCTCTGGCCGCGCCTGGGCGGGTCGTGGCCCGGTTACCTGTTCACCGAGCCGCCGCTGAAGCTCGCTGCCGGGCACTTCGGGCTCGGCCACGGCTCCGGCGCGCACGCACCCGACGAGTACTACGTGATCGAGTCGAGCAACCCCAAGGTGCAGGGCATCGACGGCGCGACGCTCTCGCACGTGCACTACCTCTACGCGCTGGCGGAGCAACAGGCCTGATCCGTTTCGGACCCGCCGGATGGGACTATCCCGACTGGGCGGGGACCGTGTACCCGAAGCCGAAGCCGAAGAAGTTCGATCCGCTTCGGTACCTGGCCGGGTACTTCGATACGGTGGAGGTCAACTCGACCTTCTACCGCCCGGCCGCGCCCGAGGCGGCGCGCAAGTGGGCGGAGCGCGTGAAGGAGAACGACCGGTTCCGCTTCACGCTCAAGCTCTGGCGGCGGTTCACGCATGAGCGCGAGGCGGCGTTCACGCGCGAGGAGATCGACGCGGTGCGGGCCGGCTTCGACCCCATCGCCGAGGCGGGCCGGCTCGGCGCGGTCCTGCTGCAGTTCCCCTGGTCGTTCCGCAACGACGAGACGAATCGCGAGTGGCTGCGGGACGTGGCGAATGCCTTCCGCTCGTATCCGCTGGCTGTCGAGGTCCGCCACATCTCCTGGAACGAGCCCGCCTTCTACGCCGAGCTGGTGGAGCGCGGGATGGGGTTCGTCAACGTCGACCAACCGCTCTTCCACAACTCCATCAAGCCGTCCGCCCGCGCCACCTCCGGCATCGGGTACGTCCGCGTGCACGGCCGCAACTACCGCGACTGGTTCCGCAAGACCGCCGGCAGGGACGAGCGGTACGACTACCTCTATACGGCGAAGGAGCTGGAACCCTGGGCGGAGCGCACGCGCGAGCTCGCGGACGAGCCGGGCGTCACCGAGGTCTACGTGGTCAACAACAACCACTTCCGCGGCCAGGCAGTGGCGAACGCCGCCATGCTGCAGTCGCAGGTGACCGGCGGGAAGGGGAAGGTGCCGCCGCCACTGTTCGAGACGTACGAGAAGGTGCTGCAGCCGTTCGCGGAGCCGGCACCCGCCTGAAGCGCTTTTTTTGTACAATCCGAAGGCATCAAGGCTTCAATCGCCACACGGGAGGGGTGCATGCATCGGTCCGTCTTTATCCTGATTGCCGCGATGGCTGGTCTCGGCGCGGTCGGATGCGCTTCGAGTAAACCGAACGCGCGACCGGCAGCGGCTGCACCTCCGGCCTCATGGCGCTGCAGCTCGCCCTCGACCTGCTGCGCGCCGGCGCGTTCGCGCACGCGCTCGTGCTGGGGGTCGAGTTCCGCAATCGCCTGACGCTCGCGGGCTTTACCGGCCTCGGCCTGGTTCCAGGAATGACGCTCAGCGAGGCGCTCGGCGCCGTGCTGGTCTCGCGCGAAGGGCCGTGGCGCATCGGCTCGCTCGCCTGGGCGCTCGATGGCTCGGTGCTGGCGGGCGCCGCCGCCGACCGAGCGACGATCCTGCGCGCCGTGCGCGGCGCGCTCTCCGCTGCCGCCTGGCAGCCCGGCGACGTGGAGCTCGTGAAGCTTCAGGCGACGGGAATCCCGGAGAGCGACGAGGCGGAGAGGCAGGCGCTCAACGCGGTCTTCGCGCCCGTGCCGAAATGCATTTCACTGAAAGGCGAGCTCGGCCACACGCTCGGCGCGAGCGGCCCCGCCGAGCTCGCGCTGCTGCTCGAGCGCCTCGGCGCCGAGCGGCGGGTCCTCTTCAACCTCTCGGGCTTCGGCGGACAGGTGGCGTCGCTGGCGCTCGAGCGCGCCGCATGACCGCGCTCCTCGCCCCCACCGCGCTGCGCATCGCCCCCGCCGAGCTGCGCGGCCTCGCGCACGCGCGCTTCGGCGGCGAGCTACGGCGCGCTGGCAGCTTCGCGCAGCTCACGCTGCTCGGCGCGCGCGCCTGCCTGGAAGCGGCGGCGGCAGGAACAAGCGGCACGCTCGGCCTGCTGTGGGGCTCGACGCGCGGCGCCCTGCTTTCGACGCAGGCCGCGCTCGACGACCTGCGCCGGGGCGATCCGGTCATGC
>Ga0137409_10003338_pt1 | contig 17047 bp, 14 predicted proteins | sample CZODoug1_16funga_FD_122059 | JGI IMG/M metagenome (GOLD analysis project Ga0137409, IMG submission 122059) | Vadose zone soil fungal communities from Angelo Coast Range Reserve, California, USA - CZODoug1_16fungal (Hybrid Assembly) | ecosystem: Environmental > Terrestrial > Soil > Vadose zone... | reverse complement strand
GCAGGGCAAGGAGCTCTTCCCGCGTCGCTCGAAGAGCTACCTCCGAGTGAGATTTCCGGGCCCCCCGAAATTCCTTGATCTGGTTCCAAAGGGAAGTGAGCCTGGGTGCCAAGCCACAGCAGCCGAGAATGAAGGAGCTGGCGTTCACTCCGGGACGAGCAGCTGCTGTCTTAAAGCCTTCGAGCACCGCGCGGAATTCTGCCGGCGAAACCTCATGGTCCTTGAGTTGGTAGTGCCAAGTCTCGACGCTCGAGCCATTCGTGAAGACGACATCCACATCGTCGAAGCCTTCCTTGATGAAGGATCGGAACCTTGGATGCGTAAGCCACGTCGGCAGATGCGTGACTATATAGGCATCTTGGAAGTTGTACCCGGTGCCACCGACAACACCTCCGCGCAGCCGAGGAGCGAACAGAGACACGAGTTCCTTGGGTCTACGGGACATAACTTGTCACGGCTTGCTTCTGGACGACTGGGGCGCTAGAAGGTCCTACTACTCGCCTATCAGAAAAGGCAAATGCGGATCTTCAGTGCCACGAGCAAACGTCTCAGTATTCAACCCGTGATCTTGATTCACCTCCTTCGTGAATGAGCTGCTAGGAACATCCCGTCGTCGTGCCGCACGTGATGCACTTCAGGCACGTGCCGTTGCGGACCATGGTGAACTGGCCGCAGTCGCCGCAGGCATCGCCCTCATAGCCCTTGAGCCGGGCGATCTCGGAGGCGGAGAGCAGCTTGGCTTCGGCGAGGCCGCCGCTGCCCCCGCTCACCGGGCGCGCCGCCCTCGAGGGGGCGATGCCGCTGGCCGGCATGGGCGGCCGCGCGCGAACGACCGGCTCGGGCACGCTGCCGATGTCGGAAGGCTGCTCGATCTTCGAGCCGACGGAGTCGCTGCGCAGGTCCTCGTCGGGGACGTGCGAGAGATCGGTGCGGCCGAGGTAGTTGATGGCCAGCTCGCGGAAGACGTAGTCGATGACCGAGGTGGACATCTTGATCCGGTCGTTGCCCTGGACCATGCCGTTGGGCTCGAAGCGCGTGAAGACGAAGGCGTGCACGAACTCCTCGAGGGGGACGCCGTGCTGGAGCCCGAGGGAGATGGCGATGGCGAAGCAGGCCATGAGGGAGCGGAAGGCCGCCCCTTCCTTGTGCATGTCGATGAAGATCTCGCCGAGGGAGCCGTCCTCGTACTCCCCGGTGTGGAGATAGACCTTGTGCCCACCCACCACCGCCTTCTGGGTATAGCCGGTGCGCCGGCCGGGCAGGCGGTGACGCTCGCGCAGGTACTTGGTGACCACGCGCTCCGTCATGCGCTCGGCCACCTTCTCGATGTCCGCCGCGGCCGTCTCCTCCTCGTCGTCGCTCACGGCATTCAGCGGCTGGGACAGCTTCGAGCCGTCCCGGTAGAGGGCCACGGCCTTGAGCATGCTCTTCCAGGAGGCGCGGTAGGCGTCCTTGACGTCGGCGACGGTGGCGTCCTGCGGCATGTTGATGGTCTTGCTGATCGCCCCCGAGAGGAAGGGCTGGGCGGCGGCCATCATCCGGATATGGGCGGCCACGGGAATGAAGCGCTGCCCCCGGCGTCCGCACCGGTTGGCGCAGTCGAACACGGCCAGGTGCTCGGGCCGGAGGAAGGGCGCGCCCTCCACCGTCATGGTGCCGCAGCAGTAGTCGTTGGCCGCCTCGATCTCGGCGGGCGTGAAGCCCAGGGCGCGGAGGAGATTGCCGTTCCACTCGGCGAGCTGGGCCTCGTTGAGGCCGAGCTGCTGGGAGACATAGCCGTCGCCGAGCGTCCACGAGTTGAACACGAACTGGATCTCGAAGGCGGCCTCCAGGGCCGCCTCGATCCGGGCCAGCCCGGCCTCGTCGAAGCCCTTGGCGCGTAGCGTGTCGTGGTTGATGAAGGGCGCGCCCTGCAGCGTCTTCCGTCCCACGCAGTAGGACACGATCTCGGCGATCTGGTGGGGCGGATAGCCGAGCGTGCCGAGGGCCACGGGAATGCTCTGGTTGATGATCTTGAAGTAGCCGCCCCCCGCCAGCTTCTTGAACTTGACGAGCGAGAAGTCGGGCTCGATGCCCGTGGTGTCGCAGTCCATGACGAGGCCGATGGTGCCTGTGGGCGCCAGCACGGTCACCTGGGCATTGCGATAGCCGTACTTCTCTCCGAGCTCGAGGGCCCCGTCCCAGGTCGCCCGTGCCGCCTCCAGGAGCCCCTGGGGGCAGTGCTCCGGGTCGATGCCGAGCGGGGTGATGGTCAGCCCTTCGTAGTCGCGGGCGGGGGCATTGTAGGCCGCGCGCCGGTGGTTGCGGATGACCCGCAGCATGGGCAGCCGGTTCTTCTCGAAGCCGGGGAACGGTCCGAGATCCTTGGCCATCCTGGCCGAGGTCGCGTAGGCCTCGCCGTGCATGATTGCCGTCAACGCCCCGCAGATGGCCACGCCCTCGGGCGAGTCATAGGGGATGCCGCTGCGCATGAGCACGGTGCCCAGGTTGGCGTAGCCGAGCCCCAGCGTCCGGAAGTCCCAGCTCTTCTGGGCGATGATCGGGCTCGGGTAGGCGCCCATGAGAACGCTGATCTCGAGCACGATCGTCCACAGCCGGCACGCGTGGCGGAAGCCCTCGATGTCGAAGCTGCCGTCCTCGCGCAGGAACTTGATCAGGTTGATCGAGGCGAGGTTGCAGGCGGTGTCGTCGAGGAACATGTACTCCGAGCACGGATTCGAGGCATTGATCCGTCCGTCCTCGGGGCAGGTGTGCCATTCGTTGATGGTCGTGTCGTACTGCACGCCGGGATCGGCGCAGGCCCAGGCCGCGTAGGCGATCTCGTTCCACATTTCCTCGGCCGAAATGTTTTTCGCGATCTTGCCGTCCGTGCGCCGGCGGAGATCCCAGTCGCCGCCCCGGTCGAGGACCTCGAAGAAGCTGTTGGGGACGCGGACCGAATTGTTCGAGTTCTGGCCGGAGACCGTGAGGTAAGCCTCGCTGTCCCAGTCAGTATCGTATTCGGGGAACACGAGCTCGGTCACGCCGCCGGCGGCGAGCTGGAGTGTCTTCTGGATGTAGGCCTCGGGAACGAAGGCCGCGCGCGCCTCGCGCATGGCCGCCCGGAGCCCCGGGTTCTGCTTGGGATCAGCCTCGATGCGCTCACCGATGCGACAGGCCTGTAGCACCGCCTGGAGCCGCCGCTTCCCCAGTCGCGATCCGGCCACCAAGGCCGCCACCTTCTGCTCCTCGACCACCTTCCACCGGATGAACTGCATGACATCGGGGTGATCGAGGTCGAGGCAGACCATCTTGGCCGCGCGCCGCGTGGTGCCGCCCGACTTGATCGCTCCCGCCGCGCGGTCGCCGATCTTGAGGAAGGACATGAGGCCGGAGGACTTGCCGCCGCCCGACAGGGGCTCGTTCTCGCCGCGAAGCGCCGAGAAATTGGAGCCGCTGCCGGAGCCGTACTTGAAGATGCGCGCCTCTCGAGTCCAGAGGTCCATGATGCCGCCGTCATTGACCAGATCGTCGGACACGGATTGGATGAAGCACGCAGACGGTTGCGGGCGCTCATAGGCGCTCGTAGCCCGCGTCAGCGCTCCCGTGTCGGGATCGACGTAGTAGTGCCCCTGGGCGGGGCCGCTGAGATTGTAGGCGTGGTGCAGGCCCGTGTTGAACCACTGCGGCGAGTTGGGCGCCGCGACCTGGCGCGCCAGCATGTGGCAGATCTCTTCGTAGAAGGCCCGGGCATCGGCTGGGCCATCGAAGTAGCCGTACTTCTCCCCCCACTGGGTCCAGCAGCCGGCCATCCGGTGGAAGACCTGCCGGGCATCCCGCTCGCCCCCGAGCACCGGCTGGCCGTCTCCGTCCAGGAGCGGCCGGCCATCAGGGCCGAGCTGCGGTACCCCTGACTTCCGGAAGTACTTCTGGGCCAGGATGTCCACGGCGACCGATGACCACTCGGCAGGCACCGCGATACCCTCCTGGCGGAAGACCGTGGTCCCATCCGGGTTCCTGATCTCGGAATTGCGCTCGACGAACTCGATCCCGGCGTAGGGGCTCTGGTCTTCCGTGGTGAACCGGCGCGAGATTCTCATGCGTGCCTCCTCTTCTAACCGCCGACTCTGAACCGCCGACACTGCGATGACGACTCCTCGCCTGCCGCGAACGGCCCTCGCGCGGGGAGCGCGAAGGCCGCGAATTATCGGTGTCTACGTGGGCCCTGTCGTCGGGAGCATTGGGTAAGCCCGACAGCGCGTGACGCACAACATATTGTGGTCGGCCGGCCAAGTCAATCTTTATTTGGTGGTTTCTTCTGCCGGGGTGTTAGCGCGCCGCGTTGTGACTGGCCAACCGTACAATCAAGGCGTCATGCGATGGCTCATCGACGGCTACAACGTCATCCGACGCTCGCCGGAGCTCAGCTCGCGAGAGATGATCAGCCTGGAAGCAGGCCGCCAGGCGCTCTGCGACCTCCTGAGCGCGACCGCGCGCGCATCGGGTGATGCGTTCACGGTGGTCTTCGATGGCGCGGGCGCAGGTGGCACGGGCTCCGGTAGACCCGGAGTCAATGTGGTCTTCTCGAGCGCCCGCGAGAACGCCGATCGCGTGCTGATTCGCCTCGCCCGCCAGGGTGGCGCCGTCGTCTCCAATGACCGCGAGGTGCGCCAGAGCGTCGCGCGCGCGGGGGCCGTGGTCGTCACCGCCGACGAGTTCCTGGCCCGTCTCGGCGGGCAGAAGCGCGCGCCGGTCGTTCCCGACGCGAGCCTGCCCGACGCGAACCTGAAAGACGAAGAGGAAGCGCCACGCGGGCCCCGCAAGGGCAATCCCAGGCGGCTCGGAAAGAAGGCGCGGGCTGCCCGGCGCGCCCTGGGACGTCTAGGCCCGGGTCGCCTACCTTAGGCGCCTACCTTAAAGGAGTGTGACCGACGCTCTACGAGCGGACGGGACAAACGGAGGTGGGATGGAACCGGGCTCCGCGACCGAGCCCACAACGTGCGACTCGGCTACTCGTCTCCCTTGATCAGCCGCTCGCGACGCTGGAGGTAGCCGTTGCGGACCGAGCTGTACAGGTCGATCGTCGTATCCTCGAATCCCTGGAACAGATCGAGGTTCAGCGAGCGCTGGTTGAGCTGGTCACCCGCGCTCATCGCGAACTTGTCGGGGAAGAAGGGGATGTAGTAGCTCAGCGGGTTCATCGCTCCATCCACGAAAAAGCCGATCCCGTCACGCACCGTGAAGGGCGGCAGGAAGGGCAGCACCAGATACGGACCAGGTCCCGTGCCCCACTTGCCGAGCGTTTGTCCGAAATCCGCCTTCTGAGGCTGGAGCTTGAACTCCTGCTTGGCCACGTCGAAGAGGCCTCCAATGCCCAGGGTCGAGTTGATCAGGAAGCGGCTCATCTCGACGGCCGCGTCCTTGAGCTTCCACTGCAGGACCTTGTTCACGAACCGCGAGGGCATGTTCAGGTTGGTGAAGGCGTTGTCGATCATCTGCTGGACGATGTCCGGGGTGATCGCGTTGTAGCCCTTCGCGGCCGGCTTGAAGACGTACCTGTCGAAGTTGTAGTTGAAGCTGAACATCTTCTCGTTGAACTTCTCCCACGGGTCGTACTCTTCGACGTCGTAGTCGGGCGGGGTGGGCTCGGGCGTGCCGCGCAGGGCCGCGTCCACCGGTCCGGCGAGGGCCACGACCCACGAGGGGGCATTGTCGCCGTTCATCGCCTCGACAGTGATCCACGAAGGCGTGACCGACGCGACAGGCTCGGGCCCCGAGAACTCGTCGATGAACTGCGCGGTGGCTTGATCGGAAGTCGGCTCGGGCGCGGCCTCCACCACGGCGGTGCTCTGCGCCCGCGCGGCCAGGACCGCGGATTCCGTGCGCAGGCTCGGCGACAGCGAGCCGCAGCCTCCCAGCACCAGGGCCAGAGTCCCGAACACGAGCAGCGCCGACCACGTCCCCGTTCTCGAGCCCACCGTGCCTCCTTGCCTCATGTCAAAGCGTCTCATGTCAGCGGCCGTGCGCGGCGCTTGCGCCCGAATGCACACGGTCGAAAGACTAGCTTGAAATCCCGCATTGCGCCAGACTTTTTTGAGCTTTGCCCTCGTTCCGACGGGCCCCGCGTCGAGGCGCCCGCGGCCTTCTCGAAACCGCCACGGCGCTCTCCCACGTCGGAGCGCGCCACGCGCTAGCAAGAGCAAGGCGGGTGCCATGGAGATCGTCGCGGGAGCATATCCCGGCAAATGCCCGTTCGTAAAGAAATTTTCACGAGAGCTCGCAGCGTTGGGCCCGAAAAGTGGGCGTCGGTCGAGCGCAAACTGTCAAATTCTCGGCGAACGAATACCCAAAGTCGGTGGTGTGCGGTCCCCAGACACGCGAACGGGGGTGGGCAGCAGTCGCCTGCTCCCCGAGCCCCCGTGATGTGTGCGCAACCTCGGTTGCGCGTCCCGGCAAGAGTCGGGACCTTGATCCTGCCCGCCGGCGCCGCGCGAGCCGTGCTGCGTCGTGCCCGTCACTCGGCGGCGCCTATGGCTGGTCCGGTGGCGTGTCCACCATGCCGCAATCTGAATCCCGATGAGGGCGACCTGTCAAGTCGCCCTGCGCCGCCGCAGCGAGCCAAGTCCGCCCGCGAAGCGTAATATCTCCGGGAGCGATGAGTCGATGCGATCCGAGGGCGCTTCTCCTGGTGATCCTGACGTTGGTCGCCCTCGTGGCTCTGGGCGGCTCCCTGCCCGAGGGCATGGAGCGGCCCGTGCGCCTCTACCGCCTCCCGGGAGCAGGCGTGTGACGCCCGCCGCCCTCAAGCACCTCGCGCTCAGGGATCCGATCATGCGACGGGTCATCCGGACCATCGGGCCCTGCACGCTCGAGCCGCAGGCGCGCCGCTCACCCTACGAGGCCCTCGTGCGCGCCGTGGTCTACCAGCAGCTCCACGGCCGCGCGGCCGCGGCCATCCTCGGCCGCTTCATCGCCCTCTTCGGCGGCAAGGCCTTCCCGCGCCCGCGGGCCGTGCTTGCCATGAGCACGCGCAGGATGCGCGGGGCGGGGCTCTCGCGCGCCAAGGTGCGGGCGATCAAGGACATCGCCAAGCGCGCGGCGGCGCGCCAGATCCCCTCACGGGGGGCCGCGCTCCGCATGACCGATGAGGAGCTCGTCATCAAGCTGACCGCGGCGCGAGGGGTCGGACGGTGGACGGTCGAGATGCTGCTCATCGGCACCCTCGGCCGGGAGGACATCTTGCCCGTGGACGATTTCGGGATCCGCGAAGGCTTTCGCCTCGCCTATGGACTGCGCAAGCACCCGCTGCCCAAGGCCGTGCATGCCCACGGCGAGCGCTGGCGGCCTCACCGGACCACGGCCGCGTGGTATCTCTGGCGAGTGGCGGATCGAGCCAGGCGGGGGGCGGGCGTGAAGCGGTAGCGTTGATGTGCCGGCAATGCGCTGGGTGGGGCCGGGGGCATCCCCCGTAGACCACGCTGACTCGCAACCCTACGCGGCCTCTCGCAAGGAGCCACGAGACTCAGCTTTTCCGCTTCGGGAACGCGCAGAGGATACGGGTCTACGGGGGATGCCCCCGGCCCCACCCAGCGCCACTAGCTTGCGATCTTAGCGGTTGAGAAGTTAGCGGGAGATGGTGAGGCGGTCGCGGCCGTAGTTGTGTTCGTCGACCCAGGGCTGGCCTTCGGCAAAGCGGGTCGAGCGGAAGCGGGAGAGATCGGCGGTCTCGGGCCGGCCCTTGACGATCCACTCGGCGAGGCAGCGGCCGATGGCCGGCGAGGTCTTGAAGGACGTGCCCGAGTCGCCGAGCATGACCCAGAGGCCGGGCACGGAGGGGATCTGGTCGATGACCGGGCGTCCGTCAGGGCTCATCATGATCATGCCCGCCCAGCCGCCTCTCATGGTCGAGTGCTGGAAGACGGGAAAGCGCGCGGCCAGCTTTTCCCGGCATAGCGCCACGTAGTCCTCGTCGACGCCCTCGTGGAACTTCTCTGGGTCGGTGTGCGCCGCCCCCAGCTCGACGCCGATGAGGGTGGAGTTCGCTCCCTCGGGACGCATCCACGCCTTGTGGAGGGCGTCGATCACGACGGGATGGCCGCCCTGGAAGCTCGCCGGCCAGCGGAAGACCGAGATCTGGATGCGGTAGGGCTCGAGCCCGAAGTCGAGCCCGAGCGGTCCCAGGAGCGTACCCGCCCAGGCGCCGGGAACGGCGACCACCACCGGCGCGGTGATCCTGCCGCGGCTCGTCTCGACCCCGGCCACGCGCCCGCCCTCGGTGACGATGCGAAGCGCCTCGCACTCGGTCTCGATGGTGGCGCCCAGCCGCCGCGCGGCCTCGGCGAAGGCGAAGGTCGTCGCGTTCGGATCAGCGAAGCCCGAGCCCGGCTCCCAGCAGGCCGCGCCGATATCGTCCACGCGCATGGGGGGGACGAGTCGGCGGAGATCGTCCCTGGAGATCGGCTGCGTCTCGATGCCGATCCCCTGCTGCATGGCGACGTTGGCGTGCAGGGCCTTCTCGTAGCCGGGGGCCACCACCTGGACGAAGCCGATTGGCTGGAAGCCACAGTCTCCGCCCACGATCCGGGAGAAGTCACGGAAGACCTTGAGGCTCTCGAAGGCCAGCCGGGCCTCGGCGTCGTTCGTGTAGTGCATGCGGACGAGCGAGCCCGACTTGCCGCTGGCCCCGGCGCCCAGGTGGCGCCGCTCGACGAGGGTGATCCGCTTGACCCCGAGGCTCGCCAGGTTGAAGGCCGTGCTCGCCCCGTTGACGCCGCCTCCGATCACCACCACGTCCGCGCTTCGCATGCGCCATTGTCACATGCTTGACAGGCCTCGTGGAAGGCCCTATAACCATCGCCACACACCGCTGTGGCAGCAACAAGCTGTGCCCGATCCAACTCATGGAGGTGCATCTCTCATGGAGGTCACTCGACGCGATCTGCTCAAGGGCGCGGCAGCCCTCGGGGCGGCCGGGGCGCTCTCGCATGCGCGGCCGGGCTCGGCCCAGGCCCAGACCACGCAGAAGAAGGAGCTGGTCGTCGCCCAGGGCGGCGATATCTCGAAGTTCGATCCGCACTACAGCACCTCCTCGAATGACATCCGCTGGAGCTTCAACATCTTCGACAACCTGACCTCGCGTCACCCCGACGGCAAGCTCTACCCGGGGCTGGCGACGGAGTGGAAGCTGCAGGACCAGACGCAGTGGATCTTCAAGCTGCGCCAAGGGGTCAAGTTCCACAACGGGGACCCCTTCACGTCGGCCGACGCCAAGTTCAGCCTCGAGCGCACCTACGATCCCAACGTCAAGACCATGGTCGCCACCGTCTTCACGACCATCGACCGGATCGAGGCCCCGGATCCGACCACGCTCGTCATCCATACCAAGAAGCCCGATCCGCTCCTGCCCGCTCGCCTCGCCTTCTACGGCGGCCAGATCGTGCCGAAGAAATACGTCGAGGCGTCGGGCAACGACACCTTCAATGCCAAGCCCGTGGGAACGGGCCCGGTGCGATTCGTCTCCTGGGTCAAGGACGACAAGCTTACCGTGGAGGCCAATCCCGACTATTTCGGGGGCAGGCCGGATTTCGACCGGCTCATCGTCCGCGCGATTCCCGAGACGGCTCCCCGCGTGGCCGCCCTCCTCAAGGGCGAGATCGACATCATCACCCAGCTACCGCCGGACCAGGGCGAGCGGGTCGCCGCCAACTCGACAACGCGTGTCGCCGGTGCTCTCTACGCGGGCCTCTATGTCCTGGGCGTCAACAGCAAGCGACCGCCGCTGGACAATCCGCTCGTCAAGCAGGCCCTGTCGCTCGCCATCGATCGCGAGCTCATCGTCAAGGAGCTGTGGAAGGGGCGGGGCATCGTGCCCAGCGGCCCCATCGCCAAGGGCGACAATCACTTCGATCCGAAGCTTCCCCCGCTCGCCTACAACCCCAAGGAAGCGCGCGAGCGTCTCAAGAAGGCCGGGTACAAGGGCGAGGAGATCTTCATCGAGACCACCGTGGCCTATGTCTCGCAGGACAAGGCCATGTCCGAAGCCATCGCGGCGATGTGGAAGGACGTCGGCGTCAACGTCAAGGTCGAGGTGATCGAGTACTCCGTGCGCGCCCAGAAGAATCGCGAGAAGAGCTTCAAGGGCCTGTGGTGGGCGGACCCGACCTCAACCCTCGGCGATCCGGACGGGATGATGTGGCGGCTGCTCGGCCCCGGCGGCATCATGGACTACTGGCGCGATCCCAAGTTCGACGAGCTCGGCAACGCCGCGCGCTTCTCCGTGGACGAGAAGTTCCGCGGCGAGGCCTATCGCGAGATGACCAGGGTCTTCCTCGAGAACTTCCCGTGGATGATCGTCATCCAGCCCTACGAGGACTACGGGCTGCAGAAGTACGTGGAGTTCACGCCCAACCCGAATCAGCAGTTCGAGATCCGGCGCTTCAACTTCAAGTTCCGCCGAGCGTAGAGCCGTCCCGTCCTGCCGCTTCCCGCCACGGGGAGCGGCAGGGGCGGGGGGGCTTCCCCCATGCGAGGTCTCCTCCCGTTTCTCAGCCAGCGGCTCCTGCGAGCGCTGATCGCGCTCTGGCTCGTCTCCACCGTGGTCTTCGTGGTGATGCGCCTGTCGGGCGACCCCGTGCCGCTGCTCCTCCCTCCCGATGCGCCCACGAGCGAGATCATGCGTGTCCGGAAGGACCTGGGCCTCGACCGGCCGCTCCCCGTGCAGTACGCGGTCTTTCTCAAGAACATCGTCCGGGGTGATTTCGGCCGCTCGCTCCACTTCCGCGAGCCGGCGTTCTCCGTCGTGCGCGGCTACCTCGGCGCGACCCTCGAGCTCGGCCTCACCGCCTTCTTCTTCGCCGCCCTCGTGGCCGTCCCCGTGGGCCTCCTCTCGGCCATGAAGCGAAATACCCTCCTCGATCAGGCGGCCATGGGGGTGGCCCTCATCGGCCAGTCGGCGCCGACCTTCTTCCTCGGCATCCTGTTCATTCTGCTCCTCTCCCTCAAGGCCGACCTCTTCCCGACCTCGGGGCGCGGAGACTGGAAGAACCTCGTCCTGCCCGCCATGACGCTGGGCGCCTTCGCCATGGCCTCGATCGCGCGGCTCACGCGCTCGGCCGTGCTCGAGGTGCTCCGCGCCGACTATATCCGCACGGCGCGCGCCAAGGGCCTCGGGGAGGCGATGGTGGTGGCCAAGCACACCCTGCGCAATGCCGCCATTCCCATCGTCACCATCACCGCGCTCCAGTTCGGCACCTTGCTTGGCGGCGCCGTGGTGACGGAGACGGTCTTCTCCTGGCCCGGCATCGGGCGCCTCGCCGTGCAGTCGATCTACAATCGCGACTATCCGGTCGTGCAGTGCACGGTCTTCATCGCCGCCGTCCTGTTCATCGTCATCAACTTCGTCGTGGACCTTCTCTATGGCTTCCTCGATCCCCGCGCCCGCACCGGCTGACCTGGGCGCGGCCATCGTCGAGGCGATGCCGCGCCCTCGCGGGCGACGGGCGCCATGGCTGATCCGCCTGGGCGTGGGGTTCGTCCTGCTGCTGGCCGTGGGGGCGGTGGTGGCGCCGTGGGTGCTGCCCCTGGACCCGGAGCGCCAGTCGCTGCGTTCGCGGCTCAAGCCGCCGACCCTCGAGGGCGCCGACGGCCGCGCCCATCTCCTCGGGACCGACCATCTGGGCCGCGACGTCTTGACCCGCGTGGTCTACGGCTCGCGGGTGTCGCTCGTGATCGGGCTGGCCGCCGTGCTGGTCGGAGGTCTCATCGGCTCGTCGCTCGGCTTGCTCGCGGGCTATCGGGGCGGGCGCATCGACGGGATCATCATGACGGTGGCGGATGCCCAGCTCGCCTTCCCGTTCATCCTGCTCGCCATCGGCATCATCGCGGTGCTGGGCCCGAGCTTCCCCACCCTCATCGTGGTCATCGGCCTCAGCGGCTGGGTGTCCTATGCGCGCATCCTGCGGGCTCAGGTGCTGGTGCTGCGCTCCCGCGAGTTCGTGGAGGCCAGCCAGGCCCTGGGGGGCTCGCCGGTGCGCATCATCCTCCAGCACATCCTGCCGAACGTGCTCGCCTCGCTCGTCGTGGTCGCCACGCTCGAGCTCGCCCGCTCCATCGTGGTCGAGGCGACGCTGTCCTTCCTGGGGCTCGGCATCCAGCCGCCCACGCCGTCCTGGGGCGGCATGATCCAGGAAGGGCGCGATTACCTCGACTCCGCCTGGTGGATCTCCACCGCTCCCGGCATCGTGCTCATGATCACGTCCATCGTGATCAGCCGCACGGGAGACTGGCTCAGGGACGTGCTCGACCCGACGCTGCGAGGCGAATAACAGCGTCGCCGGCACGTTGACATCGGCCGCCTTCTGCCGCATGGTGGCGGCCGTAGCGGCCCCCGGGGGTCGAGGTTTCGCCCCGGGTTCCCACGCTGCGCTGGCCCCTTCCCGGACATATCTGATGGAGCACTCAGGGAGGTCGACATGGCCCAGAATGCCAGGCACGCACTCATCACCGGATCCTCCCGCGGCATCGGGAGGGGCATCGCCCTCAGGCTGGCGGAGAGCGGCGTCAGGATCGCCATCCATTACTACCAGAACGAGGCCGCCGCCCTCGACACCCTGGCGCAGGTGCGCAAGCGCGGCAGCGACGGGTTGATCGTCCAGGCCGACGTGTTGCAGCCGGACCAGATCACCAGGATGTTCCGCACCGTGAAGGATCAGTTCGGCACGCTCGACATCTTCGTCAGCAATGCGCGGCCGGAGGCGCCGGCCTTCTTCTCGCCGCCCATGGATATCACCCTCCAGCAGTGGGACACCGCGTTCGATTCGCAGGGGAAGGCCTTTCTCGTCGGCGTTCGCGAGGCGATTCCCCTCATGGGTTCGGGGGGGAGAATCCTCGCCATCACCTACGCCGAGGGAAGCCGCACGGGCGGCCTGCAGCCCTGGGTGGGCATGGGATCCGCCAAGGCCGCGCTGGAATCCCTCGTTCGTTACTTCGCGGTGACGGTCGCCAAGCGCGGCATCACCGTGAATGCCATCAGTCCGGGATGGACCGAAGATAGCGTCTTGAACAGCTTGCCGCAGCAGGTGCAGGAGTTGATCAGGAGCTGGCACATTCGCGGCTGGACGCCGATGGGACGCCTGGGCACGCCCGAAGACATCGGCAACGTGGTGGCGCTCTTCTGTTCCGAGGACGCCGGCTGGATCACCGGGCAGGTCATCTACGCCGACGGCGGCGCCTCCCTGATGAACCCCGAGATCCCGCCCGAGATCCAGCTCGCATAGGTCGCCCCCGAGCCGGAAACGCCTCAGCCCTTCAGAGCGCCCATGGTCAGCCCCCGGACGATGTGCTTCTGGACGAACAGGGCGAGCACGAGCACGGGGAGGGTGATGATGGTGGCCGCGGCGGTGAGGCCGCCCCAGTTGATCTCCTCGTACGAGAGAAAGCTGTACACGGCGATGGGTAGCGTGCGGGTCTTGAAGCCCGCGATGATGAGCGAGAAGAGGAAATTGTTCCAGGAGAAGATGAAGGACAGGATCCCGGTGGCCACGATGCCGGGCTTGGCCAGGGGCAGGGCCACGCGCAGAAAGGCCGCCCAGTGCGAGCAGCCGTCGATCCGCGCCGCCTCGATCAGGTCGCCGGGGACGTCCTCGAAGAATCCGATCATCACCCAGAGCACGAGGGGCAGGGCCACGATCAGGTGGGTGAGGATGAGGGCGGCGTAGGTGTCGATCAGCTTGGCCTTGGTGAAGAGGATGAACCACGGGATCAGATAGCCGATGCCAGGCGCCATGCGCGCGGTGAGGATGGCGAGCGCGATGCCCGTCCGCTTGAAGCGCGCGATGGCGTAGGCGCCGGGCAGACCGAGCAGGAGGGCGAGCCCGGTCGACCCGGCCGCCACCACCAGGCTGTTCATGGTGAAGGTGAAGAACGGGTTCTTCTGGAAGACCTCACGGTAGTTGCCGAGGGTGGGCGTGAAGATCCACACGGGGGGGTAGGCGGTGTTCTGCACCTGTGTCTTGAGGGAGGACAGGAGCATCCAGCCGAGCGGGAAGAGAAAGGGGATGAGAAGCGCCACGAGGAGGACATACGTCCGCGCGCTCACTCGATCCTGTCGCCAGCTCGAGGCGCCGCTCATCTCACCACGACCCCCGCCGCACCTTGATCAGGACGAGGCTGACCCCCAGCACGAGGGCGAAGAGGATGACCAGCAGCGAGCTCGCATAGCCGATGTGGAAGTAGAAGAGCCCCACCTGAAAGGTGTAGACGTTGAGGGTCTCGGAAGCAAAGCCCGGTCCACCCTGCGTCATCACGTAGATGATGTCGAAGGTCTTGAGGCAGTCGATGGCGCGGAAGAGGAGCGCCACGATGATGGTCGGCCGCAGGAGGGGCAGGGTGATCCGCCAGAACATCTGGGCGGCGGAGGCGCCGTCGATCAGCGCCGACTCGTAGGGCTCGAGGGGCAGGGTGGCGAGGCCGGCCAGGGTGATCAGCGTGATGAGGGGCGTCCACTCCCACGTGTCGACCACGGCGAGCGCGGGCACCACGATGGCCGCATTGCTCACCCAGTTGTACGGGCCCAGGCCTACGAGGCCGACCAGGTAGTTCATCACCCCGAGCGTGGGGTTGTACATCATCATCCACACCAGCGCGATGGCCACGGGCGTGGCCACCATGGGCAGCAGGAAGATCGAGCGCACCAGTCCCTTGCCGCGAAAGGGCCGGTTGAGGAGAAGGGCGAGGGCCACCCCGAGCACGAGCTGGAGCACGGTGGCGAGCGCGGTGAAGTAGACGGTGAGCCAGAGGGCGTTGCGGAATCGCTCATCGTCGAGAAAAGCCCGTCGGAAGTTGGCGAGGCCGACGAACTCCGGACTGGTGAGGCTCGAGGCGAACCAGGAGTGCACGCTCATGTAGAGCGTGTAGAGGACGGGGAAGGCCATGAGCACGGCGACGACGACGACGGAAGGGAAGGTGAAGACCGGCACCGGATGGCGCTCGACGAATCGCGACCACCCGGTGCCGGAGGACACGCGGGGCTACTTCTTTTCTGTCTCGGCCATGATCCGCTTGACGTCGGCGGCCGCCTTGTTGGCGGCGGCCTTCACGTCACCGCCCTGGATCGAGGTGACGATGGCGGCGCCGATCGCGTCCCGGCACTCCGCCACGGCGACCACGGGAGGGTTCCAGAGCGGCGTGCCGACCTTGGAGCCGACGGTGAGGGATTCGCGCAGGTCGGCCGGCACCTTGGTCAGGCCCTTGGGATCCTTCCACACCGACTCGCGGGCCCCGAGGACGCCCTTCTCGCTCTGGACGGCGAGCACCTGCTCCTTGGCCGTGGCCCATTGCATGAAGAGCCAGGCCGCCTTCTGGTTCTTGCTGCTCTTGGGCATGGCGAGACCCCACGAGGCCACCGTCGAGCCGTACTGGCCCTTGGGCCCCCGCGGAAACAGGGCGTAGCCGACCTTGCCGACCACCTTGGACTTCTGCGCGTCCTCGATCACCGGGAAGAGCGAGTTGGCGTCCGTATACATCGCCGCCTTGCCCTGGGAGAAGATCGAGGAGGCCTCGTACCAGTGATTGTTCTCCGAGCCCGGGGGCCCGTAGGTGCGGAGCATCCGGCCGTAGAACTCGAGGGCCTTGACGCCTTCCTCGTTGTTGAACATCGGCTCCCGGTTGGGGCCGATCCAGGTGCTCCCCATGGCGTGCAGGTAGGCGGCGAACTGCGACGTCGCGGCCGCGCGCTTGCCGCGGGCCACGATGCCGAAGCCGGGCTGGCCGTCGTCGGTCATGGCCTTGCCGTTGAGCGCCTTGGCGGCGGCTTCGAGCTCGTCCAGCGTGGTCGGGACCTTGACGTTGTATTTCTGGAACACATCCTTGCGGTACATGAGGGACGTGTTCTCGACCTGGATGGGCGGGCCCACGAGCTTGCCCTCGACCACCATGGCCTCGCGCGTCTTCTCGAGGAAATCGTTCCAGTGGTAGTCGGGGGCGGTGAGGGCGGGATTCTTGAGGAACTCGTCGACGGGCTGCAGCCAGCCTGCCCGCATGTACTTGAGGCCTTCCTGGGCGGGCATGCTCATGAACACGTCGATCGAGCTCGAGCCGGACGTCAGCTCGACGAGGACCTTGGCCCTGAACTGATCCTCCGGATAGACCTCCGCCACGAGCGTGATGCCCGTGAGCGCCTCGAACTCCTTGAGGTGCGGCTCGATGGCGGCCTGCCACGGATGCTTGTTGAGGAGCACGCGGAGTTGCGTGCCCTTGGCCTGCTGCCAGTTGAACGGCTGGGCGAGCGCCGGCGAGACGAGCGCCAGAGCCATCACGATGGAGAGGATCGACAGTCTTCGCAAGACTTGCATGAGGCACCTTTGCCTTTCGTTCCTCCGGGGCGCCGCGCGCCCCGGGGTCAACTGCTGATTGCGCGGTCGGTCAACGCCTTTCCGTCCTTTTCTTCAGCTCGGCGGCGATGTCGTCGAGCTTCGCGTCGATCCTGGCCGCCATGAGACTGTTCTTGTACGGCATGATGATGAGCTTCACGGAGACCATGAACACGCCCGCCTCCAGGAGCAGGTCATGCGTGAGGCCTCTTTCGAAGAGGGCCCATATGAAGAGGACCAGGGCGATCGCGATCACCACCCAGGACCCGGGATCGAAGGGCGATCGGATCTTCATCGGCTGCCGATCGTACCACGACGGCGATGGGCGGCGCTGGCGCGTACCACGTGATGCTCCAGAGGAGTCCACATGCACTACATGATCGTCGAGCATTTTCGCAACGGAGACCCGCTGCCTGTCTACCGTCGCTTTCGCGACCAGGGCCGCCTCGCGCCCGAGGGCCTGCGGTACGTCTCGAGCTGGGTGACGAAGGATCTCGGGCGCTGCTACCAGGTCATGGAGTGCGAGGATCCGCAGCTCCTCGCCCAGTGGACGGCTCTCTGGGCAGACCTCATCGAGTTCGAGATCATCCCGGTGATGACCTCGGCCGCCGCGGTGGCCGCGACCGCTCCGCGCTTGTGATCGCGGGCGGCGCCGCCCGCCCGCTCAAGCCGCCTGTCGGCGAAGCGTGTGGCAGAGCCTG
>Ga0137409_10003337_pt1 | contig 17048 bp, 9 predicted proteins | sample CZODoug1_16funga_FD_122059 | JGI IMG/M metagenome (GOLD analysis project Ga0137409, IMG submission 122059) | Vadose zone soil fungal communities from Angelo Coast Range Reserve, California, USA - CZODoug1_16fungal (Hybrid Assembly) | ecosystem: Environmental > Terrestrial > Soil > Vadose zone... | reverse complement strand
TAAGTGGGCAGCCAGACTTCATTGTTGATGTAAGCCTGCTCGAAAACAAAACTGGTGCCCTTCTGCAGGTTGGCGATTACCCCGCCGCCAAAACGGAAGTCTCCCACAAAATAAGCTTCCAAACGCGCGACGTCGCGGGCTTTCTCATCGATCCAAATGACGCCGGCGAGTTCGTGCACTACTTTCTCGGCTAGTTTGTGAGGCTTGAAGTCGGGATTAGGCTCGAAGTCAAAGACCAGGACGTCTTGGCCGCGGAAGCGCTCGCGCCGGGGATTGACAAATTGGCAGGCGCGAAGAAATGTCTCGATGCCGACGTCATCGTCTTTCTTCTCTTTGCCTTCCTCCTTGGCCTTTTCTTCCTTGGCCTCTCTCTTGGCGTCGCGCTTCTCGATATCCTGAATTTCCTTTTGTACTTTATCGTTTTCTTTCTTCTGCTCTTCTTCGCTGAGCGGCTTGCCGTCTTTCTTGACCAGAGTGGAAACCTCATGACCACTCAAATAGAAGAAGGAATACTCGTGCAGTTCGCGCTCGTTGATTTTTCCAGTCTTATCGTATTCGGTTTCTTCCTCGCTACGGGTACCGGCGTAGTTTTCCTTCAGCTTGTCGATCGCTTTCTGATTTTCGTCGATTTCTTTGAAGAGCGCTTTTAAGTCAGGTAGCTGGACCTGCGATTTCTTCGGAAAGTCGAAAACGCGCTCGCCGACTGTGCCGTTTACCTGCGCGCGGGTCACCGCGATGTCATACGTTTCCGTGCCGCGGTGCAGTTCGATTTTGTAGGGAATTTTCAGGCCGTTCAGGGAGCGATAATCGTCGTACAAGATTTGTTCGTCGATTCCGCCGATGGTGGCGTCCTCTTTCACAATGAGGTGAGTTTGGGAATCGAAAAAGACGTGGCGCTTAACACCTGTCATCGTCGTGACTTCGATTTCCAAAGCATCGCGATCGCGGACTTTGGAGGAGGCCGCAAATCCGACGCCGAGCTTGTTTTTCTTGGCAGCGACTAAATGCGAATTATAATACTGCCCGGCGGCCTCGAGTTGGGCGCCATCGGCTCCAACCAGGGTGGAGAATTCACCGTTCGCGGTGCGATGCCAAGCGGATTTGCCGTTGTAGGCTTCAATCAGCGTGACATCACCGATGACCAGCTCGGAGTAATAGCGATTGGGCAGCTTGATGTCGAACGTGTAGGTGCCGGTCTTGCCGTCCGGCGTGTGAAAGGCGCCTTCGATGATTACGGTTGTTGCTTTGGAGAGTGCTTTGGAGCCGCCTGCGGCTTTGATGAACTGGTCTACGATTTTCTGCGCGTCTTGAGAGCGTGCTGGCTGGGCAAGCAAGATTATGCAAAAGATGGCGGCTATTGCGAAATTGCGAGTAAGCATGGCGTTCAAAGATAAGAACGCAATTGTATGAGAAAAGTTTCGCCGGATGTGCGAAATCAGGCGAGGCCTATTCGTGATTAAGCTCCTTATTGAGATTTGGGGCGATGGAGATACTTTTCGTATAGAGCTTTGTGCTTATTGTCTAGCGAGCTCGGCTGACCTTTGATGAAAATGTAGCGCACTTCCGTGGTGAGTTCGAGGGGATCGCCGTTGGTGACGATAATGTTGGCAATTTTACCGCTTTCGAGCGTGCCGACTTGATCGGCCAAGCCAAAGATTTGCGCCGGGTATAGGGTGACGGCTTTTAGCGCTTCGTCATAAGGAAGACCATGAGCGACCGCGTTCGCGGCTTGTTGGCCGAGCCGGCGCGCAAAGGAGTTGTCGAAGCTGCCGAATGCAAATTTTACGCCGGCTGCTGAGAGCTCCGCAGGCTGCGTGAGCAGCCGATCATACGGATCATCTTCTTCGCGCGGCAGTGTCAACGTAGGGCCAAGAATCACCGGAATACCCTTGGAACGCAGCAGATCCTTCACTTTGTACGCTTCGACGCCGCTGGCCAGAATCATTTTCAGCTTTTGCTTTTCGCAGAATTCCACGGCATTGCGTATGTCACGCGCCTTGTCCGCGAAAACGAGGACGGGCAGCTCGCCACGAGTGACTGGCACGAGAGCATCCAGCTTGACGTCGCGCTGAAAATCGCCGGGACCGCCGTGGCCCAGGGCTTGCGCGTAATGACGCGCGCGCTCCAGCCAATCGGTGAGTTCGTCCACTTGCTTTTCATATTCCTGCTTAGCATCAGCGAACGATTTTTGCTTTCTGGAAAAGGTGGAAAAATCGAACGTCTGCGTTTCGATTTCCGGCCAGTTCAATACCATAGCAACGCTTTTCTTCAACAGCATGTCGCTGATGGTCCAGCCGGATAAGTGAATCGCAGATGCTTGACCGCCCAGCACGCCCGCTGGCCCAGCCGAATCCAGGCCGCCACTAGCCGGCACAGCGAGCACCTCAGTGATGCCAGCGGCGCGTGTGACGCGGATGTGTTCACTCGACGGCAATACGGCGTCAGCGGCAACGACGTCCGGATTGAATGCGCCGGTTTCCGCAGAATCGACCGTGGCGCTGACCGCTGCTATTTCGCGCAAGCCCATCTGCGTGACAGGATCGAATAGCCCGGGATATACGTGCAGGCCCTTGCCGTCAATCACTTGGGCGCCCGCAGGGACTTCGACGGCCCCACCGACACTAGCGATTTTGCCGTTCTGGATGACGATCGTGCCATCTTCGATAGCAGCGCCGGACAGTGTAAAAATTTTCGCATGAGTGATCGCGTAGGCAGTGGACTGAGATTGTGCGCTGGCAATAGCGGCAAAGCAGGCCAATCCCGCAACGGCGGCCAGAACACGTATGCTAGTCGAGAGAGCGCTCTTCATCGCCCACCGCCAAGGACAAGCGCGGATTGTGGTGGTTTAGGTTTTTCCTCTTTCTTCTCTTCGGGTTTCTTTTCGCCTGGTTTCTTTGTGGCATCGCCGGATTCAGGTTTTTTCTCCGCGGCTTTCTTTTGTTTGTCGAGCAACGCCTTCTTTTCCCTTTCGTGCACGGGGCGGTCGGCGATATCGCGCTGGCGATCGAAATAAACTCGCCCGTCGATCAGCGTTTTCTGCACCACAGCGTAAGCGCTAAGCGGGTCGTGATTGTAAATGACCAAATCAGCGGCCTTGCCAGCATCGATGGAGCCGACCTGCTTGTCGATGCCGAGTTGCATCGCCGGATTCAGCGTCACGAGCTTGAGCGCTTCGTCGTGCGACAAGCCGCCAAATTTCATACTCTTCGCGGCCTCCTGATTGAGATGCGTGGCTTCCTCCGCGTCATCGGAATTTACAGAGACCACCACACCACGACGGGTCATCAGCGCGGCGTTGTACGGGATAGCGTCGTAAGCTTCTACTTTGTAGGCCCACCAATCAGAGAAGGTGGAGGCGCCCGCGCCGGCGGCAGCGATTTCATCGGCTACTTTGTAGCCCTCCAGAACGTGCTGGAACGTGCGCACCTTGAAACCAAATTCCTTGGCCACGCGCAGCAGCATCAGAATTTCGTCCTCGCGATAGCAATGCGAATGCACGTAGCGCTTGCCTTCGAGCACTTCGACGAGAGGATCCAGCCGCAAATCGCGGCGCGGCGAAATCAAATTCTTTTCGCCGGCCGCAGTACGCTTGTTGTACAGGTCCCAGGTAGCCTTGTAATCACGCGCTTCGGTAAACGCGCCGCGAATGGTTTCCTCGACACCCATGCGAGTAGCGGGATAGCGTGGCGTGCCGCGGCTGAAATTCGAGCGTTTCGGATTTTCACCCAGCGCGAACTTGATGCCCGGCAAAGCGCCTTCGAAGGGAAGCTTCGATGCGGGCAGCCCCCAGCGCAGCTTGATCACGATGGTCTGGCCCCCAATCGCATTGGCGCTCCCGTGCAGAACATTGGCGACTGTCACGCCGCCGGCGAGGTCGCGATAGATGTCAACATCATCCGGATTCAGAACATCGGCAATGTTGACGATCGACGACACCGAGATGCTGCCTTCGTTCACGCTGCCATCCACTGCGATATGCGAGTGGCAATCGATTATGCCGGGCATCACGAACTGGCCGGCGGCATCGATGACCTGCGCGCCTTTCGGAGCTTTTACGGAGGCGCCCACCTCCGCGATTTTTCCGTCCTTAATCAAGATCGAGCCGCGCTCAACGGTGCCGTGGCTCGCGGTCAGGATGGTCGCGTTCTGGATCAAGATAACGGGAGTTGGTTCGGCGGCTGGCGATTTAGTAACGCGGCCCAGGATTGATGCGGGCACAGCCAGCAGCGCAATGCAGATGAGCAGTCTTGGTCTGACAAGTCTTGCGGCCGTCATCGCGCGCCTCCCGCGATACTCGCGCGAGCTCCAGGCTTGATTCCGGTAAAGTCGATGTCCAATCCTTGCACGCTGATCGATCCTTTCATCGTTGGGCCGTCAAATGTGCCGCTGAACAGCACGTCGGCCGGCGAACCCTCGATAAGAATATTGATGGTGAAGCTGAATTTATCGGCGCTGAGATAGCCGCTGATAATGTTGAAGGTGCCGCGCGTACCAGAGAGCGTGCCGGAAAGTGAGCCGTCGCTGGCCATCATGACGTCGAGCGTAGAATCCTCGGGTCCTTCGGGCGTCGTGTAGGAGAGCTTCCATTTGCCGGTCAGGTCGCCCTTGGGAGGATCTTTGGGTTTTTCTGGTTCACGTATGGTGAATTTCCGTCCATCGACGAATACAAATTTGATTTTTGTTTTCTCTTCGAAGATGTCGCCGTCAGCAACAACCAGGTTGGCGATCTTGCCGTTTTCGATGGAGCCGAGTCGATCCGCGACGCCGAAAATTTCGGCTGGTGTGAGCGTAAAGGCGCGAATCGCCGCGTCCGCAGAAAGCCCTGCATCAATCGATTTCTTCGCGGCCTTCAGAATGTCTTTGGGCGCCGTGATTGCGCCGGAATAGAAAGCAAACTTCACGCCAGCTTTTCCAAGCGCAGCCGGAGAAGAAGGAGCGCGCTCGCGGAAGCGCAGCGTATTAAGGGAAGGAACAGTGTCAGGGTCCGCGTCTTTGTCAGCTTCCGGCCACTTCAAGTCAACGAGAACGGATAATTTCTTTGCGGCGATTTCATTGGCAACTTCGTAGCCCATTTGGCCGCCATACAGCACCCCGTTCACGTGCCAGCGATCGGCAAGCTCCAGCGCGCGGCGAATCTGTGCAGCATTGTTCGCCGGGATTAGCACCAATGCATGGTCCTCCAGCGCGCCGGCGAGTGCCTGCTCAGTGCGGTCAAAGCGGGGCCGCGCTACACCGCGCGGATTCTTCTCATAAATGGCCTGAGCCTTGGTGCTCCAGTCCGTATCCAGCCAAACCTGCCGCACGTAAGCGAGGGAGCCCATCAGCGATCCGGGGAAGCTCGCAAAGTTGCCGGCTGGTTGCAGGGATATAGGCACAGCGACAGGTGTTCGCACCACCATGTCGCCATTGCGTTCTCCGCCAAGATTCAACACAGCAGCTTGCCCGGGAAACATTCCGCCTTTCGGCGCCGAAACTACGGTGGTGAAACCCGCGGCGCGCCAGGTTTCCACGCGTTTGTCGCTCAAGCTGGCTTCATCGGCCGCGCTGCGCCACGGCGTCGCTCCCGGCCGATCCTCCGGGCCGCGCGAAGCAGGCGTCTGCGGGTGAGCACCGCCGTCGCCACCCGACGTCGCCGGCGCGGGTGCGGCCGGGATGCCGACGTCTGTAAACGAATCGATGAATCCGGGATAGACGATCAGCCCTTTGCCTTCCATGACCCACGCTTCATCGGGAATGGTGGCGTCTTTGCTCACCGCTTTAATAACGCCGCGCGAGACGACGACCGTGGCATTTTCCAGGCGGGGTCCAGAGACTGGCACGACGGTAACGCCACGAATAGCGAAGTATTGCGGCTCGCCGCCCTGCGCGGCACAGCGCGTCGCTCCAAACAAACCTGCGGATATCGCGGCAGCGACCCCCAATGCAGACCTCAACCTTCGAACCGTAAGACCCATTCCGCAACTCCTTTGTTTTGGACTGCATGGAGGGCGCAAACCAGCCGCCAACGTCCCGATAGACGCACGAGGCTAGTGGGAAGTTTCCGAAGAGTCAAGGAGATAGGGTTCTGAAGGCTGGCCACCTCTGCATTTTGGCTGTGCCCCAGGAAGACAAAACTATCGTGAAATGTCATGAAACAAATCAGCGGCGCGTTGCGTCTCTTCTATGGCTATCCCATAGGGGATTCCCGTGATATGGTTATCCCATAGGAGCGGCGATGCGCATAACTTGTGAGCAAAGTTTATGAGAGCACTTCGCGCCTGGGTGGTAAGGCTAGCGTCCATATTCCGACGTACCCCACTCGACACGGAACTGCGCGAGGAGCTCGACAGCCACCTTCAGATGCACATTTCGGACAATGTGCGCGCTGGAATGACCAAGGAAGAAGCACGCCGCCAAGCGCTGATCAAGCTGGGAGGCATCACGCAAACGCAGGAGCTGTTCCGGGAACGCCGTGGCTTGCCAACCCTGGATGCGCTGGCGCAGGACATTCGGTACAGCGTTCGCATGTTGTCGAAGAGCCGCGGATTCACTTTTGTCGCCATCCTTACTCTGGCGCTCGGCATCGGCGTGAATACCGCCGTCTTCACTGCGTTCGATGCCCTCGTTCTGCGATCGCGCCCGGTGAAAGATCCGCAGCGTCTCGTATCTATTTTTCGCACCGCTCCGGGAGAGTCCCGCAGCGGCGTGTCGTATCCCGATTACATCTACTTTCGGGACCACAACAAAACTCTCTTGGACCTGTCGTTGTTTGGCTACGGTATCGCAGTCACTTCAAGCGAGTTGCCCGCGACCGGGCCGGAAAGTTCATCCCGCTTCGTCGGGGCCGTTGGCTTCCAGCTGCCGCAACTCCTCGAAGGCGGCGCCCAGCCTATCGGGTGCGATTTTGTCTCTGGGAATTACCTGTCGATGTATGGAGCGACGCCGCTGTTGGGCCGTATCCTCTCGCCCGAGGACGATCAAGCCAACGCCGCACCTGTTGTAGTGATGAGTGGAAACTTCTGGCAGCGCCGGTTTCACTCGGATCCGAAAGTGGTTGGCTCGGTGCTGCACCTTAATGGCACGGCCTTCACCATTGTTGGAGTGACCCCGTTCAATTATCTTGCCGGACTTCCGGCGGTGCCTGACCTGTGGGCGCCGGTCGCCGACAAAATGAGCCTCGGATTTTCCGCACAAGACCTTGACAATCGGCTCGTGTCCGCTGGATTTGCAGACGGGCGTTTGCTACCGGGAGTGCAACTGTCCGACGCGCAAGCGGAGCTGAATGTTCTTGCCAAGCAGTTGCAGGCAGCTTATCCGGAAGCAGAACGCAACAGGGGCCTGAAGGTTGTGTCCGCGAGCAACTTTCTGGCGGGCATTGAACCGGAGATGTGGGGTGTAGTGGCGGCCGCCATGTCAGCGGTGGCGCTGCTTCTGCTAATCGCTTGCGCCAATGTCGCGAGCCTCTTGCTGGGACGGGCCGTTGCTCGACGCAAAGAGATTGCGGTGCGACTCGCGTTGGGCGCGGGCCGATGGCGGCTGTTGCGACAATTGCTCACCGAGAGTATGTTGCTCGCCCTTTTGGCCGGAGCCATAGGGTTGCCCTTGGGCGGCTGGATCCTTCACCTTTTGATTCTGCAAATTGCATCCGCGCTGCCCTCGTTTTGGGGCACCATCGCACTCGAGCTTACTCCGGACTTTCGTATTTTTGCGTACACCGTTCTGGTTTCCTGCGGGGCGGGAATTGCTTTCGGGTTAAGCCCGGCGCTGCAGGCCTCGAAGGCGGACGTGAATTCCGCGTTGAAAGAAGAGGGCAGCGCGGTTGGGCAGCGGATTAGCAGTTCGCGGCTTCGTGGGTTACTCATCGCTGGACAGATGGCTGCCTGCCTCGTTCTGCTCATCGCTTCCGCGCTGCTGCTGCGCGGCTCGCAACGCGCCCTTAAGATTGAGCCGGGCTACGAGGCTCGCGATGTCGTTTCGCTGGAAAGGTACGATCCGGCGAACCTCCATTATTCCCAGGCTCGACTGTTGCAACTGAATCGCGACATTATTCAGGGAATTGCCGGCCTTCCGGGCGTGCAGTCCGTGACGCAAGCTTCGCGCGGTCCTGTCGGCGGTATCCGATGGGTGCTAGTTGCACCTGAGGGTGCGGCTCTCTCTGGCCCTGATACAAGCGGAAGCGAACCGCCAGCAGCCGGCTATAGCTATGTGACGCCGAATTACTTCGAGACGCTTGGCATTCCCATTCTGCGTGGCCGCAACTTCACTTCACGCGAGGCGGAAGGACAATCGCCCGTGGTGATCATCAGCGAAGCTACCGCCCGGCGTTTCTGGCCCAGCGAAGACGCCATCGGCAAGCGCCTCCGAATCGGATCGGACAAAGGCACCATGTCCTTTCCCGGTGAGAAGGACCCGTTCATCGCCAGCGGTGAAGTGATTGGTATTGCCCGAGATGTCCGCAGCTTGGACCTGCGCAAGATCGACGAATCTTATCTTTATTTGCCGCTTGCGCAGAGCAAGCAGTGGACGAGCATTCTGCTGGTGCGCACTGCAGGCGATCCCAAATCTCTGCTTCCGGCCATCGGCTATGAGGTGCGGCGACTGGACGCCAACCTTCCAGTCATTGCAGCACCGCTCAATACGATGATTTCCACGGATCCATACTTCGTCATATCGCGCATCGGTGGAATTCTCGCGAGCATCGTAGGGGGACTCGGACTGCTACTAGCGTGCATGGGCGTCTACGGCATGGTTAGCTACAGTGTGGCGCAGCGCACGCGAGAGATCGGCATCCGCATGGCGCTTGGCGCGCAAGACGTTCAGGTGCTGGGGCAGGTGGTACGCGATGGGTTCCAACCGATCGCTGCTGGAATTCTGATGGGCATCGCGGGCTCGGCAGGCGTGTCGCGTTTGCTCGCCGCAACCTTGTTCGGGCTGAGTTCGATGGACGCAGTGTCGTTTGCCGGTGTTTCGCTATTGTTAGGATTCATCGCGTTACTTGCCACTTGGTTGCCGGCGCGGCGGGCCACAGTCGTCGACCCCATGGTGGCGCTACGTTATGAATAGGGCTGTGAATTTTTTCGGGCAGGCAAAGGGAGTGCGGGAAAAATGAGATGAGAAAAGTACGCGCCTTGTTGTTAAAGATGTCCGGTTTTTTCCTCCGGAAGCGAGGAGATGAAGAGTTTTCCACCGAGCTAGCCACGCACCTGCAGATGCACACCGACGACAATGTGCATGCAGGAATGACCCCGCAAGAGGCTCGCCGCCAAGCGCTGATCAAGTTGGGCGGCATCGCACAAACGCAAGAGCTGTACCGCGAGCGCCGCGGCCTCCCCCTCCTAGAGACGCTACTCAGCGACGCCCGTTTTGGAGCGCGTATGCTACGCAAGAATCCGGGATTCACGGCCGTGGCGATACTTACGCTGGCGCTGGGAATTGGCGCGAACGCATCGGTCTTCAGCATCGTCAACGGCATCCTGCTTCATCCGCTGCCTTTTGCGAACGCAGACCGGCTCGTAATGGTTGGCGAAAGAGAAGAGGACGGCAAACCGAGCACCACATCGTTTACAACCTATGAAGACTGGAAGGCGCGTAGCAAGAGCTTCGAAGAACTCACCCTCTATCGGCAATGGCAGCCAACTCTGATGGCCGCCGGCGAGCCGGAACAGCTTATCGGCCTGCGCGTGGCGAACAATTATTTCCGTACGCTGGGCATCAACATAGCTGCGGGACGAGATTTTACCGCTGACGACGACAAGCCTGCCACACGCTTCGTCGTCCTGCTCGGCCATGACCTCTGGCGGCGGCGATTCCATTCGGATCCAAAGATCGTGGGCCAGGCCATCAATCTCAGCGGGAGGGACTTCACGGTTGCAGGCGTATTGCCCGCAAACTATGAATCGCTTATTGCCACCGACATGCGAGCTAGCGGTGTCGAGATCTGGGGGGCGCTTGGCTACGATGCGGCACTCCCGGATGCCTGCCGGAATTGCCGGCACCTAAGGGCAATCGGGCGGCTGCGCCCCGGCGTAACCGTTGCCCAAGCAAGCGCGGAAGTGAGCGCCATCACTGATGCGCTCCGGAAAGAATACCCCACTGATTTTTCATCTGGCGGCGCGGTGGTCATCCCGCTGTACGACCAGCTTCTCGGAAGCGTCAGCACAACTCTCTATGTGCTGCTGGGCGCGGTCGGTTTCGTGCTACTCATCGCCTGCGCCAACTTGGCGAATTTGCTCCTGGCTCGATCCATGCATCGCGAACGCGAAATCGCCATGCGCGCTGCTCTAGGAGCTTCGCAATCGCGAATCATGCGGCAGGTGCTCGTGGAAAACTGCTCGCTGGCCCTGGCCGGCGGACTCCTAGGCTTGCTGCTGGCCTATTGGACACCGCAAATTCTTACGACCATGCGCGCCGCAAATCTTCCGCGCTTGGATCAAGTGCGTCTCGATTGGCATGTGCTTGGCTTTGCCTTTGCGATTGCACTCTTTACCGGGCTGCTCTCCGGAGTGCTTCCAGCACTGCGCATTACGAAAATCAATGTGCAAAGCGCGTTGCAAAAGGGAACTCGGGGATCTTCATCCAATAGCCGCGGAATGCGGTCCTTCCTGGTCGTTTCGGAGATAGCGTTGTCGCTCACGCTTCTTCTCGGGGCCGGTCTTTTGGTGCGAAGTTTGCTCCGCCTCGTCAATGTGCGCTCCGGATTCGAGCCCGCACATGCGCTGACGCTACGCGTTTCGCCGGTAGGTCCGCGATATGCGAAGGACGAGGCGGTGCGTGAATACATTGTCCGCGCAAATGAAAAAGTAAGATCGATCCCCGGCGTTTTGGCCTCGGGCACATCGAGCCAGATTCCCTTCGGTGGAAACTTCGACACCACCGGCCTGCATGTCGATGGAAAAATGAACGCGAATCCGGCCCTGGATCCATTCGCGGAACGCTACGTGATTTCGGCAGGCTATCTGGAAGCGATGGGAGTTCGCCTCCTGCGCGGCCGCGATTTTTCAAACCATGACCTGCAAAATGCCGAGCAAGTGATGCTTGTGAACGAAACAGCGGCCCGCGAGATTTGGCCCGCAGACGACGCAATCGGGCAGCACGTCCACGTCGCTGACCCCAAGTCGCCCCCGCGCACCGTCGTCGGCATCGTCGCTGACGTTCATCACTATTCGCTCGATGCCGCGCCCACCATGCAGTTCTACCTGCCGGTTACGCAGACGGACACCTCCGACCTGGTTTTTGCCGTTCGTTCTGCCGGCGACCCGCTGCAAATAGCAAACGTAGTGCGCCTTGCGATTCGGTCTGTGGACGAAACGCTGCCCATCGATCGTGTCGTGCCGATGAGCGAATACGTTGCCGCAACCATGGCCAATCGCCGCTTAGCCCTCGTTTTGCTCGGCTCTTTTGCTGCCATCGCGCTCATTTTGTCGGTAGTCGGAATTTACGGCGTAACCGAATACACCGTCGCGCAACGCACCCGCGAAATCGGAATTCGCATGGCGCTCGGAGCGCAAAATCGTCAAGTGTTACAGCTGATGCTGCGGCAGGGCGTTAAGCTTGCAATCGGCGGCGTGGTTTTGGGAGCAATTTTCTCCTTCGCCCTAACAGGATTTCTGCGCGGCCTGGTGTTTGGCGTAACCATCACGGATCCCATGACGTTCTTGGCTGCCTCTACCATTCTGACTGTGGCCGCGGTTCTAGCTTGCTGGGTTCCTTCGCGCAAGGTGATTCGCATGGATCCCATGGTCGCGTTAAGGCACGAGTAATTCCGAACCGTGATGAGTAGCCCACCAACCGCAGTTATGGCTTCTTCTCTGCGCTTTGGATCGAAAGCAGTTCCACCTCGAAGATCAACGTTGACCCCGGGCCGATTTGCCCGCCGGCACCCCGGTCGCCATACGCCAAATCCGCCGGGATGAATAGCTGCCACTTTGATCCTACCGGCATCAGTTGCAGCGCCTCCGTCCAGCCTTTGATCACCCCGCTGACGGGAAAAGTAGCCGGCTGCCCACGCTTGTAAGAGCTGTCGAACTCCGTATTGTCCAAAAGCGTGCCCCGATAATTGCAAACAACGGTGTCGGTGGCCGCAGGCTTGGGTCCGTTCCCCGCTTGAAGTACCTTGTACTGCAATCCACTGGGCAGTATTACCACGCCTTCTTTGGTCTTGTTAGCTTCCAGAAATGCAACACCCTGCTTCTTGTTAGCCTCTCCCGCGACCTGCGCCAATTCCTGTTGCTTCTTACGGATGTCATTCTGCAGTTGAGTCAAGATGTTGTGCACTTCCTCTTCCGAAAGTAGCGTCTTCCCGTTCGAGAAGGAGTCTCTCAACCCACGCGCCATGATCGCTGCATCGATGTCGATGCCCTGTTTACGCAAACCCGTCCCGATATTCATGCCCATGGCGTAGCTGGTCTTATCTTTGGGTGTTTTCAAGGTGAAGGGCTGGCTCTTTGTAACCGGTTTGCGGGTGGACCCTGCAGCCGTGCTTTGCGACGGTTTTGCCGGAGCGGCCGGTTGTGTTTTGGCGGGGGGCGGCGTCTGCGTTTGCTGCGCAATGCCATTCGGAAGCAAGCATGCCGCAGCAAACAGAATCAAGGTGATACGCGATAAATTTTGCATACCAGCATTGTGTCACGACCACAACGCTCGGCAAAACGGGGGAACGCGGAATCGCTACGGCTTTTTCTTCTTGAATAGCCCGCCAATAGCATCCATAGGATTGTTCGGATTCGGCTGTTGTTGCTGCGGTGAAGCCTTGCTCTGCGCGCCGCCGCCTCCGAAACAGCCCAACTGCGATTTCAGCATGCCCGCGGCAACCCCGCCCACGTCGGGAATAAACTTGGGATCCTTCGTGGTGCCTTTGATTTGAAAGGGAAGCGTCGGCCCACTTCCACCGCTGGCATTCTTGCAATTGCCAAGGAAACCTCCGGCCGCGGTGGACACAGCGCTTCCTGCCCCGCCTGTCACTTTTCCGAGCAGGCCGCCGATAGCATCCGAGGCCGCCCCTGTCGCGGCACCGCCCGCAGCGCCTGCTGCCGCACTCGCAACCCCATTCTTTAGCGTTGCCGCCATCTTAAAATCCAGATCGTTTTTCGCATCAATCGTCCCATTACCCACCAGCGTGCCCAGCGATGGGACCACCGCTTGAAAATTTTTCGCTTCCAATCCGGTCGGCGCCATGCGCAAATCGGTGGTCATCTTTTCGATGTCCAGATCCTTGCCGGTATTTACCCCCACCAGCTTTGACACCGCCGCAAGCTTTGAGCCCAAATCGAACCCCGCCAGCTTCGCATTGAACATACCGACATTTCCAGAGGTAACCAGTTTGTTCGTCGGCCCGCTAAGCTCCAGGTTAGCGTTAAGCGTTCCAGCCTGCAGCGAAGCCCCGCTCGGCATGTGAATTCCCAGCGCGGGAAGAAACGCTTCCAAGTCCTTCGCTGGCAGGTTTTGCCCTTCGACTTTAATGTGTACTACCACAGCATCGGAATCCGCGGGAACTTCATACGTGCCGCTGAGGTGCGCGGGAGCATTCCCGATTTTTAGCGTCGAAGGCTCCAGCACGCCGCGATTCTTGCGCAAATCATATTTTGTGTTGAAGTCCACAACCACCGGAACCGCCGCCGGCGAACCGCCCGCAACCAGCAGCGCCTTGGAAAGCTTGGCGTTTCCGCTAACAACTGCTTCTCCGCTCTGCGACGCGATCGTGGCGTTCAGGTCCAGGATGCCGCCAAGCCCCGCCGAGGGGTCCAGCAAACCCGTACTCGCCAGGTTCAGGCCGTTGACCGTCAGCTTCGCATTCACTGGCGTCAGCGCGGTATTCTCCTGATCCAGTGGCCCGGCCGTCCCATCAAGTTTCAGATTGCCTCCGCCCGGAAGGTTAGCGGTAAGCGTTACAGGGAACTTGGAGGTCAGTGAAACGTTGGAAGCCGTCAAATCCACTTTGTCGTAGGTGCTCCGCTTCTGAGAATTCGTCGATCCGATTACGATTCGCCCATTCCGCAGCTCCAGTTTGTCAACCGAAAACTCCCCGCCACTCGACGATTTTTCGGCCTGCTGCGGCGGAGGTGTCTGTTGCGCTGGTGTTGCCTGCTTCCCCTGTGACTTCGCCGCCGACGCACCGAACGACGAGTAGTTCCATTCGCCACCCGGATTGCGCAGCAGCGTGACCTCCGGACCGTCGATAACGATACTGGTGATGTTCAGATCTTTGTGCAGGATCAGCGGCACCAGCTCAACGCCGACCTTGATGGATTTCGCCGTTAGAAATGGCGCCTTGCTGAACTTCGGGTCGTCCGCAATCGCCAGGTTATCCGCCGCCAGCGAACCGGTGAACAGGGAAAGACTCAGGTTGCCGACATCCACTTTGCGCCCCAGCGCCGTTGAAGCTTTTTCTTCAATCGTCGGGCGAAATTGGTTAACCGGGATCAGGAAAGGTGCCACCAGCACCAGCACCACTAAGACAACAACGAGTACCAGGATGACGCGAAGTGTACGGCGCATGAACAACCTCCGGATGGGCAGGGACAGGAACGCAAACGCGAGCGCGTCGTGGCAACGGCGATAGTAGCATACGCACCTAAAATACTTCCTACCTGAGAAACCTGATCCCGCATCCAAGGGCTATCGAACTCTGAATCTGATCCGGCAAACGCAGGTCCGCTCCTACATGGATTACGGTACAGAAATAGTTTGAAGCCCAGTAGACAACCGAGTAACGTAAGCGAACCGCGTTCTCTCGCTTCGGTCGGATGTTACGCAGGTACTTACACAGGTACTTACAAAGGAAGGCCCACTATGGAGCCAAATCTACGAGCTTCTTTTCCGAAGATATTTTTCATGCTCATCGCCTCGCTCACCTCGTTGCTGACTGCGGGTTCTTGCATCGCTCAGCAGCGCATCGTCGCCAATCTTCCGGACGCTCCCACGCCAAAGCAGCAACCAAGTGAAGTCCAGTCCAAGTCAAACACGGACCGTAAACAACCAGCATTAACGATTGTGAGCCGCCGGTCTTTTTTCTTTCCGGATCTGGCTCATACTGACAAGCCGCTCACTGCCGGACAGAAGTTTTTGTTGGCTACTGATCAAAGCGTCGCGCCTTCTGCCCTGATTGTCGCGGCCATGAGTGCCGGCATCAATCAGGCGCGCGATTCCTGGCCAGGCTATGGTCAGGGCTGGGAGGCCTACGGCAAGCGCTACGGTGCTACGCTGGCGCTCAATGCTTCCACCGACATGTTTGGAACATTTCTGCTTCCTGCTGTGCTGCATCACGACCCGCGGTATTATGTTCTGGCTCATGGCACTTTCTCCCAGAAAATCGGTCACGCACTCAAAAGCGTTGTGGTCACTCGCACGGACGCTGGTGGGCGGGCCTTTAATGTCGGCGGCGTGCTCGGGCCCCTGGGCGCTCAAGGCCTGGCTAATACCTATCTGCCAGACGCCGAGCAGACCGCCGGTCAAACATTTGAGCGCTTCGGAATTCAATTAGCAGTGATAGCTGGCGGTAATGTGGTTAAGGAGTTTTGGCCCGCAATTTTCAAGACCTTGCGAATCGGGAAGACTCGCTCGAACTCGGATCCCTCGCGCACCGGTAATCCATGATCCGTTAAGCAGACGCCTCGAGACTGCTCGCCGCTGCCGACCTCGCCTCCATCGGCGGCGGCGCCACCTCGGCGGGCAGCAGCGCGGTCACGGTCATTCCTTTGCCTTCGCCGTTTGATTGCACATCCAGCGTCCCGCCAAGCTGACGCAATCGCTCGCGCATTCCCCGAATGCCCACTCCGGGGATCGCGGCAGGCGACGAAATAATTTCCGCCCGTTTCTGCGGCGAAATCCCCTTGCCCTTGTCTTCCACTTCGACGCGGACATGACCACCGGTATGCGAGATAAAAACTCTCGCTACCGAACTCCCCGAATGCCGGTGAATGTTCGTCAGGCACTCTTGCACCACTCGAAAGATCGCCGTTTCCAGGTCCCTCGACAAGCGCCCAAAATCCCCGGGAATTCGCAGATCCACCTCGATTTTGCTGCGCTCCGAAAAACCTTTGATGTACCACGTGAGTGCGGAGGAAAGTCCCGCTTCGTCCAGCAATGGCGGATGCAGCAGGTACGAAATCGTCCGGATATCGCTGCTCATGTCATTGACTAGCGCAGTGCTGTCCGCAATCGTGGTAGCAGTCTTGGCCAGCCGCTCGATGTCCGCCCCCACCGCGGCAAGATTCATGGACAACGCTGCGAGCGTCTGCCCCACGCTGTCGTGAAGTTCCCGCGCAATCCGCCGGCGCTCTTCATCCTGTAAGTGGAGCAAGCGCGCCGAAAGTTCTCCTAGATTGTGATTGGCGGCGGCAAGCTCCGCGGTGCGCTGCTGCACCCTTTCTTCCAAGTCGCTTTGTGCTCGCTGCAGAGAGGCACTGTCGCGGCGCACCAACTCGCCTATGGCAATAATCACAGCGGCGCCCGCGCCAAATACCAGCAATCCTACGCTTTGCGGAACGTCCGGAATATTCAGTGAGTATCTCGGAACCATAATAAAATAGCGGGCTCCTACGATCCCAGCGACGGTCAGCAGGACGGAAGGACCCACTCCGCAAAACCACGCACCAAATGCAATCGCTGGATAGAGCGTTACGTAAGGAAAGTAATCACCAAGGACAGGACTCAGCGACCAACGGGCGGCCACCGCGAGAATGGCTGCCGACAACGCGACGATATAACGCGCTGTGGCATTGCTGGAAATGCGGGCCGAGATAGCAGCCAGCGAGCCCATAGTTGTGCCTTCATCTCAAAGTCGGGCCGGGAGGGACGTGAGAATTTTAGTTCCGGCCTCGCGGCCCGTCAAGTACGGACCTGATAATGAATGGTTTAACTGGCGAGCGTGACGCGCCATACAGCAAACACTGTAGTTTGTCCTCCGGACCGCCACGCGCTTTTTCGCCGCGTCTTCGCGTCGATTGGCGGCACCAGGTCGGACATCATTCTTCGTATGATAATCTACTGAGTGTTGGGGCTGTAGCTCAGATGGATAGAGCAACGGTTTCCTAAACCGTTTGTCGCGAGTTCGACTCTCGCCAGCCCCACCA
>Ga0137409_10003336_pt1 | contig 17050 bp, 19 predicted proteins | sample CZODoug1_16funga_FD_122059 | JGI IMG/M metagenome (GOLD analysis project Ga0137409, IMG submission 122059) | Vadose zone soil fungal communities from Angelo Coast Range Reserve, California, USA - CZODoug1_16fungal (Hybrid Assembly) | ecosystem: Environmental > Terrestrial > Soil > Vadose zone... | reverse complement strand
GCGACGTTCGCTCCGCGCACCAGGATTTCGCCGTCGGCATCGAGTTTCACTTCGCGGCCTTCCAGAACCTTGCCGATGGAGCCGCGCCCGATCTGAAACGGATGATTCACGCTGACCAGAGAAGTTGTCTCCGTCAGACCGTAGCCCTGAATGGCGGCGAATCCAAGGCGTCCCCAGAACAATTCAGTATCAGGGTCAAGCGCAGCGCCGCCGGAGATGGCCGCCCAGAACTTCCAGCCGAACCGGCGATGAATCCGGCGAAAACGCCACATGCGGCGCAAGAATTTTTCGTCCGCCGCTGAGGCAAAGTCGTCGCGAAATCTTTCGAGGAAGCCCTCGGCCTCCAGATCGCGTTCGATTTTGTTCTGCAGCGCTTCGAGCACGCGCGGCACGGCGATCAGTACCGACACGCGCTCGCGTTTAATCGTGGAAATAATTTCCGTTGGGTTGAGCGTATCTTGAAACAACACGGTCGCGCCCAGCAGCGGCGGCACCCACACGCCAAGAAACTGGCCGAAAACGTGGCTAAGCGGCACCAGATCGAGGAAGCGCAGAGGATGGAAGGGGCGCTCCCACTTTAAATAGGGCTGTATGGCCGCTTCGAGCGGCTCGAGATTGGCGAGGATGTTCCCATGGGAGATGACGACGCCTTTGGGTTCGGCGGTGGTACCGGAGGTAAAGATGATCTGCGCGAGCGAGTTGCGATCGAGAATGGGCGAAGGGTACAGTTCTGGCGAATGCTGCGCGACGTCTTCCCGAAGCGAATCGAGCACGAGCGCGACCCGACCCTCTCCGCTGACCACATGTTCGCGCCCCACGACGAGCAGTCTTGCGTCCACCTGTTGCGCGACGCGGGCCGCGAAGCCCGGCGTGGCCCCCTGATCCATCGGAACGGCAACCGCGCCGCGAAGAATGCACCCGAAGAACGCGGCAACCCATTCGGCTGAATTGCGTCCCCAGAGGAGGACACGGTCGCCGGGGCCGATTCTGCGTGCCTCAAGCTCACGCGCGAACTGAGCGGCAACGCCCCCCACGTCCCGATAGGACCACCGCTCCATCCGATAGCCACAACGCTCACTGTAAGCCATGCTGCGACCGTGCCGGCCGTATCCGGCAAGGTATTCGATCAGGGAGCGGCGAGACATCGCTGGGGTGCTCCAACTACTACGGCATGCAGTACCGAAGGTAGCGTACGCCTATTCTCGCCCATCGGGAAAGCCTTATGCGATTGCCAGTGCTGCGACCGGCTGGTCCAGGGAATGCGACCCGGCGATCACAGGCGTTGCGAGAGTAGCCGATCCTACAGTAACTAACTGAAACAAGGGACTTTAGCCTCTAAAAAGCAGTTCAGTAGGCCAAGTTTTTACTGATAGGAGCCATCTAGACATTGAATGCACATTTTTGGTAAAATAGTAGTGCGTTTGTGGCTCTTGTGATTCCTTTTAACTCGTTCAACGGGGCTGCAGGTTCAAGCTTGCAGCCGTTTGTTTTGTACGGGCTAGGGGTAGTCGGGGCCCAGTGCCCAAAGTGGTGCGCGGGCCGGAACGAGAAGCGCAAATAGCTTTTAAAGCGAGGTAGTAGCAGTGAAAGAACAAGGAACAGTGAAGTGGTTCAACGCCAGCAAGGGCTACGGATTCATCCAGCGCCAGTCGGGCGAAGATGTGTTCGTCCATTTTTCAGCCATCATGATGGACGGATACAAGTCACTCAACGAAGGGCAGGCTGTTGAATTTGAAGTCCGCAAGGGTCCCAAGGGCTTGCAGGCGGAGAACGTGACCGGCGTCTAATTTCAACAAACGTGGGTCCGTCCTGCCTCGCGTGCGGGACTTGACGGACTCGCTCCTCTCAGGAATTGTCCCGAAGTTGCCGGTAGTAAACAAGGAGGCAGTTGTGCAGGTTCTTTCCGAAGGGCAGTGCATCAAGCATGTTCAGTACGGATTTGGAATCGTGGCTGAATCCGATGTCGAGCGTACTACGATTGATTTCGACAGCGTCGGCACAAAAAAATTCGTCACCAGCCTGATGACCATGGAGCTGGTGGGTGAAGCTCCTGAACGGCCCACGAAGCCCCGGCGCCGCAGCAAAAAAGCGGGCGCCGCGGCGGCCGCGCGCGTAGCGGCCGGCGGCAAGTAAGCCGCCTTCAAACGAAATCTCCCACCACAGGCTTCTAAGGTAGCCGTTGCATCCGCGCGGGCGCAGCGTCGCGGAGGCAGTAGTTCGCCCGGCGTCCTTCTAGAGTCCACCGTGCAGAAGTCGTTAGCCGCTCCGTAAAACCGATCGCAAATTTAGGCGTTACTTGTGGCGGATATCCTCGGGGGCGCGTTGCCGGTCCAGCGGCAAAACCCGCAACTGCCACTCGACAGGCACAGTGGCCGGCAGAAAACAAATCTTGCTGTCGCAGGCCTGATATTCGAGGTGGCCCTTAATTGCGACCGCTTTTCCATCTGTCCCCAGCGAATTGCTGAAGTCTGCCATGGAGTTTACTTTCAACTCCTGCCGGATTCGGAAGGATCCCTCAAAAACAGGCACGCGTTCCTTGATCGCAGGCAAATAGAGAATCTTCGAGTGTGGGTAGCTTGCCGCTCTGAACTCAAATTCCGGGAGAGGATCCACTACGAGCTTGATCGGCTTATAGCCCTGAGTCCCGGGCGCGTACACATGGACATCCGGCGGGAGCCGCACGTCGGCAGTCAATGTAATGAGGTTCCCGGGAACGCCGGCGCGATCCGATTGCCCAACGGTGAGCTGCAGGTGCGGGGCTTCGACATTTGCGGTTACTTCTTCCCCCAATTCCGGGAAGAGTTTGGACAGCACGCTATTCCCGGTAAGCCGCTCGCGGTACTTCGCTTCGAAGAATTTTTCCCGAATCACGCCCTTGGTGTCGATGAAAAAGTATCCGGGCCGCGCCATGCCTTTGTTTTGCCCGGTTGCCTCGGAGTTCAGCACGTCATAGGCCCGGATCACGCTGGAATCAGGGTCGGACAGCAGGGGGAACTCGATTTTGCGGCGGTCCGAGAAAAATTTCAGGATCGCTTCGCTGTCATAACTGATTCCCGCCAGTTTGAGCCCCTGTTCCTCAAATCGCGCTTTGGCGCTTTGCAATTGGATCAATTGCCCTTTGCAGTAGGGACACCAGTCGGCGGAGCGGTAAAAAAGAAGAACCGTGCCTTTCGATCCTTTCAGGGTTTCGAGAGTTTGCTCGCGGCCAAACTGGTCGCGAGCCGAAAAGGCGGGGGCCTTTTGCCCGACGTCCAGTCCGAACGATGTGAGCGCCTTGATGGACGCGCCGCGGATCGTATTGCCGTCGAGCGTACCGCGGACCGTAACAGCATCTCCCAAGCCCGCAGTTGCCGGCGGATCGAGATTGTAGATCTGCCGGATCGTATCGTCATACAAAACCAGTGTTGCACCCGGCACGCTCGTGGCAGTGCACTTCGCTGACTCAGCGAAGGCCTCGTCGACGGTACACGCGCTGTTGATGATGACACCGGACCACGATCCGGAGGTCCCCAGATTGTTCTGCCCAAACAGTGTGAACGTCACGGCGAAAAATACTGCCACCGTGCACAGCAGACAACGCCTTGCCATATTCCAATCCTTTTCCCCCGTCAAACGCGAGACTGTTTCGGGATCCCGAGTGATTTGCTTAGGCCTTAAGCATACTCCCAGCTGTTGCGCAGGTGTCAAGTTCCTGGCTGAGGCGGTAGGAATCAGTCCGGACCGATGACGGTAACTTCGGCCAATCCCTGGAAATGCGAATCCGACGTGATCAGGTGAGCTCCGGCAGCCAGAGCTGTGGCGTAGATCATCGCATCGGCCATCGCCAGGCGGCGATCCAGGCTGATTCGCGCCGCGAGCAGGGCCAGCCGTTCGTCAATGGGCACAAGGCGGGCCCGCAACGCCGCGGAAAGGAACCTGTCAGCGGCGGTGGAAACTTGCGCGGACAGTAGTTTCTTGTAGACTTCGTAGAGCACAATCACGGGGACCAGCAAGTGTTCCTCGCGCTCAAAATACGGCGCAAACTTTTCCGCCAGCGGCCCATCCCCTATGAATTCCACCCAGCCGGAGGAATCCACCAGAAAGAGATCAGAGGCTTTCGTCATGATCCCGGTCGCTTTCTTTCCACTGGAGGCCGCGCGCCAATCCGCGGAGACTCTTGGGCTTGTGCGGATACTCGAGACGTATCTGTCCATCGATCTCGTAGATCACCAGATCTTGCCCCGGCCGGAGTTTGAGGCGTTCGCGCAAATCTTTTGGAATGACAACCTGGAATTTTGGCGACACTTTAACAGTCTGCATGGGGTTATCCTACGGAAATCATATCGATACTGTTTTCGTATGTCAATGTATTTATCGATCACTATACCGTACTACAGTCGCGCAGTCGCACCCCGGAAGGATCAAAACTCGAGATGCAGCCGAAGGGCCGGAACGAAAACTGGTCTGCCCCCGTCAAGTCAACTTGTGGGAGGATGCAGGACACCTTTGCGCGTGTCCTTCAGGATCTCTTCGAGCGATTCGCGGGGAACGCTTTTGATGAATGGCTCGATGAGCCAAGTCAGCCCGGCGGGAACCCGGGTCGTGAGAGAAATCGATTCCGACTGCACGTAAGTGCCGCCGTCGCGTTCGACGAACCGCCAGTCAGTGGACATGCCCCACATGTAGCCTCCGCCTTCTCCTTCGGGGAACGAATATTCACTTGGGGTGTCGTGATTCTTGATTTCGCGAACACTTTGCGTGCGACCGTGGCTCCAGGCATGAGTCGCATCGAGGGTGTGATAGTCGATTTGAAAAACCGTGTCGAGGACGACGGTGATAACCTTCTTGCGGAGATAACGAATCAAAACCTTGAAGTCGTTACCCTGGTGCTCGAGAATCTGGGATCGCAATTCAAACGGAGAGTAAACCTGGACGTGCCGGTCGTAGGCCTGCACCAACGCTAGAGTCTGCGCCAGGGTCGCGCCGGGAATCCAAAGTGCGCCGACCCAGTGATGAATCAATCCGCCGGGACACTGAATTGCATTCCCCTGGTCCCGCGTTTCGAGCCTTTCGATTACCACCTCTCCCCGCTGCATCGCGCTATAAGATTCCGCGCGACGCGCTTCAGGCAGTGTGTCTACCCATAGAAACGGCGTGCCTTGGCGCAACTCTTCGGCGTTGCGCGCGTCGGTGAGCGTCACGTATCGATCAAACGCTTCCTTTATGGGGTAAGTCAGACTCGCCGGGACAGGCGCAGGTTGGGCAACAGGTATTCCAGTCAAGAAATAAACTACGGCAATTAGGGTAACACCTCGGCGATTGCTCCGCGAGCGATTGGAAAGATTCAAATGAGGCCGGCGAGCCGCAAACAGCATCCCAGAGAGAGTGCCCCTCGGGGGCACTCCATTTCAAGAAGGAAATTAGGCGGCAGTACCTACGGGTGTGGGCTCTACGCGCCGTCCCGCCTAGGCGGGCAGGCTTCCCGCTCGCCGCACTGCTTTGGCGGGCGAGTGGCGCGTCGGCGACATGGAGCCCGCCAGAAAAGGGGACGACTGGCCGGCACGAAAATAGTAGGCGGGCCGGGAAGCTCGCTTACGATCCCGATCTCTCGGGGCCGTCGTCCCCGCAGCGTGCTCCCAGCCCACCGTTATACAGCTTCTCCACTGCGATAGGCTGGCTCAATGGGCTATAAGAACCATATTTTCTTGTACTCGGGTTTTAGTACTAGGTTTGAGGGGTCTTTCCGGGCTTCGTGAAGAGTCTGGCTGTGGTTCATGTAGCGCCCGCCTTCAGGCGGGCATGTGTTTGAATCTAAGCAAATTGCTATTCGACGACCATAATCTTATTCGGCAGCGAAAGCGGCATCCACAGGCGGCCGCGCGCATCCCGCGTTATGCTGCGGACGGAAGAATTCTTGACCGGCATGGGAAATACGGTGAATTTCTGCGTGGCGGGGTCGAAGCGGACCAGCTTGTTCGCCTTTTCCGCGCTCTCCTCATACCAGATCTTGCCGGTCGAATCCACGGTGATGCCGTACGGTTCAGAGTCACTTCCGGACGGACTCTGCCAAAACTGGAATTTCTTGTCCTCAAGAGTGAGGCGGCCCAGGCGCCCGCCGCCGAAGTCAGTGAAGTAGATCGCGCCAGCGACGGCCACCAACCGCCGTGGCTGCATTTCCGAATTTGGCGGAGCGAATTCGGTGATCGCGCCTGTCTTTGGATCCACGCGGCCCAGCCGCCCGCCGGTCAATTCGCAAAACCACAGCGCGCCGTCGTCCGCGGAAACAATTCCGTAGGGATGCGCGTTTTGTGTCGGCACGCTGAACTCGCTGATTTTTTTCGTCGCCATATCCACGCGGCCAATCAAGTTTGATTCCTGCGCGGTGAACCACAACGCGCCGTCAGGGCCGAACACGGGCGTATGGGGATCCTTCGCCGTGGGAGGCGTGTATTCCGCGACCAGGCTGGATTTGGGGTCCAACCGGCCAATTTTTCCCGCGTAGTTTTCCGTGAACCAGATGTATCCCTTCGCGTCAGAGACGAGGCCGTGGGGCCCTGAATTCGCGGTCGGCACGCTGAAGAGTTTCCACTCCTGCGTGTCGGGAGTAAACCGCGCGAGCTGGCCCGACTCCTGCAACGTGAACCAGACGTTGCCTTGCGGATCGACAGCCGGATCGTGCGGCAAAGCCCCGGGTGCCGGAACGTCCCACGTGCGCATCTTGCCTTTCAGTTCGAGGACCGCCTGAACCGTCGGCGCAATGGACTCGAGCCGCAGCTTCACGCTTGATTTCCCGCCGGGGGGCACCATCACGTTGTGTTCCCAGTTCGACGACGCGTCGCCGGATGATGCCCGCAAATCGTACAGCCCAGCCCGAACCGCAGGAATGTGGAAGTGCCCCTGCGCGTCACTGTATACAACGTGCGGCGTCCGTCCGTCCGAGCCTTGCCACAGGATCTGAGCCCCAGAGACCGGCGCACCCTTGGCGTTGACGACCGTGCCGTCCAATTTGCCCGGCCCTAGCTTACGCTCTTTGGGCAACTGCGCCCGCAGGCCCGCAGGCAGTAGGGCTACGCTGCCGAACAGAAATACGATGCCGAGCCATGTGCGCCGCACCGGGGACACCTCCAGGGAAGAGTAAGGCCTATATTTTACTCCTGCCGAACGCGGCCGACACATGCTCGTACCTCAGAGGAAGCGGGAATGATACGGGGTGCTGTGCGTTCTCGTGTCGTGCGCCGGTTGTTCCAAGAACTACAATTCCTGAACTGGTTGAGGATTTGCGGCGCGCGGAAACCTGCGTACCTTCGGTGTCTTCTTTCTGGCATGCCAGAGGTCGTACTGCCCCTGCATCTTCAGCCAGAACTCCGGCGACGTGCCCAGCGCCGCCGACAGTCTCAGCGACATTCCCGCTGTGATGCCGGCGTGTCTATTGAGTATGCGGGACAACGTGGCCCTCGTCACGCGCAAGCGGGCCGCCGCTTCCTTGACGGTCATTCCGCCCAGGTAGTCCTTCAAAACCTCTCCGGGATGTGCTGGATTGAAGATCATGGTCGCCTCCGTCAGTGATAATCCTGATAGTCAACGAGAATCGCGTCCTCACCTTCAAATGCAAATATCAGCCGCCAATTTCCACTGACGCTCACGGTCCAGTGTCCCTCAAGGTCACCGCGGAGCGCGTGCAGACCGTAACCAGGAGCATTCATATCAGCAGGCTTACTGGCCACGTCCAATGCTGTGAGCAGGATTCTGAGCTTCCTCGCATGCGCGGGCTGGATTCCAGCCTTTGATCCGGTGTCGGCAAAAAGCCGCAGCCCTTTGTGCCGGTAGCTTCGAATCATGCGTATAGTGTATAGTTATGCTATACGAGTGTCAAGTGGAACGTGGCCCCCTATTCAAAAACGGGGGCAAGACCTCTTCCCGGGGAATCTGTATCTACATTGTCGACACAGTTCGCTGTGCGCAGCATGCTGTACATACATCATAATATATACATGAGGGGCGGGCTATGAGGGCGAAGGTGAAAAAATTGGGCAACAGCGCGGCGGTGCGGATTCCGGCTTCCGTGATGCAGGCCACGCGCCTTGATTTGGATGAAGTCGTGGACGTGCGCGAAGAGGCGGGACGGATCGTGATTGAACCGGTTCGGCAAAAAACATATGAGCTGGACGAGCTGCTGAAGGGGATCACATCGAAAAATCAACACCGAGCGATTGAGTTCGGCCCGGCCGTTGGCAAAGAGGCGTGATGATGGCGCGGTCTGTGCAACAGGCCGGAGACATCGTGTGGTTGAACTTCACTCCGCAGGCAGGGCATGAACGGGCGGGGCACCGACCCGTCCTGATGCTTAGTCCGGCGGCGTACAACGGCAAGACAAGTTTGATGATCTGCTGCCCCTTGACGACGCGGATCAAGAACTATCCGTTCGAGGTTCTGATCGCGGGCACGCCGGCGAACGCGGTCCTGCCCGATCAGATGAAGAGCCTGGACTGGCGCGTTTGAAAAGCTGCTCGGAAGGGCACGGTGACTGCGGAAGAACTGGCGGAAGTCCGGGCGAGAATTCTGGCGCTCATTGGCTAATTGCGCCATCCTCCTCCGTAAACTGCCGGGTTATTCGCGTGGGGTATCAACCTGAAACAAAGAAGAAGGAAACAATGGTAGGCTTCATGCTCGACCGTGAAGACACTAACTCGTTTCCGAATCTTGGCAGGCGCGGCTCTACCGATCGTACTGGCATGGGTGGGCACGTCGTGCGCCCAGGATACGCCGGCACCGAAGCCACCCGCGCAATCCGTCCCTTCGCAGGACGGACCTTTACACATCGTGGCGCTGCCGTGCGTGCAGCCGCAGCCCATGGTGACGCTGCAAGACTACAACGGACCGTTGAAGAAGGTGGTTGGATTATTTACCCAGCAGTTGGAACGCAAGTCGGTGCACCCGATGCGCTACAAGCCCGGCTTGAAGCTGTGTTCTCTGGAGTTGAAGGATAAATTTTTCTTGTTCGGTCGTGATTCATTTGATCCAGTCATATTTCTCATCTCCGGTTTCAACGCTGGAATCAGTCAGGCGGAAAATAATGACCAAGCTTTCGGCCAGGGCGCTGCGGGATACGGCAAGCGGTTTGGCGCCAGCTTTACCGATCAGGCCACATCTATGTTCTTCAAAGACTTTGCCTATCCCACGATTTTTAATGAGGACCCGCGCTACTACCGCCTGGCCCACGCCAGCAGCAAGAAGCGTTTCCTCCACGCGATCGAGCACGTCGTCGTGGCTCACAACGATAATGGCAATCGCATGTTCAATTTTTCGGAATGGCTCGGGACGGCGAGCGCAATCAGTTTGAGCAACGTTTATCACCCCGGCAACGAACGCGGATTTGCGCCATCCGCGGAAGCGCTGGGGTTCAGCGTTCTGAGCGACATGGGTTTCGACACGCTCCGAGAGTTCTGGCCGGAGATCGCCCATAAATTCAAGCTCCCCTTCCGTGTCGAACCTGAACCCACGACGGAATACATCGATTTGAATCCGGCCATCAAGTAATTTTTAAAAGATTTGGATTCCAAAAGGTCGCCGTCGGGAAACGCCGGTTTACTTCTGGTGTGCGTAGACGGCGATGCAGCCGTGCTTCTCGGGAAAGCCAAACAGCACATTGCACGAGTCTGTCTTCGCCCTCTCATTTGGAATCGCAATGGGGACAAAAATGTGATTGTTCCCGCTGTAGGCTGCTACGGAGTGAGAGACAGGTCCGGCCGGCAAGTTGCTGATCAGTTTGCCCGTCGCGGCATCAATGACGCTGAGAGTAGGATTGGCGCCGAAGCCGAATGGGGCGTAGAAGGAATTGTCGCCGGAGTTGTACCAAACTTCATCGGCGCCCTGAGTCTGCTCAACGGTGGTGATCACTTTGCCCGTCAACGCGTTCAGAATAAGAAGTTGCTTCCCGCCCTCGCAGCCCACGAGCAAATGCTGGGATGGACCGAGAGCGAGCCCCGAGCCGCAATGAGGCGCCGGGAAGGTCGCTTCCACCACTGGATTTTTCGGGTCTTTCAGGTTGATGACCACGACCTTGCCCTTGTCACCCTCTTCGTCGGGCACGGCGAGCAGCATGCGCCCACCTTTCAATTCGGCGTCCCACAACGGTTGTTCCAAACCAGTGGCATCCGGGAACGGAATCTTGCTCAGAACCGTGTAGGGTGCGTCGGAAGAAATCAGCGTGGCGAAGGGAGGATGTTCTTCCGGATTTCCCACCATGATGACGTGATCCTTGGGATCAAATCCGATCTCGTCGGCGCGGCAATGGGCGCCAGTCGAAATCGTCGCGACGGGGCTTACATTGTTAAAGGGCGGCTGTGCATTCGTCAGGTCAAACACCTTCACCGTTCCATGGGCATCGTCGGCCCACAGATGATTATCAGGCGTCACCAGGATCCCGCTAGGGCCCATTCCTTCGATGGGTCCGCAGGGGTCGTCGGGCGCACCGACGCCGTGGAAACCGGGAATCCGCCCTAGGAACAAATCGTTTTCGGCGTCGAAGACATCCACACCCGCGTTTCCGCCCTCCGCCAGGTAGTACCTCGCCCTCGCCTCATCGACCCAGCTGATGTCGAAACGAAGAGGATTTCCAGGTACAAGGATGGCGCCAATCAATTTGACGGGCTTACTCAAACTATTTCCGGAATGCGCATTACGGCGGCGTTCCTGCGCTTGATGCTCCGCATCCTGGCCAGGGTGCGCGCTTACAGTCAGAGCCAAAGCAGACGCCAGTACCAAGATAAAACGGCCGATCCTATTCGATCTCATTTCGTGACTCCTACAGGCTGGCTCGTCCTCCCAAAACGACGTGAGCGGCGTTCTTTTTGAGAGTTGGCGATTCCCACGCCGTGAAATCTCATTGAATATGCGGAAGTATTGCCGAGGTTAGAAAACAATGCAACACGGGCCCTGACATTTTCTGACGGACCCCGCTCTTCACTTGAAGCGTGGAGCCTGCCGCAATTCAGGGATTCGGGAGGCGGCAGGCGCGGGAATCAGGCGGCAATCGCATGCTGGATGGCCGGACCCTGGGTGTTTCTTTGGGGGCCGCCAGGCGCATCGTCCAAGATGGGACAATCCGCCGTCCCATGTTAAACTTTAAGATATGGAAGTCATTCTCCGCATCCCCGACGATGTCGCCCAACGGTTGTTCCCCGACGGTGGCGATGTCTCTCGCCGCGCTCTGGAGGCGCTCGCGCTAGAAGGCTACCGCGATCAAACTCTGACTCTTTACCAGGTTTCTGAAATGCTGGGTCTGTCACGAGTCGAGACAGAGGATTTTTTGGGGCAACACCATGTTCCTCTGTCCGCGATCGGAGAAGCTGATCTGGACCGCGAAGCAGCGTTGTACGAGGCGGCCTCGCGCCGCCGCCCGCGCTAGCAATTTTGCAGCATGATTGCTGTCTCCAACACCACGCCGCTGCGTTATCTGATCGCCATCGAGCAAGAACATCTGCTGGGACAATTGTTTGAGAAAATAATGGTGCCCGCCGCGGTGCACGAGGAATTGACGGAGGCGAGAACGCCGGAAAAGGTGCGCCGCTGCGTATTGTCACTCCCCGCCTGGTACGAGGTACAAAAGGCGCCAGAAAATCAAACAACCGCATTCCCAATCACCCTTCATCGCGGCGAACGCGAAGCGATTCTGCTGGCGGAAACGCTGCGGCCGGATGTCATTTTGATCGATGAACAGATTGGACGATCAATCGCGCTGAGTCGCAACCTCCCTGTCTCGGGGACGCTGGGAATTTTGGAGCGGGCCGATACGCTCGGGCTCGTGATTGATTTCGCCCAAGTTCTCAAACAACTCAAGGCGAGCGGATTCTTTGTCGCCGAATCACTGGAGCAGCAGCTCCTGCAACGTCATCGCGCGCGCCAGCAAACTAAGTGAGATAAGCAATACAAGGGAGTGCGTTCCCTTGAACACTCTGAGGGGACGCGGATTCCTTTGAACCCGCCGCTACTCGTATCGCAGAATATCGACAGGCAGGATGCGGGAAGCAGCGCGCGCGGGAATCAACGTGGCGGCGACGCTGATCGCCAGCGCGGCGGCGGCGATCCACACCGCGTCGAGCGCGTTGGCTTGGAACGGAACGAACGGAACAGAATAAACTTGCGGGTCGAGCGGGATCAGGCGATAGGTCCCTGCGGCCCAGGAAATCGTATAGCCGGCCACTAATCCCGTAAAGGTGCCGACGACTCCTACCGTCAGCCCCTGCAGGACGAAAATGTTGCGAACCTGGTTGCGGTAGGTGCCGAGCGACATCAGCACGGCGATGTCGCGCGCGCGGTCGGTGACTGTCATCGCGAGCACGACCAGGATGTTCAGGCCGGCAACGAAAGTGATCAGGCCGATGAATAGCGCTGTGACGAGCTTTTCCAGACGCAGCGCGCGGAACAGCGCGCGATTTTCGTCCTGCCACGTGGTCGTCGCAAGGCCCTTCCCGGCGGCAGCGGAAATGGCGCGGGCGGCGTCGGCGGCATGGTCAACGTCCTGCACGCGGAACTCGAGGACGCTCACCACGTCGCCGACGCCGGCGAGATTTTGCGTCGCGGCCAGCGTCGCAAACGCCCAGTTGGCGTCGTAATCGTAGAAGCCGGAATCGAAAACTCCCGCCACGCGGAAACGCCTCGAGCGCGGCACCATTCCGTAGGGCGTGAGCCGGCCTTCGGGGCTGGTTAGCGTGACGTAATCACCGGTCCGGATGTTCAGCTCCTCCGCCATCAATTTGCCCACGACAATCGAATCGAATCCGTCGGCATCCGGTGCGAAATCGGCTGAGCCGGAAACGATGTGGCGCAGGGCGTCATCGGTGCGGCGCTCGAGTTCCGGGTCGCACCCTTTGATGACGACGCCCCGCGCATGGCCGCTTCCGGAGAGCAGCACCGTCAGATAAATGGCCGGAGACACGCTGCGCACGCCATCGACGTGGCTCAGCCGTTCGGCAAGCGCGCGATAGTCCGCGATGCCTTCGGCGCCTGGGCGCGTCAAATTGATGTGCGCGGATACGCCGAGGAGACGGTCCTGAATCGTCCGGCGAAATCCAGTATTCATGGACAGCGCAATCACCAGGGTCGCCACGCCGGCGGCAATTCCGATCACGGAAAACATCGTCACCAAGCGCAACACGGCTGGTTTGTAGGGAGACCGAAGGTACCGGCGCGCGACCAGCCAGGCAAACCTCATTTTTGGCCGCCCGAACCTTTTTCGGCGGAAATTCCGGTGGGATGTTCCGCGGATTTCGACGCTCCCTCCGTGGAATCCTCACCGGAAGTTTCAGGGCGGAGCAGCGGAAATAAGATCACTTCTCGTATAGAGTGTGAATCAGTAAATAGCATGGTGAGCCGGTCGATGCCAATACCTTCGCCAGCAGTCGGGGGCATGCCGTGGGCCAGCGCGCGGATGTAGTCCATGTCCACCTCGCGCGGCACTTCTTCGCCGCCCTTTTCGACCTGTTGCCGGAACCGGCGCTCCTGCTCGGCGGGATCGTTCAACTCGGAAAAAGCGTTGCCAAGCTCCATGCCCGCGACATAGATCTCGAAGCGCTCGACGAGCGACGGATCGTCTTTGCGGCATTTCGACAGCGGTGAAATGTCGGTCGGAAAATCGTACAAAATAGTGGGCTGAATGAGGTTCGGTTCGGCGACAAGCTCGAACAACAAACCTGTCAATTCGCCAGCCGTCAAGTTCGGTCCTCCAGTCACGTTCTTGGTGCCCGGGTCTCGCCTATCGAGCCAAGCGCCGTGTAGATTGGCGACGGCGCGCGGACCCTCGGGACGAGCCAACAGATCCGGCGTCGGTGCAGGGCCAGCATCCGTAGGCCAGTAGCGACAGATCGCCTCTCGCATCGACAGGCGCTGAAATTTCGCGAAGTCGACTTCGTACTCGCCGTATCGGACAACCGTGGAACCTGTCACTTCCTTCGCGAGGTGGGCGAAGAGCTCCTCGTTCAGCGCCATCAAGTCGTGGTAATCACTATAAGCCTGGTAAAACTCCAGCATGGTGAACTCGGGGTTGTGCGAGGTGGAGATACCCTCGTTGCGGAAATTGCGGTTGATCTCGTAGACGCGGTCTAGACCCCCGACAATCAGGCGCTTCAAATACAACTCGGGCGCGATGCGCAGGTAGAGGTCCACGTCCAAGGTATTGTGGTGCGTAACAAAGGGCCGGGCGGCCGCTCCGCCTGGGATAGGCTGCATCATCGGCGTTTCAACTTCGATGTATCCCCGGGCATCGAAAAACCGCCGCAACTCCCGAATGATATGCGCGCGCCGCAGGAAAATTCCGCGCGCGCGCTCATTCGCAATCAAATCCAGATAGCGTTGCCGGTACCTGACTTCGACGTCGGACAGGCCATGCCATTTTTCGGGCAGTGGCAGCAGGGCTTTACTAAGCAAGGTGAGCTCGCTGACCCACACGGTGAGTTCGCCGGTTTTGGTGCGGAATAAGTGACCGTTTACGCCGACGAAGTCACCCAAATCCAGCATCTGGAACAGTTCGAAGGCACGGGGGCCAACAATGTCAAGTTTCACGTAAATCTGCAGACGCTGGCCTGATCCGGAAATGTGGGCGAACCCGGCCTTGCCGTGCAGGCGAAGCGCCACAATCCGCCCAGCGACACGCACAGGAGGTTTAGAGGCTTCGAGGGCCGCTGCGTCCGCCGACGCATACTTTTCAACGAGTTCAGCAGGAGTTGCCGTCCAATCGAACTTGTGCGGGTAGGCGTCATGGCCGCGTGCTTCTATCTCGGCAAGCTTCTTCTGGCGTTGAAGATACTGGTCCTGTGGCTCAAAAGGTAACAGGGAATTCTCCCCTCGAAAGCCTGGCGCCAAATCAGAGCGCCAAATGAAAACGAAGTATAACGGCAAGGCCAGCGGCTGGCAAGGAAGCCCAAACATGGCAAGATGTGCTATGATACGCCCTCTCAGAGGGGGTTATGGGGGATTTTCGCGCCAAACGCGCCGGCCAACGCTCACGGACTGTGCGTGAGGACTGGTTTGCCTGGCTCCCCGAGGAAATGGACCAACTTTTCGGGGCCACGCGAAGCGAACTCGAATGCTCGAACGGGATCTTGAGTGTTGCCCTGGACGAAGCGCTGGCCCTTTGCGAACAGGAGCAATTCACGGTCGCTAAGGAAAGGGTCACAGCATTTGCGGGGCTGTTTGACCGTTTGGCAGTGCGTCTCCGGCTTGTGATCCGCACGATTGAAGACCACGGGTCGCACTTTGGAACCCTGCCAAACGTGACCGCCCTTGCCTCCGAAAACTTCCGTGGAACGACCGCCCAGAGAATTTCATTCATGGACAATCTGCTTGCAAGAATAGTTTTCCGAGGCCGGACGCGTTTCTTTCACAAACTGCACGCACTTAAAGAGATTATTGAAGAGCTGCAAAAAGAAACTCGCGCTATCGTGGAGGATGTTTCCTACGGGGCGCTGGTGTACCCGGGACGTACCTGGAGGGAACTCGAAGTGCTCGGATACGACCTGAATACCTGCATGGGGGAGACAACGGTCGTGTTGAAATCGTTCTTCTGCGCCTTACCCGCTGAGGAGCTCGAGGCATTTCGGCAGAAGCTCGTAATGCAAGTCCCAGCCATTCTTACGGTTAGGCCTAGACGCACGTAGAGTTTCCAGAATAAATTGTTGTGAGCAATTATCCAGCTCGCCGCAGGGCCGGGCAGCAGGCCCGGCCCGAGGTAACCGGCTCCGGTACCTAACCAGCACCGGGCATTCACACAAGTGCAACTTAAGGAGCCAGGGGTGCATCCCATTCAACGGATGCGTCCCGTCGGGTACGGTGACCCGCACGAGACAACCAGATTCCAGCGAAATGAGTGAGGCAGAGGCCATTCGCCTGGCCCAACTGGGCGACGCTGGCGCGTTTGAACGCATCTACCGGCTTCATAGCCGGCGAGTTTATGCGTTGTGCTTGCGAATGGTGGGTAATACCTCCGAGGCGGAGGACCTCACCCAGGATGCTTTCTTGCAATTGTTCCGCAAGATCGCGACATTTCGTGGGGAGTCCGCGTTCTCAACCTGGCTGCACCGGCTCGCAGTCAATGTTGTGTTGATGAAGTTGCGGAAGAAAACGCTGCCGGAGACTTCGCTGGAGGAGACGACCGACCCTGACGATGAGTCCAGCGGGCCGCGGAGAGAAATCGGTGCGCCGGACCTGCTGTTGACCGGCTCGATTGACCGCGTGCATCTCGAACGGGCGATAGAGCAGTTGCCACCGGGATATAAGCAGGTTTTCGTGCTTCATGATATTCAGGGTTTTGAGCACAATGAGATTGCCGGACTGATGAGCTGTTCGATCGGGAATTCCAAATCGCAATTGCACAAGGCGCGAATGCGGCTGCGAGAACTCTTACAGGAAACTCTGCGTGATCAGGCGCGGCAGGAACGCCGGGCCGCCAAGACAGAATCGGCGGGGTCGGATTGACCGCGAGTGAAGAAGGGTAACGGACATGCAGTGCAATGAATTGGAACAGATTCTCGAACAGCACTCTGACGGGCCCTTGCCGGAGCTTGCCAACTCTCACATGAACGGCTGCGAAGCTTGCCGCGCACTTGCCGCGGATCTTGAGGCGATCCACACCGTGGCGGCCGGACTCGGCGCCGAAGAGATCGCTCCTCCCGAACATATCTGGATCACTCTGCGCAACCAACTGGAAGCCGAAGGAATCATCCACGAACCGGTCCCGGTGGATCAGAGCGCGAGGCATGGCTGGTGGTTTGCGTTCCAACGCCCGGCGCTGGCCGGGGCATTTCTGTCCTGTGTACTCGTCGCGGCAGGGATGATCAGCACCCTGGGCAACTCGACGCAGATGGCAGTGCATCCGACGGTACCTCCGCAACACCAGGAGGCGTCAGTGATGCCTTCGGCAGAAAACGTATTTAAAGAGGAACTGCTGACGGTCAGCAACCGGAATACAGCTGGGTTCCCGGCACGCGACGCCGCCGTTTCGGATTCCATCCGCCGCAATTTGAACATTGTTGACAACTTCATTGCTATGTGTGAAAAGAACGTACGCGAACAACCT
>Ga0137409_10003334_pt1 | contig 17054 bp, 19 predicted proteins | sample CZODoug1_16funga_FD_122059 | JGI IMG/M metagenome (GOLD analysis project Ga0137409, IMG submission 122059) | Vadose zone soil fungal communities from Angelo Coast Range Reserve, California, USA - CZODoug1_16fungal (Hybrid Assembly) | ecosystem: Environmental > Terrestrial > Soil > Vadose zone... | reverse complement strand
AGGATTTGTCCTCTGGTTTGAGATTCCGTTCCGCTCCCTCCGCTTTCCGCGCACTCCGGATCAGGATTGGGGGATCTTCTTCGAGCGCGATATTCGCCGCAATTTTGAATTCTCTTTCTATCCCCGTGTCACCAGCAATGCCCAGGGCTTCCTTACCCAGGAAACCAAGATGGACGGCATGCGCGACATTTCGCCCGGTCGCAATATGCAGTTCATCCCGTACGGTTCACTGCGATCCTTCCGCGCACTCGACGACCGGCCCGGCGGCGTCCCGCAATTCTTCGGGAAGAGCTTTGAACCACGCGGCGGCCTGGACTCCAAAATTGTCTTCAAGGACTGGCTAGTCTTCGATTCCACCATCAATCCGGATTTCGCTCAGGTCGAATCCGACGAGCCTCAAACCACGGTCAACCAGCGGTTTGAAGTTTTCTTTCCGGAAAAGCGTCCATTTTTTCTTGAGAACAGCAGTTACTTTGACACGCCGATCAATCTTGTTTTCACTCGCCGCATTGCGGACCCACAATACGGCCTGCGACTGACGGGCAAGCGCGGGCCTTGGTCCGTCGGGACGTTCTTCGCGGACGATCAATCGCCGGGCGGCAGCGTCGATCCCACGGACCCGCTGCACGACCATCGCGCCTACTTTGGCATCGTCCGCGTCAATCGCGACATCGGAAAGCAGTCCACGATCGGTTTTATCTACACCGATCGCGAGTTGAATACGGTTCCAAATACTGCATGTACCGACAATCGCTGCATCATCAAATCGAATCGCGTTGGCGGCATCGACGCGAAAATCACTTTCACAAAGACCTGGTACACACAGATTCAAGCTTTGGCGAGCTCGACGGACTTCAACGATGGTTCGCACAAGGGCGGTCCGGCCTTTCACTATTGGCTCGAGCACAGCACGCGCAAAGTCGAATACAACGTGATGTACCAGGACACGTCGGAAGGATTTCAGACGGAAACGGGCTTCTTTCGTCGTCCCGACGTCCGCCGTTTCAGCCAGTTCGCGATGTACCGCTTCCGCCCGGAAGGCGAGCATCTGGTTTGGCACGGGCCGAGCGTTTTCACCATCAACAATTGGGACCACAAAGGCAACCGGTTGGAATGGTTCACCAACGCCAATTACCGGGTCCTTTTTCAACGCCAGGTTTTTTTCGGTGCCTTCGCCAACATGGGACATGAACTGCTTCGCCCGATCGACTTCGGCGCCCTGCCGGACAATCGCGATTTCGCGCACCATCACTATGGCTTCTTCTTTCAGAATGGCTTTTCCAAGCGTGTCTCGACCAATGGCGAAGTAGGTTGGGGAATTGACACCAATTATGACGCCCCACTCGGCCCGCCGCTGGTTGCGCCGTTTCTTGCAAAGTCGAGCTACGCGCAGATCGCCTTGACGCTCCGGCCGGTGGGTAAGCTCACCATCGACAACACCTATCTCCTGTCTCGCCTTCGCAGCACGTCCAATGGTCCGGGCATCTTTGACAATCACATCATCCGTTCCAAATGGAACTACCAATTCACGCGCGAATTTTCGCTCCGCTTCATCGGCCAATATACGGCTACGCTCGCCAATCAGAATCTAACGTCATTGCAAACCACCAAGAATTTCAACGCCGACGTGCTCTTCACCTACTTGCTCCACCCCGGTACCGCGATCTATTTCGGCTATAACAGCAATCTCCAAAATCTCGATCCAAGCCTCACGTTCGATCCAAGCGGCAATTTGAACCGGCTTCGCGACCGCTACATCAACGACGGTCGCCAGGTATTTGTGAAGGTCTCTTACCTGTTCCGTTTTTAGGAGTCTGCGTAACGTTTTTCACTAAAGACGCATCTACTTTTTAACACGCTCGCAATCTGCTCCCTGGGAGACCTCCGCAATGGATTACCACCTCGCACAAATCAATATTGGACGTCTGGTCGCACCGATTGATGACCCGAGCATCGCCGAATTCGTCGCGCAGCTCGACACGATCAATCAGGTCGCTGAAAAATCACCCGGTTTTATTTGGCGGCTGAAGTCCGATTCCGGTAACGCCACTGACATCGCCTATAACGACGACCCGTTCGTCATCGTCAATATGTCCGTTTGGGAGTCTCTCGATGCTCTTCGCGACTACGTTTACCGTTCGCAGCATACCCATGTCCTTAAAGACCGCGCGAAATGGTTCGAAAAAATGGAAAAGCCTCATTACTGTCTCTGGTGGATCCCCGCCGGCCACGTTCCGACGGTAGCTGAGGGCCGCCAGCGCCTCGAACATTACCAATTGCATGGCCCCACGCCGCACTCTTTCTGGTTTTCGGAGTTTTTCCCGCAACCAGAAGGCGATGCCATCACGGTTTAATCGTTCGTCGCAAGCCTCAAAATCGCCGCAAACCCCACGTTGACGCTCCCTCAATCGCCCCGTATAATTGGAGTTTGTCTTTAGCTCCTGGAGGATCGATGTACGCCGTTATCAAGACCGGTGGAAAGCAGTACCGCGTCGCGCCGGGCGACACCATTCGTATCGAGCGAGTGGAAGGTAAAGTGGGCGAAAAGGTGACCTTCGGGTCGGTTCTTTCCGTGCACGGAGATGACAAGAAGCTTTTGACCGGCGCCGATGCCGCCAAGGCCGTTGTTTCCGGTAAGATTGTCGCGCAGGATCGCGCCAAGAAGCTCACCGTTCTCAAGTTCAAGAAAACCAATCAGTACAAGATTCAGCGCGGCCACCGGCAGAACTACACCGCCGTCGAGGTCAACGACATCAAGCTGTAAGTGGCACAGGCATTCTTGCCTGTGCGTTTTTTGTAGGGCCAGCTTTCTGAAGCTGGCCGTTTGGACAGTTTGAGCGGGTCGGCCGTATCGGTTGTTCCCGCCAAGATTATTTCGAAGGATAAAAGTCATGGCACATAAGAAGGGCGGCGGCTCCTCAACAAACGGCCGCGATTCACACGGTCAGCGGCTTGGCGTAAAGCGCTTTGGTGGCCAACTCGTCAACGCAGGCACCATCATCGTTCGCCAGCGCGGCACCAGGCATCAAGCTGGCGAAAACGTCGGGCAGGGCAAGGACGACACTCTGTTCGCGCTCGTCACCGGCCACGTCAAGTTTCAAGACAAAGGCCGTCGCGGCCGCTTCATCAGCGTCATTCCCGCCGCGAACTAAGTCTTTGTAGTGGCCGATCTTTAGATCGGCTCTTGGACATCTCCGCGGTCTCTGCCCCGGCAGAGACCGCTTTTTGTTGCTACTCATTCCAAGTAGCGCTTGTCATCCTTCGGCTATCCGGCGAGGATAGCCGAAGGACCTCAACGTAAGCTGCATTTCAGGCGTATCAAGCAAAGGTTTTCATGTTTGTCGACGAAGCAAAAATCTCAATCAAAGCCGGCGACGGCGGCAACGGCTGCGTCGCGTTTCGCCGTGAAAAATACGTCCCTCGCGGCGGCCCCAGCGGCGGCGACGGCGGCAATGGCGGCAGCATCTATCTCGAGGCCAATCCCAACGACAACACGCTTCTCCGTTACCGCTACAATCGCGAGTTCAAAGCCGATCGCGGCCGTCACGGCGAAGGTTCAAATTGTACCGGCCACTCCGGCGCGGACATGGTTCTGCTGGTCCCCGTCGGCAGCATGGTCTATGACGGCGAAACCAACGCAACCATCGCCGATCTCGCCACGCCCGGCCAGCGCGTTCTCGTCGCGCACGGCGGCCGCGGCGGCCGCGGCAATCAACATTTCGCGAAGCCCTGGCATCAAGCGCCGCGCGAACACGAAGATGGCCATTCCGGCGAAGAGCGCAATCTCCGCCTCGAACTAAAACTTCTCGCAGATGTCGGCCTCGTCGGTTTTCCCAACGCCGGAAAATCTACCCTCATCTCCGTCATTTCCGCCGCACGCCCAAAAATTGCAAATTATCCCTTCACCACGCTCGAACCGAATCTCGGCGTCGTCAACGCCGACGGTGGCACCGGCGGCCACGGCACCGAACTCGGCCGCACGTTTGTCGTCGCCGATCTTCCCGGCCTCATCGAAGGCGCTCACGAAGGCGCCGGCCTCGGCATTCGCTTCTTGAAGCACGTCGAGCGCACGCGCCTCCTCGTTCATCTCATCGACACAAGCGACTCCACCGACGCCGATCCAATTCACTCCTTCGAAGTCATCACTGGCGAGCTCCGCGCCTTTAGCGAATCTCTCGCCGAAAAACCCATGATCGTCGTCGCTTCCAAACTCGACGCCACCACCGACCCAACTCGCGTCAACGAACTCCGCGCCTTCTGCGAAGAGCACAATCTCCCCTTCCACTCCATCTCTGCCCCAACCGGCGACGGCGTCAAAGAACTAGTCCGCGCCCTCGCCGACGCCCTCGATAAAATTCCAAAAATCGCGCACTCCGCGCTGGACTTGGAGCCCGAGCCACAGGAAAATAGTGAACAAGCATCTTCTACGGAGTCGCATTGACCACCGCTCAAGCGCACCGCACTGCCGCAAAACATCATCCTCGCCGCATCGCGCTTTTTGGCGGCTCGTTCGACCCGATCCATAACGGCCATCTCTCTGTCGCCCGCGCCGCCGACCGCCGCTTCAATTTCGACGAAATTCATTTCATCCCAGCCAGCCGGCCGCCGCACAAGCTCAAGCAGCATCTCGCGCCGTTTCCGCACCGCTTCGCCATGGTCTCACTCGCTTGCTCGGAACATCCGCATTTCGTTCCGTCGCTCGCCGAAGCAGGCGACGACTTCGCCGGCAATCAGCTCCACTACTCCGTGGACACGGTCCGCTATTTCCGCCACGCTTATTCCGGCGATCGCATCTTCTTCATGATCGGCGCCGACGCCTTCCTCGACATTCCCATGTGGAAGGAATACGAAGCGCTGCTCGGCCTCTGCGATTTCATCATCGCCAATCGCCCCGGCATTCGCACCGAAGCGCTCAGACTCGTCATTCCTCCCGACCTCATCGCTCCCGCCCACGCCAGGCGCGAAGACGATCCCGTCCCCGCATCACAACTCGTCGCGCATCTCCGCAAAACCTCCGTCTATCTCCTCGAAACCGTTTCCAGCGACATCTCCGCCACGGAAACGCGCAAACGCGCCCAGCGCGGCCAATCCATTCATGGACTTGTTTCCGCGCGCGTTGAGGAATACATTCTTAAGCAGCGCCTATACAGGTAAACGACCAGGTGACCCAATCCAGACCCAACAGGTGAACGAACAACAGGTGAAACTCGAATTCCTCCCACGCACCGTGCGCCTCGCCGTCGAGGCCGCGCAAAATAAAAAAGCTTCCGCCATCACGGTTTTGGACCTCTCCGCCCTCGGCACGTTCACAGAATTTTTCGTGATCTGCACCGGCTTCAGCACGCCGCAAGTGCAAGCCATCTGCACCGAAGTCGAAGAACTGCTCTACAAGGAATTAAAACGCGAGCCCGAACATCGCGAAGGTCAGCGCTCCACCGATTGGGCTCTGCTCGATTTCGGCGGCTTCGTCGTCCACGTCTTCTCCGAACAGGCCCGCCGCTTCTACGATCTCGAACGCCTCTGGCGCACCGTTCCCAAACTCGAAATCCCGGACACGCCGGATGCCGCCTTTTCTCCAAGTCGCAGCGAAGCTTCTTGAATCTTTTGCAGCGCCGTCGTTTCAGCGCGGCATTTTCGAGTTGGCTTCTTTCGCTCAGTTCGCGGCGGCCAGCACATCGTCGTAGTAGTTCACCATTGCCCGCTTCGGCTTCACTTTCAGTCCCCTGAGCGGCACTTTCTGTTCAAACGAATTATTCCCGGCCAACCTCACGCGTCCCAAAAACGCAATTTTCCCTTCGGCCGTTTCCAGATAAATCGGCACTACCATTCGGAACTTATCGTCTACGTTGGATTGCGAAACCTTGATGCTCATCACGACGTCGCCATCGGCCCCGATATCGAAGTTCGCGTAGTCCACTCTTTGCGTCGGCAGTTGTGTTCCGTAAACGTAGTCGTCGAAAAACCAATCCATCTTCCTATTTCCGGCCGCGTCCATGTCGGGCGTCATGTGTTTCTCGACCACCGCCTTGAAGTCCTCGGTCGTCGCCGGCTTTCCGCGGTGCGTGTCCACAAAATCTCGCATCATCTCCTTGAAGTGCTGGTCGCCTGTCCGCGGATCCCGCATCATCATGCGCAGCATGTGCAGCACATACGCACCTTTCGGATAAATCAGTCTCCGCGTTACGCCTCCTCCCGTTCGCGAATTGCTGTTGCGATACCCCATCGTCAACGGCCCAACGTCAATCGCGCGAAATCCCTGCGCGTTTTTCTCCACCAGCTATTCGCGTTCGTCGTTCCAGAACGTGATGAATTTCTTTTCATTCTTCTCAATCATGCTTAGATAGAGTGACGCGGACATGTCCGCAAATCCCTCGCTCATCCACTGATCGCGGCCCGAATTGAACCCCACGGTGTGTCCCCACCACTGGTGCGCGACTTCATGCGGTGTGACCACTTTCCAATACCCTTTGTCGCCCCAATCCATTCCTAGTTCATGACGCACCGTTCCGTCGAAGTAGTAGCAGATTGGAATCCACACCAATTCCGGCCAAGACTGCCCGAAGTTGCACGCCGTCTGCTGCGTCAGTTGCATGTGCTTGAATTGCGATGGGCCAAAGTAGTCGGTGTACAACTGCACGGCCAGTTCGCCTTCGGCCAGCGCTTTCTTGTTCAACGACACCGTGCTCATCGTTCCCAGCGCCACTTGTGGCTGGCCACCCATGCCGCCCGGGCCTCGTTCCAGATCATTCCCTTCTGCCGCGCGCTGCAGCGAACTCACCCAGTTCGGCGGTTCCACATTAGCCAGCGATTCAATCGCATACTCCGGATTCGAAATCTTCGCCTGTTCCATTTTGAATCGTCCAAAGCTGAATCCGGCCACCGTCTGCGGCGATTCGCTCTTCCATACCGTCACATTTTGCCCGCCGTCGTTCGTCTCGCTCACGCGAATTCCCGTCGCTGCCATCGTCATTCCCTTTGGGATGTGAAACGTCATGTCGTACGGCACATATTCGCCCAATCCACCATTCGCCGTGTTGGGATACCAATTCTCGCGCGCGATCGGAAAGTAATTTCCGCCGCCTTCGTTGCTCACCGCTTCTTTCCCGGCATAGTTCGTTGTAACGCTGATGCGCTCTCCCGCAGATAGTGCCTTCGGCAAAATCACGGCAAAATCTGCGTCGTCGTTTTTGTTTTCTTGGATAAATGATAACGCTTGCCCGTCTGCTGTCACGCTTTGCACTCGTAGCGGTGCGAACAGGTCGAACTGCACGACTCGCAGTCCACTCCGCCGCGCCACGATCGTCGTCGTCGCCTTTCCGATCAGGTTGCCGCTTTTCTCCAGCGTCGTATCCAGTTGCTGGTGCTCGATCGCGTAAGCCTGCCCGAACTCGCTCCGCTCATGCTTTTCCGTATATCCGAACGAGGCCCATTCACCCCATTTGTTTTCGTCATACGTTAGGAAAGTTACCTGATCGCGGTTGTGGTTCGGCTCGACTTCAAAAAGTTCCTTATCGTCATAGTGTTTCCCGTGAACGAATGCAACGAAATACCCCCGTGGCGTCGGGCTGAGCACTTCTTCCAGCAGTCGTGCTTCAAGGTTTGTCCGGACCCGGTGCCGCGTCGTATTTTGGCTGTCCTTTAGCGTACCCGCTTCGCATCCGCCGCTCGCCGTCGTTCCCGCCTTCTTGATCTCTTCATACGTCGCGTCCGTAAACCGCATCACCATCTTGTCGAATTTTTCGTTGAACTCTTCTTCCTTGCTCAGATATTTCAAACTCTTCCGTTCGCTCTCCGTCGGCGGCGCCAAAGTGAAATTGCCGTCCCCAATAAACACAGCGCCCGTCACTTTTCCGTTCACAGGCGCCAGGAAACAAACGGCTCCCGAATGCAGCACGAATATGCCGGCGTCACGCTTGAGCTTCACATCGGCCACTGTCACCGATTCCGCGCCCAATGTAATGTTTCGCAGCGCTTGATACGTTGCGTCGGAGTTAGCGCCGGCTCCCGCGCCTTGGGCGTTGGCCCGTTGCGCTATTCCTCCAAACAAAACTGTGATGAGAACCACTGCCGCCACGTTGTCGCTCGTACGGTTGCAGCCCATAAAGTTCCCCCCCCGAGTGTATTTCGAGTCGAATGTACGTTTGCGTTCCGTCAATACCACAATGTTGTAGTAATACTTACCATTATTTTCGATCTTTCGATACTAACCGCTGTGCTTGCGCTCCAGGCGCCGCAGCGCCTACACTTTTCGCGTGCCCGCATCCCTCACCGTTGACCGCAACGCCCCGGACGACGCTCAGCAGCGCCAGATCATCGTCTCCCTCGACGGCGAGCCCATCGCTGAACTCATGTTCGGCGACTCCGTCACACGCGAAATTTCCGCCGGCCCGCACACGCTTCTCGTCGACAACACCTGGAACAAGAAATCCATAAATTTCACCACTGCCGAAAACGAAAAAATCTCCTTCCTCACAAAGAGCCGTTCCAGCCGCTTTGCCGAATTCCTCCTCATGTTCTTCGGCGCAGGCCCCCTAAAAGTCTTCCTCACCCGCCAATAGGCACACCCACTAGGCGCACCCAATCGGCGGCCGCTTTTAGGTGTTCTTCCTCGCTATCTTCGCCTCCGCCATCATCGCCCTCGCCCAAACGATTCATGACCTAATCCGCCTCTACAAAAACTGGCGCTGGGGCTCCTCGCCGAAGGCCACATCTCGCTAGCTCGTGCGAGGCGTCGCCTGCACCCGCCACTGTCATCTCGAATCGGCCTCTCTGTGGCCTCTGTGCTCCAGCCTCCGTGAACTCTGTGTAACTGTTTCTTTCTGTCGTTCTTTCTGTCGGTCTTTCTTCCTCTTCGATCACTTGAGCCGCCGCCACTTTCCGTGCATCCTATGACCTCCAATCTCCGGAGGCCTCCATGTCCAAGAAATCGATTCTCATGCTCATCGGCGATTACGTCGAAGATTACGAAGTAATGGTCCCCTTTGAAGCCCTTCAAATGGTGGGCCACACCGTCCACGCCGTTTGTCCCGGAAAAAAATCCGGCGAGTTCGTTCCCACCTGCATCCACGATTTCGAAGGCGATCAGACCTACACCGAAAAGCGCGGCCACAATTTCGCGCTGAACGCCACCTTCGACACCGTCAAACCGGAAGCCTACGACGCGCTGATGATCCCCGGAGGCCGCTCGCCCGAATACCTCCGCCTCAACCCGAAAGTCATCGAGATCGTCCAGCAGTTCACAAAGGCCAATAAACCCATTGCCGCCATCTGCCACGCTCCCCAAGTTCTCGCCGCTGCCGGAGTCCTAAAAGGGAAGAAATGCAGCGCCTACCCCGCCACCGGTCCTGACGTAACTCTCGCCGGAGGCCAATACGTCACCGTCCCCATGACCGAAGCCGTCGTCGACGGCAACCTCGTCACCGGACCCGCCTGGCCCGCACTCCATTCCTGGCTCGCCAAATTCCTAATCGTCCTCGGCACAAAAATCGAAGCCTAGCTGCACATTCGCCGTCCCTTGGTGTCAAATGAGTGGAGCACCCTGATGCTATCGATTTTCAAGAAGGTTGGGTTGTTATTGCCGTGGGCGATTGCTATGTGCAGCTTTGCTTTGTCAACGGCTCATCCGCAAAGTTATCCTGCTAAACCAATTGAAACCACGATAACTGACCTGATTAAATCTAGCGCGAAATTCAATGGTAAGCGTGTTCGAGTCCCTGCCTCCTTCCACACAGACGGTATCCACACGAGCGTCCTCCTGGAGCCCAATTGCGGCCTATTCGACGGCACCTCGAAGACGCCGCCTCCCGGCCAACCGCAATGCTATAGGGGCGTGGTCCCATCCGAATCTTCGAAACTCGAAGGCGATCCCGCAAACAATCGTCTTGATGAGATATTGGGGCAAGGTGAACGCAGTACGAGCGACAAGCACATCACGGCCGAATTCACAGGAGTATTTAGCTGCAAGCCCTCATGCGCTTCGCCGAAACGCTTTGTGTTCGACATCGAGCGCATCGATAAACTTGAAGTTGTCTGGAAAAACCTTAAACCTCATTGGCCTCCGCAATAGGCGGGCGCGTGGCAAACACAATAAGGTTTCGTTGAGAGGCCATGGCGCAGCGTCATATGGCCGCTCAAGTTAGAATCGCACTGAAGGTGCCCCGTCCCCGAAGTTTGAGGGCGCGTCTTGGTTTTGAACCCGGGTTGACTTTACGCCGCCAGTTCCTCAATTCACGGGAAGCAACTCTTCCGGCCTAACATCCCACCCTCCAACAAGAATTCTTTCAATCGAGTCGTAAGCCTTAATCGTTTTCAGCGGATCCGTCCCAGCAACAACAAATCCGCCCGTTTTCCCACCTCAATCGTCCCGCGATTCTCTCGCAATTCCAAACGCAACCGCATTGTCCAGCGTCGCCGCCCGCAAAATTTGCGCCAACGGTATTCCCGCTTCCACCCACCGCTCTAACTCCATCCGTTCATTCAGTCCAAATGGGTTTCCAATCCCGCCGCCCGGTGGCGTATCGCTTCCAAAGAGCAACTTTCCCCCATCGGCTTGCAAACAGATTTCCACAACTCGTTCGAATTAGCAGATAGATAAATATTATATTCTTGACAGCACAAGTTTTTCGGCGTACACTGTTCCTTGTTTTCGCGTCGGCTGGCCCGGCGTCGCCGCTCTTTTACAACGGAGCATCCATGAAGATGCGAGTCCTGAGGACCATCGGGACGAAGGATCTCAACGTATACTTAACCCCAGTATTCGCCATCAATCTCACGTCCTCGATTCCTGCGGGAACCTTGAACGCCCGAATGCGCACCTTCCGTAAGTGTTCATTCTAATCGGCTTAAAGTCCTTTGGAATCAATACTTACAGAACCCGTCCCTCTAAGTCCTTTAGATTCCATACTTACAAAAATAGGGGGGAGGGGGTGGGGGTCGAATTTGTCGCCTCTTCCGCTACATCAGCCAAACCGCGAACTCCGTGATTCGGAACCCTCGCTACAATGGACCCATGCCCGACCGCCTCCCCTGGATCGCCGAAGACCCCGCTTCGCGCCGTCTGCTCGACCTTGCGGAAAAAGTCGCCGCTGCCCCCACCACACTCCTCATCACTGGCGAATCCGGCTCCGGCAAAGACCACTTCGCGCGCCTCGTTCACGAACTCGGTCCGCGCCGCGACGCGCCCTTTCTCAAAATCGATTGCGCCTCTCTCCCGCCCGCGCTCGTCGAAAGCGAGCTCTTCGGGCACGAACGCGGCTCGTTCACCGGAGCTGTCGACCGCAAACTCGGCCGTCTCGAACTCGGAGGCGCCGGCACTATCGTCCTCGACGAAGTCGCCGCTCTTTCTCCCAACGCGCAAACAAAATTGCTTCGCGTTTTGCAGGAGCGCACCTTCGAGCGTCTCGGCGGTACCGAAACGCTTCACATCGAAGCGCGCCTCATGGCCATCACCAACACCGACCTCCAGGCCGCCGTCGCCGCCGGCCAGTTCCGCGAAGATCTTTTTTTTCGCCTCAACGTTCTCCCCATCGTGGTTCCTCCGTTGCGCGAACGCCGTGCGGACATCTTGCCCCTCGCCGATTATTTGCTCGCATCGCTCGGCGCGATTCACCACCGCCCCGATTGGAAGCTCAGCGCCGCCGCCCGCCGCCTCCTCTCCGCGTATTCCTGGCCGGGAAATATCCGTGAACTGCGCAACGCACTCGAACGCGGTATCGTTTTCGGCAAAGGCCCCGAACTCACCCCGGACGATTTTCCGGAAAATATTCGTGCCGCTGCCGGAGGAACCGTCGCCCTCGCGGGCCTCCGTTCTCTCGAACAAATCGAGCGCGACGTGATCCTGCAAACGCTCGAAGCGACCCGCTACCAGATTTCCAAATCGGCGGAAATACTTGGCATCAGCCGCAAGACTCTTTTGGAAAAAAGAAAAAAATACGGTCTGCAATAATCGGCCATGAAGATACGGTTGCTAACGCTTGGAAAAATTCGACGCTCCGAACTTCGCGCAGTCTTTGAAGATTACGTGAAGCGTATTTCACATTCGTGTCCCATTGAAGTAAACGAAGTGCGCGACGCCGAAACCGCCATCAAACGCCTTGACGCGGACCGCGCTGCCACAGCGCTTCTTCTCGACGCCGGTGGAAAACAGCACGATTCCGAGTCTCTGGCAAAATGGCTCGGCGACCAGCGCGACCGTGGCGCGCGCGAAGTGATTTTCGTCTGCGGCGACGCCGACGGATTTCCCGATTCGCTGCGCCAACGCGTTTCGCAGAAAATATCTCTCAGCCCGATGACTTACTCGCACGAACTCGCCCGCGTCATGCTAGCCGAACAGCTCTACCGCGCCTTCGCCATTCTCTCCGGCAGCCCGTACCCAAAATAACCATGCGTACGAAATTCCAGCTTCCCAAACTGACGTTCAAGCGGGCGATCCTGACATTATTTGCCGCCGGGTTGATCGCGCTCGTTGATGCATTCTTTCTGGAGCCGAATTGGATTCAGGTAACGCACCACACGATTCCTGCCCATATTTCTCAGCCGCTCAAGATTGCGCATCTCACCGATTTGCATACGTCACGAATGGGATTTCGAGAAAGGAGCCTTCTGCGCAGTCTCGACCGGGAAAAGCCGGACGTCATCGTCATCACCGGGGACACACTTTCGCCTTGGGGCTCTTACGACGACGAGCGTCCACTTCTTCGTTTGCTCCGCGCCCCGCTGGGCGTTTGGCTGGTTCGAGGCAACTGGGAAAACTGGAGACGAATAGACAAAGAACAGGAGTTTTATCGCGAAAATGGCATCCAATTTCTGTTAAATCGCAATTTTCAAATAACACCGGGCGTCTGGCTGACCGGCCTGGACGACGCCACTTTTGGGAACGCGAATCTAGAGAAAGCCTTGGCGGGCATCCCCCCTGGTGCGTATCGGATTGCGCTATTTCACAGTCCCTTGTTTTTTGCTGAGAGCGCTGGCCAATACAACCTGGCGTTGGCGGGGCACACGCATGGAGGCCAAGTACGGTTGCCGTTCTTTCATCCATTTTGGCTGCCCGCGGGCATTGGACCCTATACAGAAGGCTGGTTTGAAAAAAACGGCTCACGAATGTACGTAAGTAGAGGTCTTGGTATGACGATTTTGCCCATGCGTTTTGACTGCAGGCCGGAACTCGCAATAATTACCATTGCCCCGATGGAGAAATGACGCCGAGTAGTGTACAAACTTAACCTCCATGTCCATACGATTGATTCCTGACGATGACAAGCCGTACACCGCGATCGAGATTGCGCTCGAATCGCCGCTGCCCGATTACGATATTCACGACCTCGAGAAGCCGACTCCGCGCGACGTCGATGCAATTCTCGTGTCGCAAGGCTTCCGCGATCTGATTGACGACGCGCGAGGAATCCTGCTCGAGTTGATGGCGTCGCCCGCGGATGTTGCCGGCATCGAGCCAGGAGAATCGCCGCTCGCGCCGCTGCACCTGACCGATCACGATCCATGCCGCTTGGAATTGGTGCAACTCACCGGCGCAATTTGTCCCGGCAGCGAAGATGACGTCTACCGTCCCGGTCTTTGGATCGTGATTCGCGACATGCGTTGCAAACCCGGTTCGCCGATGACGGAAGTTGCGCGCAGGCGCGTCGAAGGCATCGCGCGGCAATTGATAAAGCGATTGGAACTCTAGGAAAATTCAGCGACCATGCCGGAAGAAAAAGGACTGTTGATTGTTTACACCGGGCCGGGAAAAGGAAAAACGACCTGTGCGCTCGGCACCGTGTTTCGCGCAGTGGGGCAGGGCTTGCGCGTATTGATGGTGCAGTTCATCAAAGGCTCGTGGCATTACGGCGAGCTGGATGCTGCGAAAATGCTGGGCGACGATAAATTTGAAATTCGGCCGATGGGACGCGGTTTCGTAAAAATTGGTGGCGCGGAAACCGATCCGGAAGATATTAAATTGGCGGAAGAATGCTGGAACGCGGGGCGAGAAGCAATTTATTCCGGGAAATATGATTTGGTCGTACTCGACGAAATCAATTATGTGATCAGCTACAAAATGCTCGACCCGGAAAAAATTGTTGCGGCGTTGAAGGACCGGCCGGAGCGTGTACATGTGATTTGTACTGGCCGCAACGCGTATCCGAAGCTGGTCGAACTTGCGGATCTTGTGACGGAAATGAAAGAAGTGAAGCATCCCTACACCAAAGGTATTCTCGCGCAGCGTGGTATAGACTATTGAAGGTTCGGAGCCCAGGAATCGCGAATGGCTTGGTTTAAACGAGAGAAAAAGGGAATTGACGAAGCGACACCGCCGGAAGAGCGGCGCGTGCGCACGGAAGGTCTCTGGACCAAGTGCGAAAATTGCCGCGCAATTACGTTTCGTAAAGACCTCGAAGCAAATTTGTTCGTCTGCCCTAAATGCCAGTTTCATTTCAAGGTGAGCGCAACGCAGCGGCTGGAAATGCTGCTGGACGACCGCTGGACGGAACATGACGCCGGAATGGTTTCGACCGATCCGTTGAATTTCGTGGACACGAAACCCTACGCGAGACGAATCAAGGAAGCGCAGAAAAAACTGGGAATGAACGACGCGGTGATCACCGCGGAAGGCCAGTTGAATGGACGGCCCGTTGTGATTTGTGCGATGGAATTTGGATTCATCGGCGGCTCGATGGGCGCGGTGGTCGGAGAAAAGGTGACGCGTGGGATTGAGCTTTCACTTTCGACCCGGCAACCGTTCATCGCGGTTTCGTGTTCGGGCGGCGCGCGCATGATGGAAGGCACCATCAGCCTGATGCAACTCGCGAAAGTTTCCGCGGCTCTCGGGAGACTGGATGACGCGAAATTGCCGTACATTTCGATTTTGACCGATCCGACGACGGGCGGCGTGACGGCCAGCTTTGCAATGTTGGGCGATCTAAATATCGCGGAACCTGGCGCGCTGATCGGATTTGCCGGGCCACGCGTGATTGAACAAACCATTCGGCAGAAATTGCCGGAAGGGTTTCAACGCTCGGAGTTTCTGCTCGAACACGGATTTCTCGACGCCGTCGTACCGCGCAAAGAATTAAAAGCATTTGTCGCGTCCTCGCTCGACCTTCTGATTGGCTGAGATGAATTACGACCAGTCTCTGAAGTATCTTTTTTCTCTGGGCCGGGAACTCGCCGCGCCGACGCAGGCTGCCGCCGCAAAATTCGATTTAGAAAATATCTCCACGCTTGCGGAAGCGCTTGGCCATCCCGAGAGAAGATATCGCAGCGTTCATATTGCCGGGACGAATGGAAAAGGTTCTACGGCTGCGTTCACGGAATCGATTCTCCACGCTGCGGGAATCAAAACCGGCCTTTACACGTCACCGCATCTGGAAAGAATCAACGAGCGGATCCGCGTAAATGGCGAAGAGATTTCCGACGCGGATTTTGCAGAATCCTTCACGAAAATACAGGCGCTGATCGAAGAGTCGCTGGCCAAGGGAAAATTGCGGGCGCATCCGACTTTTTTTGAAGTGGTGACCGCGCTGGCGTTCGAGCATTTTGCGAGAGCCGGCGTGGAGTTCGCGCTATTTGAAGTGGGACTTGGCGGACGGTTGGATGCGACGAACATTGTGACGCCGGACGTGAGCGTGATCACGCGAGTGGATTTCGATCACGAGAATTTTCTGGGCCATTCGCTTACGGAAATCGCGCGGGAGAAAGCGGGAATCATCAAAGCTGGCGTTCCTCTCGTTTTGGCAGAGCAGCGGCCCGAAGCGCGGGAAGTGATTGTGAAGCGGGCCATAGAAATTGGGGCGCCCACCATAGAAAGAGACAAAGAATTTCAAGTCGAGGAAATTGAATTTGAAGAAGGGTGCGTGGACGCGGTAGTGGCGGAAAGGAGGAGCGGCGACAGATTTCAAGTTGCACCGCAATTGCGGGGACGATTTCAATTGGGGAATGCGATCAATGCGATCGCGATAGTTCGGCTGTTGAACGAGCGGGGGATGGAGATTACAGAAGAAATCGTCGAGCGCGGAATCGCTAACGCGGTTTGGCCGGGGCGGATGGAAAAATTGCAATCGAAACCGGATGTTTATCTGGATGGAGCGCATAATCCTTCGGCGGCGCGGGAGCTGGCGAACTTTCTGAGCGAGAATTTTGCAGGACGCAAAGTGACACTACTGTTTGCGGCGATGCGGGATAAGGCGGTCGATGAGATTGCAGGGATACTGTTTCCGCTTGCGGCCGAAGTGATTTTCACGCAACCAAAGATTTCGCGGGCGATTTCCGCGGAGCAATTGGCGGACATGGCTGGCGAGTATGCGCGGCGATTCCGCGTGATTTCGGACGCGCAGGAGGCGTTTGAAGGGGCGTTAGCGAATGCGGGGGCGGACGACGCGATTTTTGTAACCGGATCGCTCTATCTGGTGGGTGAGCTACGGCATTATTGGAAGGCACGTTCGCGGGTTGCGACGCGGTGATTGACTGACATCACGCGACGGCCGGCTTCAGAAAGTCGGCCCTACAACGGCCGGAAAACGAGGAGGAACGTTCGGTGGAACCAGCGGGGGGGAAAGATAAGACCTTGGGGGAGCATATACGGGAGGTTGGGTCGCCGGCGGCGCGGCTGATTGGGTTTGAGGTGCCAGAATCGGGCGGCGGGCGCGCGGTCGTGACGTTGCAGGCAGGGCCGCAACATGCAAATCCGATGGGAACGATTCACGGCGGAATTTTGTGCGATATCGCGGATGCGGCAATGGGGATTGCGTTTTCTTCGACGCTGGAACCGGGCGAGACATTTACGACGGTGGAGTTGAAGATTAATTTCTTGCGGCCGGTGCGCGAAGCAATGTTGCGGGCTGAGGGAAAGGTAGTACATCGCGGGCGGACGATCGGGTATGTGGAGTGCGATGTATCGGATGAAAACGGGAAGCTGATTGCGAAATCGAGTTCGACATGCCTGGTGTTGCGGGGAGAGAAGGCGGCGGGGAGATAGCAGGATACCGGGCAGACCGAAGCGAGGCGATACGGCAAAACGGCGCACTGTGGATCGATCAAAGAGAGATTTCTCTCTGCACAAGCCG
>Ga0137409_10003333_pt1 | contig 17054 bp, 11 predicted proteins | sample CZODoug1_16funga_FD_122059 | JGI IMG/M metagenome (GOLD analysis project Ga0137409, IMG submission 122059) | Vadose zone soil fungal communities from Angelo Coast Range Reserve, California, USA - CZODoug1_16fungal (Hybrid Assembly) | ecosystem: Environmental > Terrestrial > Soil > Vadose zone... | reverse complement strand
ATCGGGATCTCGAGCGAGTGGGCGTCGCCAATCAGACCACGATGTTGTCGGGAGAATCGCTCGCGATCGCCGCCGAGATCGGGAAAAGCATGGCCCGACGCTGGGGTGAAGCGACGTTGGGTGAGCACTTCCGCACCTTCGACACGATCTGCTCGGCGACGCAAGAGCGGCAGGACGCGGTGCTCAAACTCATCGCCGAGCCCCTCGACCTGATGGTCGTGATCGGGGGCTACAACTCGAGCAATACGACCCATCTCGCCGCGATCTGCCAGCAGAAGGTCACGACCTATCACATCGCCGACGCCACCTGCATCGACGTCGACACAGGCGCCATCCGCCACCGGCCTGTGGGCGAGCACGACGAGAAGCAGCAGGCACAGTGGCTTCCCGCGGGGGCCCTCACGATCGGGGTCACGGCGGGCGCCTCCACGCCGAACAACAAGATCGGCGAGACGATCGAGCGGATTGCGGCGTTACGGGGGATTTCCCTTCAGGAGGCGCTCCGCTAGACCTTCGGGTATATTTCGGGCATGGCTCTCTCCGGTTTTCACCCCGCCGTCGAGCGCTGGTTCAGTGGACGTTTCGCCGAGCCGACGGAGCCGCAGCGCGCCGCCTGGCCGGTGATTCAACGGGGCGGCGACGTGTTGATCGCGGCGCCGACCGGCTCGGGCAAGACGTTCGCCGCGTTCTTGTCGGCGATCGATAGCCTGGTCCGCCAAGGTGTGAACGGCGGGTTGAAACACGAGATCCAGGTCCTCTACGTCTCGCCCCTGAAGGCCCTTTCGAACGACGTTCAGAAGAACCTCTCGGAGCCACTCGCCGAGATCTGCGCCGCCCTCCCCGACGTCGAAATCCGCACGCTGCTCCGCACGGGCGACACACCGCAGGCCGACCGGCAGGCGATGGTGAAGCACCCGCCGCACATCCTCGTCACGACTCCAGAGTCGCTATACCTGATTCTCACGTCAGACCGCGCGCGCGACATGCTCCGCACGGTGCGCACGGTCATCGTCGACGAGATCCACGCCGTCGCCCGCGACAAACGTGGGAGCCACCTGGCGCTGTCGTTGGCGCGCCTCGATGCACTGACCGGCAAGCGCCCGCAGCGGGTCGGCCTCTCGGCGACCCAGAAGCCGATCGAGGAGATCGCCCGCTTCCTCGTTGGTACGGGCGCCCCACTCCCGCAGATCATCGACTCGGGGCATGCGCGCACGCTCGACCTGTCGATCGAGATTCCCTCCTCGCCGCTCGAGGCGGTGATGTCGGCCGAGGTGTGGGAAGAAGTGAACACCCGCATCGCAGATCTGATCACCGGGCATCGCACGACGCTCGTTTTCGTGAACACGCGGCGCCTGTGCGAGCGCATGGCGATGCAGCTCTCCGAGCGGCTCGGCGCGGAGCAGGTGACGAGCCATCACGGCAGCCTGTCGCGCGAAAAGCGGCTCGAGGCCGAAGAGCGGCTCAAGCGGGGCGAGCTCAAGGCGCTCGTGGCCACGGCATCGCTGGAGCTGGGAATCGACATCGGGACCGTCGACCTCGTCATCCAGCTCGGCTCGACCCGATCGATCGCCACCTTGCTGCAGCGGGTGGGGCGCTCGGGGCATCGACTCGCCTCGATTCCGAAGGGACGGATCTTTCCGCTGTCGCGCGACGAGCTCATCGAGTGCGCCGCGCTGGTGCGGGCGACCCGCGAAGGTCGACTCGACCGCCTGATCATTCCAGAAAAACCACTCGACATCCTGGCGCAGCAGATCGTGGCGGCCGCGGCTGCCGAAGAATGGGGCGAGGATGCGCTCTTTGATCTCGTGCGGTCGGCGTATCCCTACCGCAACCTGACGCGACGTGAATTCGACGAAGTGGTGCAGATGCTCGCGGAGGGGTTCACCACGCGGCGCGGCCGGCGCGCGGCGCACCTGCACTATGACGGCGTGAATCGACGCGTGAAGGGTCGCCGCGGGGCGCGGCTTGCAGCCATCACGTCCGGCGGCGCCATCCCCGACCTGGGCGACTATCGCGTGATTCTCGAGCCGACCGAAACGTTCGTCGGCACGCTGAACGAAGACTTCGCGATCGAGAGCGCGCCGGGCGACATCTTCCAGCTCGGCAACACGTCCTACCTGGTCGTGAAGGTCGAGTCGGGGCAGGTGCGTGTGGCGGACGCCAAGGGACAGCCTCCCACGCTCCCGTTCTGGCTCGGCGAGGCGCCGGGCAGGACGATCGAGCTCTCGGAGGAGGTCTCGCGGCTGCGGCAAGACGTGAGCGATCGCCTCAGCGACGCCAAGGCTGCTACCGACTGGCTGGTCGACACGATCGGCCTCGTCGAGGCCGGCGCGCGCTTGATCGTCGAGTACCTGGCGGCCACGAAACAGGTCCTCGGCGTCATCCCCACGCAGCAGTGTCTCGTGCTCGAGCGATTCTTCGACGAGGGCGGTGGGATGCAGCTGGTGCTGCACGCGCCTTTCGGCAGCCGCATCAACCGCGCCTGGGGCCTGGCGTTGCGCAAGCGGTTCTGCCGCAGCTTCAACTTCGAGCTGCAGGCGGCCGCGACCGAGGACGCGATCATTCTGTCGCTCGGCGCGCAGCACAGCTTCCCGCTCGATGAGGTCTTCCAGTACCTGAAGCCGGCGACCGCCGAAACGCTCCTGGTCCAGGCGATGCTCGACGCGCCGGTGTTCGGGACGCGGTGGCGCTGGAACGCGACGCGCGCGCTCGCGGTGCTGCGCTTCCGCGGCGGGCGGAAGGTCCCGACGCCGTTGCAGCGCATGGACGCCGAGGACCTCGTGGCCGCCGTCTTCCCCGATCAGCTGGCGTGCCCGGAGAACCTCGTGGGCGACCGCGAGATTCCGGACCATCCACTCGTGAATCAGACGATCGCCGACTGTCTGCTCGAGGCGATGGATTTCCCCGGGCTGAAACGGGTGCTCGAGGGGATGGAAGCCGGCGCGTACACCCTGGTCGCGCGCGACACGCCCGAGCCGTCGCCGCTGTGCCACGAGGTGCTCAACGCGCGTCCCTACGCATTCCTCGACGACGCGCCGCTCGAGGAGCGCCGCACGCAAGCCGTTATCACGCGCCGCGGGCTCGACGTGAAGAGCGCCGAAGAGTTCGGCAGGCTCGACGCGGCGGCGATCGATCGGGTGCGCGAGGAAGCGTGGCCTGACCCTCAAGATCGTGACGAGCTACACGACGCTCTGCTCGTGATGGGCGCGATTCCCAACGCGGTAGTCGGAACGCGGAATGCGGACTGGCGAGGCAAGTTGGAAGAGCTCGTGAGCGTCGGGCGCGGGACACTCATGGCTGGCCGGCTCTGGGTCGCAGCCGAGCGGGTCCCGATGCTCGAGGCGGCGTTCCCCGGCGCATCGTGGGAGCCGTCAGTCGCCGTCCCCGAGCGCGATCGCGCGAAGACGTGGACCCGTGAGGATGCGATTCGGGAGCTGGTGCGCGGCCGGCTCGAGGTCATCGGTCCGACGACCAGCCCGGAGATCGCGAGCGTCCTCGGCATCCCCGCTGGAGACGTCGACTTCGCGCTGGCGGCCCTGGAGCACGAAGGGTTCGCGCTGCGCGGGCGCTTCTCGTCGGGCGTGCAAGGGACAGAGTGGTGCGAACGGCGACTGTTGGCGCGCATTCACCGGTACACGCTGGACCGCCTGCGCCGCGAGATCGAGCCCGTGGCCGCGGCGGACTTCCTCCGGTTCCTGTTCCGGTGGCAACGCGTCGCTCCCGATGCCAACGCCGAAGGTCCGGAGGGTCTCGCGGCCGTACTCGACCTCCTGGACGGCTACGAAGTCGCGGCGGCGGCGTGGGAATCGGACGTGCTGCCCGCCCGGATCGCCCAGTACGATCCCCTGTGGCTCGACGGGTTGTGCCTGTCGGGAGAGACAGCGTGGGGCCGTCTGACGGCAATGCGGAGTGCCGAGGCGGGAGCGCGGGCCAAGGCGGGGCCGATCCGCACGACGCCCATCGCGCTCTTCAGACGCGAGCGGGGAGCCGTGTGGCATGCCGCGACGCCCGACGTCGACCCCACCGAGCTGCCGCTCTCGCACACGGCGCGAGCGTTGCTCGCCACGCTCGATGAACGGGGCGCCTCGTTCTTCGGCGACCTGGTGAACGCCACCGGCCTGCTGCGTACGGAAGTCGAAAAGGGACTCGGCGAGCTGGTCGCGTGGGGACTCGTGTCGTCGGACAGCTTCGCGGGCCTCCGGGCGCTGCTCGTGCCGTCGGCCCGGCGGCAGCCGCTGAGTCAAACAGGCGGCTATCGGCGTCGCGGCCGCGTGGCGGCATTTGGCGTCGAGACGGCGGGGCGGTGGTCGCGGGTGCGGCACCGGTCGCCGCTCCCCGACGAGCAGATCGCCGAAGCGATCGCGTGGCAGCTGCTGCGCCGCTACGGCGTCGTATTTCGTCGCCTCGTGCAGCGGGAGAGTCTGCTCGCGCCGTGGCGCGACGTGTTGCGCGTATACCGGCGCCTCGAGGCGCGAGGCGAGGTCCGCGGGGGCCGCTTTGTCGGCGGATTCTCGGGCGAGCAGTACGCGCTGCCGGAGGCGATCGGACTGTTGCGATCGGTGCGGCGGGAGCCGGGCGCCGGTGAGCTGGTGGCGGTGAGCGGCGCCGATCCCCTGAACCTCGTCGGCATCCTGACTCCGGGTGATGCCGTCCCTGCGGTCGCGACCAACCGGATCCTTTATCGCGACGGCGTGCCGGTAGCGGTCAAAGAGGGTGAAGGGAGAGGGGAGACGATCCTCGTGGAGGTGACGTCCGAGGAGCGCGAGTTGCTGCGCACTGCTCTGGTGCGGCGCCGCGTGGCCCCGCTGCTGCGGGCGTACCTCAGCTCTTGAGCTTTTCGAAGTACTTGCTGCGCAGCTTCGCCACCTTGGGCGCGATCACCGCGCGACAGTAGGGCTGGTTCTGGTTCCGCGCGTAGTAGTCTTGATGGTAGTTCTCCGCCGCGTAGAACTCTTCGAGCGGCACGACCTCCGTAACGATCGCGTCATCCCAGACCTTCGCCGCCTCCAACTCCTTGATGGCCCGCTCCGCCTCGGTCTTCTGAGCGGCCGAGTGATAGAACACGGCTGAACGGTACTGCGTCCCTTCGTCGGCCCCTTGGCGGTTGAGCGTCGTTGGGTCGTGGATCGTGAAAAAGATGTCGAGGAGATCGCGATACGTGATCACCGCGGGATCGAAGGTGACCTGCGTGACCTCGGCGTGGCCTGTGGCGCCGGTGCAGACGGCCTGATACGACGGGTTGGGAACGCTCCCGCCCGTGTATCCCGACACGACCTTCGTGACGCCGCGCAGCTGCTGGAAGACCGCCTCGAGACACCAGAAGCAGCCCCCGGCGAGTGTGGCCAGCTCGGTCGCCACTAGAGATCGACTCCGAACTCTTGAGCCACGATATCGGTCAGCGCGGCGTCCAGCATGCCCTGCTCCTTGTTGAATACCGCGCGGTCGAAGACGTCCGCCTCGGCGACCCGCATCTCCTGCCCGTGCTCGAGACCCGGCAAGTTGCGCGGTGTGGACTCGAGAGTGCCGATCAGCACGCCGTCGCCGGTCCAGTCGCGCGCCTTGACCCAAACGTACTCACGGCCGCCCAGCGCACTCGGCAGCGCGACCTTGATCAACAAGGTCTGGTCGGCAGGGAAGCCGCGCCGGAACCGGTCGCGAACTTCGCCCAGGGTTTCCCGTCCTTTGCGGCTCGCCGCCTCCATCTGGGCCTCGAAGGCTTCGAGCGGGAGGGCCGGAGGCGCGTCCTGACCGAGGCGGCGACAGGTGTCGCGCAGCCACTCGTCCTTGGACCCCGAGCGATCGTCGGGCGGAAGCAAGCGCAGCAGCTCGGGCTCCGAACCCACGTCGAAGCCTTCGAGGACCAGCCGCACGCGCGCCGGCCCCTCCGCCTTCGTCTCCACCTCGGGATAGCGGCCGAGGGACACGAACTCGGCGGGGAGCGCCACGTCGGCACGGGTCAGCTCGAGCTCGAGGGTGGCGGGCAAGGGCCGCGCCGCCACGTCACGGACTAGCTTGCGGGCTACGACGCTCATGAGAAACCGCGCGGCGCGGCAGTGATTGGCGGCCACGGCTTTCATCTGCAGATCTGGCAGATGATGAAGGGCGAGACCAGCGGTGGTGAAGTGTCCGCGACCATCGTGCTCGCGCGACGCGAGGAACATCAGGCTGATGGGGCCTACCGGGGCCACCGGCTTCGGCGCCTCGCCGGTCCACCACTCGGGGTGCGCGAGGATCGACTCGACGAGGGGTGCGCCCTCGTCCTCGTATTTGTCTCCCAGCTTTTTGCGAAGCATCGGCTCGAACAACGCGAGTCCCTGACCATCGCGGAAGGCGGCGCTCGCCCGTTCGTCCGCTGCGTAGGCTGCAATCAGGTCCTCGGGCCCGCGCAGCAGGCGGGGCAAGGCACCGGCGGCCGCCACGCGGCTGCGGTGCCGGCGCACCACGTCTCGCACGGCTGTCTGAGGGGCGACGCGCTCGATGGCAACTTCAGGGCGGTTGGGTACGGCGCTCTCCGTGCTCGAACGCACGGTGGTGATCGTGCGGCCGTCTTCGAGCCAGGACTGGAGCGCCAGGGACGACGCTTTGCCGAGCCGGAACCAAATCGCCCCGGCGGTGGCGTCGGCGGCGAGGCCGAGTCGCACGAATACGTTCTTGTCGGGGTGCCTGCGATTGAACGTGGCGTCATCGAAGTCACCCAACGACGCGATGCCCTCTCCCGCCAGGTCTCGCTCGGTGCCGTCGTAGTAGGCGGCGTCGTAGTCGGGATAGTCGGCGGCTCGCACGGGACGATACTCGGTGCGATGGTCGACGAGCGTGCGAACGCTCTTCACGATCCTGCGCGCCGAGTCATCGATCTCCTTCTGGAGCTCGGCGAGCTCCTTCATCGTCTCAGCGAGTTCCTTGAAGGGGTCGTCCATCAATAGGGCGCGAACGTGATCGGCTGCCGAATGACCGTCCGGACCGCTTTGCCGCCTTGCCGGGCGGGCCGGTACGTCGCGGCGAGCACGACGCGTCGCGCCTCATCGTTGAACGCGGGGTTCGGACTCTGGACGATCTTGACGCTGGTCGGGACGACGTGTCCCGTCGTGTCGAGCGTCGCCTCGACGATCAACGTGCCTCCTATACGCAGCGCCTGCATTTCAGGGGCGTAGCGAATCGGTGGGTGGGCGACGAGCGCGGGTTGCTGGTCCACTCCCGTCGCGCTGGGGGCGCCCAGCCCGGACGCCGCCGCAGGGGAAGACCGGCGCCGGCTCATCCGCACCGAGTCCGCGAGGCGCCGCAGGAACGGCGCGAGGTCCACGCCGCGCGCGGTGAGATCGCGGTATCCAGCGGTCGCCGAGTCGAAGGCGGCGGAGGCGAGACTTTCCTTGCCCAGCTTTTTCAGGACCAGCCCCTGCACCAACAGCGCGTAGACCCGCTCGCCGGGCGTCGCGCTCGTGGCGGGGTCGAGCGCGGTGGTCACCAACGCAAGCGCGCTGTCGGGGCGGCGAGCGGCGAGCTGGGTCCGGGCGGCGCTGCTGAGCTGCGTCGCGCTCAGGGGCGGCGCGGCCGGTGGCGTGAGCTCGATCGACAGAATGACAGAGCTGCGCACCGGGTGGCCTCCCGTCCGCCCCGGCGTGAAAGTCGTGGCGAGCATCATGCGCGTCAGGGGCGCCACGAAGTCAGCGTCGGGCGTTTCCATTATCTGCAACGACGCTGGTTCGACGTTGCCGAGCGTGTCTATCACGATGCTCACGGTGGCGCGCCCCGACACACCCCGGCGCCGCAAGTCCGGCGGGTATACGATGGCGGGACCAGCAAGTCGCTTGGGCGGTTGTTCGAGACCGAGGCCGCTGTAGACGCGGAGCGCCCGCATCTCGGCATCGAACACGTTGGCCAGGTCGGGCGATATCTGATCGAGGCCCGGTGGCGAAATGCGACCGTTGAGGTGCGCCGCCTCACGGAAGCTCGCGCGCGCGAGGCTGTCGCGGCCACGGAGGTACTCGAGGACGCCCCGCCACACGATGACGTACGAGCTGTCGATCTGATAGGGGGCGAGGTCGAGTGCCGAGCGCAACTCGGCCTCGGCGCTGTCGAGCTGATGCGTCGAGATATGTTGCCGGGCGGCCCACAGCAGCTGATCGCTCCGCGTTTGTGCTGCCGCCACCGGTGACGGGGACAGGAGGGCCGCGATCAGCGGCACGACGGGCGTCATGCGCATTCAGTGGTCCGCGATGTAACGGAGCACCAGCTGATTGTAGTACGACGGGTTACTTCTGTTCATCCAATGCCCGGCCCCTGGAACTGTGGCGGTCGAGTCATTCTGTAGACACCGCGCCAGCTCGGTGGTAATGGCCTGAAACACGGGTGGACTGCGGTCCCCCCGGACGAGTAGCACGCCGGTATGGAGCGCCCCGAGATCGGCGCAGGTCAGTGGCGGCATGTACTGATCGCGGCTGGCGAGCATCTCACGACGCATCTCGAACACGTGCGACATCGTCGCGCCGCCCGCCGCGAGGCCCTCCCCCCGGAGAAAGGCGGTCAACGCGCCAACGGAGTCCCCGCGAGAGAACGCCGCTCGCGCCACATCGAGCGTCGTGGTGACGTAGTTGCGGCGCAACGCGTCGCCTTCAGGTGTGCGCGTCAGCAGCGGCATAATGGGCGGCTCGCCCAGCACGACGGAGCGGACCAATTCGGGGTGCTCTATCGCCAGCACCAGCGCCGTGTACGCCCCGTACGACTCCCCGATCACGTGCGCGGGGGCGAGGTCGAGCTGCAGCAGCAGGGCGGCGAGATCCTCGGCGTGCAGCATGGGCGAATAGGTCTGAGCGTCGTCAACCGCCGGGTTGGGCGGGTGGTAGCGGCGGCTGTACACGAGGACGCGGTGCGTCTGGGCGAAGGTGGCGACTTGCGCGTCCCAGTATCCCTGGTCGCCGAGGCTGCCATGGACGAAGACGACAGGAGTTCCCGAGTCACCTACGACGCGATAGGCCAGGGTGGTCCCGTTGACCCGGGCCGAGTTGAGGACAAGCGGGGCCGCGCGAGCGGCTGGTGCCGGCGCCACGGCGGCAGGAGCCGGTCGAGCCGGGGGAGGCGTGCCGCCGCCGCAGGCGGCAGCCAGACAGAGCAGGGGGAGTCGCCGCATGGGCACTAGTTTAGCCCCTCAACCCCAATCCTTCGAGTCCGGCGCCACCTGGCGCATAGCCCTGAGGAATGCGCCGCACTGCAGGCCCTCGATCTCCTCGGCCAGGACGTTCACCGTTCCATCGTCCTTGGCGAGTTTGCCGCGGATCCAGAGGAACGGCTCGCCCCGCACCGCCGCTCGGCAGCGGTCATAGACGTCGGGCCGAACGATCACATTCGACATCCCCCCTTCGTCCTCGAGCAGCACGAAGACGAACCCCTTCGCGGTCTCGGGGCGCTGGCGCGCCACCACCAGCCCGGCGACTTCACATTGGGCCCCTCCCTCGAGCTCGGAGAGCCGGTTGCTGGCGGTCAGGCCCGGTGGCAGGGCATCGCGCACCAGGCTCAACGGGTGCGCCCCCGCCGAAAAGCCGATCGTCGCGTACTCGGCGAGGAGCCGCTCGTGGGCCGCGAGCCCCCCAAACCGCAGGTGCTCGTGCGGGTGGTCGAGGGCCAGCTCGAGCTGGCGCCGCCCGCGGCCGTCGCCGCTCTGTTCGGTTTTGGGGGGCATCCACAGGCCGACCTGCCAGAGCAGCTCCCGGCGCGTGAGTCCGAAACCATCGCAACCTCCCACCCACACGAGGGCTTCGATCGCCGGGCGCTTCAGGTCCGGGGGCGTGCGGCGCACGAAGTCGCCTACGCTGCAGAAGGGTCCGCGCCGCTCGCGCTCGAGGACCGTGGCCGTCGCGGTTTCTTCGCTCCAGTTGCGCACGAAGCCAAGGCCTACCCGAAGTGCGCTGCCGGCGACCGTGCACCACACGTCGCTGGAGTTCACGTCGGGGGGCCGGATCTCGACCTTGTTGCGTTGCGCGTCCCGGCTCAGGACGTCGAGCGAGTAGAAGCCCATCGGTTGGTTATTGAAGAGGCCGACGTAGTACTCGACCGGGTGGTAGTGACGCAGCCACGCCGACTGATAGGCGAGCAGGCCGAACGCCGCCGCGTGCGATTTGGGGAAGCCGAACTCGCTGAACGCGATCACCTGCGTGAAGACTTTCTCCGCGGTCGCTTCGGGGACGCCGCGCGCCGCGGCGCCGGTTTTGAACTCCTCCCAGAACCCGCCCATCAGCTCGCGCGAGCGGCGCCGGCTCATCGCGCGCCGCAGCGCCTCTGCCTGTCCCGACGAGAATCCCGCGAGCGCCTGACAGACCTGGAGCACCTGATCCTGATACAGAATGACGCCCAGCGTTTCGCCGAGACACTCGCGCAGCAATGGATGATCGACCGGCGGCTCGTAGGGTCGGCCTGCCTCGCGCGCGTGACGCTGTGCCTCGCGGCGCCGCACGTACGGATTCACAGCGCCGCCCACGATGGGGCCGGGGCGCACGATCGCCACTTCGACGGCGAGGTCGCCGAGATCCCGCGGGCGGGTGCGGCGCAGCATCTGGATCTGCGCGCGGCTCTCGATCTGGAACAGGCCGACGGTGTCGCCCGCGCAGATGCGGTCGTACACGGCGGCGTCGTCGAAATCGATGCGCGAGAGATCGGGAGGCCGGCCTTCCTTGCGCGCGATCAGCTCGACGCTCTCCTCGACGAGCGACAGCATCCCGAGCGCGAGGAAATCGATCTTGATGAATCGGGCGTCGTCGCAGGAGTCCTTGTCCCACTGGCAGACGACCCGGTCCTCCATCGCGGCGCGCTCGAGCGGCACGATCTCGACGAGGGGCCGGGAGGAGATCACCATTCCGCCGACGTGCTGCGAGATGTGGCGCGGCAGTCCCCGGATTTCTTCGGCGAGCTCGCACAGCTCCTTCCAGAGCGGCGCGTCCTTGCGCCCCGCGAACCCGGGGAGCTGCTCCAACTCGTCCGCCAGTCCCCCCGACCGCCGGTCCGCCAGTTTTGCCACCAGCTCGATCTCTCCGAGCGGCAGGTCGAGCGCTTTACCGATCTCGCGCACCGCCGACCGCAGCCGGTAGGTGGGAAAGGAGCAAACGAGGCCGACGTGCTCGTCGCCGTAGCGCTTGTAGACGCGGCGGATCAGCTCCTCGCGGATTTCGCGGGGGAAATCGAGATCGATGTCGGGCACCGAGGCGAGAGTGTCGTTCAAAAAACGGCCGAGGAAGAGGTGATTGGCGATCGGGTCGATGTGCGACAGGCCGAGCAGGTAGCAGACGATCGACGACACCGACGAACCGCGCCCCCGGCCGGGAAGGAGATTACCCGACGCGCGGCGGGAGCCGCGTCGCACATCGGCCGCCACCTCTCGGGCCAGCTCGAACAGGTCGTGATAGACGAGGAAGAAGCCACTGAGCCGGTGATGCTCGATCAGGGCCAGCTCGTCGCCGAGCCGTCGCTCGGCGGCGCCCCGGTACACCGAGTCTTCCGGGTAGCGATCGCTCATCCGGGCGCGGCACAGCTCGGCGAGGGCCTGCGGCGCGGGTGCTCGGGGGGCTTGGAGTGGGCCGCGAAATTCGGGGAAGCTGTAACCCAGGTCGCGGGTCAAATCGAAGACCCGACAGCGCTCGGCGATGGTCAAACCATTGGCGACAGCATCCGGACAGTCTTTGAACAGCGAGATGACTTCTTCCAGTCGCCGCAAGTAAAACTCGCTGTTGGGGCGCCGGGCCCGATGCGCGCCATCGAGCGTCGTGCGAGTGCGGATCGCGACCTGCACATCGTGCAGCCGGTGTCGCTCGCGGCGGTGATAATGCACCTCTCCGGTGGCGACGACGGCCAGTCGCAGACTCTCCGCCAGGTCGATCAGCGCCCGGGTGATGGATACGTCGCCCCGCACGCGGTTGCGCTGCAGCTCGACGAAGAACCGGTCTCTTCCGAACAACTCCCGACAGCGCTCGGCGAGTTGGCGCGCCGCCGCGAGTCCATCGGCTTCGAGGGTCCGCGGCAGCAGTCCGCCCTGCCGGCCGCCCGAGAGCACGATCAGCCCTTCCTGACGCGCGGCGAGCGAATCGAACGCGAGCCGCGGGTCGAGGCGATCGGCGCCGAGGTGCGTCTCCGTGAGCAGCCGGCACAGGTTGGAGTATCCCTGCGGCGTCTCGGCGAGCAGCGTGAGGTGCGCGCCGTCCGTCAGCGTCACCTCGGCGCCGGTGATCGCCTGAAGACCGAGCGACTTCGCCGCCTGCGCGAACGTCATCGAGCCGTACAGGCCATTGTGATCGGTGAGCGCGAGAGCTTGATAGCCGAGCTCGTGCGCCGTCACGGCGAGGTCTTCGGGGAGAGACGCGCCGTCGAGAAACGAGAATGCCGAGTGACAATGCAGTTCCGCGTAGGCAGTCATGGGCGGTCAGGCGGTCTGAACGAACCACTCGCCACTCACACGATCCTCGAATAACACCACGCGTCCGCCGCCTTCGAGTGCGACCTCGAAGTAGCGGCGTGAGATCAGCTGCCTCCACCACTCATCGTCCACGCGCCACGACTGGAGGATGGCCTCGACGACCGCCGCTTTTGTTTCTTGACCGTCGCCGTTGTCTCTTGACCGCCGAAACAGTGTCGGCTCACCGCCGGCATTCAATTCCACCGCAACCGGTCGGGGAACGTTTACGGCTCGAAGTCGATCAGCGCGTAACGCCGTTCGGGCAGGCGCGACCATGGCTGGACCTCGATGACGTGGTAGAGACAAGTGCGCTTCAAGCGCTGGTGGATTTCTCGCGCGGCGCTCTCGAGCGCGCGCCGTTGCCCCGCCCGCGCCGCGGCGACGGCATCGCGCGCGAAGAGCTGGAGCTCGGTGGTCCCCGGCGCGAACGCGGTGAACTCGAGGATGAGACGGGTGACCGCGCCGGCGGGTGGCGCCTGCTCGAGCCGCGTGCGCAGTGGAGCGGCGATGCGTGCGCCGTCGGCGGTCGGGTCCTTCAATAACACAGTGACGAGCCAGGAACGATTTGTAGGGGCGCAGCATGCTGCGCCCCTACCACCGTCTTCATCCCCCCCCCACGATTCCAATTCAGCGACGAGGCGCACCGCCTGCACCCGCCAGCCGATGCGGCGGGAGTCTTTGAGCGCGCGCGCGATCAGCTGATCGATGGCGCGCTCGATCAAATCGCGTTCACCTACCGGCGTGAAAAACGTGAGCGCGGCGACGATCGGCTCGGGGGCGATACTCCCGACGACGGGCTCCACGGTGCGTCCCGCCGCGAGTCGCCAGAGCCGCCGTCCCACCGCACCGAACTGCGCCGTCACCGCTTCTTCCGGCAGCGCGGCGAGCGCGCCGAGGGTGCGGATGCCGAGCTGGCGCAAACGACGATGGGTGTCGGGATCGAGAGGGAGGACGGCGATGGGTTGGGCGGAGAGAAACTTCCCTTCTCCACCCGCGGGAACGATCACTGCTTCGCCGGGCTTTGCGCGCGATGCTGCGACCCATGCCGCGAACTTCCCTTTGCCCCACCCCAATCGAACAGACCACGTGCCACGCACCGCGCACTCGATAGCTTCGACGACCTTCTTAGGTGGGCCGAAGATCCCTTCCAAACCGTCAGTGCCCAGGTAAGCCAGCCCCAGCTCCCCTGCCTCGACGACGGGACTCACCTCGTTCAGGGCGGCGAGCAGGCGGGCGAAGCGCTCGTCATAGTGCACCGGGTCGGGTTCGCAGAGCCGGAGCGTGGGACAGAGCCCGATCGCCTGGCTCACCGTCATCCCCGGCCTCACCCCGGTGTGGCGCGCGAGAGGGGAGACCTGCCACAGCTTGCGGCTCAGGTCGGGGGCGAGCAGGGCGGTGGGATGGGTGACGAGCCCCTCCCGGCGCGCCTCTTCACACCGGAGTGGGAAGAGGGGAATCCAGACGCAGGCGGCGAGCGAGCTCGTTGGACGCTGAGGCATTGACAGAGATCAAATGGGACCCGAATATATCCCGAAGATCGAGACTCCCGCAAGGCTAGTTTGAGCTTCGAGAATGAACCAGCCTGATCTGTTCGAGGGCTTAGAATCCCTTCCAAGTCCGAACGCGGAGTTGGCCGCGTTGGCTCGGCGCGTGCCCGCCAATGTCCGATTTGGCACCTCGACCTGGACGTACGACGGGTGGTACGGCGACGTCTACCACCGCCGCTACCGGGGCCCCCAGCCGGCCAAACGACTCGAGGAATACGTCCGCTATCCTCTGTTTCGGACGGTGGGGATCGACAGCGCCTTCTACGAACCGCCGTCGGAGGAGGTGCTCCGCGCCTACGCGCAGGCGCTCCCCCTGGGATTCCCCTGCGTCAGCAAAGTGTGGGACCAGATCACTGTGAAGCGGCTCGACCAGGGGCGAGGCAAGCCGAACCCGGACTTTCTCAACGTGGCGCTCTTCAAGGAAGCCGTACTCGGCCCCTACTCACGCGCATTCCGCGATCACGCCGGGTGTTTCGTGTTCGAGTTTCAAGCGATGCGCGGCCGGGACCTCCCAGATCCTCTCGCTTGGGCCGACCAACTCGATGCCTTTCTGACCGAGCTGCCCTCCGGCTTCCGTTACGGCGTCGAGCTGCGCAACGCCGAGTTGTTCACGGGGCTCCACGGCGAAGTCTTGAAGCGGCACCGAGTCGCACACGTTTTCAACTCGTGGACCGAGATGCCCACGATCGGCGAGCAGCTGCAGCAGCCGTGGACGTTCTCCGCCGACTTCACGGTCGTGCGGGCGCTGCTCAAGCCGGGGCGACGGTACGCGGACGCGGTGAAGGCCTTCGAGCCGTACGACCGGATCCAGGAGCCGCAGCCGGAGTTACGGCGCGACCTGGTCGAGATCATTCGGGCCGTGTTGCGCCAGCGCATCGAGGCCTTCATCCTCGCGAACAACCGCGCCGAGGGGAATGCTCCGGGGACGATCCGGGAGGTTGCGCGCATGTGGGCAGAGCAGGAGGGGCTGGCACTCCCACGGGAGGGAGTGTAGAACTGTAGATCGTAGCCGTCACGAGGTTCGTATGCGCGCCGTCCGGTTCGCTTCCCTGCTGGCCGCTTCTCTTGCCGTCATCCCCGCCTGCGACGACAGCAACGCTGCTGCCACGCCGCTCTCTGTGGACTGGCTCGAATGGTCCGATTCGGTCGTCGCCGGCGCGCCGTTCGGCGTGCGCCTCCGGGGGACGGGCGTAACCACTTCTGATCTCCGTGTCACGTTGCGCGTCCGCGGAGACACCGTGGCGATCGAGGCCTATTCCGTCGCGGTGCCATGCCGAACGACCTGTCCACCGATTGCGCTCCCAGTGTACGACACGTTGGTGTGGGTACCGGCGATCGATGCGGCGTCACCGCGGGCCGTCACGATCCGCGCCACGAGCCGGTGGCCCGCGCTCGAGCAGCCCTGGCCGCTGCGCACGTTCGGGACCGTGACAGTGTCGCCCACCGCGCCCGCCCAGCCGCTGCAACGCTCGGTGGGGGTCGCATCCGGATTCCAAGACTCATTCGGCTGCTTTATCGTGGTTGGTCCGCCGTTCAACGTGTATGTCTCCGCCGATCAAGCGCCCGCGTGGGCGCCGGGGTTCACCGGTTTCGCGTACGGGCGCGTCGATCCCGTGCTCCGGTCCACCTGTCTCGATGACGCGCCCGTGATCCGGGTGGACAGTATCACTTCTATGTGAGGAGGATATCTCATGCGCCGAGTTTCGTTCGTCTTGTTGCTCGCCGTCCCCGTCGTTGCTTGCTCCGAACCCGATGCGCGTATCCAGGCAGCTCAGGTCAATTGGATGGAGTGGCCCGCCGAGGTGACGGCGGCCACGACGTTCACCGTGCGGCTCGTGGGGTACGGCGTCGCGTGTGTGGAGATCAGGCAATTCGTCACGACACCCACGGTGGACCAGTCGGCCGTCACCTTTGAACCGTATTACCTGCTCGGGCGACCGCAGGTTTGCCCGTTCGACGTCCCTCGACAGGATCGCGCCGACGCACCAGCGCTCAGCATCGCGCCGTCTTTCGATACCTCCGCGGCGGTGCCGGGGCTCGAAGCCCAGTACGCGCGCACCTACGAGATTCGTGCGGGCACCGACGTCTACGCGCGCCTAGGGCTTGACGCGCTCGCTGCCTACCCCATCCGCACATTCGGCGACATCACCGTGCGCGCAGCGCAGGTGGAGAACGGCCGCATCAACGCCGGAGGCACCGTGTACGCGTCGCGCGACTCAATCGGCTGCGTCACGCTCCATCCTTCCTTTGTCTATCCTGGCTACGTGATCGAGAATCCTCCCGCCGACACCGCGCAGCACTGGACAGCCTTCGTGCGTGGGTACATCTACGACGCGCCCGCGCCCGTGTGCGGCGCGTCCAAAGTCTTCCACCTCGTCACAAGGAACTGACTATGCGCCTAGCTTCGTTCGTTCTGCTGCTCGCCGTTCCCGCCACCGCCTGTTCTGAACCCGACAGCCGCATCGAACCGGCCCAGGTCGGCTGGATGGAGTGGCCCGCGGAGGTGTCGGTGGGCACGCCGTTCACCGCGCGTTTGGTAGGATACAGCCCGTCATGCGTGGAGGTCCTGAGGTTCGTAACGACGCCAGCGGTGGACCAATCGGCGGTCACATTCGAGCCCTACTTCCTGATCACCGGTCAGGCGGCCTCTTGCCGCCTCGATATGGCGGGCAGCGCGCCCCTCGACACGGCCTCGATCAGGATCGTCGCGCAGTTCTTCGATACGAAGGCGGATGTCCCAGGGCTCGAGGCCGCGTTCTCACGCACGTACGAGATGCGCGCGGGCACGAGCGTGTACGCGCCCGACCGCCTCACCGCCGTCCCGGTCCGTACGTTCGGCGACATCACCGTGCGCACGGCGCAGGTGGAGAACGGCCGCATCAACGCCGGCGGCACGGCCTACGCCTCGCGCGATTCGCTCGGCTGCGTGTCGCTACATCCGTTCGGCATTTACCCGGGCTACGTGATCGAGAATCCTCCCGCCGACACAGCGCAGTACTGGACCGCCTTCGTGCGTGGGTACATCTACGACGCGCCCGCGCCCGTGTGTGGGGAGTCCAAAGTCTTCCACCTCG
>Ga0137409_10003332_pt1 | contig 17058 bp, 19 predicted proteins | sample CZODoug1_16funga_FD_122059 | JGI IMG/M metagenome (GOLD analysis project Ga0137409, IMG submission 122059) | Vadose zone soil fungal communities from Angelo Coast Range Reserve, California, USA - CZODoug1_16fungal (Hybrid Assembly) | ecosystem: Environmental > Terrestrial > Soil > Vadose zone... | reverse complement strand
GCAGCGTATGGCGCTGCCAGTCGCGCACCGAGCCGTCGTTGTAGCAGGCGTAGCCGGCGATGTGCTTCCAGGAGTCCTCCTCCGAAATGCGCCGCCCGCGCTTGCCGATGACGACCGCGATCTCGCCCTCGTAGTCGAGGTTGGTCGACTCCGTCGGCATGAGGATCGGCTGGTTGTGCGCCACCTGGGACTCGGTGACGCGGAGGAAGAGCGCGGGGTTCTCGGTTTTGTCGCGGCCGGTCTCGACGCGGTGCTCCTCGTAGTTCAGGCCGACGCAGACGATCTTCCCGGGATTGGGGATGACGGGAAGGAAGGTGACCTTGTTGAGCTTGAAGTCCGCTTTCTTCGCCGCTTTGGCGATCTTCTGCGCTTCTCCGAGCGCGTTGCCCGCGATCAGGCCGCGCAGGCCGGGATATTTCCGGCCGACGCGGCGCGTGAGATCGACGATCCCGTCGTCGCGGACGACGCCGTAGCCGGCGCCCTGGGATGTCTTGTAGCTGGCGAGCTTCACTGTTGGTTCCCTCCTCGTGAAGCCCGCTAGTCTACCGCATGGTCGCTCTAGAACCTCAGGGTCGCTCCCGCGACGACCGCCCAGTCGACCGACAGCTGGATGCCGTTGTAGAAGCGATACAGCGGCAGCTGCACGAAGCTGTACAGCTGGAAGTCGTGCGTGATCGCGTAGGCGAGGCCCGGGCTGAGAAACAGGGTCCTCGATCCGCTCAGGTCGGGCTCCGAGTTTGCGCCCGAGTCCTTGCCCTTGAGCATGGCGTTGAGCTGGAGCAGGGCCTGCCAATCCCCGGCCAAGGGAATGCGATAGCCGACGTTCGCCTGGAACTGGTTCCCCGGCTTGTACTCGTCCTTGGTGCTCACGGCCTGCTGATACAGCACCTGGGCGAACCAGCTCGAGTCCTGGCCGATCCCCGGCGCGGAATAGTAGCCGCCGATCACCGCGTCGGTGCTCCCCGTGCCGGGCTGCAGCATGCGCTCGGCCACTGCGCCGTCGGCGTTGGCCACCTTGTAGCTTCCCGTCGGCAGTTTCAGGCCGAAAGTGAGGCCGTAGCCGACCAGCGGGTTCTTTTCGTTGTCGAAGCGATAGTAGCCGAGCACGCGTGCATCGCCGGCCTTGTTGAAATTCCACTCCTCGAAGGTGTTCGCGCCGGTCGGATCCACGTAATGGGAGTGCGAGCGGCTCACCACCGGCAAGGAGGCCGACACCGCCCAGTTGTTGTTGAACGCGTAATCGTAAGTGGCGACCCAGTTGCGGTTGATGGTGCGCACCTCCCGGATGTCCTCGTTGTCGTCCTCGGGCGCGACCGATTTGGTGCCCGAGCGCAGGTTTTTCTGATCGACGTATTCGAAGTGCAGGTCCAGTTTCGAGGTGCCGGCCTCGTGCCCGACGCCCTGCGTCGCCCAGTTGGTGTTCAGCACGCAAAAAGCCGAGCCGCAGGACGCCTGGGCGACGCCGGCGGCAAGGAGCGGCGCCAGGCCGCAGGCGATTGCAATATGTTTCCTCATCTGTTTCTCCGGGAATCTTCAGCCGCATGCCCTCGGGGCGCGCGGGAAAACGGTACGGCGGCAGCCGTACCCTTATGGAGCGGGGAGAATCAGGAGGGGAAAGGCGGGGCGCGCGGCGGCGCGGCGGCGTGAAGCGCGATCGGGGCCGGAGGCGCATCGCTGTGCGCGAAGACCGGCGCCGGTGCGGGTGCCGACGCAAGCGGCTCCCCGCCCGCGTACGGAATCGCTGCACAGCGCTCGGCGCTGAACGGGCAGAGCGTGCAGTGCGACGCGTGGATTCCCTTATCGGGCGCGACAGGCGCTCCGCCGGCCGCGTGATTGAGTCCGGTCGCGCTGCAGATCTCCGAGGGCGACGCCGGAACGGCGGGCTTCGCGTTGGCGAGCAGCGGCCAGGCGGCGTTCAGGACCATGCTCGCGATCGCGAGCAGGGCGGCGGTGCGGCGGCGGATCGTCACGGCGCTCTTTTAGCACAGACGCCCGCCGTTTTCCACTTCCCGGACGCCGCGGCCGTTCTGGTATTCTCCGCCCGATGAAAGGAAGACTGGAAGATCGGCGCCTGCTGACCGGGCAGGGCAGATTCACCTCCGATTGGAATTTCCCGAACCAGGCCTGCGCCGTGTTCCTGCGCTCGGACCGGGCGCACGCCGAGATCGTCTCGATCGACTGCACAGCGGCCCTCAAGGCGCCGGCAGTGCTCGCCGTGCTCACCGGCAAGGACATCGCCGAAGCCGGCTACAAGTCGATCCCGACGAATCTCGGCGTCAGGGACCGCTTCCGCGAGCCGCTGAAGAAGCCGCCGCGCCCGGTGCTCGCGCAGGGCAAGGTCCGCCACGTCGGCGAGTGCGTCGCCTGCGTCGTCGCCGAGTCGGCTCACGCGGCGCAGGACGCCGCCGAGCTGATCGCGGTCGAGTACCGCGAGCTGCCCGCCGTGACGGTGGCGGAAAAAGCGCTGCAGCCGGGTGCGGCGCAGCTGCACGCCGAGCTGCCCGGCAACCTTTCCTTCGACTGGGTCGCGGGCGACGAGGCCGCGACCGACGCGGCGTTTCGCTCGGCAGCCCGGGTCGTCAGGCTCGCGCTCGAGAATCCGCGCATGGTCGGCAATCCGATGGAGCCGCGGGCGTGCCTGGCGACCTACGACTCCGCGTCGCAGAAATACGCGCTCTACGCCTGCACCCAGGGAACGGCGGGGATGCGCGGCCAGCTGGTCTACACCATGAACGTGCCGGACGAGAAGCTCGACGTGATCGCCGAGGACGTGGGCGGCGGCTTCGGCGTGCGCTTCAACATGTACCCCGAGTACTGCGCCGTACTGCTTGCGGCGAAGAAGGCCGGAAGGCCGGTGAAATGGACGGGCAGCCGCTCGGAGGTGTTCCTCTCCGACGAGCAGGGCCGGGACGTCGCGAGCGTAAGCGAGCTCGCGCTCGACGCCTCGGGGAAGTTCCTCGCGCTGCGCTTCACCTATATTGCCGACCTCGGCGCCTATCTCGCCCCGACGGGCCCGTTCATCAACACGCAGGGCGTGGTCGCCTGCCTGACCGGCGTCTACGACGTCCAGGCGGCGTGCGCGCGCGTGAAGCTCGCGGTGACCAACAAGTCGCCGGGCGCCGCCTACCGCGGCGCCGGCCGCCCGGTGATGTCCTACATGCTCGAGCGGCTCGTCGACCAGGCGGCCCTCGAGCTGAATATGGATCCGGCGGAGCTGCGCCGCAGGAACCTGGTGACGAAGGACAAGTTCCCCTACAAGTCGGTGAGCGGCTTCGCCTACGACTGCGGCGATTTCGAAGGCGTCCTCGGCGACGCGCTGCGCGCTTCCGACTGGGCCGGGTTTCCGGCGCGGCGCGAGGAATCGCGCTCGCGCGGCAAGCTGCTCGGGCGCGGCATGGCCGCCTACATCGAGGCGAGCGGCGGCGGCTTCGCGCCCTCGGACCAGGTCGAGCTGCGCTTCGGCGCCGACGGCGGCGTCACCATGTACGCGGTGTCGCACAACCACGGTCAAGGTCACGAGACCAGCTACGCGCAGGTCGTTTCCGCGGTCACCGGCCTGCCTCTCGAGAATTTCCGCCTGCGGAACGGCGACCCGGCGGTGCGCCTCGTCGGCAACGCGACCGGCGGCTCGCGCTCGCTCCTCGGCGTCGGCAGCGTGATGCAGCTCGCCGCGAAGCAGGTCGTGGAAAAGGGGCTCGCGCTCGCGGCGAAGGACCTCGAGGCCGCGGCGGCCGACATCGAGTTCGGCAACGGGATCTACCGCATCAAGGGCACCGACCGCGCGGTGACGCTGCTCGCGCTCGCGAAGAAATACGCGGGCACGCCGCAGGCGCTCGACGTGAAGGCCGAGGGCAAGTTCGGCGTGACCTTCCCGAACGGCTGCCACGTCGCCGAGGTCGAGATCGAGCCGGAAACCGGCATCGCCGAGATCGTGCGCTTCGCGGCGGTGGACGACGCGGGCAACATCGTGAACCACCAGATCGTCGAGGGGCAGATGCAGGGCGGCATTACCCAGGGTGCGGGGCAGGTGTTCGGGGAGGAGGCTGTATACGACGCGGAGACCGGGCAGCTCCTGACGGGAAGCTTCATGGATTACCCGATGCCGCGCGCGGGCCTGGTGGGCGGCCTCAGCATCCACGAGCACCCGGTGCCGACCTTGTCCAATCCGCTCGGCGCGAAGGGCGTGGGCGAGGCCGGCGTCAGCGGGTCGCTGCCGGCGATCATGAACGCGGTGGCGGATGCGCTGCGGCAAGCGGGCGTGGCGCACTTCGACATGCCCGCGACACCCGATAGAATCTGGAGGGTGCTCGAAGACGCGAAAGCGGGGCGTACACTGTAGCGTCGCATCCGTCAGGGGAATCGCCATGAACCACGGAACCATCTCCCCGGAGATCGCCCAGGGCCTCAAGGTCCTCCGCTCGAGGATCGCCAAGGCCAAGATCCCCTCGTCCAAGCTCGACGAGACCCTGAACATCGCGACCTGGAACATCCGCGAGTTCGGCAAGAAGGCGCGCAGCGAAGCCGCGATCCACTACATCGCCGAGATCCTCGGGCAGTTCGACCTGGTCAGTATCGCCGAGCTGCGCAACAACCTCGGCGATCTCGGAAAAGTCCTGAAGATACTCGGCCCCTACTGGCGGGTGATCTACTGCGACGCGCTCGCGGACGCGGGAGGCAACGACGAGCGCATCGGATTCATCTACGACAAGCGCGCCGTGGCTTTCACGGGATTCGCGGCCAGCGCGACCCCGCCGCGCACCAAGGTCGGCGACCTGTACCTGCCCCAGTTCGACTGGTGGCGCGAGCCCTTCATGGCGTCCTTTAGCGCGGGCCATTTCGATTTCGTCCTCCTCGCCGCGCACGCGCAATGGGGAACCCCCGCGGGCCGCACCGCGGAGCTCAAGTCTCTCGCCGAGTGGGTTGACCTGAAGAAGAAGGAGAAGACCTGCGAAGACAAGGACCTGATCGTCGTCGGCGACTTCAACATCGAGACGCCCGCGCAGCTCGCGGCGCTGACTTCCAAAGGGCTGCAGATGCCGGGCGCTCTCAAGGGCCAGACCTACGGGACCAACCTCGCGCAGGACAAGCGCTACGACCAGATACTGCACTACCCGGACTACCCGCAGAACTTCTCGAACCAGGCGGGGGTCCTCGACTTCTATACCGGGGGCACGAAGGACCTGTTCCCGGACCTGGAGAAGACGGCATTTACCTTCCAGCTTTCCGATCACCTGCCGCTGTGGATGCAGATCAACACCGACATCGAAGGCGAGCAACTCGACGAGATCATCCGCGCGGGCAAATGATCGTTTAACCCCGTTTCCTCTCCCGCGCCGTTTACCCGGCGTGGTCCAACCCAAAAGGAGAGGAACGTGAAAAAATCGCTCGTCGCAGTCATTGCCGCGCTGCTGCCCGCCTGGGCGGGGGTCGCGCACGCGGGAACTCTGGTCGACCTCGGCCTCGTAAACCGCGCCAGCGGAGAACGCATCCCGGTCTACGCGCACCGCGGCCGCCTGTACGTTCCGGGCACACCCGGCGCCAAGTATTCGCTGCTGCTCACCAACAAGACCGGCGAGCGCGTGCTGGCCGTGACCTCGGTCGACGGGGTCAACGTGATTACCGGCGAGACTGCCGCACCCGCGCAGAGCGGCTATGTGCTCGAACCCTGGGGCAGCGTGGACATCGGCGGCTGGCGCAAGAGCATGGGCGAGGTCGCCGCGTTCGTGTTCACGTCGCTGCCCGACAGCTACGCGGCGCGCACCGGCCGCCCGGGCAACGTCGGCGTGATCGGCGTCGCCGTGTTTCGCGAGTATCAGCCGCCGCGCCCGCCGGCCGTGCTGCGCCAGCAGGCGCCGGCCTCGGGCGCCGAACGGCGCGAGGCGGAATCCGGGGCGTCCGCGGACACGCTGTCCCGGGCGGTGCCGGCTCCTGCGGAAAAGCTTGGAACGGGGCACGGCGAGCGCGAGGCCTCGGAGGCGACATGGGCGGATTTCCGCCGCGCGAGCGAGGCGCCCTCCGAGCTGCTCTCGATCTACTACGACAGCCGCGCGAACCTGATAGCACGGGGCATCGTTCGGGGCAGGTCGCACGCCGAGCCGAATCCGTTTCCGGGATTCCGGTTCACGCCCGATCCGAGGAGCTGATCGGGAATAAAACAGTCCCGGTGCCGGTCTTGCAGGATGTGGACCCGGCAGCGGGCCGGCCTCCACGTTCCGGACAAGGAGGCGACATGGGGCAGGCGATCGATCGCAGGGACTTTCTCAAGCTCGCGGGACTGGGCGGAGCCGTGTTCGTCTCGGGCCTGGCGGGCTGCGCCGGCATGGGCGGCGCGAAGCAGGAGGATTTCTATTTCGTGCAGCTCTCCGACACCCACTGGGGCTTCAAGGGGCCGGCGCTCAACCCGGATGCCGAGGGCACGCTGCAGAAGGCGGTCGCCGCGGTGAACGCGCTTGCGTTCGAGCCGGACTTCATCGTCTTCACCGGCGATCTCACCCACACCACCGACGACCCCAAGGAAAGGCGGCGCAGGCTCGCCGAGTTCCGCGACATCGCCGGGGCCTTGAGGAACAGGAACGTGCGCTTCATGCCCGGCGAGCACGACGCCTCCCTCGACAACGGCCAGGCGTGGAAGGAGTTCTTCGGGCCGAGCACTTACAGCTTCGACCACAAGGGCGTCCACTTCATCGCCATCGACAACGTCTCCGATGCCTCGGCCCGCATCGGCGAGGCCCAACTCGCCTGGATCAAGGAGGATCTCGCGAAGCAGGACAAGGACGCGCGCATCGTCGTCTTCACCCACCGGCCGCTTTTCGATCTCATGCCGCAGTGGGACTGGGCGACGCGCGACGGCGCGCAGGCGATCGAGCTACTCATGCCCTACCGCAACGTCACGGTGTTCTACGGCCACATCCACCAGGAGCACCATCACATGACCGGCCACATCGCGCACCATTCGGCGAAGTCGCTGATCTTTCCGCTGATTGCACCGGGCTCCCAGCCCAAGCGCGCTCCGGTCCCGTGGGATGCTTCGCAGCCCTACAAGGGCCTGGGTTTTCGCGGCATCGAGACCGAGATGCAAAAAGCCCGGTACGAGATCACCGAATTTCCGGTCGTGAAGGCGTAGGGATGCTCCCGCAACGCCGGCTGCTGCTCGCCGCGGGGATCGCGGCTGCCGCCTTCGGCGCCCGCGCCTTCGCGCAGGAGCGGGTGATCCGCGTCACCGCGCGGAAGTTTGAGTTCGTCCCGGAGACCATCGAGCTGAAGCGGGGCGAGCCGGTGGTGCTCGAATTCACGACCCCCGACGTCTTGATGGGCTTCAACGCGCCCGACTTCAAGGTCCGCACGGACATCCCGCCGGGCCAGGTCGCGCGCGTGCGCCTCACGCCGGACCGCGTCGGCGAGTTCGAGTTCTTCTGCGACAACTTCTGCGGCGAGGGCCACGAGACCATGTCGGGCAAGATCCGCGTCACGGCGTAAGGCCTGGGCTATCATGGACGGACCTTGAGCGAACGCAAGCAACGATTCGAACGGGTGGTGATGCCGCACCTCGACGCGGCGTACAACCTCGCGCGCTGGATCACGCGCAACGACCACGACGCGCAGGACGTGGTGCAGGAGGCGGTGCTGCGCGCGTACCGCTTCTTCGACGGGCTGCGCGGCGAGGCGAAGCCCTGGCTGCTCGCCATCGTGCGCAATTCCTGCCTGAGTTGGCTCCAGGTCAACCGGCCGGCCGATCTCGCCGGTTTCGACGACCGCGTCGTCGAAACGGCGGCGCCGGAGGCGGACGGCCCGGAAACGCAGGCGATGCGCGCGTTCGACCGGCGCATGCTGAACGAGGCGATCGCGGCGCTGCCGGCGCAGTTTCGCGAGGTGCTGGTCCTGAGGGAACTGGAAGACATGTCGTACAAGGAGATTGCGCGCATCGCGGACGTGCCGATCGGTACGGTGATGTCGCGGCTGGCGCGCGCCCGGCGGCTGCTCGGCGAATCCGTGCGCGCCGTCTCGAATGCGGCCGCGCAACCGGTGGACCGATGACCCGCGAAGAAGCCATGCGCCTGCTCCACGCCTACGTCGACGGCGAGCTCGATCCTGCAAAGTCCTTCGAGCTGGAGGAGTATCTTGCCGAGAATCCCTCCGCGCTCGCCGCCTGCGAGGCCCTGCGCGGCATGTCCGCCTCGATCCGCGCCAAGGCCGAGTATCACCCCGCCCCGGCCGAGCTCGCCCGGCGCCTGGGCGCTTCGGTGCCGCCGGCGCCCGGGGAAAAGCCGCGCCGCTTCACGCCTCCGCGCTGGCTGCGCTCGGCGGTGGTCCTCGCCGGTACCGCGCTCGCCATCTGGATCGCCGCGATTTGGGTCACGCAGTCGCGGCTGGACGAGGCGCTCGCGACGGAGGTGCTCGCCAGCCACGTGCGCGCGACGCTCGCCGGCCGCCCTTACGACATCGCCTCGTCCGACCAGCACACGGTGAAGCCGTGGTTGAGCGCGAGGCTCCCTTTTTCGCCGCCGGTGGCGGACCTGTCCGCGCAGGGCTTCGAGCTCGTCGGCGGCCGGCTCGATTACGTCGGCGGACAGCGGGTCGCGGTCCTCGCCTACAAGCGCAGGCAGCACCTGATCGACGTCTACGTGTGGCCCGCCGCAGCCATTCAGGAGAACCTGGCGCTGACGCGCGACGGCTTCAATATCGAGCGTTTCGAGAACGGCGGCATGAGCTTCTGGCTGATCTCCGATCTCAACCGCAACGAGCTCGGCGATCTCGCCGGGCTCCTCGGCAGGCGCAGCGCTCTCTAGGCGCTATACTGGCGCCTCCCGGAATGTTCCCGGGCATCGCCGCAATACCGCTCAAGGAGGAAGTTATGAAACGGCTGCTTTTCGCCCTGCCGCTGGTCTTCGCATCGCCCGCGTTCGCACAGGACGTACCGGTGATTCCGTTCACCGGATCCGACCCGATCAAGATGCCGAAGGACATGTACCTGGGCGAGGTGACCGGCGTCGCGGTCAATGCGACCGGACACCTCTTCGTCCTGTCGCGCGGCAACACCACCGGTCCGGCGTACGCGGCCGCGGCGACGCAGCTGCTCGAGTTCGACGCCACCGGCAAGTTCGTCCGCGAGATCGGCAAGAACCTCTACGCCTGGTCCTACGGTCACACGGTGCGCGTGGACCGGGGCGGCAACATCTGGGTCACCGACAAGGGCTCGGACATGGTGGTGAAGTTCAGTCCCGCGGGCCGGGTGCTGATGGTGTTCGGGCGCAAGCAGGAAGCCTCGGACAAGGAAACCGGGCCGCTCGAGCGCCACAATCCGCCGCTGCCCCACGAAGACGGGCGCTTCAGGCAGGTGACCGACGTCGCCTTCGATCCCGCCGGCAACGCCTACATCAGCGACGGCTACATCAATTCGCGCGTCGCCAAGGTCGACAAGAACGGCAAGTGGCTGAAGTCCTGGGGAATCAAGGGCGCGAAGCCCGGCGAGTTCAACACGCCCCACAGCATTGCGGCGGACGCAAAGGGCAACCTCTACGTCGCCGACCGCGGCAACCGGCGCATCCAGGTATTCGACGGCGAGGGGACGTTCCTGCGCGAGTTCGCCATCGACGTGCCCTACGACCCCAAGGCGCGTCCGGCGATCGGCAACCTGCCCGACGCGGCGAAGATCGAGGCCTCGGGCAGCCCGAAGACCATGATGCCGGGCGCGCCCTGGGCGGTGTGCATCACGCCGGGACCGAACCAGGTGCTCTACGCCTCCGACGCGTTTCCGGGACGGGTGTTCAAGCTGTCGCTCGAAGGCAAGGTGCTCGGCGTGCTCGGCGAATCGGGCAAGCAACTGAACCAGTTCGGCTGGATCCACGAGATCGCCTGCCCCTCGGAGAACGTCCTCTACGTTGCCGAGCTGCTCAACTGGCGGGTGCAGAAGCTGGTGCTGAATCCCAAGAAATAAGGGGAGGGCTGGAATTTCGGCCCCTGCCGGGCCGTTTACCCTGGCGACCTTCGTGCGCGGCGCCGCCACCCAGTCCTTTCGGCGTTCTTCACGAAGGCGCAACCTGCGGAGGGCAGGCTGTCGAACTGTTCTTCACAAAGGAGACCGTCATGCACCGCATCATGCTTCCCGTCGTCGCGTGCGCACTCGTTCTGGCTGCCGCCCCTGCGCGGGCGGATCATTTTTCCGCGAAATTCTCCGGTTTCGAAGAGATCGGTGGCCTGGGCGCCGGCGAAACCGGCGCCATCCGGTCGGACGGCAAGGGCTCGCTCGTCCTCGACCTCGACCGGAACAACCAGGCCCTCACCTTCACCCTGGAGTTTTCGGGCTTGAGTGCGCCGGTAACGCAGGCTCATATCCATTTCGGCAAGCGGCACGTCGCAGGCGGAGTCATGGTGTTCTTCTGCTCCAACCTCGGCAATGGACCCGCGGGCACGCAGCCCTGCCCGGCGAGCGGGGGCACGGTGACCGGAACCATCATGGCCGCCGACGTGGTCGGGCCGGCGGCGCAGCACGTCACGCCCGGCGATTTCGGCGCGATCACCGACGCGCTCGACTCCAATACCGCCTACGGCAACATCCACACGACGGGCTTTCCGGCGGGGGAGATTCGCGGCCAGATCCGCCGGGGCCATCGCGATCACGATCACGATCGCCACGACTAGGCGTCGCGTCCTCCACGTTCCTGGTTTCCCGGGAAAACGGACCGCCCCGGCGGTCCGTTTGACTTGGGCAAACGGTATCGCGCGCTGCCGCTCGTGACTGTCTAGTCGACAAAGTTACGCCGTAGGAGCCGGCATGAAGGTGATCTTGTTCGGGGCGACGGGGATGGTGGGGCAGGGCGTCCTGCGCGAGTGCCTGCGCGACGACGGCGTGGAGGGCGTGCTCGCGGTCGGCCGCAGCTCCACCGGCCGGACGCACCCGAAGCTGCGCGAGCTGCTCCGCAAGGATCTGTTCGACTTCGGTGCCGCCGGCGCGAACCTGCAAGGGTACGACGCCTGTTTCTTCTGCCTCGGCGTTTCGTCGGCCGGCATGAGCGAGGCCGACTACACCCGCCTGACCTTCGATCTGACCGTGGGCTGGGCGCAGGCGCTGGCGCGGATCAATCCCGCGATGACGTTCGTCTACGTCTCAGGCGCGGGCACCGGCGGCAAGGCGATGTGGGCGCAGGTGAAGGGGCGCACCGAGGACGCGCTGCTCGCCCTGTTCCCGTCTGCGTACATGGTCCGCCTGAGTGCGCTGCGAGCAATGCACGGCGAAGTCTCGAAGACGCGCTGGACGCGCATCGGCTACGCCGCCTTGCGGCCGCTCCTGCCCCTAGTTCGGGCGATCGCGCCGGGGGCGGTGATCAGCACCGAAGAGCTGGGCCGCGCGATGATCCGCGCCGCGCGGCAGGGTGCGCCAAAGCGAATACTGGAGCCTCGCGACCTGCGCTCACTCGGGAAGGCGACAAGACCATCCTCACCGCCCGGCTGACCGGAAACTTCCCCGGCAGTCCCATCGAGCTCCGGTTCGTCTTCAAGCTCGACGGCGACAAGATCGCGTCGCTGGAGATCGGCTAGCAGACCCTCCTATTCGAGAGGCCCTCACCCGCGCCTGAGCTTGCGTCCGGTGGCGGAGAAGCTTCGCCGCGATAAACGTGCGGAGTCGATCTAACGAAACCTCGTCCAGCATCTATCGACTGGAGCGATCGTTTTTATCGACAAATATAGGCTACCGTGGCGAGTAACGGAACGATATCTTCCGAGCGTGTCTTTCGGTTTCAGGTGTCGTAGGTTTTTCTCGCCGTCACGCACGCTCCGCGCGACGGCGCTCTTCGTTTTTTTCTTCCTTTGGCCGGGGGCCGCGGCCGCCGAGGACGCGCCGCAGCCGGCGGCGCAGGAGTACCCGAAACTGGGTTTGCTGCGCGAACGCGATCTCTCGCCGTTCGGCTTTCTGCGTCTGGACATGCGTCCCGCGCACGCGGTCTGGGCTCCGGTCGGCAGCTGGGGCGTCGAAGTCCTTCTTGGCTACCAGAACACCTGGGTGATGAGCCCGAACGTGCAGCAGTATCTCGAATCGCTGCCCGGGCGCCGCCGCCTGGGACCCACCGACGTCCAGGCCATCCGCGCCTTGCCCGGCGAAGCGTATCTCGTCGATCTCGAGCTGGGGCTACTCGACGTGGCCTTCCACTACAAGCTGGCCGACCACTGGAGCGTCAACGCCACCCTCAGCGCGGTGAGATACAGCGGCGGATTTCTCGACGGCGCGATCGAGGACTTCCACAAGACTTTCGGTCTGAGCTCGTTCGGCAGGCCCGCGGTCGCCCGCAACGACGTCAACGTTATCCTCGACCTCAAGAGCATCAACGACCCGCAGTTTCTGAACGACCCGCCGGAGGGCGGGCTGCTCGATCCCACGTTCGGCGTGCGCTATTCGGTCGCCGCAAGGCCCTCGCCGTGGAACTTGGTGCTGGAGAGCGCGGTCAAGGTTCCGATCGCCGGCCAGCGGGATTTCCTGTCGACCGGCAAGACCGACATCGGCGTACAGGCGACGCTGCAGCGCTTCGCCGGGCGCCATGCGGTCTACGCGAGCGCGGCCGCGGTGCGAACCAAGGGCAGCGTGCTGACCTCGACCGACCGCGTCCAGGTGGTGCCGACCTACATCGTCGGCTACGAATACAGCTTCAGCGAGAAGACCGGCATCGTCGCCCAGTTCTACACCAGTCCGAGCGTATTCACCCACGAGGACACCGATCTGGACGGGCTGCTCAAGACCAAGCACCAGATCTCCGTCGGCGTGCACCATCGCGTCGGCGCATCGATGTGGTCGTTCGCGATCACGGAAAACACCGGCAACTTCGACAACACGCCCGATATTGGTTTTCAGATCGGCTGGACCTACAGCCCGGCGTTTCTGCGCTGAGAAGTCTACCGCGCGCCCTCCGGGTCGGGGTCGTCGGCGAGGAAGATCGTGCGCATGTACGACTCGAGGGCGACTTCGCACAGCTGCTTCTTCGACATGGTACCAGGCGCTCGCTACAATCTAGTCATGAAGGTGATCCTCTTCGGCGCCACGGGCATGGCGGGACAGGGCGTCCTGCGCGAGTGCCTGCGCGACGAGGGTGTCGAGGGCGTGCTCGCGGTCGGCCGCAGCTCTACCGGCCAGGCGAGTCCCAAGCTGCGCGAGCTGGTCCGCAAGGATCTGTTCGACTTCGACACGGCCGGCGCGGACCTGCGAGGCTACGACGCCTGCTTTTTCTGCCTCGGGGTTTCGTCGGCCGGCATGAGCGAGGCCGACTACACGCGCCTCACTTTCGACCTGACGATAGGCTGGGCGCGGGCGCTGGCGCGGATCAATCCGGCCATGACCTTCGTCTACATCTCGGGCGCGGGCACCGGCGGCAAGGCGATGTGGGCGCAGGTGAAGGGGCGCACCGAGGAAGCGCTGCTCGCCCTGTTCCCGTCCGCGTACATGTTCCGGCTGAGCGCGCTGCGCGCCATGAACGGCGAAGTCTCGAAGACGCGCTGGACGCGCATCGGCTACGCCGTCCTGGGTCCGCTCCTGCCGCTGCTGCGGGCGATCGCGCCGGGGACGGTGATCAACACCGAGGAGCTGGGCCGCGCGATGATCCGCGCCGCGCGGCAAGGCGCGCCCGAGCGTATATTGGAGGCCCGCGACCTGCTCGCGCTCGGTGCGCACGTCGGCCGCGAATGAGCGAGGAAACGATGTCCGTCAGTCTCCCGCCTCCGATCGAGCTCATGGCCCAACCTGTGGCGCGCGCTTGCACTCCGCGGCCGTATCTTCCCGGATGATTTCAGCCAGACGTCGTACACCGGGCCCGGCGCCGTCACGATCGGCATAGATGAGATAAAGCGGCGCCTCCAGTACGCCGCCCTCGCGCACCGGCAGCGCTTTCAGCGATCCCGCGTGCAGTTCGCCGCGGATCTTGTCCTCGGGAAACCTGGCGTAGCCCATGCCCATGCCGACGGCGACGATGGAGGTGGACATGTTGCTGACTGTCCAGCGCTGGGTGGCCTCGATCAACGCCCGGGTGGCGCGCCGGGTGTCGCTCTCCCGTACGACGATTTGCCGGTGCTCGCGCAGGTCGCGTGGCGTGACCGGGCGGTCGAGTTTGTGCAGGGCGTGCTCCGGATGGGCAACGAGGATCATCGACGTGCGCATGATGACGTCACCCTCGAGTCCGGCCGGGACCTGGGGGCCTATAGCGAGGTCCACGGCACGGTTCACCAGCGCCTCCGTCGTTCCCGCTATTACCGATTCGATCAGCTCGATCCGCGTGTGCGGGGCCTCGCGGCCGAAGCGCTCGAAGGACTTGAGCAGCAGCCGGGTCGGGAACAGTACCTCGACTGCGATACCTATCTCCGCCTCCCACCCGGCCGAGAGCGACTTCGCCGCCTTCTCGGCGCTGCCGGCTTCCTCGATCAGGACGCGCGCGCGCCGATAGAGGAGCTGTCCCGTCGGCGTGAGCACCGCCTTGCGGCCCTTGATCTCGAACGCCTTCACGCCGAGCTGCGACTGCAGCTGCTGAACCGCGTAGGTCACCGAGGACTGGCTTTTGTGCAGGGTCTCGGAGGCCTTGGCGTAGCTGCCCGAATCGACGACGGCCACCAGCGCTTGCCACTGCTCCAGGGTGACGCGAGGGTTCATGATCGATTATTTAGATTGAATCAAGCCATATTTTGCTCTATTCAATCCATCTAGTCGATAGTTTAATGAGTATGCTGCCAACACACATAGGAGTCGACCATGAAAACGCTGCTGCAACTGAATACCAGCATCTTCTCCACCGGCGGCCAGTCGAGCCGTCTTGCCGACTCTTTCGTCGCCATGCGGAAGGCCGTGGAGCCGGGACTGCGTGTTGTCGTGCGGGACTTTGCCAAGGAGCCGGTGCCACACCTCACCGCGGAAGCGTTCCAGGGATTCCTCGCGAAGCCTGAAGCGCGCACGCCCGAGCAGGCGAGGATCGTCGCCTACTCGGATGCCCTCATCGACGAGATCAAGCGTGCCGACACGATCGTGATCGGCCTGCCGATGTACAACTTCGGCCTGCCGTCCACGCTCAAGGCCTACTTCGACCACATCGGGCGAGCCGGCGCGACGTTCACATATACCGACAAGGGACCGGCAGGCCTGCTGACGGGCAAGAAGGCGTACGTCTTCGCAGCGCGCGGCGGTATCTACGCCGGGACGCCGGCGGACACGCAGACCCCGTACCTCCGCAGCTTCCTCGCGTTTCTCGGCATTACCGACGTGGAGTTCGTCTATGCCGAGGGGCTCGCGATCAGCGACGCGAGCCGCAAGGCCGCGCTCGAGAAGGCCGAGGCCGCCATCGCCGGGCTGAGCGAGCTGCAGGCCGCCTGAACGCACGCAAACGGAGACGCGCAATGAACCCAGAAACTATCCTCGAGCGGCGCCTGCAGCACCGCACGCGCGGCCTGGCGCACGGGCCGATCACGCGGCTCGTCAGTCCGTCCGACGTTGGCGAGCTGATCAAGCCGTTCGTGTTCCTGGATTATTTCGACATCGACCCGGCGCGCTCGCCGGGGATCGGTTTTCACCCGCACTCCGGGATCGCGACGGTGACCGTGGTCCTCGAGGGACAGATCTACTATGAAGAGACGTCCGGAACCAAAGGCGTCATCGATCCCGGCGGGGTCGAATGGATGCGCGCAAGCGGTGGCGTCTGGCATACCGGAGGTGTTGCGGGAAGCGCGCGCGCCAAGGGCTTTCAGCTCTGGGTCGCTCTGCCGCCGGAGATGGAGAACATCGCATCCGAAGCACGCTATCTCGGGCGCGAGCATTTCCAGTCGAGCGGTCCGGCGCGCGTCATCCTCGGCCGCCTCGGTGAAGCCGCGAGCAAGGTGCCCGCGCCGACGACGATGAACTATCTGGATGTCGCGCTGAAGAAGGGCGAGAAATGGCGCTACGAACCGCCGGACGATCACACGGTTGCCTGGATCGCCGTGCATCGGGGAAAGCTGGCAACGCCTGAGATCGTGGACAAGGGCGAGCTGGCGGTGTTCGAAGAGTCGAACGGCGCCCTCGAATTCGAAGCGCTCGACGACACCGGCTTCATCCTGGGCTCCGCGGTGAAGCATCCGCACGAGCTCGCGCTCGGCATGTACTCCGTTCACACGAGCCAGCAGGCGCTCGAGAGGGGCGAGGCAAAAATCGCGGAGATCGGCAAGCGCCTCCGCGCGGAAGGTCGCCTCTAGCCGTGGCAAAACCCAAAATCGCGATCATCATCGGCACCACCCAATGAACCACCACAAACAGGAGCAACCGTGATCGGAATCGTTGGCGCCGGCGGCATAGGGCAGGCCTTCGCAAGCCACGTCGCAAGAGCGGGCTACGAGGTCATCGTCAGCAACAGCCGCGGTCCGGACTCGCTGGCAAAGCTCGTGAGCGAGCTCGGTCCGCACGCCCGCGCGGGAACGCGGGCGCAAGCCGCGCAGGCGGACGTGGTGTTCCTTTCCGTACGCTGGGAGCAGGTGCGCGACGCGCTAGCCGGCTTGCCGGGCTGGGGCGGTAGGATCGTGATCGACGCCACCAATCCGATCCTGCCGGGCTTTCGTCTCGCCGAGCTGAACGGCAGCACATCAAGCGAAGTCGTGGCGTCGCTCGTTCCCGGCGCCCGCGTCGTGAAGGCGGTCAACACGTTGCCGGTCGCTTTGCTGGCGTCCGATCCCAGGCAGGCGGGCGGTCAGCGCGTTCTGTTTCTGTCTGGCGATGACGCCGAAGCCAAGGCTCAGGTGGGCGGCATCCTCGCCAAGACGGGATTCGCCACTGTCGATCTCGGTGGACTGGTGAGCGGCGGAAGGCTGCAACAGTTCGGCGGCCCGCTACCAGCGCTGAACCTCATCAAACTTTCATGATCGCGTTTTCAAGGTAATCAATGGCCAAGCCAAAAATAGCAATCATCATCAGCACGACGCGAGCCGCCCGCTTCGGCGAAAAGCCGGCGAAGTGGATCCGCGACATCGCAGCGGCGCGGGGCGACATGAACGTGGAGCTCATCGACCTGCGCGACTATCCGATGCCCTTCTTCGACGAGCCGGCGACGAACGCCTGGGTGCCGTCGA
>Ga0137409_10002263_pt2 | contig 17058 bp, 13 predicted proteins | sample CZODoug1_16funga_FD_122059 | JGI IMG/M metagenome (GOLD analysis project Ga0137409, IMG submission 122059) | Vadose zone soil fungal communities from Angelo Coast Range Reserve, California, USA - CZODoug1_16fungal (Hybrid Assembly) | ecosystem: Environmental > Terrestrial > Soil > Vadose zone... | reverse complement strand
CCCGGTCGCACCGGCAACCTGCGGACGCTCGTCGTGATCGTCGCCGCTTTGCTGCTCGCGCTGGTTGTCAACGCCGCCGCCAACTACGCTTTCCTGCGCCTCTCCGGCCGGATCGGCGCGGACATATTGTTCGACCTGCGCAGGGCCCTGTTTGCGCACGTGCAAGAGCTCTCGCTTTCCTTCTATGAACGCTACACGTCCGGACGAATCATCTCGCGCCTCACCTCGGACATCGACGCGCTCAACGAGCTGCTGGCGACCGGCCTCACGTCGGTCATCACGTCGCTGATCTCGGTCGTCGCGATCACAGTGATCCTCGTGCGCCTCGACACGCGCCTCGGCATGGTTACCCTGGTCGCCATGCCGCTGGTGCTTGGTTTGACGTGGTGGTTTCGCAGCAACTCGGCACGTTCGTATCGAGCGGTGCGCCGCGCGATCGTGCTGGTGATCGTGCACTACGTCGAGTCGTTGGGCGGCATCAGGGCGGTCCACGCGTTCCGCCGCGAGCCTCGGAACCAGGAGATCTTCGAGGACGTCAACAGCCGCTACCGAGACGCCAACATCTGGTCCAACCGCCTGGCGTCGATTTTCGGTCCGGCCATCAACCTGCTCGGCCGCTTGACGACCGCCTCGGTGCTCCTCTTCGGAGGCTACCTGGTGGTCCAGGGCCAGCTCACACTTGGCGTGCTGACCGCCTTCGTCCTATATCTGAGGCAGTTCTTCGAGCCGATGCAGGACCTGTCGCAGTTCTACAACGTCTTCCAGGCGGCTGGAGCGGCCCTGGAAAAGCTCGCGGGCGTGATCGAAGAGGCGCCCACGGTGCCCGAGCCGGCGCAACCGGTCCGCCTGGGCGAGGTCAAGGGCGCTGTTGCTTTCGAGCACGTGACGTTCGCGTACCGGGACAAGCCCGTGCTCCACGACGTCGACCTGACCATCCCGGCCGGGCAGATCGTCGCCGTCGTCGGCGAGACCGGCGCGGGCAAGACCACGATGGCGCGCTTGATGTCGCGGTTCTACGACCCTTCCGCCGGCAGGCTCACCCTCGACGGCATCGACCTCCGGTCGCTCTCGGTGACCGACCTGCGAAGGGCGATCGTCATGGTGACCCAGGAAGCGTTCCTGTTCTCAGGCACAGTGGGTGAAAACCTTATGTTCGGCAGGCCGGAGGCCTCGCGGGAGGAGATGATCGCCGCGGCGCGGGCGATCGGCGCCGACGGCTTCATCCAGGCGATGCCAAACGGGTACGAGACCGACGTGAGGCGTCGCGGGGTGCGTCTTTCCTCGGGCCAGCGCCAGCTGGTCGCCTTTGCGCGAGCATTCCTGGCCGACCCGAAGGTGCTCATCCTCGACGAGGCGACCTCGTCGCTCGACCTGCCTTCTGAGCGGCTGGTTCAGCGGGCGCTGCGCACCCTGCTGCGCGGTCGCACCGCGGTGATCATCGCCCATCGCCTTTCCACCGTCGAGATCGCGGACCGGGTGCTGGTCATCGATCAGGGTCGCGTGGTCGAAGACGGCGCGCCGTCAGACCTGCGCCGCCGCAGCGGGGCCTACGGCGACCTGCACCGCGCGTGGGTGAAGTCGCTGGCTTAAGGCTTCGCGGAGGCTCGGCCCGCGACCGCCAGCAGCGCCATCTCCTCCAGGTGTCCCCACGTGTGAGCGAAGCACGCGATGCTCATCACGGCCCACACCGGGCGCCCGGCGGTCCAGGCGATCGCTTTGAGGTTGGCCGGATAGTTGTAGGAGGCGTGGTTGGTCACGTGCTCGATCACCTTGCTCTCGGCTTCCAGGACGTCGTCGGTGATGGTCTTGAGCCACTGGTTCGTGGATGCCCGGGAAGCATCCGCGTAGTCGACGACCTCGTCCGGCACGACCAGCGCGGCCAGCTCGTCGGCTTGCGCGATCGAATAGCCGACACCGGTGCTCTGGCGAGCCCACCTCTTTGACGCCCAGGGTTCACTTTCGATCAGCTCAGGCTCGCCGCGGATGCTCATCTGGACCGACGAATCGAGGACCCGGGCGACATGCCAGAGGGTGAACGCCGGAAGGTTGGTGGTGGGTGCAGCGCGCCGCAGCCAATCGTCGGGATTCATGCGTCCGACAAGATCGTGGAGCAGGAAGTTGACCGCATTGAGCTGCCCGGCGATGAGCCGCGTGGCTTGCACGGCCGCAGTCTACTTCCGAGCCTGAGTCAGGCGGTGGTCGTGTCCACGTAGAAGCGGCGCCAGCCGACCTTCTCGAAACCAAGCCGAGCAAGGATGGGTCCTGACATCTCGCCGCTCCACACGCAAAGGCCGCCGACACGAGACCTGCGGGCGATCGCGAGCCGCGCGGCCACCAGCGCGCGGTAGACGCCGCGACCCCGGAACTTCGGCCGCACCGAACCCCCGTTGATGGTTGCGCCTCGGGGGGGAAACATTGTCATCCCGGCGGCGCCCGCCGGCTCCCCGTTGACGGTCGCCAGCAGCCAAAGGCGGTTGCCCGCTGCGAGGAAGTTGCGACGTCGCCGATCCTGCATCGCGATGACATCCGGGTCGTCGCCCAGCGAAACCGACATGAAAGCTTCGGCGGCGGCCGCATCCGCGCGTCTGAACGTCGCGAGGTCGGCGAGGGCGTCATGGATCTCGAGCCCGGGGATCTCCGGGGCCTCAATCTCGGCATCGATCGGCAGCACCATCACCGCCGACTCGACCCCGTGGGGATCGGCGTGAATTCCGCACGCCTCGAGGAGTTCGGCGAAATCGGGCGGCTCGGTTCCAGGGTCGAGCGTCCACATCACGGGCAGGTGGCGTGGCGCGACCGTCGTGTGCACTTCGCGGATGACCTCGCCGGCTTCGTCCGCCGTGCACCTGACCCACGAGATGCTGTTTGGCCCAGGAATCGGAAAGTCCGGCTGGAGCGTGATCTGGTAGCGCGGCGTGACGATTACCTCAATCCCCGGAGCCGGCGGCTGGCGGAGGTTGTTGGCGAAGTCGACGAGCCCCTGCGATACTGCCGGCATGGCCACATTGTCGCGAGCCTTGCGACGCTGGGACTTGATTCGGGTCGCGGGCGCATCCCTTGGCGTCGCCTTGTTGATCCTTTTGGCGGGTTACGCCGTCGCGGTGGCCAACTCGCAGGCCACCTCCGGCGGGGTCGTCTCCGCACTGGCGCTGCTCGCGATTGCCGGTTCTGGGCTCCTGTATGCTTGGCGCCTTGGAGCCGGCGGCATCGTCGACTAGCCGGTAAGAACCACACTCAGCAACCACGGAGTGCCGATGGACTCCCTCCACGCGATTGGCTTCTACGTGTCCGCCGCGATCTCGCTCGGTGGCGGGCTCCTGGTGGCATTCCTGCCTGGACGCGGCGCACGAGGCTTCGCCCTGGCCGCCACCGGCATCGGAATCGCCGGCCTTTACGTATCGCTGTCGGCCGGGTTTTCGGGGCTGGTCGCGCTCGTCTGCTTCGCCGGCTGCGGGCTGCTGCTCGCCGCGCCCGCTTACCGGGTGATGGACGTCGCGGTGGCCGGCGTATGGCGCCAGCTTGGCGCGATCGCCGCCGCGGGCCTGCTTGCCTTGCTGTGCTACGCGGCCTGGCGGGGAGACTTCGTTCACGCGACCTTCTTCGGTGGTGCGATCAACAGCGCGTCGGTCGGCAGGCTTTTCTTCACCCGTGACTCGCTGGCGACCGAGGCCGTAGGCGCGCTGATCCTGGTCGCCCTGGTCGGCGCGACCGCAGCCTGGCGCCTTCGAGACCGCGGACGATGAGCGCCGGGCTCGTCTCGGTTCTGTTCGTCGCGGCCGGCCTGGTTGCGGTCGGCGCCTTCATCTCCGCGTGGAAAAAAGACCTCACGGCCGCGCTCGCCGGCTTGCCCCTGATGTTCGCCGGAGCCGGGGTCGCGTTCGCGGGCGCCTCGAGGTTCGCGACCCCGGGCGGGCCGCCCGCCTTCGGCCAGGAGGTCGCGGCGCTGGTGGCCGTGGCGGCCCTCGCGCTGGTGGCGCTCGCTGTGGGGATAGCCGGGCGGGGGACGTCTCGCTGAACCTGCTATTCGCCGCAGCGAACATCGCCTCCGCGGCTTCCGGGGCCGCCTCCGCTTCGCGTCCGTCCGGCTTCAATTTCGACCCGACGACCACGCTGGGGTGGGCGGTGCCGCTCATCGTCATCGCGCCTCTCGCCGCATTTGTCGTCGCCGTGTCCAGCGTCCGCACGCGCCGGTCCTCCGCGAACCTGGCTGTGATCGGCGTCGTCACCTCGATGCTCGCCACGCTGCTCGTCGGCTGGGGCCTGGCCAGGAGAACGGCGCCTTTCCTCGCCAGCTACCAGTACGTGAACCTGCCCGTCGCGTTCACCGGCCCAAGCAAGTTCCAGGGCTTTGGCATCGACATCGTGCTGCGGGTCGACCACATCACGGTCGCGGCGTTGTTCGCGGTCGAGCTCTGCATCCTGGGCGCCCTTGGGTGGCACCAGGTGATGGGCCGGTCCGAGCCCGGGCCGGCGAGATTCCACGCGCTGGTCAGCGTGCTGATGTTCGGAAGCGCAGGCGCGCTGGTCAGCTGGGACCTCTCGGAGCTGCTCACGTTCTGGGGTCTCGCCGCCGGCGCGACATATCTCCTTCTCGCGCACCGCTGGGGCCAGGAGGAGGCGGCGATTCGAGCGAGGGTCGCCCTCGCGCTCCCATTCGCCACCGACCTGTCACTGCTGTGCGGAGTGGCGTGGCTTTACGCGCGATACGGCGTGCAGAACCTCAACACGCTGTTGCCCATCCTCCACACCAACCCAGGATGGACGGTGCGTTCGCTGGTCGTCGCATCGATCCTCCTCTTCGTCGGTGTGGCCGGCCGCCTCGCATTGTGGCCGCTGCAATCCTGGTTGACGCGGACTGCCGTCACGGCTCCGCCTGCCGCATCCGCCATGACACAGGCGGTGTGGTCAGTCCTCGCGATCGTCGTCCTGTACCGGCTGATGCCGATCATCGTCGCGTCCAACTCTCAGACGCTCAAAGGGCTGGTCTACGCCTGCGCGGCCGCCGCCGTTGCCGCGCCGTTGCTCTCCCTGGTTGGCAATGAGCCTCGGCGCGTGGTGACGCTGCTTGGATGCGGAGTGGCCGCCGTCGGGGCTGCGATCCTGATCCGCGGCTTCCAGACCCCCAACGCAACGTTTGCGATTGCCGGCATCGCATGTGTGCTCGCCGCCGCGCCGGCGCGCACCGCGGCGGTGCTGGCCGCTTCGGCGATCGCAAGCGCGATGCGAACCGACGACATGGCCGAGATGGGTGAGGCGTGGGCCCGCATGCGCGTGAGCGCCTCCGCGCTTTTGTTCTCCGGCGTCATGCTGGCGCTAAGCCCTCTCGCTGCCCTTGCGTTTGGAGTCAGCTCTCGTTCCGGCCTTGGAATCGCCGTCGGCGAGGCCGTGCTGCTGGTGTCGATCGGAGCGCTTCGCGTATTCCTCGCAACGGCGACCGGTCCTTTGCGCCGGCGTCGCGCGTTCGAGCCGGACCGGGTGCGTGAGGCGGCGCGCGCCTCGCTTGGCTGGCCCTTCTTCCTCGTGGTGGGCGGTGGTGCGCTTCTGGTCGCCTCACAGATTCGGGGCTGGCTGGATTTCCTCGACGGGAACAGGCATCCAGGACCCACTGCCGGTGTATTCGTCATCTGGTTGGCGGTCGCGCTGATCGGGTTCGCAGCCGTGACGATCGCTTATGTACAGGACAAGGACGGGGCGCTCAGGGCCTCAGAGCTGTCCGGCGTGTGGCTCCGGCGACTCTCCTACGCGGCCTCGCGAAATTTCGACCGCTACATCGTCGCGCCCGTGACCCTCATCGCCCTGCGCATCGGCGACCGCTGGATACCGGCGGCCGATGGTGGAGTGATTGGCGCGCTGGATGCGACCGGACGGATCGTTGTCGCCGGGGCGCGTTTGCCGGTGGTGCCCGTTGCGATCGCGATCGCGGTGATCCTCACCGTGCTCGTGGGATTGATTTCGCCAGGGTTGTTGCGTTGATTCTGCTGACGATCGCCGCCGCGAGCCCGTCACCGGCGCCGGTCGTGCCAGGCGCAGGCATCTTCACGTCACCGCTGCTGATGAGCCTGCTGGTCTGGGTTCCAGTCGCCTCCGCAATCGCGATCGCGATACTGCCCAACCCGCGCGGCCGCTATGACGTGTTGATGAAGCAGATCGCATTCTTCACGAACCTCGGCCTGGTCTTCATCCTCTTCGTCGCCTACAACCAGTTCGAAGCGTTCCTCCCCACCGCGCAGTACGAGGAGAAGGTGCCGTGGCTGCAGGCGATCGGAGCCAGCTATCACCTGGGAGTGGACGGGCCGGGGATGGTCATGCTCATCCTCTCCGGACTCGTCGGGATCATCTCGGTGCTCGCATCGCTCGGGGTACGTGAACGAGTGCGCTCCTACTTCTGCCTGGTTCTCCTGACGCAGTCCGCGATCAACGGCGCGATCGTGGCCAGGGACATGTTCGTGCTCATCCTTTTCTGGAGCGCTGCGGCGGTGCCCATCGCGATCTTGATCCTCGGATGGGGTGGTCCCCGGCGGCACGCCGCGGCGTGGAGGCTGGTCGGCTACTGGGGTCTCGGCACGGGCGCGCTCGTGGTCGGGACCATGACCCTCTACGCCGCGGCAGGCGGCTCGTCATTCGACATGGACGTCTTGCTCAAGGCCGCGATCAGCCCCCGCATCCAGATCGTCGTGGCCGTTGCGATGATCATCGCCGCCGCAACGCGCCTTCCGCTCTTTCCGCTCCATGGCTGGGCGCGCGACGTCTATGCCGAGGCGCCCATCGGCGTCACCGTGGTCGTGGCCGGGAGCGCGGCAAGGCTCGGCGCATACCTTCTATTACGTGTTGTCATCGCCGCCGAGCCGGCCGCTGCCCATCTGCTCTCGCCGCTGCTGGCCGCGCTGGCCGCGCTCACTGTCGGCTATGCCGCGCTGGCGGCGCTTCGCCCGATCGACCTTCGCCGGGTAGGCGCGTACCTGTCGATGATCCCCGGCGGGATCACGATGCTCGGCCTGGCAGCTCTGTCGCCGCTCTCCATCGCCGGCTCGGTGCTCTCGCTCTTCGCGGGCGGGATGGCGGCGGCGCTCATCGTCGGCGCTTGCGCGACCCTGTCCGACCGGGCGCAATCGCGCAGCCTTCAGGTGCTGAGCGGTCTCGCTCCGCGGATGCCGATCATCACCTGGCTGCTGGTGATCGCAGGCTTTGCCGTGCTCGGCGTGCCGCTCCTCGGAACGTTCCTCGCCGAGATGCTGACGTTCTTCGGCGCCTTCAAGAATCAGCCGATCGGGGCATTCGCTGTCGCTGCAGGGCTCGTCGTCGCGGCGGTGGCGCTGGCGTCGCTGTTCAGGCGCATTCTGTTCGGCCCGCCCAACCCCGATGCACCAGGCGTGTCCGACGCCTCGCTTGGCGAGACGTGGTACCTGGCGCTGCTGGCGGGAGCGCTGCTGTGGGTCGGAGTCTTCCCGAGCGGGCCCAAGCTGCCGGGGACGGACACCCCGCTGTTTGACCAGGGCCTGGTCAACGTCATGGCGGCCGGGATCAGCGACATCGCGTCGCCCTACACCGGGGCGACCCCGACGCCGGCACCGTGAACATGAGGAACCTGGTCCTGGCGCCGGAGGCCCTTGTGGTGGCGGCGGCGGTCGTCCTTCTGCTTGGCGGAAGGCTCGGCTGGTATCGGCCGCGGGCAAGGCGCTACCTGCCGGCCGCGGCGGCCCTGGTCACGTTGGTCGCGTTGGGAGTCGAGCTCTGGGCCGGCGCCACCCTGGGCACGTACTTCGGGGGAGGCTTCGTCCAGGACAGATTCGCACTCTTCGCCAAGGCGGCGGCGCTGCTCGCCGCAGCCATCGTCCTGGCGGTTGCGGACTGGACAGCGGAGGACTCGCTGTCGATCGGGCTCGCCATGCCCCTGCTGGCTGCTTTTGGCGTGATGGTCGCGGCGTCGGCCGGTGACCTCGTCGCTCTCTGGGCCGGTCTCGAGCTGGCCGCAGCCGCCGGGGTCGTCATGGTCTCGCTGCGCCGGCCTGACCTCGCGCTCCGACTTCTGGTCAGCGGCGGCGTGGCCAGCTCACTGCTGTTGATCGGGCTCGCGTTTCTCTACGCGACGGCCGGCACCTCCGACCTCACGGCGATGCGCGACGTCCTGTTCAGCGGCGCGCCAACCATCGCGCTGGCCATTCCACTGTTCCTCGCCGTCAGCGGCCTGGCCCTGCGCGCGACGCTCGCGCCCTTCCACCTCGCCGGGGTCCCAGCCAGCCTCGGAGCCTCGCCTCTCGGGGCCGGGCTGGTGCTCGGCCTGGTCGCCGCGGCGGCGGCGGTCGTGGCGATCAAAGTGGCGGCCGTGCTGAACCCGATCCCGACGGTGTTCTCCTCGTACCTCGAGGTGATCGCGGCCGTGGCGATGGTCGGCGGCGGCGCGGCGGCCCTGGCGGTGCGCTCGCCTCGCGCGCGGATGGCCTACCTGGCCGCCGGGCAGATCGGCTGGGTCGCGGCCGGGTTGGTGACCCACTACCGAGCCGGGCTCGCGGGGTCCCTGTTCCTGCTCGGAGCTTTCGCAGTGGCGGCGACGTGCGGCCCGGCGGTGATGGGCCGCGCGGATGGAGGCGAGCCGGCCCTTGCCGGCATGGGTGTGCTGCGCCCAGCCCGGGCGGCGGGCCTGGCCCTGGCGATGCTCTCGCTGGCGGGAGCCCCTCCGCTGGCCGGCTTCTTCGGCGAGTTCGCGGTTGGGGCCGCCCTTGCGCAGAGCGGGCACTTCGGCCTGCTGGCGCTGGGAATCCTCGGCTCGGTGCTCAGCCTGGCGGCCGCCGTGGGCACGCTCCGGCTGATCTACCTCCAGAGCCCCCTGGAGGAGGCCCGCCGGGGGTCGGCCCTTCCCGTCCTGACCCGCCTGTCGACGCTCGGAGCGGTCGCATTCTGCTTCGTGATCGCCGCGTACGGGTTGCTTTCGAACCCGATCCTCGGCCTGGCCGACCAGGGAGCAGAAGCGCTGGGACTGCGGTAAGCTCCCGCTACCAGTCGCATTCCACGTCGTACTAAACGTCCTGGAGGTCCCGCCTGACCTTGGCTTCCCGCAAGGGCGCGCCCGCGGCGCGTAATCGTCGCATTCGGTCCCGCGCCCGGCCGCACCGCAAGCAAAAGCACCGATCGCATCACTGGCTGATGCGCCTAGGGCTCTTGAGCCTGATCGTCATCTCGTCGACCGGCCTGGTCGGCACGGCGGGAGTCCTCGGGGTGGTCGATTACTTCGCGGGGGACCTGCCCTCGATCGAGTCGCTGCAGTCGACCACGCTCACTCAGACGACCCGCATCCTCGACCGCAACGGCAACCTGATCGAGGCGCTCTACCACGAGAACCGCACGGTGGTCCCACTGAGCAAGATCAGCACGAAGCTCCAGCGCGCGACCATCGCCACCGAGGACCGCACGTTTTATTCGAACTCCGGCGTTGACTATCGCCGCTTGCTGATCGCCATCGCCTACGACCTGACACACCATTCGGGGACCCTCGGCGGCTCGACGATCACGCAGCAGGTCGTGAAGAACGACGTCCTCGACACCGAGGAGGCGCAGAGCCGGACCGTCAGTCGCAAATTCCGCGAGCTCCTGCTGGCGGAGGAGCTCGAGCGCAGGTACTCGAAGCAGCAGATCCTCGAGCTCTACCTGAACACGATCAACTACGGCAACGGCGCGTACGGCGCCGAGGCTGCGGCCGAGACCTACTTCCAGGTGCATGCCAGCGACCTGACGTGGGGACAGGCGAGCTTTCTCGCGGGCCTTCCGCAGGCGCCGTCCGACTACGACCCGTTCGCCGCGCCCGAACAGCTGGCGGCCGCCCAGTGGCGGTGGCGCGGGGTGCTCGACGGGATGGTGACGGTCGGCGACCTCAGTAAATCCGAGGCGGACGCCCTGTACAAGGGCGACCTGATCGAAAAGATGGTCGCCGCACACAAGGCACTGCCGGTGGCGCACAACGCGCTGACAGCGCATTTCGTCGACTACATCGAGCGGTACATCACGCAGCGCTACGGCGAGAAGGCGCTTTACGAGGGCGGCCTCCGCATCACGACCACGCTCGACCTCGCCACACAGTCGCTCGCGGACAAATGGGTCAAGGCCGGCGTGAACACGTACGGGAAGCGAGCCGTGAACACGGGAGCGATGCTGGTCATGAATCCGGCTGACGGGGAGATCCTCGCCATGGTTGGGAGCGCCGACTACAACAACGTGAAAATACGCGGCCAGATCAACCTGACCGGCGTCGACAAGCTCGGCTGGCGCGGAGTCGGGTCGTCGTTCAAGGTCTACACGTACGCGGCCGCGCTGCAGGCGGGGCTGGTGACGCCGGCCACTCTGACCAACGACGAGACCGGGGTGATCGGCGGTCACACGTTCAACGACTGGGACGGAAAGCACGAGGGGTGGATACCTTTGCGGACCGCCCTTGCACAGTCGCGCAACCTGCCTGCGCTCTGGACTTACGGCCAGGAAGGCGGGTCGCGCGTCATCGCCCTCATGCACAACCTCGGCGTCACGGCCCAAATCGAGAATCCCGACGGCGTGGCGACGACGTTGGGCCACGACCCGATCTCAATGGCTGAGCACCTTGCCGCGTACTCGGCTTTCGACAACGGCGGTTACAAGATCAGCCCGCACCCGGTGCTGCGCGTCACCGATGCGGAAGGAAAGCTGCTGGAGGCGTTTGATGCGGCGGCAGGTCGGGTTCAGGTCGTCAGCCCCGAGCTCGGCTACATGATGACCGACCTCCTGCGCGGACCTGTGAAGCTGTCGTTGGGCGCGGCGTTCGGGGCCAAACCGGTCGCGGGCAAGTCGGGCACGACCGAGGCGTACACAGGGTCGATCTTCATCGGATACACGCCGAACCTGGCGGTCGCCGCATCGCTGATGCACATCGACGACGGGCCGACCTGCAACTCCGGTTTCGCATATCTCGCCACCAACTTCCCGCCATCAGGCTGGCAGTGCCCGACCTCGGTCCTTTTCGGCGAGAACGTGGGGCTGTCGGTGTGGAAGCCGTTCCTGGAGGAGTACTACACGACACACCAGTGGCCGGCGATGTGGATCCAGCCGACGGGCGTGGTGACGCGCCAGGTGTGCGCGTATGACGGCGGCTATGTCACGAGCGGTGGCTTCAACGAGATCTTCCTCAAAGGCATCGGCGAGCCGAACTACCCGTGCGGCGCCAACCCGCACCCCGGCGCCGCACCGTACGTTCCGCCGTCCCCCAGCCCGTCAGCGACTCCGACGGCATCGGCGAAACCCACGCCACACTAGGAGCCGTGCGCCTCAACCGGGTCGGGATCACAGGCGGAGCGGCCTATCTCGCGCTGGGGATCTTGTGGGTGTGGATGGCGCAGCCGCCGGCTCCGGCCGTGGCCATGGTGGCGTGGTTCGTGTTGGTGGCGGCTGCCGAATGCTTCATTCCGGGCAAGGCCAACCAGGTCTCGCTGGCGCGCGCGCACCTGGCTGCGCCAGCCCTCGTCTATGCGCTGGCCTCCGCGTTTGGTCCGCTGGCGTTGGTACTGGCGGTAGCGGGGCTGACCGACCTGGTCGACGGCACCGTCGCGCGCCGCTTCGACAAGCCCTCGACGCTGGGCGGCGGACTGGACCCGATCGTGGACGGCGTGCTGCTCGGTGCGGTCGCCCTGGGCCTTGCGTTCGGCGGCATCATGCCGCTTTGGCTCGCGGCCGTCATCGTCGCGCGCTACCTGTTGCCGGCCATCGGAGGGTTGGTCCTGATCTCGCTGCACCGAAGGCCGGAGCTCCGACACACAGTGAGCGGCCAGGTCTCGACCTCGCTGATCATCGTGCTCGTCGGTGGCATCTGCCTGTTCCGGTTCATGAACCAGGACGCGACCAACGTGGTGGTCGGCGCGGAGGTGGCCATCCCCGTCGCGACGCTCGCCACCTTCGTGCACCTTGGATGGGCGGCGAGGCGGCCAGTCGTCGCGCCCGAGCCCGGGTAAGATGCTCTGTGGTCGCGCTAAGTGGGGTGCTGGCGGTACCCTGCACCGGCAATCCGCCTTAGCCGGACCGAATTCCCGCGCTGAGGTCTGGGTTCTCACGCCTGGCCGCGGCAAACGGCGTTGAAGGTCGGGACCTGCGCAGCTCGGGTCTCCGAACCCCGTCAGGTCCGGAAGGAAGCAGCGGTAAGGAGAGAACCCGGGGGTGCCGCAGTCATCTGGGCCGGAGCCGTGAACCGCGGTGCGAGCTGGGGGTCTTCGATCGAAGCGGGGGTGCGCGGCCACTTGAATTCGTATGACTGAGTACCAATCTCTCTACCGCAAGTACCGCTCGCAGACGTTCGGCGACCTGGTCGGGCAGGAGGCCGCCTCGCGAGCCCTCCAGGGCGCGATCATCTCGGGTCGCGTCGCCCACGCGTACCTGTTCAGTGGCAGCCGCGGCACGGGCAAGACGTCAGCGGCGCGACTTCTCGCCAAGTCCCTGAACTGCACGGGCCGGCCACGCGATTCGGCCGAGCCCTGCAACAAATGCGAGTCATGCCTCGAGATGCTGACCGGCTCCGCGCTTGACCTGATCGAGATCGACGCCGCATCCAACCGCGGCATCGACGACGTGCGAGACCTGCGCGAGAAGGTGAACCTGGCGCCTGCGCGCGGTCCTTACAAGGTTTACATCATCGACGAATCGCACGGGCTCACCCCCGATGCCTTCAACGCATTGCTGAAGACGCTCGAGGAGCCGCCGCCGCACGCGGTGTTCGTGCTGTGCACGACCGACGCGCAGAAGATGCCTCTCACCGTGATCGGCCGCTGCCAGCATTTCGTGTTTCGCCGGCACGGCGAAGAACAGATCGTCGCGCGACTGACGCACATCGCGAAATCAGAGAAGGTCGCGGTCGATCCGGATGCGATGGAGCTGATCGCGCGCACCGCGCAGGGATCCATGCGCGACGCGGTCGGCCTGCTCGACCAGCTCGTGCCGCTGGCCTCCGGGCCGATCAGCCTCGAGTCGGCTCGGTCGTTGCTTGGGATCGCAGATCCGCGATTGCTGGATTCGCTGCTGGATGACGTGCTCGCGGGTCGCGCCGCGGAGGCGCTGGCGGAGGTGAACCGGGTGTATGCGGCTGGGGCCGAGCTGCGCCAGGTCGTTCGAGGATTGATGGAGAGCTGCCGGGACCGACTGGTCGCTGCGCTCACCAAACGGGACCAGGCCACGGCTCGCCGGCTGTCGAGCGTGATGGATGCGCTGCTGCACCTGGACGGCGAGGTGCGCCGGCATGCCGAGCCGCGCTTCCTGGTCGAAGCGACGCTGGCACGGCTTGCGGTCGAGCTCGGCGGGGAAGCGGCGCCGGTCGTCAACCAGAGCGTTCCGGATGCGGCAGCGCCTGATACCACACCCCCTCCGGCGCCCCTAGTTCGGGCCACCTCCCAGGCAAGCGGGGAGGAGAGAGCTCCCGCGCCGGTCGCCGGCTGGTCGGACGTGCTCGAAAAGTTGAATCGCACCGTGCGCGCCGCGTATCTCGACGCGCAGCCCGAGGTCGACGGGTCGGTGTTGATCCTGTGGTTCCGCTACGGCTTCCACCACAAGAAGGCCCAGGAGCAGTCGATGCAGCTCATGCCTCACGTGCGGGAATGGTTGGGCAACGAGGTCAAAGTCGACTACCGCTTGCGCGAGGCGGAGCCCGCGAAGGCGGGGTCGAAAGCAGCAAGCCCTGAAGACGATCCCTTCGTGCGCGAGGTCGTTCGGAGGTTCGACGGCCGCGTCACGCGTGTGAAGGAGGTGTCCGAATGAAGGACCCGCTGAAGATGCTGAAGCAGGTTCAGCAGATGCAGGACAAGATGAACAAGGTGCAGGCCGAGCTGGACACGGAGACCGTCGAGGCCACCGCGGGCGGCGGTGCAGTCCGTGTCGTCGCCACCGGCAATCAGAAGGTCGTGTCGGTGGCGATCGACCCGGCGGCGGCTTCCGACACCGAGATGCTGCAGGACCTGGTGGTCGCCGCCGTCAACGAGGCGATGGAGAAGTCCAAGCAGCTCGCCGCATCAAAGATGCAGGCGGTCGCCTCCGGGCTCGGTCTTCCGCCCGGACTCATGTAGCCGTCGATGCCGCAGCTGCCGGAGCCGCTGGAGCGGCTCATCCAGGAGCTCTCGCGACTGCCGGGCATCGGTCCCAAGACCGCGCAGCGGCTCGCGTTCCACCTGCTGCGCTCCGACCGACAGCGCGCGGACTCGCTCGCGCAGGCGATTGCGGACGTCAAAGCGCGAATTGGATACTGCCAGCGGTGCTACAACATCGCCGAAGGCAGCCTGTGCACGATCTGCTCCTCGTCGCGACGCGATGCGACATTGCTGTGCGTGGTCGAGTCGGCATTGGACGTGCTGGCGGTCGAGAGGACCGCGGAGTTCGGAGGCCTTTACTTCGTGCTGCACGGTGTGATCTCACCGATCGACGGGATCGGCCCTGACCAGATCCACGTGCCGCAGCTGCTGGACCGGGTGCGGGACGATGGAGTCGTCGAAGTGATCATTGCGTTGAACGCCGACATCGAAGGCGAGGCGACGGCGGTTTACCTGCAGCATGCGCTGCAGCCGCTCGGCGCGAAGGTGACGCGCCCCGCGCACGGGCTTCCGGTCGGGGGAGACCTCGAGTACGCCGACGAGCTGACGCTCGCCCGCGCGATGGCCGGCCGCAGGACCTTCTGAGTGTCAACTCCCAACCTGTCCTCACGGCCGGCGCTGCTGTTCGACCTCGATGGAACGCTGGTCGACAGCGTGTACCAGAACGTGCTGGCATGGAGGCAGGCGCTGGAGATCGAGGGCATCAACCTGTCGGTGTGGCGGATTCACCGCCGCATCGGCATGAGCGGCGGTCTCTTTCTCAAGGCGCTCGACCGGGAGCTGGGCCGCAGCCTGTCGCACGAAGAGGCGGAGCGACTGCGCGAGAACCACGCCAAGGCTTATTTGCCGCTGTGGGACCAGATCCGGCCGCTGCCCGGGGCCCGCGAGCTGTTGACGGCGCTGACCGGGATGGGTGTGCCGTGGGCGATTGCGACGAGCGGGAGCGTGCGCACGGCGAAGGGCCCGCTGGCCCTGCTTGGAATCCCGGACGGCATACCCGTGGTGACCCGTGACCAGGTGGCCTATGCGAAGCCCAACCCGGACCTGTTCCTGGCCGCAGCCCAGCGCCTGGGCGTGCCCCCAGGCGACTGCTTTGTGGTCGGCGACAGCATCTGGGACCTGCTGGCCGCCCAGCGGGCGGGTTCGCTGAGCATTGGGCTGCTGTCGGGAGGCTACGGCAGCGACGAGCTCGTGAGGGCGGGCGCCTACCGGGTTTACGAGGATCCCGCCGACCTGCTGGCGCATCTCGACGAGCTGGGCATCCGCGCCGCCTAGAGCGTCGTTGCAATACGAGCCTGGAGACCGGTACAATTCGCGGGTTGTCCTGACGGAAGGCTTCGCGCGCCCTAAAAAGCGCCGGGGTCGTCGGGGCGACCAGCACCTTGACAACTGAAGAGTGGGAAAGACTCTGAGAGTCTTATGACTCAGGGCGAAGGCCTTGGGTCCTCCGTTTTGGACGGAGAGTTTGATCCTGGCTCAGGGTTAACGCTGGCGGCGCGCATAACACATGCAAGTCGAGCGAGGGCTTATTTCTCGCAAGAGAGATGAGTTCCTAGCGGCGAACGGGTGAGTAACACGTGGGCAACCTTTCCTATCGCGGGGGATAACACCGGGAAACCGATGCTAATACCGCATGTCGTCACCGGTCGCATGGCTGGTGAAGAAAGCAGCAATGCACGATGGGGTGGGCCCGCGGCCTATCAGCTAGTCGGTGGGGTAACGGCCTACCGAGGCGATGACGGGTAGCTGGTCTGAGAGGACGGCCAGCCACACGGGGACTGAGACACGGCCCCGACTCCTACGGGAGGCAGCAGTGAGGAATCTTCCGCAATGGGCGAAAGCCTGACGGAGCGACGCCGCGTGTGCGATGAAGTCCTTCGGGATGTAAAGCACTGTCGGAGGGGAAGACAAAAAAGACGGTACCCTCCAAGAAAGCCCCGGCTAACTACGTGCCAGCAGCCGCGGTAATACGTAGGGGGCAAGCGTTATCCAGATTTACTGGGCGTAAAGCGCGTGTAGGCGGCTGGTTAGGCGTGATGTGAAATCTTCCGGCTCAACCGGAAAACTGCATTGCGAACCGGCCTGGCTAGAGTGCAGGAGAGGGAAGCGGAATTCCAGGTGTAGCGGTGAAATGCGTAGATATCTGGAGGAACACCAGTGGCGAAGGCGGCTTCCTGGCCTGCAACTGACGCTGAGACGCGAAAGCGTGGGGAGCGAACCGGATTAGATACCCGGGTAGTCCACGCCCTAAACGTTGTGAACTAGGTGTTGGTCGGATTGACCCGATCAGTGCCGCAGCTAACGCATTAAGTTCACCGCCTGGGGACTACGGCCGCAAGGTTAAAACTCAAAGGAATAGGCGGGGGCCCGCACAAGCAGCGGAGCGTGTGGTTTAATTCGAGGCAACGCGAAGAACCTTACCTGGGTTTGACATGCACAGGAAATGCTCGTGAAAGCGAGCCTCTCCCGCAAGGGATCTGTGCGCAGGTGGTGCATGGCTGTCGTCAGCTCGTGCCGTGAGGTGTTGGGTTAAGTCCCGCAACGAGCGCAACCCCTGTCCTTAGTTGAATGTTCTAGGGAGACTGCCGGGCGAAACCCGGAGGAAGGTGGGGATGACGTCAAGTCCGCATGCCCTTTATATCCAGGGCTACACACACGCTACAATGGCCGGTACAACGGGTTCCAACACGGCGACGTGAAGGCAATCCCTTAAAGCCGGTCTCAGTTCGGATTGCAGGCTGCAACTCGCCTGCATGAAGTCGGAGTTGCTAGTAACCGCAGGTCAGCACACTGCGGTGAATACGTTCCCGGGCCTTGCACTCACCGCCCGTCACATCACTTGAATCTGTTGCTCCCGAAGTCGCTGGCCGAACCCGTAAGGGACGGAGGCGCCGAAGGAGTGGCCGGTGAGAGGGGTGAAGTCGTAACAAGGTAGCCGTACCGGAAGGTGTGGCTGGATCACCTCCTTTAAGGAGCT
>Ga0137409_10000789_pt1 | contig 17058 bp, 16 predicted proteins | sample CZODoug1_16funga_FD_122059 | JGI IMG/M metagenome (GOLD analysis project Ga0137409, IMG submission 122059) | Vadose zone soil fungal communities from Angelo Coast Range Reserve, California, USA - CZODoug1_16fungal (Hybrid Assembly) | ecosystem: Environmental > Terrestrial > Soil > Vadose zone... | reverse complement strand
CCGGCGTGGTCGGGCCGCCCCGTCACCGTCACCTCGAGGTGTGCCGTGCCCACGATCGCCGTGACGACGGCGAGCGGCCGGTGCGACGCGTCGAGAACGGCGCCTTGCTCGATGTGCAGCTCGACGAACGTGTCGATGTCGTCCCGCGCCGCTGAGGGAATCTTCGCGGGATCGAGGCCCCGTTCGCGCATCGCTTGCCCGATGTCGCCATCCACGGTGTCGATGCTGCCTGTGATCGCTCTGGAGCCCCAGAAGTTCGTGGCGAAGCGGGAGCCCTCTTCTTCACAGATCGCGACGACCTCGAGCGTGCGTCGCGGCTTGCCCTTGTCGCGCAGCAGTGCTTCGACCGCGGTAAGGCCAGCCACGATGCCGAGTGCCCCGTCGAGCCGGCCGCCGTTGCGGACCGTATCGATATGAGATCCGGTGACGATGCTCTTTCCTTTATCAGCACCTTCGGCTCGTCCCCACAGATTTCCCACCGCGTCTCGGCGCGTCTTCAGTCCAGCGTCTTTCAACCAGCGCTCAACACGTGACACCCCTTCCGCCCATGCATCGCCGTACAGGGGCCGAAACGTGCCTCCATCGGGCTCGGCGCCGATCGCATAGAGCTCGTCGAGCCGGCGCTCGATCAGCTTTGGATCAATGCCCATGCGACATATCGATAATTGTGGATATGTGGCGAATCGCCGGGCGCACGAGCTGCCCCCAGCCGGGGGTACCCACCACGCGTCCGCCCGCGAAGACTGTTTTGCCTCGCACGATCGTTCTCACCACCTGGCCCGTAAACTCGCGGCCGAGATAGGCGCTCACGCCGCTGCGTGTCTCGAGGTTCTGCGGCTGGAAGGTCCATTGCTTGTCAGGGTCGATGATCGCGAAATCGGCGTCGGCGCCGACGGCGATCGCCCCTTTGCGCGGAAACAACCCGAAGAGCTGGGCCGGCGCGGTAGACGTCAGATAGGCGAGCCGCTCGAGCGTGAGGCCACGATTGTGTACTCCGTCGCTGAGCAATACCGGCAGCGTCGCCTGAATTCCTGCCACGCCGCCCCACGCCTGCCAGATGTCGTGCGCACCCTTCTCCTTGTCGACAGCAGGGCAGGGCGAGTGATCGGAGCCGATCAGGTCGACGCGTCCGTCGAGCAGCGCTTCCCACAGGCCGTCCCGTGTCGCGTCATTACGAATAGGAGGAGCGCACTTGAGCGCCGGACCGATGCGCTCGAAGTCCTCCTCGGTGAACGCGAGGTAGTGCGGGCACGTCTCGGCGGTGATCGACACGCCCTTGCTGCGCGCCGCGTCTACCTCCGCCAGCCCGGCTGCGCAGCTGACGTGCACGACGTGCGCCCGCACGCCCTTGCCGGCGCCGCGCATGCAGACCAGCAGCCGCCGGATCGCGTCGACTTCCGCGGCGGCGGGCCGCGCGCGGCACCACGCGAGCGGAGTCGGCTCGCCCGCCGTCTCGATCATCTCCTGGCTCTCGGCGTGCACGCCGACGATGGCGCCGAGCCGCGCGGTCACCTTGAGCCCGATCGCGAGCACGCCGTCGGGCACGCGCTGGAAATCGTCGATGCCGCTATGGCTCATGAAGGCCTTGAAGCCGACGACGCCGCGTTGATGGAGCGCCTCGAGGTGGGTGAGGTTGTCGGGGACGAGGCCACCCCAGAGCCCAAAGTCCACCAGCGCCTTCTGCGAAGCGAGGGCGAGCTTCTCGTCGAACGCCGCGGCGGTGGTCGTCGGTGGGTGCGCGTTGAGCGGCATTTCGAGAACGGTCGTGACACCACCGGCCGCCGCGCCGCGCGTTCCCGCCTCCCAGCCCTCCCAATCCGCTCGACCCGGCTCGTTGAAGTGGACATGGGCGTCGACGACGCCGGGTAAAATAACCAGCCCGGTGGCGTCGATGACTTCTTTGCCATCGCGAACTTCACTACCGATGGCGCTGATTGCGCCGTCCGTGATGGCGATGTCGGCGACTGCCTGCCGCGTGGGAAGGATGGCGGTGCCGCCCCGGATCACGACGTCAGGAGCGGTCACACTTCTTCTATAGTGATGTCCTGCGCGCCTTCCCAGAGGGTCAGCCGGCCGATTTCAGGCAGCTGCTCCTGGCCCTGCGTAAGCGTCGCAAAGTGATTGCCGGCGAGCTGTCCCACTTTGCTCGCGAACATCGTGGAGCCATAGGGAAAGAGCAACTCGGTCTCGCTGATCCCGCCCGGATACAGCAGCAGCATGCCCGGCGCGGGATGGCTGGTGTGGTTTTCGAAATCGAGCCCGAGCTTCTTGTCGCCCATGGGAATCCACGTTGACTCGCCGCTCCAGCGGCAGTGGACTATCTTGGACGTGAGCGGCAGCATTTTGCGAATCACAGCCACCGTTTTCGGCGCGTGCGTTTCTTCGAGTCGCGCCGTAAACGTCAGGGTTCCCACGCGGATCTTGAGCATGCCCAACACTAACCGTCCAACGATTTCGACGCACGTCCTCGATACCACGCGCGGTGAGCCCGCCGCGGGCGTTGCCGTGACGCTGTGGCGGCTCGAGGGCAAGGACCACGTCTCGCAAGGAACGCGGGAAACCGATGCGGATGGGCGCATCGCCGACCTCGGCGACGGCAAGGTCACCGCCGGGACGTATCGGTTGTCGTTCGAAGTGGGCGCCTATTATAAGAAGAAAGGGGCTGCCCCCTTCCTGCAACGGGCCACACTCGATTTTGAGATCACCGACACCAATCGCCGCTACCACATCCCGTTGTTGATGTCGCCGTTCTCGTGCGCGAGTTATCGGGGCAGCTGAACCTCTTTGAGCATGCCGGGCCGTTGCTGGAGCGGCTGCGCGCGGAAGAGCCATTCCCGAGCGGCGCTGCGATGATCGCGCGCGCGCGGGAGATCGTAAACGACCTTTCCGAGGCAGACCAGATTGCGGTCATCAACGCGCATCCGCGCATCGGCGAGCGGCCCGACAGAGTGTCTCCGGCCTCATTCACGGAACAGGGGTATGATCGCGATACCACGGCGCCCGAGGTGTTGTTGCGGCTCGCGAGTCTGAATGACGAATACGAACAGAAATTCGGCTTTCGCTTTGTGGTGTTCGTGAACCGCCGCTCCCAAGAGGCGATCGTGCCCATTCTCGAGTCACGCCTGCGCGGCTCGCGCGATGAAGAGCGGCGCACGGCACTAAAAGAGATCATGGCGATCGCCGAGGACCGTCTGTGTTCGCGCTGATCAAACTGATCCAGTCATTGTTCGGCGCGCTGCATTCCGAGGGCACGCCGGGCCAGCTCGCCGCGGGGATCGTGCTCGGCTCGTTTCTCGGCCTCACACCGCTGCTGAACCTCCACAACGCGCTGATCTTCGCGCTGCTCGTCCTGCTCAATGTTTCGTTCGCGGGCGGCGTGCTCGGCTGGGCGCTGTTCATCCCGATCGGATTCCTGCTCGACCCACTGTTCGACTGGATCGGACACAGCCTGCTGCTCGCGCCGTCGCTGCGCGGGCTGTGGACGTCGTTTTACAACACGCCGATCATCCCGCTCACCAATTTCAACAACACCGTCGTCCTCGGCAGCGTCGTGTTCGCCGTGCTGTTTGCCGTGCCGCTGTTCTTGGCGACGCGGGTAGCGGTGGTCCGTTACCGCGCCACCATCGGCGAGCGGGTGCGCCAGTCGAAATGGTACCGCACGGTCATGGCCTCCAAGGTCTACAACGTCTACAAGATGTTCCGGCCATGAAGATCAAAATCTTCCGCTGGCGGGCGATCGGGCCGTTGCTCGTCCTGTTCGTGATCGTCTGCGTGCTGTGGTGGCTGTTCGCTGACAGCATCGCGCGCCGCGAGTCGCAGAAAGTCGGCACGCAGATGCTCGGCGCCAAGGTCGAGATCCAGGACCTGCACCTCGATCTGCGTAACGGCGATGTCACGATCCGCGGGCTCACGATCGCCAGCCCGCACGAGCCGTTCAAGAACCTGCTCCAGGCGGACGAGATCGTCGCCGATCTCGACGTCGTCCCGCTGACCGAAAAGAAGATCATCATCGACCGGATTGCCGCGAAGGGGCTGCGCTTCGGCACGCCGCGGCAGACCGACGGCCGAGTCGCGGCGAAATCGGGGGAGGGAATCGCGGGGCGGGTGCTGGCCGAGACCCACGAATGGGCGAGCCAGTTCCAGATTCCCGTGCTGCAGCTCGCGACCGGGAAGATCAGCATCGATTCGCTGGACCCGCGACGGCTCTCCACGATCCCGGCCGCCGCCGCGCTGGGCGCGCGTGCCGACTCGAGCCGCCGTGCCTGGCAGGCGGCACTCGACACGCTACGCCTCGGCCCAGCGCTCGATTCCGCGAGCGCCACGCTCGAGAAGCTCAAGCGTGCCCGCGCCACCGATCTCGCCACGCTGAACGAGGCGCGGCAGGCGATCGATCGCCTGAAGCGCGCGCGCAATCGCGTGACGACTCTGGAAAGAAGCGTTACACAGGGAACGGCGAACCTGAAATCGGGGCTCGCCGGTCTCGATAGCGCCCGCCGGCGAGACTATGCGTTCGCGCGCAGCCTGCTCAAGTTGCCGAGCCTCGATGCTCCGGCGGTCGGCGCCGCGCTGTTCGCGCCGGGCGCGATCAAGCCGTTCGAGCGCGTCCTCTATTATGCCCAGCTGGCGCGGCGCTACATGCCACCCGGACTCTTGCCGCGCGCGACGACCGCCACCAGCCGCGTGCGCCGCGCCGGCGAAGACATCCGCTTCCCCAAGGAGCGCGCGCTGCCGCGCTTCCTGCTGCGCACCGCCGAGCTCTCGTTTCTGTTGCATCCGAACGACGCACAGCCGCAGCGCTATGCCGGCGTGTTGACCGGCCTCACCAGCGACCCGGCGGCGTACGGCCGGCCAACGAGTTTCGGCGCGAGCGGGCCACAGCTCGTGGCCGGCGCGTTGCTCAATCACTTGCGCGGCATCCCTGTCGATACGGCCGGCGCGACCGTTGGCGGCATCCAGCTCCCCGCATTCGAAGTGCCGGGAGTCCCGCTGCGGCTCGATCCCGGCGCCGCCGTGACGCAGCTCGGGTTCAATCTCAACGGCGACACGATCCACGCGCGCCTCGCGATCCGCTCGACGAACGCGCGTTGGACGCGCGATTCCGGGTTCGCGAATGGTACGATCGGCGATCTGATCTGGCGCACCGTGTCAGGCATCTCGAATCTCGACGTCGAGGCGCGTCTCTCGGGCGAGCTGCACCATCCCGATCTGGCCGTTCGTTCGAACCTCGATCAGGCGATCGCCTCTCGCCTCCGCGCGGTGCTCGGCGAGCAAGTGGCGGCCGCCGAGCGCCAGATCCGGGACCGCGTCGGCGCGCTGGTGAATGACAAGGTGGGACCGGTGCGCGCCAAGGTGAAAGAAGTGCAGACCCAGGCCCAGGCGCAGGTCGCGCAGCAACGGGTCCGGCTCGATGAGCTCCAGAAGCAACTGGAGCAGCAGCTGCGGCAACGGATCGGGCTGCCGTGAGCGAAGCAGGGGCGCGGCACGTCATCGAACCTCGTCTCTGGACCGATGAGAAGTTGACGTGGTGCGATCAGCCACTCTCCGCGGGCCCAGTAGCGGCTGCGGCCGCCCGTCGCGGGTTCTATGCCTCCCTCGGCGCCGCCGCGGGTGTGTTCGGGTTCGTCGTCCTTCTTCGGGGAGCGCTCAGGGAAATCGGGGTGCAGTCTGATGCCGTTGTTTTGCTCGGCGGAGCCTTGGCCGCAATGGCGGTTCTCGGATTTGGCACGCTCTCCGCGTGGTCGCGCGCGCGCCGGAACGCGCATCTCGCCGCCTACGGCGTTTCGAATCGTCGGATCATTATGGTTCGAGGTGATGAGGAGCAGTGGGTGGGCCTGCGAGAACTGGAGAATGTCGAGATCCGGGGAGGCGATGTCGTCGTCATGCGTGGCAAAACAGCGACTGAGCATCTGTGGGCATCCCAGGGGGAGACACGCAACGCGCTTGAGAAAGCGGACGTCGTGAATCGTGAGCTGGTGCTCGCCGCGGTCCCCAACCCGCCACAGGTCGCAGCCATCATCCAAACCCTCCTCCGGCCCTCGGCATCCTAGCTTCGTGACGGACGATCTCGTCGCCCGCGCCCAGGCTGGCGACCAGACGGCCTTCCGGGATCTGTATCGCCAGCACGCCGGCCGCGTCTACGCTCTGTGCTTGCGCCTCACGGGCGACGCCGGCGACGCCGAGGAGCGGACGCAGGACGTGTTCGTTCGCCTGTGGGACAAGCTCCGCTCGTTCCGCGGCGAGAGCGCATTCAGCTCCTGGTTGCACCGGCTGGCCGTCAATGTCGTGTTGAACGAGCGCCGTAGGACCGGCAGGCGTGAGCGCCGGGTCATGTCTGCCGAGGATCCGGATACTGTTGTAGGGGCGCAGCATGCTGCGCCCCTGCATGGCCTAAGCATCGATCTCGAGCGAGCGATCGCGGAGCTGCCGGATGGAGCGCGGGAGGTGTTCGTGCTCTTCGATATCGAAGGATACGGCCACGCCGACATTGCGCGGTTGGTGGGCATCGCCGAAGGGACGTCGAAGGCGCAGCTATTTCGAGCGCGCCGTCTGTTACGGGAGAAGCTGGAGCGATGAACGAACGCGAGCTGCACGACGCCGTCAACCATTTGCCGAAGAGCATCGAGCCGCCACGCGACTTGTGGCCGGGCATCGCGGCTCGGCTGGGAGAGCGTCGGCGGCGGCTGTGGTATTGGATTCCGCTCGCTGCCGCGGCGGTGCTGGCCGGTGTGTGGCTGGTCAGAAGCCAACCCGCCGCGTGGGACGTGACCGCGCTGGCCGGGCGGCCGCTCGTGGGGACGAAACCGCTCGTCGCGTCGGGCCGGTTGCGCGTGGGCGACTGGGTGCAGACCGACGACTCCTCGCGCGCGCTGGTCGCCGTGGGGCGCATCGGGCAGGTCGAAGTGCAGCCCGACACGCGCGTGCAGCTGGTCGTCGCCCGCGCCGACGAGCATCGCCTGGCGTTGGCTCGCGGCAGAATCGATGCGGCGGTCGATGCGGTTCCGCGCCTCTTCTTCGTCGAGACACCCGTCGGTACCGCGATCGACCTCGGCTGTGCCTACTCGCTGGAGACCGACTCGCTCGGCTACGGCCGGCTGCACGTGACCCGCGGTGAGGTCGAATTCGCCACCGGTCTGCGTTCGTCGCGCGTGCCGCTAGGCGCCATGATCCAGACGCGGCCCACGATCGGGCCGGGCATTCCGTTCGTCGACGACGCGCCGGCGCCGCTCGTTCGCGCGCTGATCGCCTTCGACTTCGAGCGGGGCGGCGCGCGCGCCGCGCGCAACGTACTGACCCTCGCCCGCGCGCAGGATGCGATCTCCCTGTGGCATCTCCTGCAACGCGTCGATGTGTCGCTGCGTGGAACGGTGTACGACCGCCTTGCCGCGCTCGTCCCGCCGCCACCGGGCGTCACCCGCCGGGCCGCGATCGCGCTCGAGTCGGGCGCGCTGGAAGGCTATTGGACCAAGATTCAGCGGATTCACTTCCGGCGGATGGTGCTGCGTGGCGTGAAGGACATCGATCCCCGAACGGGAGCGACGAAACACTGATCACTTGATGCTGGCTTGACGGGCTCCGGGAATGCTGGTACGTCGATCACGACGGTCATTCCTCCACCCGGAGTCTGTGATGAACAAGCGTCTGTATTCCATGGTCACCGTCCTCGTGCTGACCGCCGCGTGCAAGGATTGGCAACTGCCATTTGACATCCCCGCAGGCTCGGGGAATTGGCTGACCGAACAGCGCGTGCAGGCCGATCCGTCCGAGATCAGCGTGATGACGCAGAACCTCTACGTCGGCGCGGACGTCGATCTGGTGATCCGCGCGCTCGGCACCGCCGACCCGGCCGACGATTTCCCGGCGCTGCTGTTCGCGATCGAGACGGTCGGCAAGACCGACTTCCCGGCGCGTGCCGCGGCGATCGCCGATCAGATCGCGCGCGCCCGGCCGCACGCCGTCGGCCTGCAGGAGGTCTCGCAGATCGACATCGATCTGACGCCGCTCGGCGTGCCGGCCGTCGTGCATCAGGATTTTCTTGCGATCGTGCAAGCCGAGCTCGCGGCCCGCGGTCTGCATTACGTCGTGGCGGGAACGTCGAACAACGTCAGCGTCAATCTCGTCTCCGGGCTGGTCCGCCTGGTGGACCATGATGTCCTGCTGGTCGATGCCGATCGGGTGACGATCAATGCGTCCAGCGGGCAGGATTTTTCCGTGAACCTCGGGCCGGTCGCTCCGGGAGTCGATCTGATTCGCGGCTGGGTCTGGGCGCGCACGACGGTCGACGGGCAGTCGGTCACGTTCGCGAGCGCGCACACCGAAGCGAATCTGGCCGGCGCGCCGCCGGGACTGCTCGAGCAGATTCGCGCCGCGCAGGTGGGGGAGATGGTCGCCACATTGGCTTCGAGCGACCGCGTCGTGTTGATGGGTGACCTCAACGACACGCCCGGCTCGCCGATGTACGCTGTGCTGGCGAGCTCAGGATTCACCGACAGCTGGCGCGCGCTGCGCCCGGGTGTGGATGGCCTCACCTGCTGTCACGTGGCTGATTTGTCGGATCAAGTGGCGCGGTTCGACCAGCGCATCGATTACGTCTGGACGCGCGGCTTCGCACGCGACGACGGCAAGGTCAAGGGCAGCGTCGATCGCTTCGGCAATGTGCCGAGCGACCGTCTCCCTGGGCCCGCCTATCTTGTCTGGCCTTCGGACCACGCGGGGCTTGTCGCATCCCTGAAGTAACGACTTACGCCAGGCGGCTCGGCCTGTTCTCCGGAACGATGGCCGTCGTCGGCGGGATCATCGGCGGCGGGATCTTTCGCACACCCGCCACCGTCGCCGAGCGGCTGCGCTCGCCGGGGTTGGTGCTGCTGGCGTGGGTGATCGGCGGCGTGGTGGCGTTGATCGGCGCGTTCTGCTTCGGCGAGCTGGGGCAGCGCCGTCCGCGCGCCGGTGGCGGCTATGTGTACCTGCGCGAGACGTTCGGTCCGCTGCCGGCATTCCTCTACGGCTGGACGCTGGTGCTCGTCATCGCCACCGGGGCGATCGCCGCGGTCGCCGTCACGTTCGCCGATTATTCGCTTGCGCTGTTTGACCAGCCGCATCGGTTCTCGGTGCCGCTCGCCATTGCCGCGATCGTCTTGCTGTCCGGCATCAACTACGTCGGCGTCCGTCCCGCCGCGATCACGCAGAACATTTTTACGATTCTGAAGCTCACCGCCCTCGCGCTGCTCATCGGCGCAGGAATGTTTCTCGCCGCACCTACCGTCCCGTACCGTCCGTTACCGTCCCCTAGCGTCGTCTCTACCGCCGGAGCCATCGGAGCCGCCCTTGTGCCGATTCTCTTTACCTATGGCGGCTGGCAACAAACGAACTTCATTGCCGAAGAGATCGTCGAGCCCGAGAGGAATCTGCCGCGCGCCTTGGTGCTCGGCGTGACGATCGTCGTCGCGGTCTATCTCCTCGCCAACGTCGCGTACCTGCGCGTGCTGGGCGTGGCGGGACTCGCAGCCAGCACGGCGCCCGCTGCCGACACGATGCAGGCGCTGCTCGGCCCGGTGGGCGGCAAGATCATTGCGGCCGGAATTGCGATCTCGACGTTCGGCTTCTTGAACCTCGTGATACTGGTGACGCCGCGCGTGCTGCAAGCGATGGCAGCGGACCGCGTGTTCTTCGAGCGGCTCGCGCTGCTGCATCCCGTCTATCGCACGCCCACGGCGGCGATCGTGGCGCTGGCCGGGTTTGCGATCCTGCTCACGCTTTCGGGGACGTTCGGGCAGCTGGTCGATTACGTGACGTTCGGGGATTGGATCTTCTTTGGGCTTTGCGTGGCGGCATTGTTCGTCTATCGACGGCGCGAGCAGAGAGCAGGGAGCACGGAGCAGAATGCTTATCGAGTACCCGGATATCCGATTACACCTGCCATATTCGTACTAGCCGCGGCGCTCGCCGTATACAGCTCGATTACCTCCAATCCTCGCAACGCGGCAATCGGCGCCGGACTGATTGGACTGGGAGTCCCAGCGTTCCTTTATTGGCGGAGCCGCCTATGACTCGGACTGTCTCAGTAATCGCATGTCTGGCGACGTTGCTGTCTTCTCCTCTTGCGGCGCAACACGAACACTTGGGCCGTGTCGTCTTTCCGATATCGTGTAATCCTGAAGCGCAGCAACGCTTCACTCGCGCGCTGGCCTTACTGCATTCGTTCTGGTGGGAACAGGGGCAGGCAGCGTTCCAGGCCGTCGCGGACGCGGACTCGACCTGCGCGATGGCGTACTGGGGGATGGCGCTCAACGCCTGGGGCAATCCGTTCGCGGGTGGGCCGGGCGGCAACGCGGGGAAGGGAGATCCGTTGCGCCGCGGCGCAGCGGCCGCCGGCCGCGCCGCAGCGCTAGGCGCGGCAACGCCACGCGAGCGCGGATTCCTGGCAGCGAGCGGAGCACTGTATCGCGGCTACGACTCGATTCCCAATGCTCGGCGCCTGCAAGCGTACTCCGACACACTGGCGCGCGTGTATCGCGAATTCCCGAACGAGACGGAGGTTGCGATCTACTACGCGCTGTCGCTGGTCGAGACGGCGTCGAAGACCGACACGACATTCGCGCGCCAGAAGCAGGCCGCGGCGATCCTCAATCCGCTGTACATGCGATTCCCGCAGCATCCGGGGCTCGCGCACTACATCATTCACGCCGACGATTCCCCGCGGCTCGCTGCGCTCGGGCTCGACGCGGCGCGCCGCTATGCCGGGATCGCACCGTCGGCGCCGCACGCGCAGCACATGCCGTCGCACATTTTCATCCGCCTCGGCCTCTGGGACGAAACGATCGCCGCCAACCAGCGCGCTTTCGAGGCCGGCCTGGAGTACGCGCGCGCCCATAACCAGCCCGTCGCGCCGGAGCGGTTGCACGCGCTCGATTACATGGTCTACGCGTATCTCCAGGAAGGGCGCGACCGCGCCGCGCGCACCACGATCGACACCGCGCTGAGGCTTGCCACCACGGGGACGTCGGACATGCTGGTCGCGAACTACAATCGCGTCGCCATGGAAGCGCGGCTGCCGCTGGAGCGGGGCGAATGGGCCGAGGCGGCGCGTGTTCCGGTGCGTGCCGCCGAGCTGACGATCGGCGCGGCGCTGGACCACTTCGCGCGGGGCATCGGCGCCGCTCGCCAGGGCGATACGGCCCAGGCCAGGCTCGAGATCGCGGTGCTCGCAGCGACCGAAGCAGACATGGCGCGACGCGGCGACGGCGAGTGGGCGCGCGTCGTCGCGATCAAGCGGCAGGTGGTGACGGCGTGGTCGGAGCTGGCGGCGGGTGATACCGTCGCGGCGCTGCGCGACGCGAACGCGGCGGCAGATCTCGAAGACGTGACGGAGAAACAGCCGGTGACGCCGGCTGAGCTGCTGCCGGCGCGCGAGTTGGAGGCTGATATGCTGCTGGCGACCGGTCGTTTCGCCGCCGCGCGCACAGCGTATGAGCAGACCCTGCTGCGGGAGCCGAAGCGCGCCCGCAGTCTGTATGGAGCGGGCCGCGCCGCCGAGCTGAGTGGCGACCGCGCCGGGGCGGAGCAACGGTACGGTGAATACCTCGCACAGATGAAGGCGGGCGATGGCGACCGCAGCGAGATCCCGCGGGCGCGTGAAGCGATGCGCTGAGGCCCCGCGTTGCTACTTCGAGTTGGCGGCTTCCGGCTCCAAATACTCTTCGCGGTACATCCGAATCAGCTCGAAGAAGTAGCTGAGCGCGAGCGGCCCGATGAGCAGGCCCAGTAGCCCAAAGTAGCTCACGCCGCCGATGGCGCCGATCAGCGTGATCAGCGGATGGATGGCGGAGAAGCGGCGATAGATGAGCGGCCGGATGAAGTTGTCCACGCTGCCCACGACGACGACGCCCCAGATGATCAGCAGGATGCCTGCCGCGGGGCGCCCCTGCATGATGAGCACGACGGCAGCCGGCCCCCACACCATGCCGCTGCCCACCACCGGCAGGATCGCGAGCGCCATCGTCACGACGCCCCAAAACAATCCATTGGGCAGCCCCGCGATCCAGAACGCCGTCCCCAGCAGCACGCCCTGCAGCGCAGCGACCACGCCCGTCCCGATCACGGTCGAGATCGTCACATCCTTGAACCGCTTCCCCAGCTTTTCCGTGTTGACGTCGGAGAACGGGATGTAGGGACGCGCATCGAGCCACACATCCCCAGGGTGCTTCAGGACGTAATACAGGCCGAAAAACGAAATCGTGAGGTTCAAGGTCAGGCGCGTCGCGGTTCCCACGAGCCCGAACGCGCTCGCGCCGATCGCCGCGACGATGCGACCGCCCGCGTCGGCGAGGCGGGGGCCGAGCGGGATGCCGCGAATCTGCAAACCGCGGAACCGCTCGATGATCGGACTCTGCAGCACGTTCTGCGTGATTTCCTGCGCCTGGTTGACCAGCAGCCCCGCGATCAGCACGCCGGGGATAATCAGCAGGACGGCTCCTAACAGCGTCACGACGAATGCCGCGAATGCCGGCGGCGCGCCCTGCCGTACCAGCCAGTTGTGCAGCGGCGCGAACAGGACGGCGAGCACGGGAATACCAATGATCCCTGTGGCATAGGGCCCCAGGGACCAGAGGATTCCCGCGCCGAGCGCGAGAACAATGAACGCAGCGCGCTGATGCTTGGTATCAAGAAACGCTATCTGCCACGCTCCACCCGAAGGACGCGACTCAGAGTCTTTCCGTCGATCGTGATCGTCACGAGGTAGTCACCGGTCGGCACCTGGTTGGTTGCTCCACCGAATCCACCAAAGCCTCCGCCGCCAGCGGCGGGCGCACGGCCGAACGCCTGCGCGACGAATCCTAGCGCTCCAAAGCCGCCCCCACCACCACCGCCTCCGGTCTGCCCCGGCTTGCGCAGCAGGTTGCCGAGCGTCGTCAGGAAGCTCGCGTCGGGTGCGGCGTCGCTCGACTCCCCCCCCCCCGCGCCACTGCTCTCGCCAACCGCGGCGGGCAACGAGGGCGTCGCGGATGCGGCGCGGGGCGTCGTTTCGCCGGGACGCTCGTTGAAGCGACCGTTGCTAAACGGCGATCCGCCGCCACCACCGCCGCCCCCCCCGCCCCCCCCGAAGCCGAACCGCTGCGCGATGCCTTGAACATCCCCGGCGAGCAACAATTTCCTGAGCGGCTCGAGTTGATCGGCGTTGCCGCCGGCTTTCGTCATCGAGTCGAACACGACGTTGATGCGCGACACGAGCCACGCGCTGTCGCGCTTCTGTGAGGGCGAGAGCGCCACGGGCGGCGGGTTCTTCCCCTGGAAATTCCAGAACACACGATGCAGGCCGGCCCCCGCGGGTCCCTGGACCGTGCGCACTGTATCGCCGCGCACGTCGCGAATCACGATCGTCGTGCGCGCGCGCCGGTCCGTGCTCCCGGTCGCGAGCCGGTACACGATCTCGGCGCCGTACTGCGGGCTCGACGCGCGGAATGCTTTCTGCCCCGGACTGCCGCCGCCCAGCGGGGCCTGGCCGTACTGATAGGCGGTGTTCGGCTGGAAGAGATAGGCGCTCGCGGTGACCGCGCTGTCGTTGAGCTGCTCCAGCGGCGCGATGTTCACGATCCACAGCGCGCGGCCGTGCGTCGCCGCAATGAGATCGCGCTCACGCGGATGAATCCTGAGATCGTGCACCGGAACCGTCGGGAAGCCGGTCATGAAACGCTGCCACGAGCCGCCGCGATTGAGCGAGACGTACGCGCCGACGTCCGTGCCCAGGAACAGCAGGTCGCGGTTGCTGACGTCCTCGCGAATCACGTGGACGTAACCGGGCCCGTCATCGCCCTTGGGGAGATTGTTCGCCAGCGAACGGAACGACTTCCCGAAGTCGGTCGTGACGTACACGTACGGCGCGTAGTCGCCGTTGCGATGATTGTCGAAGCTGACGTAGAACGTGGCGCTATCGAAGCGCGACGGCTCGATGCGGCTCACGTACGTCCCCGCGGGGACGCCCGGGAACCGTCCAGTGATGTTCTCCCAGGTGCCGCCGTCGTTGCGCGTAAGCCAGACGTTGCCGTCGTCCGTGCCCGCGTACAGCAGGCCGGGCCGGATCGGTGACTCCGCCAGCGACACGATCGTGCAGAACGTCTCGGCGCCGGTCACGTCGGGCGTGACGCCGCCGGTCGTGCGCGTGCTCACGCGGATCTTCATCGTGTCTCTGGTCGTGAGGTCGGCCGAGATCGGATAGAGGTCTTCGCCGCGGCGCGTCGACTTCATCACCTTGTTCGCGCCGGCGTAAAAGGTCTCCGGGTTGTGGGCGGAGATGAGGAACGGCGTGTTCCAGTTCCAGCGCAGGTCGATCTCGGCGGAGTCGGCGCGCTGGCGCAGCCGCAGCTCCGCGATGCGGCGGCGTTGCGCCGCCGTCTCGGGACGCGTCGTGTCGGGTCGCTCGATGACGATCGAGTCTTCGAACATCGTATAGCGCGGCCGATAGTTCGGCTTCTGCAACGCGACGCGGTCGCCGGTCGCGAAATTCAGGCGCGACATGTTGCCGCCCTGCGACTCGACGTAGATCGTGTTCGGGTCGGTCGGGTCCTGCGCCGTGTAGAAGCCGTCGCCGCCACCCACGGTGGTCCAGTCGGCGTTGGTCAGCTCGCCCTGGCGCCGCCGCGAGGGGCCGCACCACGAGCCGTTGTCCTGATAGCCGGCGCAGACGCTGTACGGAAACGCCATGTCATAGCTGACGATGTACGGCTGCCCGATCGCGAAGCTGTTCAGGAAGTCCCAGTTGCCGCCCTTGTCCCACGTCTGCGCCACACCGCCGTCGTTGCCGACGATCACGTGATTGGGATCGTTGGGGTCGATCCACATCGCGTGATGGTCGACGTGAATGCCGACGGTCGCGTTGCCGATCGTCTTGCCGCCGTCATTCGAAAAGTTCAGCGGCGTCGAGGAGAAGTACACGCGGTTCGGATCCTTGGGGTCGACGCGAACCTGCGAATAGTAGAAGGGACGGACGTCGTGGTCGTTCATCCTTTCCCACGTCGCGCCGCCGTCGGCCGAGTGATACAGTCCTGAGGGCCGCGTTTGCGCCGCTTTCCCAGCTGCCGGTTTCGCGTTGGGCAGCGTGTCCGCTTCCACCATCAGGTAAATGGTCTTGGGATTCGACGCCGCGATTGCGATGCCGATGCGGCCCTTGGTCGTTTCAGGCAGACCGCCGCCTTTGACCTCAGTCCACGTCTTGCCGCCATCGCTCGTCTTCCAGAGCGCGCTGCCGGGCCCGCCGCTATTAAGGAAGTAAGGTCCGCGCACGCGCTGCCAGCTCGCCGCAAAGAGCACTTCGGGGTTCGAGGGATCCATCGCGACGTCGATGAAGCCGGCGCGATCGGAAATGAATTTGACGAGCTGCCACGTCTGGCCGCCGTCGGTCGTCTTGTAGAGGCCGCGGTCCGGATTGGCCGACCAGGGCTGACCCAGCGCCGCGACGTAGACGATGTTCGGATTCGTGGGATGCACGACGATGCGACCGATCGCCCCCGACTTCTCGAGACCGACGCGTTTCCACGTGAGGCCTCCATCGGTCGATTTGAAGATGCCGCATCCCGGCGAGATCGTGTTGCGCGAGTCCTCCTCACCAGTGCCGGCCCACACCTGCGTCGTGTCCGACGGCGCGATTGCCAACTCACCCATCGAGACGCATCGCTCGTTGTCGAACACGGGCCGGAACGTCGTGCCTGCATTGGTCGTCTTCCAGATTCCACCAGCCGCGGCCGCGACGAAGAAGGTGCGCGACGGGCTCGGGATGCCGGTCACACTCGACACGCGTCCGCCCATGTTCGCGGGGCCGATGTTGCGCCAGCGGAAGCCGGCGAGCAGCGTCGAATCCAGGGTGTTCGCCCCGCTGCTCGAGCTCGGCACGCCCGTCGTGACGGTGACATTGCTGGGAGCGGGACGTTGTGGACGGGGGAGCGGACGTTGAGAAGGTGCCTGGGTCAGAACGGCGAGTAACAGGAGGAGCATGACGGCCTCAAGAATGGAGGTGGGGTTGAGTGCCGAAACCTCGCAACGGAGTGCATACGAACGGAAGCCTTGCGCCGTTAAATCCCGATAATTAAACTCGGCTTTCCTCTAACCCACTCGATCGGGGCTGATGCGTAGACATTTCACCCGCGTATGCGGACTGCTTGGTGCTCTTGGACTCCTCTCCAGTCATCCACTCACAGCGCAGGAAGCATTCGAGATCGCGGTCTATCCATACGCCACGGCGCACCGCGGCGAATGGGAGCTGGAAGGCCACGTCAACTACGCGGGTCGCGGCACCCGTACGTTCGACGGATCCATCGCTCCCCGGCAGGGCCAGGTGCGCTTTGCCGGCGAGCTGACGACCGGCCTGACCGATCACTGGGAAGTCTCCGGCTACCTGCTGGCGGCGCAGGTGCCGGCCCTGGGCGTGGAGTACGCGGGCTGGCGCTTCCGGTCACGGTTTCGCGCGCCGGAGCAATGGCGCCTCCCGGTCAAAATGGGGCTCAGCCTCGAATACGAGACCACCCGTCCGGCCTTCAGCGAGAGCGCCCGCACCTTCGAGCTGACCGCGATCTTCGAGCGTCGCATTCGCAGTCTGCAGCTGATCTTCGATCCCACCTTCGAGCGCGATCTGGCGGGCCCCGAGCACGAATTCGAGTTTGAGCCGAAGGCGCGGGCCGGCCTCGACGTCAGCCACAAAGTGACACTGGGCGTCGAGTATTACGGTTCGCTCGGTGAGATCAAGCAGTGGCACCAGGTCTATCCGACGGCTGACCTGCGGCTCGGCGACGAGCTGGCGCTGCACTTTGGGGTCGGCTTCGGGACGACGCAGGCCGGTGACCGGCTCGTCTTCAAGACTCGCTTTGAGATAGGGGACTTTTAGGGACTTCACGCGTTCCAACGGATACGTGATGCCCGTCACGCGGCGCTTCTGCGCTTCCTCTACATTTCCCCGCGGCACTCACATCGTCCCAGGACGGGACCCCCCCCCCCCCCCCCCCCCCCCCCCCCTGTTGGTGCCGCACCTCTTCTCTTCGGGGCCCGGCCCCTGGGTTGGATATTTTTTGGTGCGGA
>Ga0137409_10003329_pt1 | contig 17062 bp, 18 predicted proteins | sample CZODoug1_16funga_FD_122059 | JGI IMG/M metagenome (GOLD analysis project Ga0137409, IMG submission 122059) | Vadose zone soil fungal communities from Angelo Coast Range Reserve, California, USA - CZODoug1_16fungal (Hybrid Assembly) | ecosystem: Environmental > Terrestrial > Soil > Vadose zone... | reverse complement strand
TTCGCGCTTATTTACAGACAGCCGCTCTCCAAACCGATGTGGATCAATTGAGAAAGCTAGAGCGAGCGCTGCGGGATTTGACGCAAGTCGATGTGGTAATTTGTCGTGCTCATTTAGCTGCATTCTTTTGGCAACTTGACCACATTTTTGAAGCCTTGAAAATTGCTGTTACGCGTGGTCAAAAGGAGCACCCCGCTCTGAAATACTTTTGGAGTTTCGAAAAGCGTTTGGAGGAATTTGAGCAAACTGCTATTCGTCAGGAAATCAGCGCGTATCGCAACAAGGGACACGAAATCCCTGCAATTATCGGGTGCGAATGGGACGAGAAGGGAGGCAAATTCCTCCATCACTTCTTGCCATCCATTGTTGGACATGCACAAAGCGAATCTATCGACATGAACACACGCCTGCAACAGTATTTTGAGTTTGTTGCCAACGTATGGCTTTCTTTTACACCGAGTGATCTAAAAGCCGAGTTTCCCCGCAGTTTTACCTTCCCTATTACGATCCCGAATTCCTATCTGGGAGAACTTCCGCCTGAACTGAAAGGGATTCCACAATTTGCAGTGAGTATAGAGGCATATGACCGAGCGAATGTGAGCGCGGGGACGGGGGAAGATGCTAAGCAGCAGTGAACGGTAGCGACTGCGAAACATCGCGTTTAAGGTACAAATCCCGAGCAAGCTAAATCGCCTATTTGCAATACTTACTTCCAGATAGCCCGGGATCCGGGAATGGTGTATGCCGAGCGATGGAGTGAGTTCTTGCCTCGGCTCCTACCTTGGCCAGTCAAACATTTCATTGTGTGTGACTTTTCCAGGACCCCGAGGAAATGCAAACTTGATATTCTCGTCAGAGGTCAGAACTGCACCCTCCTCTTGGAAGAGTCCGTCATCCGCCACTCCTGGACTGAGGTACTCGACGTTGATGATTAGGGGCTTGTGAATTCGAAACTCGAAGGATTGGCTGTCGCTGGCGAAAAAGTCCGATGTCTCTTCCGGATTCAGCACTACGTTTTTTGCTAAATAACGCTGGTCTCCGGTTTTTGCCGCCCGTGTTAAGACGAAGTCGGTCGTGCCCTTGCCGAACTTAAAACAGGTCGTGATCGCAAACACCGTACGGTCTAATTCAGCAAGAACCTTCATTTGATTCAGTGCAATATTAAAATCATCAGGAAGCGCGTCTGGATAGCGTAGACCGTACGTCTTTTGGAGAACATCGAGGAAGGCATCGTTAAGAGCAACGGTGCATTTACCCGAAGAGGTGACTTCGCGATAGAGCGCTTCCATGATGGCGAGCAGGTCGCCGTCGAGCGTGATCGGTGCGCCGCTGGTCGTCTTGATGGTGTGCATCGCTAAGCCCCGAAGCTTTTGACGGCGCTCGGCTCGTCGGCGTGGATCTCGATGAAGTTCTGCGCCCCGGTCATCGTCAGCATCGTCTCGACCCGCTTCTGGACCCCCGACAGCTTCAGATGGCCGCCGGCGTTGTGCACCTGACGGTACAGGTCCATCAGGCAGCCGATGGTGGCGCTGTCGACGTAGGTGACCGGCGTGAGATCGATGAGGATCTCGCGCTTGCCGGTCGCGACCAGGCCGCTGACGGCCGTCGAGAAATCGGAGAGGATCGGGTACATGAGCCGCGTCTCGCCGACGCGGACGACCGAGATACCGCCGATCTGTTCGGTTTTCACATTCATCAGTAGGCTCCCGTGCGCTTGAGCATCGCCGGGCTTGGACCGAAATCGTCGCCCCGCAGCTTGCGGATCTGACGGGCGAGCTCGGTCCGCCCGCGGTTGATGCGCGACTTCACCGTGCCTTCCGGCAGCCGCAGCTGATCGGCGATTTCCTGGTACGACAGTTCCTGGATGTCGCGCATCAGGACGGCGGTTCGCAGCGTCTCGGGCAGCTCGGCCATCGCCTGTTTCAGCAAGAGGACGCGATCCTGCTGTTCGAGCGCGGCCACCGGACCAGGGTCGCGCGACAGCGGCGACAGGTCGTTCGCGTCCACGTCGCGGTCGATCGTCTCGCGCTCCTTGCGGACGCTGCGATAGTGATCGATGCACAGGTTGCGGCTGATGCTGATCAGCCACGTCTGAAAGTTCGCCCGCCGGTCGAACGTGTCGAGCGACTTGAAAATCTTCAGAAAGATGTCCTGCGTCAGATCCTCGGCCTCGTCGTGCTTGCCGACGAATTTGTACGCGACGTTGAACACCTTCCGCCAATAGAGGCGGACGATTTGTTCCCAGGCGACCTGATCGCCCTGCAGACACCGCTGAATCAGCGTCTCGGTTGCGTCTCCGGGATCCGGCGACATGTGGGTTGAGTAGAATAGCGTATCACGTTGCCCCAACCGACCGGCCCCGCCGGCTTCTTCAGGCAAGCCGACGGAAACCACACTGCCCTCGTCTGCGACGGCGTGCCGCTGACGGCCATCGCGGCATCCGTCGGAACGCCGGCCTATGTCTACAGCGCCGCGGTGCTGCGCGAGCGGTACCGCGCGATCGACGACGCTTTCGGCGGCTATCCGCACGCGCTCCACTACGCGCTGAAGGCCAACTCGACACTCGCCATCGCGCGGCTGCTGCGCGAGCTCGGCAGTGCCGTGGACGCGAACTCTGTCTGGGAAATCGAGGTCGCGCGCAGGGCGGGCTTCGATCCCTCGCAGATCGTCTTCACGGGCGTCGGCAAGTCGCCGGCGGAACTCGAGTGCGCAGCCGCGCTCGGCGTGCGGGCCATCAACGTCGAGTCCGCGGGGGAGCTCGCCCGGCTCGAGGCGATCGCCACGCGGCTTGGACGCCGGGTGCGCATCGCGATTCGCGTCAACCCGGACATCGACGCGAAGAGCCATCCGCACATTTCAACCGGCTTGAAGATCAACAAATTCGGCGTCCCCATCGACGATGCCCGCGCGCTGCTGCAGACGCTGACCCACCGGTCGTCGCTGGCCCTGGTCGCGATCCACGTGCACGTCGGCTCGCAGATCACGTCGCTCGATCCGTTGCGACGCGCAGCCGCACTGGCCGCCGATGTCAGCCGGGAGCTTCAGCGGCAGGGGTTTCCCCTCGAGTACGTGGATCTGGGCGGCGGGCTCGGCGTCTCGTACGACGGCGTCGCGGTCCCCTCGGCCGCGGACTACGTCTCGGCGCTCGTCGGTGAAGTGCGCCGCACGTCGCTGCCGATCGTCGTCGAGCCAGGCCGCTCGATCGCCGCACCGGCGGGCGTCCTGCTCGCGCGCGTCGTCGACGTCAAGCCGCGCAGCTCGTCCAGCGAGTTCATCATCATCGATGCCGGCATGACCGAACTGCTGCGCCCCGCGCTGTACAACGCCTACCACCGCATCGAGCCGGTGGACGCGCCGCCGGACGGCGATCATCACTACGAGATCGTCGGACCCGTCTGCGAAAGCAGCGATGTCGTCGGCCGCGACCGCATGCTGCCGGCGCTCGCGCCGGACGCTCTGGTGGCGATCCGCGACGCCGGCGCCTATGGATCGGTGATGGCCTCGAACTACAATCGTCGGCCGCTGCCGCCGGAAGTGCTGGTGGACGGCGGAGCCTGGCGAATCATCAGACGGCGTCAGACGATTGACGATCAGCTCGCGCTCGAAGAGTAATTATCGTTCGAACAGAACGTCGCACGCCGAACGTCGAACGACCGAACGGAGAATGATGTCGGGCTATCTGATTGCGTTTGAAGGTCTCGATCAGAGCGGCAAGCAGACCCAGGCGGAGCTGCTCCGGGACCGGTTGAAACAGGACGGCCGGAAAGCGCGGTTGGTGTCGTTTCCGGACTACGGCACCTCGATCGGCGAGGAAATCGCGCGCGCGCTGCAGGGTGAACGTGAGTACGGCGCCGACGTGATGCAACTCCTCTATGTCGCGAACCGGTACGAGCGCAAACCGGATCTGCAGCGGTGGCTCGACGGCGGCCTCGTGCTGGTGTGCGACCGCTATACGGCGTCGAGCGTTGCGTATGGCGAGGCGTTCGGTCTCGATCCGGCGTGGCTCTCCGATATGCAGAGGTTCCTGCCGCCGGCCTCGCTCACGATCATGCTCGACATCGCGCCGGAAACGGCGGCCGGGCGAAAGTCTGCCGATCGCGACCGCTACGAACGCGATCTCGCGCTGCTCGGGCGCGTGCGCGAGAGCTATCGCCGTCAGGCCGCGGCGGGCGGCTGGGTCGTGCTCGACGGCGAGAGAACGAAGGACACGATAGCCGCCGATGTGTACGAAGCGGCGACACGCGTGCTTTGAACAGGGGCTCGGCGCTCGTCGCTAGGCGCTAGGCGCGGCGACACCAAGACAGCTAGCTCCTAGCTCCGAGCCCCCGCTCCGATGACGCGCGCAGCCGTGAGCGCGCGCACTTCCGTCACTCCCGCCTGCTTCAGCGCCCGCGCGCATGCCTCGAGCGTGGCGCCGGTCGTGCTCACGTCGTCGATCAACACGACAATCGCCCCGGTCAGCGCGTGCCCCGAGCGCGTCGCCGCGAAGGCGTCGCGCACGTTGCGGTGGCGCCGCGCGGCCGGCAGGCCGGTCTGCGTCGGCGTGGCGCGGACGCGCCGCAGGGCGGTGCAGACAGGGACGCCGAGATGTCGCGCCAGATCGCCGGCCTGATTGAAGCCGCGCTGCCGCCGCCGCGACGGGTGCAGCGGCACGGGGACGACGCAGGCGGCGCCCTCCAGCATGTCGGCCCCGCGCTGCCGCATCAGCTGCCCAAGCGGACGGGCCAGCGATCGCCGGCCCTCGTACTTCAGCGCGTGAATGACCGCGCGCAGCGCGCCGTCGTACACGCCGATGGCACGCGCGCGATCGATCAGGCGGTGCGTGCGCCGGCAGCGCGGGCACCGCGCCAGCGGGAGGCTGACATCGCGCCACGCCGGCAGCGGATCGCCGCACTGGTCGCAGATCGGGGGCGTGATCGGCAGGATCGCACACCAGCAACGCCCGCAGACAGGACCCCGGGTCGGATGATCGAGTGGTTCGTCGCACGCCGCGCACGCTGGCGCGAGCACGACGCTCAGCAGCGCGTCAAGGCCAAGCCGTAACGCGTCGGTGCTCCGCACGGCGCGTTACGGTCGCTCGGGGCCGTCGCCGGCTACCGGCCGGCGGCGACCTCGATCCGATCGGCGTTCCCCCACAGCCGCTCGAGACCATAGAAGGCGCGCGTGTCGGGCGCGAACACGTGGACGATGAAGTCGAAGTAGTCGATCAGAATCCATTCGGAGCGGTCGTAGCCCTCGACGTGCGCCGGCTTGGCGCCCTCGTCTGCCAGCTTTTCCATGACCGCATCGGCAATCGCGCGCACCTGCCGCACGTTGGTGCCCGAGCAGATCAGAAAAAAATCGGTGAAGCCGGCGGCCTTCCGAAGATCCAGGACGACGAGCTCCACCGCTTTCTTGTCTTCTGCCGCGGCGATCGCCCGATCGATTTGAGAGGGCAGCCGCGGAGATTTCCGGCGCTTGTCACTCTTGGCCATGCAACCTGCCTGCCGCTGGAATCTTCGACGCGTCCGATGCGCGTCGCCCCGGTGTCATCGACGTGTAAAGTCCGTGTTGCTCAATGTGTTGCCGGACCGCAGCGGGCACGAGCCCCGCGATGGATTCACCCGCCGCCACACGCTGGCGGATTGCAGTCGATGACACGTCGGTGGTCTCCCGGTCGATCAGAATAATCGACGGATTGCTCCGGCCGCTGGCATCCATCGGCGGCCGCGCCATCCGCGGCGCCAGCGCCGGCAGCCGCCGGGGAGTCTCCACGATCGAGAACCCCGGGCGCGACACCACGACGAAGTGCGCGCGATTCAGAATGTGCGGGTAGTCGCGCCAGCTCTCGATGTCGGCGAAGGCGTCCGCCCCGATCACGAAGAACAGCTCCGACGCCGCATACCCGCGCTCGTGGAAGCACTGCAGCGTCCGCGACGTGAAGGACGGCGCATCGTGCCGCAATTCCACATCGGCGGCGCGCCAGTCAGGCCGATCCAGGACCGCGATCGCCACCATCGCGAACCGGTGATACACCGACGCACAGGGCTGCGGCCGGTGCGGCGGCACGTTCGACGTGACCATGAACATCCGGGTCAGGTGCAGCTCGGCGAGCGCGGCGTCGGCGACCTCGAGGTGGCCGCGATGAATCGGATCGAATGTGCCGCCGAGCACACCGATGCGGCGGGCTGTAGCTGTCATGCCGTCATGCAGCCGACTGACGCGAGGCCGCGAGTCGGCGCCACATCGCCTCGATCAGCTCCGGCACGCCCTGCCCGCTCACCCCCGAGATCTTCACGAACGGCAGATCGAGCTGCGCCGACCGGCGCTTCAACGCGTCTACGGCGCCGCCGTCGCGGTGCTCCGGGTCCAGTGCGTCGATCTTGTTCGCGGCCACGATCTGCGGCTTCGCCGCCAGCGCCGGTTGATGCAGCTCGAGCTCGCGCCGGACCGTGTCGAGATCCGAAATGGGATCGCGTCCGCTCGCCCCCGACACGTCGACGAGGTGCACCAGTACCTTCGTCCGCTCCAGATGCCGCAGGAACTGATGTCCGAGTCCTTGCCCGCGATGCGCGCCTTCGATCAGGCCCGGCACGTCGGCGACGACGAAACTGCGGTCCTCCCCGAGACGAACGACGCCCAGATTCGGCGTCAGCGTGGTGAAGGGGTAGTCGGCAATCTTCGGCCGTGCTGCGGAGATGTGCGCGATCAGCGTCGACTTGCCCGCGTTCGGAAAGCCGACCAGGCCGACGTCTGCGAGCAGCTTCAGCTCGAGACGAAGATCCTTGACCTCGCCCGGCTCGCCGGGCTGGACCTTGCGCGGCGCGCGGTTGGTGGACGTGGCGAAGCGCGCGTTCCCGAGGCCGCCGCGTCCGCCTTTGGCGGCGAGCACGCGCTGGCCTTCTTCCGCGAGATCCGCGAGCAAGCGGTACGGCTCACCCGCGCCGCCCGTCTTCTCGTACACGAGCGTGCCGATCGGCACCGCCAGCTCGAGATCGGCGCCGCCGTGCCCGGTCATGTTCGAGCCCTGGCCGTGCTCGCCGCGTTCCGCTGAGAACTCCGGATGAAAGCGATAGTTGATGAGGGTGTTGATGTGCGGGCTGGCGACAACGTACACCGATCCGCCGTGGCCGCCGTCGCCGCCGCTGGGCCCGCCGCGCGGCACAAACTTCTCGCGGCGGAACGCGAGGCACCCGCGCCCGCCGTTGCCCGCTTCGACGTGAACGTCTACTTCGTCAACGAACACTTACTCGAGTGGCAGAATGCTGATGACGCGGCCCCGCGCGCCGTGGTCCTCGAACCGCACGCGCCCTTCGACCTTCGCGAAGATTGTGTCGTCCTTGCCCAGCCCGGCGTTCAGCCCCGCCCGAAAGCGGCGCCCCCGCTGTCGCACGATGATCGTGCCGCCGGTGACCACGTTGCCGTCGTGCGCCTTGACCCCGAGCCGCTGCGAGTTCGAATCGCGGCCGTTGCGTGAGCTGCCCTGTCCTTTTTTGTGTGCCATTACTGTTCCAGTAGGGGCTGGGTGCTGGGCGCTAGCCGCCGTCAGATAACTCCTAGAACCTAGTACCTCGCTCCTAGTACCTAGAGAAGAATGTCCTTAATCCGCACGCGCGTGAAGACCGCGCGGTGTCCGTTGGTCCGGCGCATGCCCTTGCGGCGCTTCTTCTTGAAGACGCGGATTTTCGGGCCGCGGACTTCGCCCTCGACCACGGCCACGACCTTCGCGTTGGCGACAAATGGCGCGCCGGCGAGAATCTCGCCGCCCTCGTTTTCGACGATCAGAACCTGCTCGAGCGTGAGCTCGGCACCCGGTTCACCGGCCGTACCGGCCAGGGTCGCAAAGCCGCCCGGCGTCACCTTGATCTGATGGCCGCCGCTCTGAACGATTGCGTACATAATCGGCACCCGCGCAAAAGGGGTAGTGTACTACCGAAGTGGCTCAAGCGCAAACAGTTAGCCCCCACCGGTAGTGCCGCATCCAGGCTGAGGAACACAGTCGCGCACCCCGCGCGACCGGCGGCAAATAAGGCCCGAGGTGATTCCCTTCAAACGGCGGTTTCTGACCGGGGGCCCGCGATCTTACTATGCGCCGCCTCGAGGAATTGGAACCGGTTTCAAACGTGGACTGCGACCCTCAGCGGCAGGGTGAATCGGTCGTCTACCGCCGGTGAGTTCCCAGCACGCCGGCAAAGGAGAACCAGTCGAGCACCACGGTGGCTGCAGCGGCGGCAATTCCCCAACGAACATCGGTCGCGAGGAACAGCAACACGGCCACGGACACGGTGACGAGCAAGGCTTTCGGGTGGAACGTCATGAGCGATCGTGGGAGCAGCGCTGAGGACTGCGCTACTTCAAGAGTACCCGGGTACCGCGGATTTTCTGGCTGCTGAGCGCGCTCAGGAAGTTCGGGACCAGGCGGTCCATGAGCTCGAAGTACGACGAGAGCGCCGGGGTGTTCTGCTGCGCGTTGTAGAGGATCTCCTCCCGGTAGCTCTCCGAGTACATCGTCGCGCCCGTGCGGCCGTCGATGAATACGAATTTCGGCCGCAGGATGAAGCCCTTGCGCTCCATGTAGGTGCGCACCGGAATGACGCGGCGCCGGCCGAGGCTGTCGAAGGTCTCCTGATCCCGCTGTACGAACCCCGACGTCGAGCGATTGGTGAACAAGACAGTTCCGGTCACGATGAGCGGATTCTGGTATTCCTCGCCGATGCGCTTCCAGTAAGCCGTGTTGGCGAAGAGCCGCTCGTACGGCTCGAGATCCTTTTCTTCCTTGATGTTCTTGGGCAGCGCGACGGTCTGCGCGTTGCGGTCCCCGCCGTTACCGTTCGTCGCGCGCGCGTTCGGCGCGTTCTCGCGGCCGAGCGACGCGGCGTCTTCGCCGCCGCCCGTGGCGCTCTGACCCTGATCCTGGGCGATGTCCATCAGCGGCAGGATGTCGGCGTCGATGACCTTGAGCGACGACTTCGTCCGCAGCTGGCTGCGCAGCAGCCGCACGGTTTCCTGATTCGCGTCGACGTCTTCGCTGCCGCCCGCCACGAAGCCGACGACGAGCACGCGCTGGAAGGGAGAGACGTCCAGCTTCGGCTGGATCGGGGTCTCGATCGGAATCTCGTAGTAGTCGGTGCCACACGCGATGGCGAGCGCGGCGAGACAGGCCGTTACGAACGGCAACGCCAGCCGGCGGACCACGCTACTTTTCTTTGCCCTGAGAGGTCCGATCATTGATTTCCTTAAACAGCTCGTAGTTCTGCCGGACCTGTGAATTGTTCGGGTCGAGCTCCAGCGCTCGCTCGTACGCCTTGCGGGCCTTGTCGAGCTGCCCTTCGTGTTCGTACGCGATGGCCAAATCGTTGAACGCCGCGACGTAGGTGGGGTCGATCTGCGTGGCTTTCTCCCACCGGTAGATCGCTTCGCGCCACAGCCCGCGTTGCGCGACGTTGATCCCGAATTCCACTTGCGCTTTGGCGTCGCTCTTCGCGTCGGCGAAAGACGGCGAGGCGACCAAGATCGCAACGCCCGCGAGGAGCAGGACCACTCTCGCTTTCATGATTGATTACTCGTCACTATACCGTACCTTCGTGGGGGACCGAGCAAGCCATGTGCCACAGCCGGGTCGGAAAAATGGGCGGATTTTGCGCGATGGTCCGCACGATGATTTACGAAACACGGTCAGCTTGTCCTATAATCCCTGGTCAGGAGGTCGAGCCCCGCGCGTTTCCGGCGCGGCGCTCGGCCTTTTTTTTGGCTGCGACCGCGCGTCGAGGGCGCAGTCATGACCCATCTGTTCGATTTCGTCGCACTGTCGCTGCTGCCGCCGTGGTGCTGGCGGCGCGCGGCGGAGCGGCTCCGCGCGGGCGACGCTCCGCATGCGGTGCTGCGAGCGCTGCTCGACGACCACTGGCGCAACGAACCGGACAAAGCATCGACCTTGCGATCGCTCGCGGCGGCGGCGATCGGCGGCGCCGCGCACAATGCGATCACGCCGATTCCGTGGAGCGACGCGGCGTACCCCGTGGCGCTCACGACGATTGTGGATCCGCCGCCGGTGCTCTGGACGCGCGGAGGCGTCGCTTCCCTCAGCACGCCCGCGGTCGCCATCGTCGGATCGCGCGCCGCGTCGCAGTACGGCCTCGCCGTGGCTGAACGGCTCGCCGGCGATCTGGCGGCGCGCGGACTGGTGATCGTCAGCGGGCTTGCACGCGGCGTCGACTCGGCGGCGCATCGGGGCGCGCTGGCGGCCGGCGGCGTCACGGTCGCGGTGCTCGGGTCCGGCGTCGACGTGATGTATCCGCCCGAGCACGCCGCACTCGCGAAGGAGATCGACGTGCGCGGCGCGGTGATCAGCGAGCTCGTGCCGGGGACGCCGCCGCAGCAGTGGTTCTTTCCGCTGCGCAATCGGATCATCAGCGGTCTGTCGCGCGCGGTAGTGGTGATTGAAGCGAGCGACAAGAGCGGATCGCTCATCACCGCGCGCTGCGCGCTGGAGCAGGGGCGCGATGTGCTGGCGGTGCCCGGCAATGTGCTGAGCGGCCGAAATCGGGGCGCCCACGGGCTGTTACGGGACGGTGCAAAGATCGTGGAGTCCGCGGACGATATCTTGGAGGAGCTGGGCATGCCGGAAAAAGGGGCGGCACCTCTTCCTTCGGACGGCCGCAGCGGAAAAGGGGTTACGGCCGCTTTACCAGTCGACCCGATTCTTGCCTGTCTGATTCCAGGCGAAGCCTGCGATCTCGATGCGATCGCGGAGCGATCGGGGCTCGGAACGGCACGATTGCTGCCTCGGCTGTTCGAGCTCGAACTCCAGGGCGCGGTCGCCCGCGTTGGCGGCGGCCGGTTCGTCCGGGTTGACAGATCGTGCTAGGGTGAACAGGGAATGGCCAAAACACTGGTGATCGTCGAGTCGCCGGCAAAAGCGCGGACGATCGAACGGATCTTGAAAGAGGGCTACGAAGTGCTGGCGAGCTACGGGCACGTCCGCGATCTGCCGGAGTCCGCCGACGAGATCCCCGACGAGATTCGCAAGGAGAAATGGGGACGCCTGGGCGTCGACACCGAGGGCGACTTCAGGCCGTACTACGTCATCCCCAACGACAAACGCAAATACGTGCAGGCGCTCAAGACCGCGCTGAAGGGCGCGTCGCAGCTGTACCTCGCGACCGACCCGGACCGCGAAGGCGAATCGATCAGCTGGCACCTGAAGGAAATCCTCAAGCCGAGAGTGCCGGTCAAGCGGATCGTCTTCCACGAGATCACCATGGAAGCGATCAAGCAGGCGGTGAAGGACGCGCATGATGTCGACGAGAACCTCGTGCGCGCGCAGGAAAGCCGCCGCATTCTCGATCGTCTCTACGGCTACACGATCTCGCCCGTGCTCTGGAAGAAGGTCCAGACCGGGCTGAGCGCGGGCCGCGTCCAGAGCGTCGCCGTCCGGCTGATCGTGAACCGCGAAGAAGAGCGTCTCGCGTTCAGGCCGGCGACGTACTGGGATCTCGAGGCGCGGTTCTCGGGTGAAGGGCGCGAGTTCACGGCGACGCTCGCGCGGCTCGACGACGAGCGCGTGGCGACCGGAAAAGATTTCGACGCGCAGGGTGTGCTGGTCGGGCGCAACGTCCGCGTGCTGACCGAGGCCGACGGCACGGCGCTCGTCGACGCGCTCTGGACGCACCTCCCGTGGACGGTCACGGCCGTCGACGAGAAGCCGGGCGTCGAGCGGCCGGCGCCGCCGTTCACGACGTCGACGCTCACCCAGGAAGCGAGCCGCAAGCTCGGGTTCTCGACCGAGCGCACGATGCAGGCGGCGCAGCGGCTCTTTCAGGAAGGCCACATCTCCTATCACCGCACCGATTCGACGACGCTCAGCGAGAAGGCGCTCGGGGAATCAGCCGCGGCGATTCGCGACATGTTCGGCGACGAGTACTACTCCGGGCCGCGGCGATACGCCACGAAAGTGAAGAACGCGCAGGAAGCGCACGAAGCGATCCGCCCGTCGGATTTCGCGGACACTCCGGTGTCGATGGAGCGGACGCTCGATCGCGACGACCTTCGTGTCTACGAGCTGATCTGGAAGCGCACGATGGCGTCGCAAATGGTGGATGCGCGGGTGCAGCGCACCTCCATCGAGATCTCGGGCACCGGCAGGAACGGCGAGACGGCGATCTTCACCGCGTCGGGTAAGGCGATCGAGTTCGCCGGGTTCCGGCGCGCGTACGTGGAGGGCAGCGACGATCCGGCCGCCGAGCTCGAAGAGCAGGAGACTGTGCTGCCGAAGCTGACCGTCGGCGAACGCGTCGATCGCGATCCGGCCGCGCGTGTCAACGCCGTGGCGCTCGATCCGAAGCGTCACGACACCGTCCCGCCCGCGCGCTACACCGAAGCGTCGCTCATCAAGGAGCTCGAGCGGCAGGGCATCGGCCGGCCGTCGACCTATGCGTCCACGATCGGAACGATCGAGCGCCGCGGCTACATCTTCCGCCAGGGCAAGGCGCTGGTGCCGAGCTTCACCGCGTTTGCAGTGACGCGGCTGCTCGTCGGACATTTCGGCGATCTCGTCGATCTCGCGTTCACCGCGGAAATGGAGGAGGACCTCGACCAGATCTCGCGCGGAGAGCGCGAGTGGCTCGATTTCATCCGCGAGTTCTATCGGGGCGACAAGCACCATCGTGGCCTCGAGGAAGCCGTCAAGCAGGCGGAAGAGCGCGCCGACTATCCGTTGATCGACATCGGCGCCGATCCGGAGTCAGGCGATCCGATCTGCGTGCGCATCGGCCGCTACGGTCCGTTCCTGCAGCTGGGCGAAGGCGGACCGGGAAAGACGGCGTCGCTGCCGCCGGCCGTGGCGCCGGCCGATCTCAGCGTCGAGAAGGCGATGACGCTCATTCGCGCGAAGGCCGAAGGCCCGCGCCTGCTCGGCGTCGATCCGAAGACCGACATGAAGGTCTACGCGATTCATGGCCGCTTCGGCGCGTACGTGCAGCTCGGCGAAACGCCGGACCGAGGATCGAAGCAGAAGCCGAAGCGATCGTCGCTGGCCGGCGGGCAGACCGAGACGACCGTCACGCTGGAAGAAGCGTTGAAGCTCCTCGAGCTGCCGCGCGAGCTCGGCGCGCATCCCGAATCTGCGCAACCGGTGCTCGCGGGGCTTGGCCGGTTCGGTCCGTACGTGAAGCACGGCGACGACTATCGCTCCTTGAGCCCGGACGACGATGTGATGACGGTCGGCCTCGAGCGCGCGCTGGCGCTGTTCGCGGAGCCGAAACGCAGCGGCCGCCGGCAGATGACCAAGCGCGTCATCCGTCAGATCGACGTGACCAACGGCGGCGCTGCGCTGCAGGTCCTCGATGGCCGCTACGGTCCGTACGTCAGCGATGGCGAGACGAACGCGTCGATCCCCAAAGGCACCGATCCGGCGACGCTTTCGCTCGACGACGCGCTCGCGCTGCTCGAAGCGCGCCGTGGTGCGCCACGGCGCGAAAAACGTGGCGGCCGGTTCGGCGCCAAGCGCCGGCCGACGCGCGCCGCGGCCCCGCACGTCACAGCGCCCGTCGACGCCGGTCCCGTCGTCAAGCTACGAGCGCCCGTGCCCCGCGTGAAAGCCAAAGCCAAGGTCAAAGCGAGGCGGAAATCCGCCCCCCGCAAGAGCGCCCACTGATGGCGATCCGGATCGTGGGCGGCGGCCTCGCCGGCTCGGAAGCCGCCTGGCAGGCTGCGTCGCAGGGGGTCAAGGTCACACTGTACGAAATGCGGCCGGTGCGGCCGACCGCCGTGCACAAGACCGATCGGCTGGCCGAACTGGTCTGCAGCAATTCCTTTCGCGGGGACAAGCTCGATAACGCCGTCGGCCTGCTGAAGGAAGAAATGCGGCGGCTCGGCTCGCTCGTGATGCGCGCGGCCGAGGCGAGCCGCGTGCCCGCCGGCGCGGCGCTCGCGGTCGATCGCGAGCGGTTTGCCGAGATCATCACGCAGACCCTCTCAAGCCATCCACTGATCTCGATCGTCCGCGAAGAAGTAGCTTCGGTCCCCTCGTCGAACGACCGGGAGCCGGTCGTCGTCGCCACAGGTCCGTTGACCTCTGACGCGTTGTCCGCGGACCTTGCGTCGATCGTCGGCCGGGATCATCTCTACTTCTACGACGCGATCAGTCCGATCGTCCTGGCGGAGACGATCGATCGCACGAAGGTGTTCCGCGCGTCCCGGTGGGATCGCAGCCTTCGATCATCCGGAGGGGTGCGAGGTGCGGAGGTGCGGGGTGCGGCGTGCGGAGCCGACGATGGCCAGGGCGACTATGTGAATTGCCCGCTCACGCGCGACGAGTACGATTGTTTCTACGACGCGCTGGTGACCGCGGAGTCGGCGACGGTCCACGATTTCGACAAGGAGCGGTTCTTCGAAGGGTGCCTCCCGATCGAGGTGATGGCGCACCGCGGGCGCGACACGCTGCGGTTCGGTCCGATGAAGCCGGTGGGGCTCGTCGATCCGCGCACGGGACGCGAGCCGTACGCGGCGGTGCAGCTGCGGCAGGACAACCTCGCCGGCGACCACTTCAGCCTCGTCGGCTTTCAGACGCAGATCAAATGGGGCGATCAGGCGCGGGTCCTGCGGCTGATCCCGGGCCTCGAGCAGGCCGAGTTCGTCCGCTTCGGGATGGTCCATCGCAACACCTATGTGAACGGTCCGACCGTGCTCGCCGAAACGTGGCAGGTGCGGACGCGGCCGACGCTGTTCTTCGCCGGCCAGATGTCGGGCGTCGAAGGGTACGTGGAATCGGCGGCGTCGGGTCTCCTCGCGGGCCTCAACGCCGCGGCGCTGGCGAAAGGCGAGCCGGTCTCGGCGCTGCCGAGAACGACCGCGATTGGCGCGCTGGCCTACTACGTCTCGCACGCCAACCCCGCGCACTACGAGCCGTCGAACATCACCTTCGGCATCATCGCGCCGCTGGTGCCGGCGCCGCGCGGCAAGAGGCTGCGGAACGAAGCGCTGGCTGCGCGTGCGCTCGCGGATCTCGACGCGTGGATGGCGCGGTCTGGAGACCGCGCCCTGCATTCGGCGCTGTAGGGACGGTCTTCAGACTGTCACGCACGAAGCATGACGCAGCACCTCAAAGCATTCCTCGCGTACCTGCGACTCAATCGCAACGCGTCGGCGCACACCGTGCGCGCCTACGAGAGCGACCTGACGCAGTGGCTCGATCACGTGGCGGCGGAGGCCGGTCGCAAGGCGCGCGATCTGCAGCCTGCGCATCTCGATCGCGCGGCGCTGCGCCGCTTTCTCGGCGTGGTCCACGCGCAGGGGCGCACACGGTCGACCGCGGCGCGCAAGCTCGCCTCGGCGCGTGCGTTCCTGCGCTATCTGCGCCGGGAAGGTGTGATCGACGAGGACGCGGGCGCGCTGGTCGCGACACCCAGGCGCGATGTCCGGATGCCGGCGCATCTGTCGGAGGCGGAGATGTCGTCGCTGCTCGACGCGCCGGCCGGCGACACGCCGCTCTCGCGGCGCGACCGCGCGATTCTCGAGCTCTTCTACGCATCAGGACTGCGTCTGAGCGAGCTCTCCGGCCTCGACGTCGACGATGTGAACCTGAGCCAGCGGATGGTGCGCGTGCTGGGCAAGGGCGGCAAAGAGCGACTGATCCCGTTCAACACCAGCGCGGCGAAGGCCGTGCGCGAGTACATGAAGGATCGCGCGGCCCTCGCACGGGGGCCCGAAGGGCGGGAATCCCGCCCATCCCGCCCTCGCGATCCGCTCTTCGTGAACTATCGTGGCGGGCGGCTGACGTCGCGCAGCATCGACCGTCTCGTGCGGCGGTATGTGGCGATGAGCGGCACGCGCCGGGGGATCAGCCCGCACGCGCTGCGACATTCGTTCGCGACGCACCTGCTGCAGCGGGGCGCCGATCTGCGGGCGATCCAGGAGCTTCTCGGCCACGCGCGCCTCAGCACCACGCAGCGCTACACGCACGTCAACGCCGCGCAACTGCTCGACGTTTACCGCAAAGCCCACCCGCGCGCGAGAAGCTAGACTAGCCCGACCAGAGATGGTTCTATGACGCTGCGGCGACCTGCACCGGAGGCTGTAGCGGCGCCGCGCGGCGCCCGCGCGGGAACTCGATGCCGAGTGTCTTGATCTTGTAGTTCATCACGCGCGGGCTGATCGCCAGCAGCTCCGCCGCGTCCTTCTGCACCCAGTTCGACATCTTGAGCGCCTCGACGAGCGCGTGCCGCTCGATGTCTTCCAGCGGGATGCCGGTCGGCGGAATCTTGACGACCGACGCGTGATCGCGTGCGCCGCCCGCAGTCGGCACTTCGCCCAGCCGCAGATCGACCGACGCGATGGCGCGCCCTTCAGCGAGGAGGATCGCGCGCTCGATCGTGTTCTCGAGCTCGCGGATGTTGCCCGGCCAGTTGTAGCGCATCAGCAGCTTCTGCGCGTCCGGGTCGAGGCCGTCGATCTTCTTCTTCAGCTCGCCCGCGAACTTGCGGATGAAGGTGAGCGCCAGCGGTACGATGTCGTCCTTGCGCTCGCGGAGCGGCGGCATCTCGATCGAGACGACGTTGAGGCGGTAATACAGATCCTCGCGGAACTGGCCGGCCTGCACCATGCCCGACAGGTCGCGGTTGGTCGCCGCGATCAGGCGCACATCCACCCGCAGGGTTCGCGTGCCGCCGAGCCGCTCGAACTCGTGTTCCTGCAGGACGCGCAGGATCTTCGCCTGCGTGCTCGGGCTCATGTCGCCGATTTCGTCCAGGAACAGCGTGCCGCCGTCGGCCTGCTCGAAGCGCCCGATGCGCTGCTTGTCGGCGCCCGTGAAGGCGCCCTTCTCGTGCCCGAAGAGCTCGGACTCGAGCAGGTTCTCCTGCAGCGCCGCGCAGTTCACCTTCACGAAGTTCCGGTTGTTGCGCAGCGAATTGTGGTGCGTCGCGCCGGCGATCAGCTCCTTGCCGGTGCCCGTTTCGCCGCGGATGAGCACGGTCGTGTTGCTCTTCGCGACCTTCTTCACGATGTCGAGCACGTGCTGCAGCGCCGCGCTCTGGCCGACGATCTTGTCGAACTCGTAGATGTCCTGCTGCGTGCCGCGGAGGTA
>Ga0137409_10003328_pt1 | contig 17063 bp, 13 predicted proteins | sample CZODoug1_16funga_FD_122059 | JGI IMG/M metagenome (GOLD analysis project Ga0137409, IMG submission 122059) | Vadose zone soil fungal communities from Angelo Coast Range Reserve, California, USA - CZODoug1_16fungal (Hybrid Assembly) | ecosystem: Environmental > Terrestrial > Soil > Vadose zone... | reverse complement strand
GATCCGATTCATCAGATACCGGTCGCCCAGATAGCGATAGATATGCTCGTGTAACCGCAGCCCGTACGGATTCGCAACCGTCGCCACTGCGGATGCAAAAAAACTCCACAACATCGCGCGCCCGCGCAACGCACTGCGAATCCGTGCAATCTCGTCCGACCCGCGCAGACTCTCGACAAAAGCCGCGATCGCGTAAGTCGCAAGCAGAGCCATCCCCAACAGCCAGCCTCCGTGCAGATTCACCCACAGCAACATCGACACCGGAAAGAACCAGCGCGGCCAGGACGGCGCGCTTCCCTGCTCCCATCGCTCCAACGCGACGAACCACAACAACGTAAACAACCAGCTCACAATGTGCGGCCGCGCGAACACATGAATGCTCGATGCCCCCAGCACCAGCAGCCACAGCGCCGTCGCCACCGGCAATCCGGTTCCTCGCGCCAGCAATTGCCAGAACACAATGGCAAACGTAGTCGCCATCAGCAGCGCCGCCATCCACACGACTCCGTTCAGCCCCATCAAACTGTGGACAACACCCAGCAGCGCGTCATAAAGCCACTCCCACGCAAACCACGGCTGGCCGTGCATAGTAGAAGAAAACGGATCTACCCGCGGCACCGAGTGCGTAGCCAGAATCTGTTCGCCCGCGCGGATATGCCACCCAATATCAGCGTCCGCCAGCGGACGGTTGGAGAGTGGCCCAATCAGCAGCGCCCAGAACGCAACCAGGAAAACCAGGTCGCGACCTGAGGGAAGAAGAAGGCGCATCCCGGCGGTGACGGGGGCGCCGCCCTGCGCAAGACGATCCGCGCTCCCCTGATCTTTGAAAATCATGAAGTATGCCGGCGCCTCCGAAGTTCGTCACGCCGCCGCAGATTGGATCACCAGGAAGCATCAGGCTACTGGAAACGAAGACATGCCCGCAAGGAATATAGAGCAGATACAATCAACCATCCTCCCCACGCTCCAACTCGCGCTCTTCCCGTACTTCATCCCCATTGCCGGACGATCTATTCATCTGCACACTTTTTTCGAGTCACTCGGTTACGCTGTCGCCTTCGCAATTTTTTTGATTCTCCGTTCCCGCAGCAACGACTCCCTGTCCTATCCACTTCGATGGGCCACGCTGGCCGCCGCGTTCGTAGGAGGCACTCTCGGATCGAAGCTCTTGTATTGGCTTGAAGATCCGCAGCTGACTCTTCAGCATCTGCACGACCCTGCTTATCTCCTGGGAGGGAAGACGATCGTAGGCGCGCTTCTCGGTGGCCTTTTCGCTGTCGAAGCCATGAAACGATACATCGGCCTCCATCAATCCACTGGCGATCTATTCGCGATTCCAGTGGCCGTTGGCCTTGCCATCGGGCGCATCGGCTGCTTCCTCACCGGACTCAGCGACAACACCTACGGCACTCCAACTTCTCTGCCCTGGGGAGTTGATTTCGGCGATGGCATCGACCGTCATCCCACGCAACTGTACGAGATCGTCTTCCTGCTCGCACTGATCGCACTTCTCGCGCGCATCCGAATGACTTCCACTCTAGCTAGGCCGATCGGACCTGACGAACCTGAATCGGCCAGAACGGGAGGGCACGACTTTAGTCGTGCCGAAAGTCCATCAAAATTGATTGCGGCTTCAGCCGCCGGAGGCAGTCGAATCATCGTCCGCCCCGGAGACGCCTTCAAACTTTTCATGACCAGTTACTTGGCCTTCCGACTCTTCTGTGATTTCATTAAGCCCTATCCAAGTATTGGTTTGGGACTAGGCGCAATCCAGTGGGCATGCGTACTCGGCCTGCTCTATTACTCGCGCGACCTGTTACGCTGGGCGAGACTTTTGCCGGACGGAGTTTCCTGAATGGAACGTTGGGCGGCGAATACATTACGTGGACTGGGCATCCTGCTGACCGCAGTCCTCATGATCTGTTCCTGTCTGCTGCTGCTGATCATGTCGATGTGTACCTGGAAATCGCCTAACAATGGACAATCGATCGGTTTCCTGGTCGGCGCGACTTTTGTTCTCGCCCTCGGCATCTTCGTCATCGCCCGCCTTGCCCGTGGAATCATACGCAGCGGGTCGCCGGAAACCGCACAGTCGCAGCCGAGTCCACCCGCGGCAGCGATTCCTCTTCACATCTCTCCCGCCAGCGCCGAAGCACTCGACCATCTCAGTTACGCCATTGGCGCTAGCATTGCTCTCGGAGTCCTCCAATGGGGAATGACGTTATTCCGCTTGTGGACCACTATTCGCGGCGTCGGCCAGCCCGGCGCCCAGACTTTTCAGCAACCTTGGCTGGTGATAGCCCTGATCAGCGCCTTTCTTCAATATCTCCCCTACATCCTTCTGCTGTTCCGTTTGCAGCAGAACCCGGACCGTCCGGCGCTGGCATTCTCCATGGGGATTCCCGCCGCCAGCATCCTGCACTCCGCTACCAGCTTGCCGTTGATGTGGCGCGTGTTGTCATATCCCCAATACCTCGTTCCGACGCTGCTGCCCTTGATCGCGGCATTCGTTTTGCAAATCGTCATCCTCGTTCTAGCCTGGCGTGCCAACCAGCGTCTTGGATACCGCCAGGAGCCTATCTCACTGATCATCGCCGCCGCGGCTGTGTACGTGTACTTCATTATCTTTGGGTCGTCGAACGCGTGGATGTATCGATTTATCCATTGAGATCGTATGCCTGACCGATATAGTGCTATGTCGATGACGGAGGCAGGCCGATGAAAGGGCTGGCGATTTTTGCTCTATCGATCCTGATCATCATCGCAAGCCTCTGCTTCGTGGCGTTCTGCATGTGCGCGGCCGGTGCGAGTGTAGCTGAACCTCCGACTGCGAGCGAGAGAGCGTTGTACGCGATTGCGGCCGTGGTAGCTCTGGGTAGCATTATTGGCATGGTGAAACTGATCGGCAGACTAAACAGGAGCACTGGCCTCTAGCGCGCCAGATCGCGAGACCATTATGGCCAAGACCCGCCCCTATCTCTTCTACGACGTCGCCCTCTCCATCTGCTCGACCTGCTATCGCAAAGTCGAAGCTAAGACTATCTTCCAGGACGACAAAGTTTTCCTGCTCAAGCGCTGCACCGAGCACGGACACGAGCGTGTCCTGATTGCCGACGACGTGGACTACTATCGCCGATGCCGCGAGATTTTCATCAAGCCGCCAGAAATGCCGCTTGTCTACAACACTCCCGTCAAGTGGGGATGCCCCTACGACTGCGGCCTCTGCACCGACCACGAGCAGCACTCCTGCCTCACGCTGATTGAAATCTGCGACTACTGCAATCTTCGCTGTCCCGTCTGCTACGCCGCCAGTGGCCCCGAGCGCCAGCAGTTTCGCGACCTCAAACTGATCGAAAAGATGCTCGACGCTGTCGTCCGCAATGAAGGGCATCCCGATGTCGTCCAGATTTCCGGTGGCGAACCGACCATGCATCCCGATTTCTTCGCAGTTTTGGATCTGGCCAAAGCCCGCCCTATTCGCCACTTGATGGTGAACACCAACGGCGTTCGCATCGCACAGGACGAAGCTTTTGTCGAACGCCTGTCCACTTATGCCGAAGACTTCGAGGTGTACCTGCAATTCGATTCATTTGAGCGCGAACCGTTGATGGAACTGCGCGGCGCCGATCTCCGCCGCATCCGTATCAACGCCCTCGAGAAACTCAACCGCTATAACATTTCAACCAACCTGGTGGTCACGCTAAAAAAAGGTCTGAACGACAACGAAATCGGCAAGACCATCGACTACGCGCTCCAGCAACCCTGTGTCCGAGGCGTAACCTTCCAACCCATCCAGGACGCCGGCCGCCTGGAAAACTTCGACCCCGCCACCGACCGCCTCACGCTCACCGAAGTCCGCCGCAAAATCCTCGAACAGACATCCGTCTTCAATCCCGAAGACATCATCCCCGTCCCCTGCCATCCCGACTCGCTAGCCATGGCCTACGCGATGAAATTAGGCGGCAAAGTCACTCCGCTCACTTCGATGATTCCACCCGAGGTTCTGATCAACGCCGCCGGCAACACGATCCTGTACGAGCAGGAAGAGCCGGTTCTTAAGACACTCTTCAACTCCCAGGAAACCCGTGACCGTCTCTTCAAACTTTTCGCCACCAACCACTCCCCGCGCTCCGGCGCCGGAAGCCTGCGCGAGCTGCTGTGCTGTCTCCCCAAAGTCTTCGTCCCCGACAACATCACCTACCAAAACATTTTTCGCATCATCATCATGCAATTCATCGACGCCCACTCCTTCGACGTCCGCTCAGTAAAGAAAACCTGCGTCCACATCGTCCATCCGGATGGACGCCTGATTCCGTTCGACACCTACAATCTTTTCTATCGTGATGACTTAGAGCAGACACGCTTGGCACCGCTGCGCCAACGCGCCGAAGCCGCCCAAGGGATCTCCGCCTAGCAGTTTGCTGAAAAACTCTGTTTTTGGGTGGCGCGGCGGTTTACCGCTGCGATAAGACGTTTGTTTTGAGTTGGGTTTCAGCCCCTGAGGTACACGCCGCGGACTTTTTCACCAAACTGCTAGGAGATGCAAGAACGTTATCGTCTAGCAGGCTGCGGAAAAACTCCGATTTTGATTTGTTTTGAAGGGGTGCGGCTTCAGCCACGCCGTAACTGCTTCAAAATCAATTCGGCTTTAGCCGCCGAGGTGTGCTGTCAGACCGTTGAACGGCTTTTTCAGCAGCCTGCTAGTTGATGCGCCGTTCGGACACGACCAACTGGGAATTCCGGCACGCCAATATTCGATATACTCACTCGGGAGCGTCGTTCACGTACCGCTGACTTACTATGTCATTGCTCTACTCTGGCGGATCCGCGAATTACATAGGAGTCGCTGACATCGCCGCAGCGACCGCCTGGTACATCGACAAGCTCGGCCTGCGCAAGGTGGAAGCCGAACCCGATGACGGTAAAGACTGCATCGCGCTCGGCTTCGCCCACGACGACCGCGCGATCTACCTCGGCCCTCTCGCGCATTCGAGCGAAGAATTTACCCACATGCTGAATTCTTCCAACCTGAAGAAGACCAGAGAATTCCTGATCTCACGAGGAGTGAACGTCACCGAAATTCAGCAAGACCGCCAGCGAACCCACTACTTCGAGATGCGCGACCTGGAAGGCAATGTGATTGAGATTTGTGAAGAGCACTAGATGGGGCAAAGCCCTTCCCTCCCTAAAGGTGAGAGAAGGGACTGCCCAGGTCGAAGCCTATTGCACAACCTAAATTCAAGACGTTTTGAACCCACCCTTTTGTGTCTAGCGCATGGTCCCTAAGGCGTGACCGTGAAAGAGGTGGAACTAGTTCCCTTAGCAGTCCCCGCCGCGGCGGTCGCAATGATCTTTCCAGTCTTAGCGCTCGTGGGCACAGTCGCGGTTAGCTGAGAGTCGGAGTTCAATACGAAGCTTGCCCTCACGCCGTCAAAAGTCACGGAATGCAAACCAGTTAGGCCACTTCCGGTCACCACCACCTGTGTGCCGACGGGTCCACTGTTTGGGCTAAAGCCGGAGATCACCGGTTGCACGATAAACTTCTCATTGCTCACCAATTTTCCGGATGGCGTGCTGATCACCACAAAGCCACGTCCGGGGCCGCTCACGGCGCCGGCTGGAACGATGGCTGTTAGGTATGTGTCAGAGACAACCGTGAAGTTGGCTTGGACGTTGTCGAAATACACGCTCGTCGTTCCAACCAATCCTTGACCCAGGACTCCCATTGTCTGCCCCACCAGCACACCTGCTCGTACCAGTCTCACGCAAGGACTCAAACCGAGATCAAGGCTGTAAAACACGCCCCCGTTATATGCCCCGCCGTAATTGGCGATGCCGTAGATTTTTCCGTTGCTGTGTTGAATGGGAGGTGGACCGGGATTCCCTCCATGCATACCATCGAAGTAGTAGAGTTGCGAGTAGACACCGTTAGGTGTGAGCTTATAGGCAACCCCCTGATTGCCGTGGCCAGCGCCCCCCGAAAAGGTAACCCCGTAGAAGTTCCCATCTGAGGCTTGAATCAGGCCCGCGAAGGGTGACCAGCCCCGGTCTGCCGGGCTGTTGAAGTCATGCAGCACTTTCAAGACGCCACCTGGCGTGACCTTGAAAGCTACACCGCCCGTGCCTAGGCCAACATCCACGCCGCCGTAAACGGTCGTTCCGTAAAAGTTGCCATCGTTGCCCAGTACCAGGCTGGCGTAGGGGGCTTCACCGTGAGTGCCGTCAAAGCTATAGGGTGGTCTGCCGATTTTGTTGTTGTGGAAAACACCGGATGAGGTGACGCGGAAAATGGTGCCGTCGTTGAAAGCGCCTCCGCTTGGTGTCGTCCCATAAAAGCCAAACCCTGGGCGTTCGGTAAGTGCCGGGAATGAAAAATAAGACATACGACCTATTGCTTTGATTTGGCCCGATGGGTCCAGCTCGTAGGCCAAGAAGGCCCCTGAGGTTTCAGAGGTACCATAGAAACTCCCATCGGTGCCCTGAATGGGTGGTGCGAAGGGGAAACCCCCGCCCGGAAGAGATCCCGTAAAGTTGTGGATGACGGTTAGGGTTCCCGAGGGGTGATCTGAAAGATGGTTCCCGCGTTGTACGTGCCTCCCAACTGTGTCGTTCCGTAGAGGTTCCCGTCGACTCCAAGCGTAAGACCCCCTTTCGGCGTACTTCCATGTGTAGTATCGAAGTTGTATAAGATGCTGAACGTGCCGGTCGGTGTGACTTTGAATACCACGCCGACATCGTTCGCTCCCCGGTCACAGAGCGTGCCGTATAGGGACCCGTCCTGCCCTTGAGCAAGGACACCAACAACGCACGCGGAGCCATCAGTTGTTGGGTTGAAGTCATAAAGGTCAGTGTAGACCTGAGCATTTACCATCGTCAGGGCAGCAGTGATTGTGAGTACGACTGCAAACAATCCAAATAACACTTTTCGTCGTAGAGTCTCCATTTGCTTCCTCCTGAATCTAATCTCCAAATAACAACCGTTGTGATTTCTTAAACTCGCCGCAGCGATCCGCATTCCCCGTGGAACCCTCTGGGAGGTTGGGGAGTTGATCGTAGTTGTTGCCGATGGCAATGGAGACGAACCACACCGCAACGAAGACCGAACCGGCTCCGAGGATTCTGTGTTTACAACCTTTGCGGGTCATGGGAGACCTCCGGTGCCACGGAATCAAGGGCCCTTCTTCGGCTTTTAACTGCACTTGTCGAGGTGCGCTTATTGCACGACCTGGTTCACTACCGCGGATGTGCTCTTGGCGGAGGCCGGATCTCCCATGTACTGAGCTGTGATCGGGTGCGTGCCGACGACGAGCTTGGACTTAGTAAGTTTCGCTAGTCCGCCGTTCACGGCCGCTGAACCAAGCGTGGTTATCCCGTCCAAGAATTTCACTGTGCCCGTTGGCGCAGGGCCTGTGCTTGCCACGTTCGCTATAAACGTCACCTTTTGTCCGAATTGTGATGGATTTGGACTCGATGTCAAGGTCGTGGTCGTCGTATTCTTGTTGACCACCTGTTTTACCTTCCCGCCACTTAGCGCAAATACGGCATCCCCCGGATAGCTCGCCTTGATTGTATGCGTCCGTGCCGCTAGAGAGGTGGTCGTGAAGGTCGCCACACCGCCTGCGATCGATCTCGTTGCTACTGCGCTTAACCCATCGTAGAAAGTTATTTGTTCGCCATCCGGGATGTTGCCGTAGCTTGACACCACCGTTGCGGTAAAGGTCACCGCCTGGCTGACAAACGAGGGCGATCCCGACGTGCCCAGGAACGTGCGTGTCCTGAAGGAAGAACCTACGTATTCGATCAGCGCCGGCGAAATGCTGGCAGCATTATTTAGATCGCCCAAGTACGTAGCCGTGATCGAATGTGTGAGCGACAATGCATACGACGTGCTGTAAGTCGCCTGGATGCCCGCCAGCACCACTTTCGCGACAATCGAACCTCCGTCCTGGAACATCACCGTCCCCGTCATGGCTCCACCGGATTGGCTTGTCACTGTGGCCGTGTAGATTACGGTTTGGTTGGGAGGGACGGGGTTTGCGTTCGAGATCAATGTGGTCGTTGTGGAGGGCGCATCAATGTTCAGAAACAGACTGACATCGCCATCGGCCTCAAGCAAGTCCGGTCTACCATCTCCATTGACGTCCGCGACCGTAATAGTCCCGCCGGCGGCCTGGACACCGTATGTTTGGGGTGGTTGGAAGGTACCGTTGCCATTGCCCAACAGAACACCAGTTGAAGCAAAGTTCGCCACGAGCAAATCAGGCTTTCCGTCGCCGTTAACATCCGCCACCACAACGGACGCCGGAAAGTCGCCGCCCGAGTCGTAGGTGACCGCTGGCAGAAAGGTGCCGTCGCCGTTTCCCAGGAGCACAGCTGCTAGATTCCCGAGACCGCAACTGCTTGCACCGGTGGGGCCACAATTGACCACCACCACGTCAGCCTTCCCATCTCCATTCACATCCGCCACGGCCAACCATTGGGCATCGATCCCGCCCGTATCATAAGTAACCGCTGCCTGGAATGTCCCGTCGCCGTTGCCGAGCAGCACGCCTAAGACACCTTCGCCCGGGCAGGAACCGTTGACGTTGCAGAAACTCGTCACGAGTACATCCAGCTTGCCGTCGCCATTGACATCCGATACGGCAACCGAACTGGGTAGAAATCCGCCCGAGCTGTAGGCCACCGCTGGTTTGAAGGTACCGTCGCCGTTGCCCAATAGCACAGCCACCACCTCATCGTTTCCCCCAGTCTCGTTTGTTACAACCAAATCGAGTTTGGCGTCGCCATTCAAATCTGCCACTGCAACCGAACTGGGAGATGTCCCTCCTGAGCTGTGGGTCACGACCGGTTGGAACGTTCCGTCGCCATTGCCACGTAGGACCCCAAGCGTGCCACTCGCGTTCAATACCACCACGTCCTGCTTGGCGTCGCCATTTAGGTCTGCAATCACTACCGATAGGGCCGACTGCCCGCCGGAGTTGTAGTTCACCGCTGGCTGGAAGGTGCCGTCGCCGTTGCCCAGCAGTATCGCCACCGAGCCATTTGGATTGTCGCTGTCATTGGCGACCGCTACGTCGAGCTTGCCGTCGCCATTGACGTCGGCGACTGCTACCGAATGGGCAGGCCCGCCCGAAGAGTAGTTCGCTATCGGCAGAAAAAGCGGCGAGTCTTGGACATTTGAAACAACGCGATGTCTTTTTCTCTCCTCGCGACTCGCAAGCACGCGTCCCCCGTCGATTTCTTCGATCCGTAGCGGACGCTCCGACTCAAGCAGCAGTGCATCACTGTTCGACGTTGCGAGCGTAACAGAAGATCTCTCCGATGTCGGGCCAGCTCTCCTTGTTTGCGCCACCGCAACCAATGCGCTCAAAACCGTGAGAACTCCAAACAGCTGCGCGACAACTCTGAGAGTGTGGGTCTTGCGAGTAACTTTGCGGGTCATGGAGACCTCCGGTGCCACGGAATCAGGGGCCCTTGGTCCGTTTTCAGCTGTGCCTGTTGGGGTTTCGGCACTTCGGAGGGGGACTCTTATCGAAGTGCTTCTAGGGTGGCCGAAAGCTTATGCCGGAGGAAGTCGCTTGTCAATGAAAATAACAGAACGCTCAAAGGGATGACAGAACGTTGAAGACGAACAGGCGCGTGCCCACAATGGAAAGAGGAAATAACAGTCATTCTCGCGGCAACTCCGTCAGCGGTCGCTAGTCATGCGCGTCAGTCGTGCGCGTCGCTCGCCACAAGATCTCCGTCGTGCACGCCGTCTTCAAAAGCCCCAGTGCCGCGTCGCTTCCGCGACTTCAGCCACTGCTCGAACTTATCGAGATAGATGTAGTAAACCGGCGTGATGTACAGCGTCAGCATCTGCGAGAACACCAGACCGCCGACCACTGCCAACCCGAGCGGACGCCGCGATTCCGCACCCGCACCCAGTCCAAGTGCAATTGGCAGCGTGCCCATTAACGCCGCCATGGTCGTCATCATGATCGGACGGAACCTTAGCAGCGCTCCTTGGTAGATCGCTTCCGCGGGAGCTTCGCCCGTTGTCCGCTGTTTCTCGAGCGCGACGTCAATCATCATGATGGCATTCTTCTTCACAATGCCCACTAACATGATCACGCCGACAAACGCGTATAAATTTAGATCGATCTTGAAAATCATCAGCGTAAGCAGCGCGCCGAAACCCGCCGAAGGCAATCCGGAAAGAATTGTCAGCGGGTGAATGAAACTCTCATAAAGAATGCCCAAGACGAGGTAGATAACCGCAATCGCGACAATGAGCAAAATCCCTAATCCGCTCAGCGACGACTCAAATGCCTGCGCCGTTCCTTGAAAACTGGTGGAGAAATCCTGTGGCAGCGTCTCCCGCGCCACCTTATTCACAGCATTCACCGCATCGCCGAGCGCCACACCCGGACGCAAGTTGAACGACACTGTAACTGCCGGTAACTGTCCCAGGTGATTGATGGTCAGTGGGCCCAAGCTGGGTGAGAACTGAGCTACCGCATTCAATGGAACCAGCTGACCCGCCTTCGACCTCACATACAACATCGAAAGCACCGAAGGGTCCGCCTGATACTGCGACTGTAACTCGGTTACTACACGATAAGTGTTCGAGGGCGCGTAAATTGTTGAAATTTGTCGCGCGCCGTAAGCCGTATAGAGTGCGTCCTCCACTTGCTCGGCGGTAATCCCCAGTGTCGAAGCCCGGTCGCGGTTGATCTTCACATCGATCTGTGGATTCTTAATCAACAGGTCGCTGGTCACATCCTGGAGCAAATTGCTCACCCGCGGATCGCTGCGCAGCTTGCTCTCCAGTTTCGGCGCGGCGTCGTAGAGTTCCTTCGTGTCCGGACTTTGCAGCGTGAACTGATACTGGCTCTTGGTAAGCTGTCCGCCGATGCGGATGGTCGGCAACATCTGCGGGTAGGCGTTGATACCCGGTACAACCGCCAATTTGGCTCGAAGCTCCTGTACCAGGTCCAGCGCGGGCTTGCGCTGGTTCCGTGGCACCATGTGCATGAAGATACGCCCCTGGTTGCTGCTCTGCGAAACCGACGAACTGCCGCCTCCCACCGTACTGTTGTACGAATCCACCCAGGGCAGCTTCATCACGATGTCGTTCAGCGCCAACTGGTGCCGCACCATGCTGTCGTAAGAAATCCCTTGTGGTCCCTCGGTAAAGACAAAGATGAACCCTTGATCCTCGTCCGGCAGAAAGCCCTTGGGAATCGTGCGGAACATTTGCACGGTCGCAACCAAAACGATCAGCGACACCGCCATCGTAGCCGCACGATGGCGCAGCGTGAAATGCAGGGTGCGGTCATAAAACCGCAGCATGCCGTCGAAAAAACCCTCTGTAATCCGCCACAACCGCCCGTGCTTATCCTGCCCGTGAGGGCGCAAAAATCGGCTGCACAGCATGGGCGTCAGGCTCAGCGAAACAAAGCCCGAAACCAAAATCGCCGCGCCGATCGTCACCGCGAATTCATGCAGCAGCCTTCCTACCAGCCCACTCATGAACAGCACTGGAATAAAGACCGCCGCCAGCGACAGCGTCATCGAGACGATGGTAAAACTAATTTCTTTCGATCCGCGCAGCGCTGCTGTCATCGGCCGCTCGCCCATCTCCATGTGGCGCACGATGTTCTCTAGCACCACAATGGCATCATCCACTACGAAACCCACGCAGAGCGTGAGCGCCATCAGAGACAGATTATCGAGCGAATAACCCATCATGTACATCAGCGCGAACGTCCCCACCAGCGACAGCGGTAACGCAAGGCTGGGAATCGCGGTCGCGGAAACATTCCGCAAGAAAAGAAAGATAACGAGAATGACAAGAATCAACGCCAGAAAGAGCGTGAACTTCACATCGCTGACCGAATCGCGGATGCTGACGGACCGGTCATAGAGGATATTCATCTTGACCGAAGGCGGCATCTGCTCCTGAAAGGCAGGCAGCAGCTGCTTAATGTTGTCGACCACCTCCACGGTGTTCGTTCCGGGCTGGCGTTGAATCGCGAGCATGATAGCGCGGCGCTGGCCGCCGTCATGGTCGAAATACCAGCTCGCGGTCTTGTCGTTCTCCACGCTGTCCCGCACGGTGCCGACATCGGCGAGCCGCACAGGCGCGCCATTGCGATAGGTGACGATCAGCGGAACGTAGTCCGCTGCCTTGTTCAATTGCCCGGTGGCTTGAACGATGTACGCCTGATTCGCTCCAAACAGCGTGCCCGTGGGCATGTTCACATTGCCACTCTGAATCGATTGCGCCACTTCATCAATGCCGACCTGTCGGCTGGCCAATTCCCTGGGGTCGAGCGAGACGCGCACCGAATACTTCTGCGCGCCCAGCACCTGCACCTGCGCCACTCCACTGACCATCGACACCCGCTGCGCGATCAGCGTCTCGGCATATTCGTCAACGTCTGAGAGCCGCAGCGTCGGCGAATTGAGCGACATGTATAGCACTGGCTGGTCCGCCGGGTTCACTTTCTGATACGAAGGCGGACTGGGCATGTTCTGCGGCAGATCGCGCGCCGCCTTCGCAATCATTGCCTGCACATCTTGCGCGGCCGCGTCGATGTTACGGCTGAGATTGAACTGCAGCGTGATCTGGGTGGATCCCTGCGAACTGCTCGAGGTCATCGAGTCGAGCCCGGCTATGGTCGAGAACTGACGCTCCAGTGGTTGCGCCACCGCCGACGCCATGGTGTCCGGAGTTGCACCCGGCACGCTCGCGCTCACTAGCAATGTGGGGAAGTCTACGTTGGGAAGATCGCTCACCGGCAGCTGGCGATATCCCATGATGCCGAACAGGAGTATCGCCAGCATGACCAGAGTGGTCATGACCGGCCGCCGGATGAAGCCTTCTGCGATATTCATACGGAGTTCCCGCGAACGCCCAAAATAAGACGGACCGTTAGAGCAAATGAAAGCAAATGCTTCGTATCAGGGCATGCCTTCAGGCATGCCCAAAGAAACTCTCATTGAGAATGCGCCTTTAGGCGCTGCTCCCGATGGCCCCTGAAGCGATGCCCTGATACGAAACCCTTCGACTCGTGATAAGCCGCGTCCCTACTCTCCCTTGTTGTCCTGCGCCGGCGCAACCAGCCCCGCCGCTGCCTGCTTGATCTGCACTTTCGCGCCCGGCACTAGCCGCAACTGTCCGTCGGTGACGATGCGTTCGCCCGCTGCCAAGCCCTTCTGCACGATCACTTGCCCCGCCTGTTGCGCGTCGCTGGTCGTGACCAGTCGAGCTTCCACCGTGTCGTCGTCTTTGATCACGTAAACAAATTGTCCCTGCTGCCCGTTCTGGATCGCCTGCGAGGGAATCACGACCGCATTGCTCTGCGTCTTGAGCGTCAGATACGCATCGACGAACTGTCCCGGCCACAAACGGCGGTCGCTGTTTGCAAATACTCCCTTCAGCTTGATGGTGCCGGTGCTCGAATCCACCGCGTTGTCGATAAAACTCAGCTTGCCAGTAATTGCGCCACGCGCATCGCCCGGAATCACCGTTTGCACCGGCAGACTGCCGCTCCTTGAATACAGCTTCACGTCCGCCAGATATTGCTGCGGCACTGTAAATGTCACATAGATTGGCTCGACCTGATTAATGTTGACCAGCGAGGGAACATCATTCGCCTTAATCATGTTTCCCTGATGGACCAACAGGTTTCCGGTCCGCCCATTGATCGGCGAATAAATCGAGGCATACAACAGCTGTACCTTTGCATTTTCCAGCGCGCCTTTGTCAGCCCGCACCGCTGCCTCTAACGCCGCCGCGTTCGCAGCCAGCCGGTCATACTCCTGAGTAGAGACGACTCCCGCTTTTACCAGCGACTCGTAGCGTTTTTGTTCGCTGAGCGCATTCTGCGCCTGCGCCTGGTCGCGTGCCAACGCGCCTTCGGCGCGGCGCACATCCGCTTCCAGAGGCCGCTTGTCGAGCGTAAAAATCAGCTGTCCCTTGGTGACGTCCTCGCCCTCCTTGAAAAACACGCCTGTCAACTCGCCCGTGATCTGGGTCTTCACCGAGACGGTCGAGTAGGCCTCCACTGCACCGATAGCGTGCACCTGGAGCGGAACATCCTTCTGTTCGACTGTTGCCGCGAGCACCGGCACCGGGGGCGGCGGCCCCGAAGCGGCTTTGGTCCCAACGCAAGCCGATAGGAAGGAAAGTCCCGCCGCGGTCACCGCCAGCAGTGGCACCCGCGAGCGAATTGGAATGTCTGTGCTCATACGTTATTTAACCTGATGCCGAAGGCGCTTCCTGCGCGGCAAAACTTTTGCTCGCGTCCGCGCCGACTTCTTCTCCACCTGCACACCCTGAAGCCAGATGCGCGCCAGCGTCCGGCTGACCACGTGCAGATCGAAATCCTGCACCTCTTTCCCGCCAAAGAGTTCTTGTATCCAGGAGTGGTAAACCAACATACCGACGAATCCGCGGGCCGCCAGCAACGGGTCGACGCTTCGAAAGCGTCCTGCGGAAACGCCTTGCCGGACGAATCGCGCCAGCACTTCAAAATAGTTCGCAATGTAATTGCGAAAGAACCGTTCAGAAAGCTCGTGCTTCTCGAGCGCGCTGTACAAGAGAAGCCGAGAGAGCGTCTGATCCTTGGCGCGCCGCTCTAACACTTCAAACGCCACGCGCGACAGAATATCCAGATCGTCGCCGCCCGCTTTCAGATTCTCCAGCAACCGCTCCAGCGGAGCGGCACAGCTGATCTTGCGTTCAATTACTGCCCAGTAAAGTTCTTCCTTGCTCGGGAAATGCCGAAAGATCAACGCCTCGGTTACGCCCGACTTCTCTGCAATCAGCTTGGTTGTGGTTCCCTGGAAGCCCTGCTGCGCAAACAGGCCAGTGGCGACTTCGAGAATCTGTTCGCGCCGATCGGCGGATGAGAAGCGGGTTTGAGGGGTGGCCATGGCGAGCGCGATATAAGTAAGTAAATACTTACTTATAGGAGAACAGGAACCACCTGTCAAGCGTTCGGTGGCGTTGGTAGTGGCTACTTTCAAGTAGCCCACTACCGTGGGTCTAAATTTAGGACACTACCGGCGATTCGGCGTTGGGGCTGCCCTCCGGTTCGGTCCCGGAGGGACCGCCGACAATAGCCCGCCAGTTCACTGGCGAGATCCCGAGCAGTAAAGTGGCGCAAGTGCCGGAGGCACGACTGGCACCCGGCCCGCGCGATGGCGATATCAATCGCCCCTCGCAACTTGCGCCTACCGTAGAAACCCGATCCCAACTCTAAGATGGAAAAGCAAGCTCGGAGGAATCGTGGTCGACAACGTCAGCGCCAGCACCGCGTGCACGATGCCGAGCAGATAGATGCTCCGATAACGTCGGAACATTTCGCAAAAAAACAGTCCACCGATCAGAGTAAAGGTCGTCAAGACCATGTTAGGCACGTGCACAGCCGCAAAAAAAGTCGCGGTCACCCAAACTGCTGTCGAACTTCCGAACAGCTCTTCGCAGCGCGTAAAGAAGAATGATTGCAACACGAATTCCTGTACCAGCGCCCAGACCATGTATTGCCAGGCCAGATGCATATTCGGGAAAAGCGGATTGGCCGGAACCACTCCTCCTACCCAACGCGTCATGGACATCAGTAATACCGCGCATGTAAGGCCGATTCCCAGCATCAAGCTGCTGCCGATCGCATCGGGAAGTCCCAAACCAAGCCGCCGAACCGATGGCCGATCCAACAGAGCGAAGGCCACCACAATGATCCCCGCCGCCAATGCCCACCGATTCCGAACCGACAGCCGAGCCGCCCAAACCCCACATTCCACGGCAAGAAAGGCAATCATCACCTGAGCCCAAATCAACCGGCGCCGCAGAGTGTCGGAAATCGACGCCCCAAGTACCCGGATCGTAAGCGGGGGCAGCGGGGTAACGACGGCGCGAAAAGATTTCGACTCAGCGGCCATATTCTGAATCTCTATAGTGGGGCGTATGAACACCAAATCCAGACCGAGAGTCGTGGTTGTGGGGGCCGGTTTCGGTGGACTCACCGCTGCCCAGCACCTTGCCCGCCTGCCCGTTCAGGTCACGGTAGTGGACCGCAAAAACCACCATACGTTTCAACCTTTGCTCTACCAGGTCGCAACCGCCGGGCTTTCGCCGGGCGAAATCGCCGCGCCCATCCGCTCGATATTAAGAGCCCATTCCAATGTTAAAGTGTTGCTTGAAGAAGTAATTGATTTCAATCTCAAAGCGAGGGAAGTCATTACGAATGAGGGGGTACTGCCATATGACTATCTGGTTATAGCATCCGGCGCCTCCCATGCTTACTTTGGTCACCCCGATTGGGAACCCCTCGCGCCGGGCCTGAAAACCATCGAAGACGCCCTCGAAATCCGCCGCCGCGTCCTGCTGGCCTTCGAGTTAGCCGAACGGCAGGTAGCCGCCGGAGTCCCCGATTTTCCACTCACTTTCGTAGTAGTAGGCGCCGGACCAACCGGGACGGAACTGGCCGGAACCCTGGCCGAGATCGCCCACCACGTGCTTGCCAACGAGTTCCGCGCGATCAACCCAGCGCGCACCCGCATCCTGCTCCTGGAAGGCGGCCCCAGGGTTCTGCCTGCCTATTCTGAAGACCTATCGATGAAGGCCAAGGCTCAACTGGAACGCCTCGGGGTGGAGGTACGGGTTTCTACCATGGTCACCGATATTGAACCGGGTGCCGTTCGTGTTGGTAACATCCGCATCCCGGCCCACGTGGTGCTGTGGGCGGCGGGCGTGGCGGCCTCCGAACTCGGCTTGAAGCTCAACACGCCTCTCGACCGCGCTGGACGAGTCCTGGTGCAGCCAGACCTCAGCATCCCAGAACACCCCGAAGTCTTTGTGATTGGAGACCTAGCCGCCCTCCAGGACGCGCACGGCAAATGGCTGCCCGGAGTTGCTCCGGTAGCCATGCAGCAAGGCAGGTGGGTGGCGAAGACCATCGCTCGTGACCTGGAACACCAGCCCCGCCGCGGTTTCCACTATCACAACAAGGGCAGCCTGGCGACAATCGGACGCGCCGCTGGCGTCGCACAATTCCCCGGCTTCAGCCTCT
>Ga0137409_10003325_pt1 | contig 17077 bp, 13 predicted proteins | sample CZODoug1_16funga_FD_122059 | JGI IMG/M metagenome (GOLD analysis project Ga0137409, IMG submission 122059) | Vadose zone soil fungal communities from Angelo Coast Range Reserve, California, USA - CZODoug1_16fungal (Hybrid Assembly) | ecosystem: Environmental > Terrestrial > Soil > Vadose zone... | reverse complement strand
GGGAGAGGACGGCGAGCGGCACGTCGGGTGCGGGCGCTCTGCCGTCGCGCCCTGGTTCGGTGAAGCGACCGAGCTCGTAGGCCAGGTAGCCGACCGCGCCTCCATAGGGGAAGGGTAGAGGCGGGCCCTCGGCGACGAAGCGCTCGAGGGCGGCGAGCGGATCACCCCGTTCGAGCCGCCCGTCTCGCTCGACGCTCCCATCGGCACGGACGCGGAGCTGCGCCCGCGGCGCGCAGCCGAGCAGCGTCACGGGTTCGGCGGGGTCCGGCACCTCGAGGAGGAACGCGCCCGGCTCGGCGGCGAGGCTCGCCAGCACCTCCAGCGGATCGCGGCGGAGCGCCAGCGGCACGACGCGCATGGCGGCGGATCGTAGGGGCGGGTCGCGGGCGCGTCAACCGTTCTGGCCACGGAACGGAGCATGCTAGTCTAGGGCCGAGGAGCGCATGGGCGAGACCCGCGTCGACCTGCTGCACCTCCTCGAGGATCTGCGCGACGCCTATCCGGGCGCGCTCGAGGAGACGATCCTGACCGAGATCGTGGCCAACTCGCTCGACTCCGGCGCGCGGCGCATCCAGCTCGCAGCGGACGCGGCCACGGCAGGGCTGGTCGTGGTGGACGACGGCTCCGGCATGCGCCGGCGGGAGCTGGCGCGCTACCACGACATCGCATCCAGCGCCAAGACGCGCGGGCAGGGCATCGGGTTCGCCGGCGTCGGCATCAAGCTCGGGCTCCTCGTGTGCGAGGAGGTGCTCACGGAGACGCGGCGCGGGAAGACGCACGTCGCGACGCGCTGGCACCTGGCATCTCGCCACCGCGCACCGTGGAAGTGGATCCCGCCGCTCGGCATGGTGGCCGAGCGCGGCACGGCCGTCCGCTTGAGGCTCCGCAACCCGCTCTCGCCATTGCTCGACGCTGGGTTCGTGGAGGCCGTGCTGCGGCGCCACTACCAGCCGCTCTTCGCCCCGTTTTTCGCGCCCGTGCTCGTTCCCTGGTATCCGCGCGGCGTCACAGTCGAGGTGAACGGCCGCGCGCTCGAGCCCGAGGAGGTCGCGCTCGAGACGGCGCCGCTGGAGATCCGGGCGGCGCGCAAGCGCAAGCCCTCCGCACTTGGCTACCTGATGCGTGCGCCGGAGCCGTTGCCCGAGGAGCGGCGCGGGCTTGCGATCAGCACGCTCGGCAAGGTCATCAAGCACGGCTGGGACTGGCTCGGGGTCACGCCCGCCGCGCCGGAGCGGATCGGCGGGCTGATCGAGGTGCCGGCGCTGGCCGAGTGCCTCACCTTGAACAAGGCCGACTTCGTCCGCGTCGGGCCCCGCGGGGCGACCTATCTCGCCTACCGGAAGCTCCTCCAGGAGGCGGTGTCGCGGCAGCTCGCCGCGTGGGGCGACGTGCGCGATCAGGCCGAGGAGAGCCGCCGGCGCGTGGCGCGGCCCGTGGAGCGCGACCTCGAGCGCGTACCGCCTGGCAAACAGATCCAAAGACACTTGCGGCACATGGCCCAGCAAATCCTTTTCCCAAATAAGCGCGTCGAGTGCCTGCACATGCTCCTTAAGATCACCCTGCGCTCTCGTGCGCACTTTGCGAAATCCTTCTACGGCACGGCAGTAATCAGCCAGCGCCTCAACTTCCGGAATCGTGCTGATCAGCGGCCGCAGGTTCCTCCAACCAGAGCTGACCTCAGCATGGTTGGCTCGCGCCGCTGGAGTCGTTCGACGCACGGCCAGGAAATCGTCCATCGTGCGCGCTAATTCAGCCAACGCCCGCGCATGATCCTCTTGCGTCGCGTGGCTCTGCGCAGTTTTCAAGGCAAGCTCGGTCAACGAAAGACCCTGACCACGAACTTCGCGATAGATTTGCGCGAGCGCCGCGGCCAACTTGCCCCGGCCCACTCCCAGCGTTAGCCGCGAGATCTCAACGTGGCCGGCGCTGATAAACTCCGTCAACGCTTCTTCGACGACTGATTCCAACAACATCGCCGCACGATGTTCATCGAGTAGGAGAAACTGCGGATCGACTCGCGCCTCAACCGGAAACTCCCGCAACAACCGCGCGCAGAATCCGTGAATGGTGGTGATCACGGCGCCGTCCAGCGTGCGCTTGTAATTCAGCCAGTGTCTCCGGTCGTCAGCCGCAGCGGTTTGCAGAATGAGATTGAGTTGTTCCCGGAGCCGCTCGCGCATCTCGTTGGCCGCGCGATTGGTAAACGTGATGGCGACGATCTGATCGATGTTGAGGTTGTGTTCGCGCAGGATGTGCAGATAGCGCTCGACGAGCACCGTCGTCTTGCCAGAGCCCGGCCCGGCCGTCACCGAGATGTGCTTCTCGATCTCGTATGCGGCAGCGGCCTGCTCAGGTTGTAGTTTCTTTTCTTGCGGTGAAGCGATCAAGGTCGTTCGATCTTCAATGGGCTTCCGGGTGGAGGGCTGTTTCATGACTCAACATTGCCTCGGCGGCGTGTTCCGGCACTTCCACCATCACGAAATATTTAGCAGGGTACAAATAGTCTTCGCCGGTTTCGTCTATGACTCGGATGTAATTGTTCACTGCGGCTCGTTCGTCAGGAAGCACAACGTAGACTTTGCGGACTTCAAGGGATTCAGGATAACCGCCATTGTCTATGCAGCTCATAGACCATGAATTGATGCTTCGATCCCGAATACAAGCCGATGAAACCTAGCTGGCGCAGCCGGCGCACAAAATCGTTGCGCCTACACGGCCTCCATTGGCTCATACTCCGGCTCCTTGTTTAGGTCAATGCCGTCTACGACTGGCAAGCTATGCCCTAACTTGAGGCCCAGGAGGATCCATTCCTCTAAAGTGGAGCGCAGTTCTCGTTCACACTCTTTCAATGTTGGAGCAAAGGCGACGACCCCTTTGCAGGACTCGATCCTGCCGGCAAAAGAGTTGTCGTCCAACTTGTCATATTCAGCTTCACCAATCGCCCGGTCGATGTAATCAGTAAGGATGTAATGTGCGCTCATAGCAACCTCTTAGGTTCGTACGATAGCAACCTCGGTGTTCTAAAGACAAGGGAGCATGCCTCAATTTTTTCTAGCCGTCACGTTCGCTGCGGTTCTTCCCATCAATCCGGTAACGGTTGTAGCGGCAGACGGCTTTGAAGTCGCAAAACCGGCACGTCTTATCTTTCTCAGAAGGATTCACGCCAAACTGCCCGGCGCGCATGTGATCGAGAAAGTCCCAAATCTTCGCGATCACGTCATCACGTATCTGTTGCCACTCGTCGTCGCCGATAACCCCGCCCGCCTTCTTGCCGATTCCGGAGTAGTGCACCGTGCTCGCGCGATGCAAGCCTTTGTTGCGGCGCTCATTCCCGCCGCGGATGATGTAGTAACCACCGCCGGCGATCGGATTGTCGGGAAATAGCAAACGCTCCAGCGCTTCGAGATAGATCGGAAGCTGAAGACTGCGGCCCGATTTGATGTCGTCTTTGGTTGAACCGGTTGACAGTTTGTAGTCATAAGCAATCAGTGTGTTGTCACTGGCGACGTCGACGCGATCGATTTGCCCGCTGACTTTGATCGTTTCGTCGCCAACAAAAGTCGAGCGGGTCAGCTCAAGCGCCGCGTCTGTCGAGTCAGGATCGCGCGCCGACGACTTCATGCCGCCAAACGCAACTTCAAAATAAGCCGGCACCACTCCCGCGGCGGCCGACTCCTCCTGAATCTCGATTTCATACAACAACACCTGGTCCAGAAGTATCTTGCGAATCTCGCGATCAATCTTCCAGATCTGTTTGTTGAGCGGCGGCACCACGCGCTCGTGTTCGTCGAAAACGCGATCCGCAAGTTCTCGCAACTCCTGTTGAAGTGCTCCACGATCGAGTTCCGGCAACCATTGACGCCGGTGTTGTTCGAAGAAGCGGCGCAGGATGTCGTGCAACAGTTTGCCCGCGTCGATCGCCTGGAGATCGAGCGCCGCTTCCCCGCGCGGCTCGAGCTTCAAGACTCTCTGCCCAAAAAATCGATAGGCGCAGTTGCCATAGGTGCTCAAACCGCTGGCACTGTGTACGAAGTCAACGCCGAATTTTCTATTCAACAAGGCGAGCAAATGTGGATCCGTAATCTCGCCGTCGTATGGCCCAAAGCGCGGGCCGGCGCGTTCGCGTTCAATTTCAATCCGGCGCAAAGCCGAGTCGCTCAGCAAGCTGTCGTTGCGCGCCAACGTCAGCAGTCGCTTGATTCTCGGCTGTGGCAACAGTTCACGTTTCTCACCGTGGTGCGCGTGCCGCTCCTGCTGGCGCACCAACGCCACGCTTAGGCCGCTCGCGGTAGAGATTTTGTCCAGACGGTTGCCTTCGTAGTCCCGCCGAATTGTTTCAGCGGCAATCTTCAACGGCGCAACCGCGCGCCGCAGCTCATCAATGTAATAGGAAGCGACGGTTTCGGAATCGTCGGCCAACATGAGCGGCCGGCTCAGATAGAGTCGCTCGGTGGCGCGGCAGGCCGCCTGGTAGAAATAGTGTTCCTCTTTCAAAAGCGTTGCGGGTGAGATGTCTTCCAGCGTCAATCCATATCGCTTCAGACGCTCGCGCTCTTCGTGCGGATAGATCCAGTCGCGCGACGCCCGCAAGGGAAAGCCACCCTCAACCAGACCGGCAATAAAGACGACGCGAAAACGCAAACCACGCACGTCGGTGGCTTCGAGCACGCGCAAGCCGCCACGATCGGCAGCGCCGAAGACTACCGACTGCGAACTAAGCGAACGCCTCACCTCTTCGATGAAGGTGGCGAGCGTGATTGTGTCAGAACCACCTGCGTGAGCGGGTGGTTCTGACATAGCTGCGAACTCGATGCTCTTGATCGCGGCGACGAACGCGCGGCGCAACGCCTCGAGGCTGTTGTAGTTGAGCATCGCTTGCGGCAACTCTTCGTCTTCAACCGCACTTCTGATCGGCTTGGTAATTTGATCGCGAAAACTAAACCGCTCGAGCAACTTCATCAACTGGAGACGCAAACCTGCCGGGGTGCCTTCGCGCTCCACCGCCTGTATCGCCGCGGCAAATTGCTGGATGACGAGCGACGTCCACGCGAGTGCCGCCGGATGAATGTCGCGCGAGGGCCGTCGTTTTCGCTCCGCGTCGGCCGCCTCGACCTTTGCCGTTTCCGCGTTCTCGATTTGATCGGCTTCGTCAGCGTCGCGCGCCTGTTCGCCGGAGTCGATATTCAAAAGCTCGCGGGTCGCTTCAGCGCCGGGAAGTTCTTTGATCAACTTCCGCGCGCGCGCCAGCCAGTCGCTCACGCGAAGTTCGCTGCCGACGTAGGCGAAGGCGTTCTCGAGTGCGTCAGCGTCCCAGACGCCGATGCGATATCGCTTCTTGAGTTGCGCGGTTCGCTCAGCATCTGGTTGCCGATCGTTTTCCTGTAACAGTTCGGCAAACTCCGCGTCGAAGCGCGACGAAAGTTCGCTCAGATCTTTTTCGTTGAGCCGAAAATATTCCGACTTGATCAAGTCGGCGAGCTCTGAAACCCGCGGCGCCACGCCTGGTAGGACAGGCATTCTTGCCTGTCTATCTTGCGTGAAGGGCCTTCCCGTCTGTCGAGCTTCATCTCGAGACAGTTCCTCCAAAATAGCGAACAGCTTGAGGACCGCGCGGTTGGCAGGAATGTCATTCGCCTCGATGCGCGATTCGAGATTGCACGGCACCGACTCTTCGCGCATGACACGCGCGATTGTTTCCGCATAAGAGGCACGCTGGCGAACAACCAACGCAATGTCTGCCAGGCGGCAGCCTTCGCTCAAGACCAAACGCTTGATCTCCTTCGCAATGGCCCGAATCTCGGTGTCGCGATCGCCGCATTCGAAATAACGGATCTCCGACTGTTCAGTCTCAGAGTCAGAACCACCTGCGTGAGCGGGTGGCCTTTGCCACACGCGATCTGACTCAGGGTCGGATTTATCAGCCAAAGAAGGGTTGAAGAGGTTCTCGCGAAGACCAGCCAACGCTCCGCGGCTTGGAATAAACTCTTCCTCGCTTCGCTTCTCCTCGAATGGCGCAATGGCGGAAAGTCGATCGATGGTCTCCTGAAACGGAACAAAAATCTCCTGATTGCGCTGGTCGTAATTGAGGTTAACGATAACTTCCGGAATTCGGGGAATGAGTTGCTGCAAAATCTCACCCTGCACCGGTGTGAAATCGAAGAACCCGTCGAGCACGAGCAGTTGCACCTCGGCAAGTGACGGGATTTTCCAATTTCGTCCTTCAAGCTCGCCGCCGAGCACTCGGAGCGCGCGCAATTGATCCGCATCTTGTTCGGTGAGTTGATGCCGCTTCAGCAAATCCGAGTAGGCCGCATAAATCAGCGCTACCTCTTGATCGAAATCGATCTGCGAGGCCACTCGCTTAGGCTCGTCCTTGGGTTTTGTGCCGCTTGCTTCGGTCGTGAGGTCGCTCGTGCGCGCCGCGATTATTTCCGCAACTTCCGCCGGAGACTTTGCCGCTCGCTCGATCTCGCCGATCAGCGTCGCGATTGTGTTGACGCAACCTTCACGACCCGCCAGCGGGCCAATCGCCTTCAGTTGCCCGCTGGCAGTCAGGCGCGCCAGAATCTGCGAAACCAAACTGCGCTTGAGCGGCAGCTCGTCCTGATCGATGGGAATGCGTGGCGCCAGCCGCTGGCCCGTTTGCCCGTCAACAGCGGTCGAGAGAATGCGTCTAACAAAACCACGGAAGAGGTAGACCGGGAGTTCGCCCCACAACCCGCGATTTTTGGCGCCATCGAGAATTTGTTCAGTGACCAACTCGAGCAGCGGGTGAGAAGCAGCGAGGTAGAGAAATGTATCCGACTTGCCCGCCGCGACAAGTTCCGCGCACCGCGCAATCAAACGTGAGCGATTATTGCCGAGGAGAGGGCCTAACCAGATTTCTCTTGACACAACATCACCTGCTTATTGCAGCCGTCGCTGTACGACCCAAATATCCAGTCAGTACCTCTTCAAACTCCCGCGTTGCGTCAACGGCTCCGGTAGTGGCATGACCAGCTTCATGCAAGAGGGTAGCTGCGTAACCCAAGAGAGATGCGAGCTTGCTACGCTTTATGACAATTGCTGGTATTGAAGAGTCCCATACTCCTTCGGTATTGTCCGTCGTAACCCGCATGGTTTCGGAAATGCGAATCGGCGGGATCCGCTTTACTGCAATGCCAACAAGGGCGAGGATGCTCGGTGTCAGGTCATAAATGCGTCGTTCTTCACTCGTCAAATTAGAATAATCAACGAACTTGTATTCAAAGCTGGTGTTATATTCCTGAACGTATGTCTCCAGTGTTCGAACTTGTGGGCCACCCGCAAAGACCTGGGCGTCGAGTTTAGTCTTCTGCTGTTCCGTAATTACTACCACTTCATAGCCGTCGGACTTGAGATTGTCGAGGACATCAGGGCGAGATTGAAGTTCGTACTCGGTAACATAAGCCACGTCTTCTTGTTCATGCATCAGATTCAATGCCTTTTGGCTAATCTCGATCCATGTCATCTCGTCGCATTGTTCACCAGCAGCGCGCTTCCTTACTTGATCAATAAGAAGTTCTTCGACGGAACTAGACGTAGCATTCTTGAGAATGGCTTTCACCCGATCTGCATAAGTCGTTCGCCCAACGTTTAGTCGTTCACGGTTCAACTTCTTTTTCATGGCATCAGTTAGGCTGGTAATGTTGTAGGAAAAAAGAAAATTCGGCTCCTCACTCGCGAGAACTCCGGAAATATAAACCCGACCGCCTTGTTGACGGTGTAGAATCTGACCGTAAGTAGTGGTTTCTAGAATCTCCTCTTCGGTAAACTTCAAAAAGAGGGATTTGGCTTTTGCCATGTCGATATCGGTCGCTCCGCGCAGGATGAACTCGGTTCCGAGGATGTTGGTTTGGGAATCGTCATACTCGACATGGAGAGTGACAATGTTATCGAAGCCATGTTTGTGATCCTGCCTTAGCCCGTATGTACCAAAAGAAGAACGAATGTGGACATCAATCCCTCTCCGATGGAAGGTGGCAAGGGCATCCTTGAGGCCAACCCCGAACTTGCCGATAATTCCCGTTGGAGCGCTGAGCTTTTCCTGGTTTTCATTAAGAGTGAAATGATCGATCTGAAGCCCGCGACCAAAATCTCGAATGTGCCAATCCCCAGCTCCATCCTTAGATATTTCAATCTCGGCTGTGCGCGAAATAACTTCCTCGTCTAACGCGTTGGCTATGATTTCGCGAATCGCGTGCTCAACTTCCCAGTTCTCCAGCACTTCTTCAATGTTCAGATCAAACGATCTGGTTGACATGGGGCACCTCCGAATCCTCGTCGTGAGACATTCAGGTTGCGTCTAAATCGATTCCAACTGAACGATATTAACTCGCTCGGCAAAAAGGGGCCCGAGTTGCTGGCATAGCCACTCATGTCGACTCTTGTGACAGCTGAAGATAAGAACTTGATGTTCACGAGGAAGTGTTTCGATGGCGAACCTCATCAGACTTGAGAACCGACCATCATCCGAGGTTACGAGAGGGTCATCAAGGATAAGTGGCAACTTGACATTCACATTTGATAGGTAGCGACTTACCGCCAAGCGTTCTAGCAAGAATAGTTGTTCGCGTGTACCGAGCGAAAGCCGGCTCTTAACATCTAACATTGAAAAGGCAGTCGGCGAGTCCTTAGTTCGTATCGTAAAACTCAAATCCTCAGCGAACTCAACCGAAACATAGGCGGATTCGAAACTTGCTAGCATCTCTTCGTATATCTGATTAAGAGATTGTGACCAGTCGCGGTGGACATCCTCAGCGATCGCTTCCAGTCTATCGCGCGCCAACAAGAGTGCGTCTCGATAAGACGTGACTATCTGCTGGCGATTTTCCAGGTCTGCCTCTCGCTGTAGCAATTCCTCACTAGCTTTTGCGTAATCATCAAGAATCCGAGCTACTCGTAAACGAACCTCAGTCAATTCATCCTTAAAACCGTTCAGTTCCGAATTTGTTTTGCTTAACGCTTCGGCATACTCAGCGTGTGTCCGTCTCGGCCTCAAAACTTCAGTGCCGCGTTCCGACAGTTGTCTGCTGGTTTCATCGCGTTCTCTTAGCCAAGCCTCAAGCTGTTCTCTCGAAACCTTCCCAGCGTCTAGTTGCGGAAGCAACTCACCCTCGATTCGCTTAAACCTTTCGTGCTTTTTTACGTGATCGCAGAAAATGATGTAAGCACCGTCGAAGTTATCGCCCTCTATGTTAATTCCCGCCTCGAGGAAGCCCTTGGTCAAGCGGTCACGCAAATCTTGAATCTCACTGGCCACTCGCCCCCGATCCTTTGTTTGACGAGCCAAGGATTCTTCAGCTTGTTCCATTTGACCGCGCACACGAAAATAACTACTAAGTTCACGGCACAAGTCACCTACCCGTTGCTCGGTCACTTCGCTGCCACCCTTCAAAGAACTACCAGCTCTTTGAAAAAACGGGAAGGCCCTTTCTTGGATGTCTTGCCTTTGTCGGTCCAGGGATTCCAGTTCGTGCGTCAGGCTCCTGAATTCTCTTAAGTCTTCACCGAGGCGCAAGTAATCGAGGCATGCGTTCGCGAGATCCTGGCCGGAGTCAATCGAAACCGATTCCGCTGTTTTGTTCCATTTGGTCTCCAATTCGGCCAGAGAAGCATGAGTATTCTCCAGCGCATTCTTGGCTGTCTCCAATTGAACACTAGCTTTTGAGCGAGCGTCTGACCGAAACACCGAGGCCCTCTGAAGAGCTATTGATGAACCTGTGAGAACTGCCAGAGAGGCTAGCGCCCCCACAAGCCACGCAGGTTGAAGCGCACCCGAAAGAAAGAAGAGAAATACAAACAACCCTATGGCAACCACTGAGCCGACTACCAATGAGACCGTCAGTCGCTTCCGCATCTTCCGAGCCCCGTCGATCTCAGCAATCAATCCAGACTGTTGTACTATGATGCGCTCCCAGCGTGCGATTTCCGCCTGCTTCTGCTCACGTAAGTTGGGGAAATTAATTGCTTCCTGGCGAGTTGTAGTATCAAGCCTAGTAAGGCTAGCCTCCAATTCGCGGTGTCGGGCCGGCGTGATCTGGCGTTGTCTTAGCGATTCAAGTTCAACATCGCGGGAACCCTGAACCTCTTCTTGGCGCGACAAAATCGATATTAGCTGCGCCTTGATGTTAGTTAGTTCCTGGGCGTCCTGAGGTAGGAAGGAAGTAAACTCCGTGAACCGAGTCTCGACTTGCCGTTGTTTTTCGAGTATGTCTCGATTCGTGCGAACGACTTCTTCATCGACTCGCAGTAGGTCGCGGATCTTAGCATCCAATCGAGCGCGCCATCCAACAAGATTGCTTTCCGTGGCTGCTTGGAAGCTCGCAAACCTATCCAAGCTAACTTTCTCCTGTTTCAAACGGTTAATCTCTGCAGCAATTCGCTCCTGTTCGGAGAGCTTGACCTCCAACTCATGGGCGCGCGCTGCGAAGCAAAGGTTCTCTAGTTTGGCCCTGTCATGCTCCTTTGAGTCGATTTCGTTTTGCAACGCTCTAAGTTTGTCTGCATCTTCGTCATGCCTTCGCCGGTTGTTGTTAAGGCCATCCAGTTCAGACCTAATACGACTTACCTCGGTGTGAATCCTCTGAACTTCAGTATCAACGGAAATCTTGCGACCGGTAATTGCTCCTGGTAGGTGATCGAGTCCATTCTGCAATGCTTCTAGTGCCTGAGCTGCTGTCTTTCCCTCTTTGCCTGATGAAGCAATCCTTTCAAGGGACTCTTTCAAGGTGATATCAGCCTCTCGGTAATCCAGACTGTGATGCGCGACGAAACATGTCTGCTGAAACTGTTCGCGTGATAAGCCGGTAAGTTTTTCTCCAACCTGCGGATCACCTTTCCTGAGAACAAACTCCGCCGTAATGTCTTGGTTCGAACCAAGGTCCATGACCGTTGTTTCGTCGCCGACAAAATCACGAATAATTCTAATTCGACGGTTCTCAACTTTGAGGTCTAGCGTTAACTTGTAAGATTCGCCCTCAAGTGGCCGTCTGGCGTCTATGCCGGCCAGCCTCTCTCCAGTAGTTCGTTCGCGCGCACGAAAGCCATATAGCGCGGTGCAGATGGCGTCCGCTATAGTTGACTTTCCAAATTCATTGTCCTCGACCATGAGATTTAGGCGGTCGGCGACAAAGCTAACCTTTTGGTTACGAAGCTTGCCGAAACCTTCAATAGCTAGTTGCTCAATCTTCATAGGTTGGCTTTACTTCTCCTTGAAAGAGAGCATCTAGGCCGTAGTAAAGAGCGCGCTCAATCAAAAGCCGTTTGGCGTCAGTCTCAGCGGCCTCCATTTCCTCTTCCATTTTCTTGATAAATCTTCCCTCAACAGTTCTCGTGTCATAATTCTCGATGTCGTAAGCTGGCTTCGTTCGATCAAATAACTTGAAGTGGAAATAGCGATCGCTGAATACCGACTCCATGTCTGTGTTCGTGCCTTTGTACACTCGGCCATTCAAGCGAACAGCAACGATGTCTTCTGGCCGACAGCCAGCGACTTCTAATTCGTGCTCGATTCTGGATTGGATTTCCAAACTATCTGCGCGGCTGACGTCAACCTCGAAGACTTGAATCCTGCGCGAATCCAGCTCGACTTTTTCAAAATCTCCGACTAGGCCATTGGAATCCACCGAACCGAGAAGCACGTATCGCGGTCCCTCTTCACCCAGCATCCGTCCGGCCGTAGAACCAGCATACGCCGCCCGAACTCTGCCGGTTACGTCCACGATCTGGTCAAATTGGTGATAATGACCGAGCGCTGTGTAGCTGAAGTCCTGGCTCAATAACTCTTCGCGCGAAAAAGGCGCAGTAATCTTCTCGGGACCTTCGCGCCAGTATCCATCGAGTGAACCATGAAAAAGCAAAATTCTGATCTCAGCATCAGGTCGCTGTATAGTCTTGCCAAGGAGGCGCTCGTTTATTCGCACATTCTGTAAGAACGCTCGCCCTACGACAACCACATCGGGCCGGAGCGGATGGCGGACTGAGAAAAAATCTGGCTTGTCAAAGATGACTACGTTGTCGGGCCAAGGTCGCATTCGCCTAGCCGCAAGCGTTTCGCTGTTATACATCGATAGGGGTGAGCAGAAGTCGTGGTTTCCAGGTGCGATGAAAACAGGTACGGGCCGGATAGAGGCGAAAGCATCTACCAGCCTACTTACAGACTCAGGAGAGACAGTCTCATCGTCCCACAGATCACCCGGCAAGAGCACCGCCTCGATTTCCTGCTCGGGTACCATTCCCATAGCCTTTTCAACCAAGGAGTTTATCTCTTTTAGGCGCACTTCTCGTTTGTCTTTCGGCCACCCTAACTGGCCGTGGGTGAGCTTGGAGTCAATATGAACATCCGAGATCTGAAGGAAACGGAGAGGATGTATAGGCATTGATCAATTCTCTTGAGGTCAACTACACATTTCGATATCCCATTCTAATTTGCATGTTTCATTTATGCAACGACGTCGAATGGGTGCGGCTCGTTCCTTGATGGCTCACCGTCCAAAACACGCAGCCATGCGTTCGTAAATTTTCCGCGTGACGCGCACGTCGTTAAGGTTGTACTCGCGTATCTCCAAAAGTTTGCCCGCCTGGTAGAGTTCGAAAACTTTGCTGCCTTCGGCGGTGGCGGTCTTGCTCGACTCGATGCCCAGCGCCCAGGCAATGTCGTCGAGGCTGACGTTTCGCTTCGCGCCCAGCCACCAGTGGTGCATCGTGTCGAACACACCCCGCACCCGGTACTCACCGAGATCGACCAGCGGCCTCGCGGAAATGCAATGAACCAGGCAGCGTTGGAAAACAAACGGAAGATCAAAGCCGGCGATGTTGTGCCCGACAAGTTCGTCCGTCTCGGGATCGAACGCTTTCATGTAATCGAGAAAAGCCAGCAACGCTTTTTTCTCATCCTGCTCTGCGCCGTCTTCGTCGATGCCAAACACATGTTCACTCTCGCGTTGCTCCACGTCGCCAAAGTCGAGGCCCGCGACCGGACCTTCGTGGACTGCGATGGAAAGTATTCGTCCCGAAGTTGCGCTCAGCGATCCAAGCTGGTAACAGCGTTCTTCTTCGATGGCGATGTCTTCGAGATAGCGTTGCTGTTGCTCGAGGCGCATGTTGCCAAGCTTCAACAATTTTTCAAGCTGCGGCCCAATACGCTCGCGGAAGTCGGGCAGGGTCAGCGTCTCGATGTCCATCGTGTACGCGCGCGGCAAGACCGGCTCAGCGCCCTGATGCTCGCGATACACGTCGATAGTGATCGGACGATATTCCGCAACCACAAACTGCGGGCGATCCTGAAAAGTTTCGAGCCGCCCCGTTATGCCCCAGAGTCCGGGTTTGATCTCTTTCCAAACTTCGAGCGTCTCGCCCCAAATTTTCAAAGCGAGCGACCCGCTAGCGTTGCGCGCCGTCGCGTCGGCGAAGCGCTTGCCTTGCTGCGTTCGTTTCTCCCGCACCGACGTGATGACGACGATCAGCCAGAGGTCTTCGGCTTGAGGGATTTCCGGGATAGGAATATTTCCGCGCATATTTTCGTTCCCGATCGGAGTTAACTATTTCAACTCTCCTATTCTATACTGCCGCTACCCTAAATCGCCGCTCGCCGCCGCTTTTAAGTTTTTTATTTATCCGATGCTGACAATTCAAACGCAAACTCTTCCGCGCGCGGAAGCGTTGCGACGAATCAAATTGCTTTCCGGTAAAGATCTGCGGCCGCTGGCCTCGGAGTATGGCATCACCGTCTGGAAAAACGGGAAGAAGAACAAGGGTTGGGCCGGGCAAGTCATCGAACACTATTTGGGACTGCCACAAAATTCCTTACAAGCGCCTGACTTTGGCTCGTGGGAATTAAAAGTGGTGCCGCTGACGGATGCCGCCGATGGCACGTGGCGCGTTAAGGAGTCGATGGCGATTACGATGATCGAGCCGGCGGAGGTTGTGGCAAACAAGTTCACGGATAGTCATCTTTACGACAAGCTGCGCAGCATGATCGTGGTCGCGAGAATTTTTGAGAACGTGGAAGACACGTCTTCTGTACTTCATTCAGCGGCGGAGTTTGATCTCGACAACCCTTCAATCCGGGCGCAGGTGGAGGCTGACTACGAAGCAATTCGCGCGATCATCAGGACGCAGGGCGTGGAGGAATTGACTGGCGACACCGGGAAATACGTCCAGGCGCGAACAAAAGGACGCGGACATGGCAGCACTTCGCGAGCGTTTTATGCGCGCGCGTTGTTTGTGGCGCACATTTTAAACCTGCATAAGCTGGCCTGGATGCCGAGGGTTTATGCTGAGGCGAGCTCAATCTAAGCAGATAAAGAACGCCAAAGAATCATTGGCCGCGGATGAACGCGGATTGTATGAATCTGAAAAAACAATTTCAGGGGCGGGTTCTTCCGGCAGTTCTTACTCTAATCCGATCCGCGTTCATCCGCGTAAATCCGCGGCTAGAGAGCTTTGCTAACTCGCTCAACCTCATCGCCCATCCTGCCGGTCAGCATCATCCAAATCATTTTGTAGTCGCCGATGAACGACCACAGCGGATACTGAAAAGTGGCCGGCTTATTTTTCTCGATGAAGAAGTGGCCAATCCACGCGGCGCCGTAACCCGGGATTAGCGCCAGCGGAAAGAGCCACCATCTGCCGATGACGATAAACCAGATAACGCAGCCGAGGGCGATCGTGGTGCCGATGAGGTGGAGCAAACGTGTGCGAGGTTTGCTGTGCTCAGCCACGTAATGTGGCCAGAACTCGGCGAACGAATTGTATTGACGTTGCGACATGCGAAACTGTCCGACAAACTGAAGTTTGTCGGACCTTACGTAGTTGAAAACAATTTCATGAATTGTTCCGGCTTGAGCGGCTCCACGTTAGCCAGTTTCAGATTCTCTTCGACGTGTTCAATGCTACTCATGCCGACGAGCGCCGTGGTTATGCCCGGCGCCGAGCGAACAAATTGTATCGCTGCCTGTGCGTCGGTCGCGAGCGGCGAGAGCGACTCGCGAAGATCTTTCGGCAGACCTTGAGCCACGCGTCCCTGAAAAATCGAGGCGCTCGCAATGACGGTGACACCGCGTGCAGCCGCTGCTTCAAGTGTCGAGAGCTGCTGACCGTCAACTACCTGATTACCTAGAGTGAGCGCTTCCGGCATCGCCAGGTTGAAGGGTAGTTGAATAAAACGAAACCCATGCCCTTCGCCGCCCAGCTCGCGCGCGATTGTTACCATACGCGCAAGCGAATGATACCCACTCGACCCGGCGGGCACTCGAAAACCATTCCAGGTGGCGACACCATAAAATTGTAACTGCCCCGCAGCGCGACTCTGCTCGAGCGACTCAAAAGCGGCACGCAAGCGCGCGTAAAACTCATCTTCCGAAACGTAACCGAGCTGCGATTCCGGATTGTGCACGTAATAAACATCCACGCACGCGAGGTTCATGTTCCGGAGCGACTGCTGCAACTGGTTTTGCAGATACCGGGGCGTCATGCAATGCATTCCTCCGGCGATGTCCGCAAAATCCGCAATTCCGGGTTTGACGAAAGTCTCTTCAACATAGCGGCGAACATCCCGCGGCGGCGCGTCGTCAAAAGGCAGATAACCGCCCTTCGTGCAGATGATCATTTCAGCCCGCCAGAAACCGCTTGCTTCAGTTAAGTCATGAAGTGCCTTGCCGATTGCGCGTTCGCTTCTCTGAAAACGGTAGTTTGCCGCCGTGTCAATCACATTGGCGCCAAGCTCGACAGCGCGCGTGATCGTAGCCGCGTAGCGCGCATCGGTGGCGTCATCGGGATCGCCGAGATATGTCCCCATGCCGATCGACGATAGCCACAGATCCTGTTGTTGCCGGAAATGGTCGGGAGCAGTTTTGTCTTTGAAGCGCTCGCGATAGCGCGTCGTGGCTTCGACTGTTGCAGAACCCAGGAGTGATGTCATGATTTTGTGAGACGAAATATACGCGCGCCTTCCCATGAGCGGCAAGCGCTTCATGGTTGCACACGGGTGTGATAGTTTTGCTGTCCAATCAACGCGCATCAGGAAACGAACTATGAACCACTTTCTCAACTGGCAAGAGCATGTCGGAACGCAGGCGGAGAAGTTTTACAAGACTGCGTTGTGGCAAGGCGAGCACGTGATGGTCGGTCTCAATTGTCTGGAGCCCGGGCAAACTCAGAAGGTTCACGCGCATGACGGCGCCGATAAATTCTATTTTGTGCTGGAAGGTCACGGAAAATTTACGGTGGGAGATCAAGAAAAAGAGGCGGATGCAGGTTCCCTGGTCGTTGCGCCATCAGGAGTTCCGCATGGCGTCGCAAACGTGGGCGATGTTCGCCTCTCGCTTCTGGTCGCGATCGCGCCACCGTTCAAATGAACGACAAAGATAAAGCATCCCAGGCGTCGCGGCCCGCGCACGCTTCGCTCGAAATCTCCGCAGCCGAACTGCACGAACTTTCGTCGCGGGTCACTCAGCTCGTGAGCGAATACTTTTCCGAAGTTTCCACGTTGCCTGTTTTTCCGGAGACTTCAGCCGGCAAAACAATCAGCCAGATAGGAACATCGCTGCCGTTTGCTGGCGAGCCGCTCGCACAACTGCTCGACGATTGTCGCGTCATCCTTGATAACAGCCGGCACAACGGCCATCCACGCTTCTTCGGTTATGTTGCCTCACCAGCGACTGCTCCCGGCGCTTTTGCCGACCTGATTGCTTCCACCCTCAACGCAAACGTAACCTCCTGGCGATCCGGACCCGCAGCCACGGAAATTGAACGCACGGTCGTAGATTGGCTCGCGTCATTGATTGGCTATAGCAATGACACCCAGGAAGCTCACGGACTGCTGACCAGCGGCGGCTCGATGGCAAACCTCACGGCGTTGCTGATCGCTCATCGCACGAAGTCAGGCACGCACGTCTCGTCGGCGGGTTTGTGGAATCAACGCGCGCCCATGACCATTTATGCTTCCGACCAGATTCACATGTCGATACCCAAGGCGGCGGACATTCTTGGGCTGGGCCGCGCGCAGGTGCGTCTCGTAGCCGCTGACGATCGCTTTCACATGAACGTGGAGTTGTTG
>Ga0137409_10003324_pt1 | contig 17078 bp, 14 predicted proteins | sample CZODoug1_16funga_FD_122059 | JGI IMG/M metagenome (GOLD analysis project Ga0137409, IMG submission 122059) | Vadose zone soil fungal communities from Angelo Coast Range Reserve, California, USA - CZODoug1_16fungal (Hybrid Assembly) | ecosystem: Environmental > Terrestrial > Soil > Vadose zone... | reverse complement strand
CAGCGGATGATTGGGATAAGGCTGCGCGGCAGCGGGCGTGGCCGCAGCCAACATGGCCGCAGCCAGCATGGCCCCGGCGGCGCCGAGACATTGCCTCCGTGAGAGATTCACGGTCCTCATCAAGATGATCTCCTCCGTCGAGCCTGGCGCCCACCCTAAGGCGGGATTACCGGCACGGATAGATCATCCGACCGAATGTCGCAGGCTCCAAGGAGCCCGCGGCACGCGTTCTCGTTTGGTGTCTTGAGCCGAACGGCGCAATCCGCCGGCAACCGGCGTCAATCCCCAGTTGTCACAGCCTCCGACCATGCTGGCTGCCCCCGGGGATCCTTCACCTGAGTCCAAGCCGACTGGATCAGAGGAACAACATCTTTGGGCATCGGCACGTATTCCAGCTCATTGGCCAGCTTGGCACCGGCGTGAAATGTCCAGTCAAAGAATTTGAGCATCTCGACTGCCGTGGGCCGCTTTTGCTGTTGTTTGTGAACGAGCACAAAGGTTGCACCGGTAATGGGCCAAGTCTGACTGCCGGGCCGGTCGGCAAGCGATGCATACGACGCGAGAGCGCCTGTCCAATCGGCGTTTGCGACAGCAGACTGAAAGGACTGCCTGCTCGGCAACACGAACGCTCCGTCGCGGTTCTGCATTGACACATAGGCAAGCTTGCCTCGGACCGCGTAGGCATGCTCAACGTAGCCGATGGCGCCCTTGGTCCAAGCCATGAGCCCGGCGATTCCGTCGTTGCCTTTGGCTCCGATCCCGGTCGGGAATTCGACCGACATACCCGCGCCGATCCTGTCTTTCCACTCGGCACTGACCCTCGCCAGATAGTCCGCGAGCACAAACGTCGTTCCGGACCCCTCCGCGCGATGGATCGGAATGATGGCCTGATCGGGCAACGCGAGACCCGGATTGAGATCGGCGATTGCCTTGGCGTTCCATTTGGTAATCTTGCCGAGAAAAATGTCGGCGAGCACGGCCCCGGTCAGCCGAAGCTGCCCTGGCGCAATGCCTTCCAGGTTCACGACCGGCACCACGCCGCCCACCACGATTGGAAACTGGACCAGGCCCGCAGCAAGAAGCTCTTCGGGGCGCAGTGGCGCATCGGAGGCTCCGAAATCCACCGTCCTGCTTTTAACCTGCCAGATGCCCGTGCCCGATCCCACGGCCTGGTAGCCGATCTTTACGCCAGTCTCGATTCGGTAGGCTTCCGTCCATTTGGCCAAAACCGGATACACAAACGTCGACCCGGCACCGAGGACCTCTTGTGAAAGGGCCGGCGCGCGCAAGCCGCTCCAGCACAATACGGCAACAACAACCAGGAGGGGGCTCAAAAATCGGCGCATCAAAATGTCTCCGTGCTATGAGCATGACAGGATTGTGAAGGTCGGGAAAATGACATCAGATCAATGATCTCCGCGTCCCCCGAATGGGCTAAAACTGTCACAATTCTGCAAACAATGAAATTGGGGGCCCGAAGGGCCCCGAGCTATCCGGCCGAACAAATTCCGGCTCACAAACCGTGGCCACCGCAGCGGGGCGACTATCCCGGACAGTCACGCCGCAACGACCGTTGTCCCAATGTTGCCGATCAGGCGGGCGTTTCAGCCGCATCCTTGCGCACACTCGGGCGATCGAACGCCGCCCAGACCCCCTCCTCGCCCTCCCAGGTGCCACGACTCGCGCCTTTGGAATATTCGGTGGCACGCTGCTCGAAGAAGTTGGCGTGCTCGACGCCGTTGAGGATCTCAACCAGCCACGGCAGCGGATGCGGCTTGACCTGCCGGTAGCCGCCCTCGGTCGCCTCGAAACAGCCGAACACTGTCGGCAGCTTGAGCTGCGTGAGCCGCCAGTCGGCAACGTAGCGCACATAGGCGTGAATGTCCTCCGCGCGCATGCCCTCGATGCCGCCGAGGCCGAAGGCGAGGTCGACGAACCGCTCCTCCAGCGCCACCATGGTCTTCGCGACGTCGATGATGTCGTCGGCGACGGCCCGCGTCACCGCGCCGGTCTCGCGATGCCATTCGTGGTAGAGCCTGATGATGCCTTCGCAATGCAGGCTTTCGTCGCGCACCGACCAGCTCACGATCTGGCCCATGCCGTTCATCTTGTTGTGGCGCGGGAAGTTGAGCAGCATCGCAAAGCTTGCGAACAGCGACATGCCTTCCGTAAAGGCGCCGAACATGGCGAGCGTGCGCGCCACGTCAGCGACGGTATCGACCCCGAACTTGTGCATGTAGTCCGCCTTCGCCCGCATCTCCGCATAGTCGCGAAAAGCCTCGAACTCGGTCTTCGGCATGCCGAGCGTCTTGAGCAACAGCGCATAGGCGTCGATATGCACGGTCTCCATGTTGGTGAAGGCGGCCATCATCATCTGCACGGCAAGCGGCTGGAAGATCGGGATGTAGCGCTTGAGATAGTTGTCGCCGACTTCGATGTCGGATTGCGTGAAGAAGCGGAAAATCTGCGTCAGCAGATTGCGCTCGTTGGCAGTGACGCGATCCGACGCCCAATCCTTGAGGTCGGCGCCAAGCGGCACCTCCTCGCCCATCCAGTGCGTCTGCTGCTGGCGCTTCCAGCACTCGTAGGCCCAGGAATAGCGATCGATGTCGTAGGTGCCGGTCGAATCGAGCAGGCCAACGCGGCCAGTCCCGATCAGGGTGCGCGGGTCGACGCGTGCGAGATCGATCACTGACATGCCAGGCACTCCTCATAGTCGGTGCGTGATGCGGCGCGTGCGGATGCGCTGGCGGATGCTTCGAGCTTGCCTGCGAAGGCCGCGCGCTGCACCGATTTGGAGCGGCAGTAATAGAGGCTCTTGATGCCGCGCTGCCACGCCGTGAAGTGCAGCATGTGCAGGTCCCACTTCTCGATGTCGGCGGGCAGATAGAGATTGAGCGACTGGCTCTGGCAGATATAGGGCGCGCGGTCGGCGGCGAGATCGATCACCCAGCGCTGGTCGATCTCGAATGCCGTGCGGAACACGGCCTTCTCCTGCTCGGTGAGGACGTCGAGATGCGCGACCGAGCCTTCGTGCGCGATGATCGATTGCCATACCTCGGCGGTGTCGGCGCCCTTGCCGGCAAGGAGCTTTGCAAGGTACGGGTTGCGTACCGAGAACGCGCCCGACAGCGTCTTATGCGTATAGATGTTGGCTGGGATCGGCTCGATGCAGGCCGAGGTGCCGCCGCAGATGATGCTGATCGAAGCGGTCGGCGCGATCGAGAGCTTATGACTAAAGCGTGCCATCATGCCGCGCTCGGCCGCGTCCGGGCAGGGCCCACGCTCATGCGCGAGCGCGACTGACGCCGCATCGGCGTCGCGGCGGATCTTGCGGAAGATTTTGAAGTTCCAGGATTTCGCCAGCGCGCTTTCGAACGGAATGCCCTGCGCCTGCAGGAACGAATGGAAACCCATCACACCGAGCCCGACCGAGCGCTCGCGCAGCGCCGAGTAGCGCGCCCGCTTCATGCTGTCGGGCGCAACCGTGATGAAATGCGTGAGCACATTGTCGAGAAACCGCAGCACGTCCTCGATGAAGCCCGGCACCTCGTGCCACTCGTCCCAGGTTTCGATGTTGAGCGATGACAGGCAGCACACGGCAGTGCGCTCCTCGTCGCGGTGGTCCTTGCCGGTGGTGAGCGTGATCTCGCTGCACAAGTTGGACGTCGAGACCTTCAGCCCCAGCTCGCGCTGGTGCCGCGGCATGGCGCGGTTCACGGCGTCGATGAACAGGAGATAAGGCTCGCCCGTCTGCAGCCGTGTCTCCAGAATGCGCTGCCAGAGCTGCCGTGCATCGACCTCGCGCACCACCGCACTGGTCTTGGGGCTGCGCAGCGGGAAGCGCGCGCCCTCGCGCACCGCCTGCATGAACGCGTCAGTGACATTGATGCCGTGATGCAGGTTGAGGCCCTTGCGATTGAAGTCGCCGGAGGGCTTGCGGATTTCCAGGAACTCCTCGATCTCGGGATGATGGATGTCGAGATAGACCGCCGCCGAGCCGCGCCGCAGCGAGCCCTGGCTGATCGCGAGCGTCAGCCCATCCATGACATGGATGAACGGGATGATGCCCGAGGTCTCGCCGCCGCGCACCGCTTCGCCGATCGAGCGCACATGCCCCCAATAGGTGCCGATGCCGCCGCCGTTGGAGGCGAGCCAGACGTTCTCGTTCCAGGTCGTCACGATGCCGTCGAGCGAATCCGGCACGGCGTTGAGGAAGCAGGAAATCGGCAGCCCACGGTCGGCGCCGCCATTCGAGAGAACCGGCGTCGCCGGCATGAACCACAGCCGCGACATCGCGTCATAGAGCCGCTGCGCATGCGCGACGTCATCCGCGAACGCGCAGGCAACGCGCGCGAACATGTCCTGGAAGCTCTCTCCGGGAAGCAGATAGCGATCGCTCAGCGTAGCCTTGCCGAACACGGTAAGGAGATCATCGCGCGCGCGATCGAGCTTGAGATCCGAAGGCTGCGGCGGCCGCGCAAGCGGCGACGGCAATGGCGCGGGATGATGATGATGTTGAGGCGCAGGCGCCACCGCCTCGACGACCCGCCGCATTACCGCGCGGCTCGAGGTTGGCATGAGCGGCGCGAGATCGCCGCGTTCGTTGAAATCGAAGGCCAGAGCCGGCATCGGTCACCCCTTTGTTGGCGCGGAGGCCGGCGTGGTTGGCTTGAGGCCTGCAACGCGCACGGGCCGGCAAGCGCCCCACCGGGGCACCCCGCCCGTGGACGTACGATCGGTCACGGCAGGTCTCCTGGCTCGCGGGTCGCGGCGACTGTCGGGCCTTCCCGGGCGCTTCTGCGCCAGTGGCACGATTGACAGCCGCTCGCCGCTTACAGTTGCGGGGGCAGCCCCGGCTTCGTCGTTGCCGACTCACCGGGTTCCCTCTTAGCCCAAATACCCACTAGATATGGGAACTTGAGGAACCGTGATCCCTAAATATGGGGGTCAGGAGGGGTGAGTCGTCAAGCGCTTTTGAGAGATTTTTCCCGGCGGCCCGAAATGATGGTTGAGCGCTGGTTAATGCACGAGCCTCTCCAGCTCGCCCATGATCGCCTCGCCCATCTCCTTGGTGCTGACGATCTTGCAGCCCTCCGACTTGATGTCGGCGGTGCGCAGCCCCTTGGCGAGCGCGGCCGAAATCGCCTGATCGAGCAGGTCGGCTTCCTTGCCCATGTTGAACGAATAGCGCAGCGCCATTCCGAACGAGGCGAGCATCGCGATCGGGTTGGCCATGCCCTTGCCGGCGATGTCGGGGGCGGAGCCGTGCACCGGCTCGTACATCGCCTTGCGCTTTTTCGTTTTCGGATCGACCTCGCCGAGCGAGGCCGACGGCAGCATGCCGAGCGAGCCGGTGAGCATGGCGGCGACGTCGGAGAGCATGTCGCCGAACAGGTTGTCGGTGACGATGACGTCGAACTGTTTGGGCCAGCGCACGAGCTGCATGCCGCCGGCATCAGCGAGCTGATGCTCGAGCTGCACGTCCTTGAACTCGCGAGCGTGCAGCTGCGTGACCACCTCGTTCCAGAGCACGCCCGTCTTCATCACGTTGCGCTTCTCCATCGAGGTCACCTTGTTGCGGCGCTTCTTCGCCAGCTCGAAGGCGACGCGGGAGATGCGCTCGATCTCGTAGGTGTCATAGACCTGAGTGTCGACGGCGCGCTTCTGGCCATTGCCGAGATCGGTGATGGTCTTGGGCTCGCCGAAATAGACCCCGCCGGTCAGCTCCCGCAAGATGATGATGTCGAGCCCGTCGACCACCTCGCGTTTGAGGCTGGAGGCTTCCGCCAGCGCCGGATAGCAGATCGCCGGACGGATGTTGGCGAACAATCCGAGCTCTTTGCGCAGCCGCAACAGACCCGCCTCCGGCCGCACATCATAGGGCACCTTGTCCCACTTCGGGCCGCCGACCGCGCCAAAGATCACAGCGTCACAAGCATGCGCCTTGGCCATGGTGTCATCCGTGACGGCGACCCCATGTGCGTCATAGGCGCAGCCGCCAACCAGCCCCTCCTCGCTCTCGAAAGTTCCCATGCCATGGGCATTCATCCAGGCGATGAGACGCTTCACCTCGGCCATGACCTCGGGACCGATGCCGTCGCCGGCGAGCAGAAGAAGATTGTGGGTGGGCATGGGTACGCAGCCTCGTTGCCAGACCAGGGCGAATTGCTATCGAGCAACGCTGGGTTTCGCAAGCTGCATGCCTCGCAGACGACGGTGTCAGCTGGAGGGTTGGAAGCTGAGCGGGCGGCGAGGCCGGTCACTCAATCTGATCTTTCGGCTGCGGGTCGGCCGGATCGTAATCGCTGGCCCGATCGCCTGCAGCCTCTCGCCGCTCGACCTGTTGGGCAAGTTCGACCCATGCGCCCGCCAAGTACAATGCCAGGGCCTTGTGCTCGGGGTTTTGCACCTGAACCGACAAGCGATAGCACTCGTCGGCACGCCTGCGGAACTCCTCGGCGTTCGAACTCACAGCCAGCCCTGCCCCTGCCCCCAGCGGAATTGCTTCGCACCGCGAACGCACGATTTGCTCGATGGTTCCGCCCGTCAAAGTGCTGACTTGGGTTTGCGACGAATTGGGCAAAAGCAGGCCAATAGTCTGGCAGCATCGCGCCACCATTGGTAAGCAATACCGGTAAGAACGTAGTCTACCGAAAACCGTACTGGCCAAAGATCAGACAGAAAGATTATTGGAATTCATTGAGGACAGCACGTATACGCTCTGCTTTGTCAGCAAGTCGTATCCAGACTTCAGCCATCCTCAATAATAGAGCCCTGTCCTCAATCGATTCTACTGTTTGCGCCAAGCGAGCACACTCGGCGGCGAACCTCTCGAAATCATTTGGCTTCTCCATGCTCCCCTGTTTCCCCCAACATGAACGAGCCAGTGCCCGCTCACCAAATATCCTTCGCTCGCGGCGCTCGCAATGCAATTGTCAGTTTGAATGTAAGCGCCAGCATGAATGCGCGCATATTTGCCAACGGACGAACTCATGATTGCAGCAGCAAACTTGCCGCACGCGCGTCCCCGCGTCGTGATCGTCGGCGCCGGCTTCGGCGGCCTCTCGGCCGCCACGGCACTCGCGCGCGCCCCGGTCGACATCACCGTGATCGACCGGCAGAATCATCACTGCTTCCAGCCGCTGCTCTATCAGGTGGCGACCGCCGCGCTCTCGCCCGCCGAGATCGCCTGGCCGATCCGCGCCATCCTGCGCCATCAGCGCAACGCCACCGTGCTGATGGCCGAGGTCACCGGCATCGACACCACCAACCGGCAGGTCCAAACGACCTCAGCGGCAGTCCCCTACGATCATCTCGTGGTCGCGACCGGCGCGACGCACTCCTATTTCGGCCATGACGAGTGGGCAGAGTTTGCGCCGGGCTTGAAGCGCATCGAGGACGCGACCCGCATCCGCCGCAGCATCTTGCTTGCCTTTGAGCGCGCGGAACTCACCGACGATGCCGCCGAACGCGTGCGCCAGCTCACCTTCGTGATCATCGGGGCGGGCGCGACCGGCGTCGAGATGGCAGGCGCGATCGCCGAGATCGCCCGCCACACCATCGCGTTGGACTTCCGGCGGATCGATCCACGCACCGCCCAGATCATCCTGATCGAGGCTGGCCCGCGCGTACTACCGGCGCTGTCCAACGACCTCTCTGACTATGCTTTGCAGGCGCTGACCAAGATGGGCGTCGACGTGCGGACTGATACGCGCGTCACTGGCTGCGACAGCCGTGGCGTCGATCTTGCCAATGGGCGGATCGATGCGGGCACCATCATCTGGGCGGCGGGTGTCGTAGCCTCGCCGGCCGCGCGCTGGCTCAACGCCGAGCACGACCGCGCCGGGCGCGTGCTCGTCAAGGACGATCTGACAGCGCCGGGCCATTCCGATGTATTCGTGATCGGCGACGCCGCAACGGTGAAGGACGAGAGCGGCAAACCAGTGCCCGGTGTGGCGCCCGCCGCAAAGCAGATGGGCGCCTATGTGGGCAAGCTGATCGCGGCGCGTATCGCCGGGCAGCTACTGCCGCCGTTCCGCTATCGGCATGCGGGCGACCTCGCCACCATCGGACGGCGCGCCGCCGTGGTGAGCATCGGCAAGGTTCACCTCACAGGCTTTCTCGGCTGGCTGTTCTGGGGCGTGGTGCATATCTACTTCCTGATCGGGCTGCGCCGCCGCTTCGTCGTCGCCATCAACTGGCTGTGGGACTACCTGACGTTCCAGCGCGGCGCGCGGTTGATCACGGAAGTGCCAAAGGAGCGAAGGTGAGCGCGTCGACGTTCGCGTCGCCACGCACAAAGTCCCGCCATCAACGCCTGCGCTAGCCATCAGCCTTTGCCTGCCAAGAATCTCACGAAAAATGCCACGCCGAAGAAGATCGCTGGGAACAGAGCTGTTACCCAGATTGGTGGACCACCTCCGCTCGGCCCCATGGCCAGCCTAAAGACTGTAAAAAACAGCGCGGCGACGCAGGTTGCTATGGCCCATTGCGCCAGCAATCTCCGAAATCGGTCGCCGCGCATGTCCTCCGGGAATGGCCCGGCCTCCGGCCAACGCCCCATCGCCGCCCGAGCGAGCCTGTTGGCAGTATGAGCGGGGATCGTGAGGGTTCCGACCGCGGGATCAACAAATTGAAGTTTGGCGGCCGGCGAAAATAGGACGGTCGTTCTAACAACTGCGATGCTTTCCCAAGGCACGAAGAAGTCCCGGCAAAATGGCCCGAAAACTCGCTTCATTCCAACCCGGAGCCCGGAAGGGCAAACACTCAGAGTCAGAATGCCCCTCATGGCAACTGGTCCCATCCTACCTGATTGGCCGCGGAGTTGTAGAATTGGCTCGATGGCTTGATCTGGATACTCCGCCATCAACCTAAACCAGCCTGATAGCAAAGCCAGAACCGTGGTGGACATCAACCACAACACCACGAAGAAGAGCGGGAAGAAAATTGCAAGATTCTGTTGAATGAGGCTACTCAACTTGAATCCACCTTCGCCAGCAGCGTCAACATGATCAGCACCTGGTAGCACCGCCTTCGGCCGGCTGACGCACCTTAGCGTTATTCTTGGTCGGCCGTCGCACTAACGCACAATGACGCGCACTACGCCTCCGTGAACGCCTCCGCGCGCGTTTTGCGAAATGCCGGCAGCACGACGAGCAACAGCAGCAGCGCCGCCATGATCAGCAGCGTCAGGCTGATCGGCCGGGTCACGAACACCGTGGGGTCGCCGTGCGACACGATCAGCGCGCGGCGCAGATTCTCTTCCATCAGGGGCCCGAGGATGAAGCCGAGGATGAGCGGCGCCGGCTCGCAATCGATCTTGTGGAACAGGTAACCGAGCAATCCGAACAGCGCCATGATGCCGACCTCGGTCGCCGAGCTGTTGAGGCTGTAGGAGCCGACCGCACAGAGCAGGAGGATCGAGGGGAATAGCAGCCGATACGGCACTTTCAGGAACGTCACCCAGATGCCCACCAGCGGCAGGTTGATGATCACCAGCATCAAGTTGCCGATCCACATCGACGCGATGATGCCCCAGAACAAATCCGGCTGCTGCGTCATCACCTGTGGGCCGGGCGCGATGCCCTGGATCATCATGGCGCCGATCATCAGCGCCATCACCGGGTTCGAGGGAATGCCAAGCGTAAGCAACGGAATGAACGAGGTCTGCGCACCGGCATTGTTGGCGGATTCAGGCGCCGCCACGCCCTCGATCGCACCCTGGCCGAAACGCGATGGATCGGCCGCGATCTTCTTCTCAAACGCATAAGCCGCGAACGACGCGAGCAGCGCGCCGCCACCCGGCAGGATGCCGAGGAGCGAGCCGAGCACAGTGCCGCGCAGCACCGCCGGCGTCGCCTGGCGAAACTCCTCGCGGGTCGGCATCAGACTGCCGATCACAGTGCCGACATAGTGCTGGCCGCACTGCTCGAGATTGATCAGGATCTCGGCGACACCGAACAGCCCCATGGCGACCGGGACGAAGCCGATGCCGTCCGCGAGCACTGGGACATCGAAAGTGAAGCGCTCGCGACCTGAATTGACGTCGGTTCCGACAAGCCCCAGGAGCAGACCGAGCAACACCATCGCGACCGCATTGAGGAGCGAGCCACGCGCCAGCACCATCGAGCCGACCAGCCCAAGCACCATCAGCGAGAAATATTCCGGCGCCAGGAATTTGATCGCGAATTCCGACAGCGGCGGGCTCGCGACCGCGATGATGAGCGTCGACACGGTGCCGGCGAACAGCGAGCCGAGCGCTGCGATCGCAAGCGCGGCGCCGGCGCGGCCCTTGCGCGCCATCTGATGGCCGTCGAGGCAGGTCACGACCGACGACGACTCGCCCGGCACGTTGACCAGGATCGCGGTGGTCGAGCCGCCGTACTGGGCGCCGTAATAGATGCCGGCGAGCATGATCAGCGCCGGCACCGGCGGCAGATAGAAAGTTGCCGGCAGCAGCATGGCGAGCGTCGCCAAAGGGCCGATGCCGGGAAGGACGCCGATCAAGGTTCCGATCAGCGCGCCAAAGAAGCAGAACAGCAGGTTCTGCGGCGAGAGCGCGACGCCAAATCCGAAGATGATGTTGTTGAACAGATCCATTTGTTGAATGGGCGCTCAGGAGAACGGCCACACCGGCATCGTCAGCTTGAGGCCATAGACGAACAGGCCGACCGCGCCGGCCGCGAGCCCGAGTGCGAGCGCCAGCGCCTCGCGCCAACGAAACTCAATCCCGCCAGCCGCCCCGATCAGCACGATCGCCACCGTCGCGATGGCAAGCCCGGCAGGCTCGATCAGAACCGCAAAGGCGACAATCGCGACAAGCACCAGAATGAGCGGGCGCAGATGCCAGGCAGTGAGGCTGACACCTGTCGTCATCAGGCCCTTGATGGCAATGACGCCGCCAAGAATGACGAGGCCCCAGCACAGCAGCAGCGGCATGTAGCCCGGGCCCATGCGCAGCGCGGTGCCGCGCGGATAGTCGCTCGCGATCCAAAGCCCCGCGATACCCCAGACGACGAACATCAGCCCGGCGACCAGGTCGCGGTTGAGGTGAAGGCGGCGCATGACGTTCCCCCCCGGGCGTAGCGAATTGGCGGAAGCCTCGCGGCTGCCGCCCGGGGACTCTAGGCCATCTACGCGTCAGCCGCATAGCCGACGAGTTGGCGCTCGCATCCTATCGCCTGGCGCAGGGCCGGGCGCTCGCCACGCATGACACCCGGCCGTTGAGCGCGGGCTCCTTATGATGCTCGCAGGCCACGTTGCGCTCGCTCGCGAACCGCCATGTTGCATAGGGCAAACCATGGAGCTGACGCGCGGTCTGCTGCCACTTGCGCATGGCATTGCGTCGCGCCATCCGTTCCTTGAAGAAAGCTGGGCCCGGGTTGCTGCGGCGCCCTTCGGCCCGCAGCTCGGGCTTGTCGCAAACAGGATTGGGTGCGGCTGCCGCGCTTATCGGCACGGCGATCAAGACGGACACCAACGCAAGGCGGAGGACAGAGCACGGTCTTGGCATCAGACGTTCCTCTCGTGCGGTGACAGTTCGTGCGGTGACACAATTCGTGCAGCGACACAACGCGCACGACATTGTCAACCGCGCGCACCGGACGTCAAGAACGTGGTGGCGCTCAGCGGGCCGATCGAGAACTTGCGCTACGTTATTGAGACACGGGACGCGGCGGTAACGTGCTTGAAATCCTGGGTCGAAATGCACTCGTAACCCGGCGCCGGCCGCGTACCAGGTCTACGTGAAGACCTATTGAGAGCGGTTGATCACGGTGCGCGAAAGCGGTCGCATCATCCGACGTCGTGGCCGGAGCGATTGACAGCATGCGGCGCGCGCCACGACAAAGCGCGGCCATCAGGGTGACGCTCGATGCGCAATCATTGCCCGTTTCTTACTTGTGATGCGCAGTTATTGCGCTATATTTCAGGGCTAAGCGATGCAGGTCGTTCGGCTAGGTAGCTGTAAAATCTGCATTTACGTCCGTGGAGAACACCCGCCACCACACTTTGATCTCAGGGGCCCGAACTCCAACGGCTCAAGTCGTGATTGCGACGCTTGAGCTATTGGCAGGCAAGATTTCGCGAAACGACCTAGACGCAGTGCCATCTATCTGAGCCCGCCAATTTGGCGCTGCTACTAGAGGTGTGGAGAAGGCTCCATGAGCGCGACTGAGATCGAGGACACCGGCATTCCACTGCCTCGGATTTCTGAGATTCAAGCCCTCCCTGATTTTCGTCTAGCGATCGTCTGGGCGGAGGGTTCGCGTCGTGGACGTACAGACTTGGTTGATCTTGCTCCGGTCATCAACACCTACAAAGTTTATCGTCCTCTCCGAAACAATGAGGAGCTGTTTCAAACCGCCCGCCTAGTCGATGAAGGCAATGTCGTCGCGTGGGGCGACGGCAGGATTGATATGTCGGCTGAGCTACTCGAAGATATCGCAAACGAGACTATGACCCCGCAAGACTTCGCCAGCTTCCTGGAGAGAAACGGCCTTACCCAAGAAGCTGCCGCTGCACTTCTGGGCTATAGCCGACGCCAAATCGGAACTTTCGTTAGTGTTGGTCCGATTCCGCGTGTCGTCGCTCTTGCATGCTATGGGTACGAAGTGCGCACCGGCATGCATAAGGAACGTCAACCCGAGACCTCGCCTCATATCTACGAACAGGTTGCGAAAGAGACGCGTGCGATGCTTTTGCAGACTGCGCAGAACTTCAGCGAGCAGCTGAAGGAAATGAGGTCCGAGATGCGCCGTGAGATCGAAGCAACGCGCGCAGAGCTGCGCCAGAACATTTTCGAATTGCCGCAGGAGACCGCTGAGAGCGCGGCCCAGATGCGGCGCGTGCTCGTTGACCAGATCGAGGCACTCGCCGAGCTTAACCGCATCGTCGCGCGCCATGGCCGCAACCTCGACATTGTCGAGCCCAGGATTGTTGAGCCCAGGATTGTCGAGCCCAGGATTGTCGAGCCCAGGATGGAGCCCGCTGAGCCACCGCCTCGCCGCGAGGTCGTGCGCGAGGCCCCCGTCCCACCGCCCCAAAAGCCCGCGCGCGCCGCCAAGCCAGGCCGCTGGCTCTCCGACCTACTCACCCGCGCTTCTTCGCGAGATAACGATACCGCATCACGCGAAACAACGGGACCCGAGCTACCTCCGGCTGCCGCCGAGTCCCTCGATTCGATCGCCGTCGATATCACTCGTATGATTGATCATGAGGCCGCAGCGGAGCTTTGGGACCGCTACAAGCGCGGCGAGCGAAATGTATTCACGCGCAAGCTCTATGCTATGCAGGGCCAGCGCGCGTTCGAGAATATTCGTCGAAGGTATCGCTCCGACCACAAATTCATGCAGACGGTCGATCAGTACATCGCTGAGTTCGAGCACTTGCTCGACGAAGTCTCGCGCGATGATCGCGAGCAGATGGTGGCGCGCACCTATCTCGCCTCGGAGACCGGCAAGGTCTACAGCATGCTGGCGCACGCAGCTGGGCGGTTCGACCAGTGAGCGTCTTTCCCATCCGCTGCCAAGCAAACTGATCAAACGCGCGACGCTGAAGCATCTTGGCTGAAAGAACGGCGAGGGGCGAGCGCCGTTTCCGGGGAACGTGGCGCTGCCTTAAGACGATCGCCAGAGCCGAATCAGATTTGCATGTTTGAGCAACCAATCAGACTAGAAACTCAGAACGGCTCCCATCGATTGCGTCATCACGCCATGATTCTGAATTCTAGCTGCCGCTGAACCAGTTGTAGCCCTTCTCTTCCCAGTAGCCGGGATTCCAGTTGTTGATGACCGCCATCTCCATGACGTGCTTGGGGTTCTTGAACCCGAGCTTGGTCGGGATGCGCACCTTCATGGGGAAACCGTACTTCGTCGGCAGGATCTCGCCGTCGAACTTGAAGGTCATCTGCGTCTGCGGGTGCAGTGCGGTCGGCATGTCGATCGAGGTGTGATAGCCCTCGGCGCAGCGGAACCAGACATATTTGGCGGTGAGATCGGCGCCGACCCGGCGCAGAAACTCGGACAGCCGCGTGCCCGACCACTTGCCAATCGCGCTCCAGCCCTCGACGCAGATATGACGCGTGATCTGGCTTTCCTCCGGCAGCGCGTAGAGCTCCTTCAGCGTCCAGGTCTTTTTGTTCTCGACCAGGCCGCCGACCTCGAGCTCATAGTTTTCGCCATCAACTTCCGGCGCCTCCTCGACCGGATAATAAGCATTGAACGGGAACGGCCGCGTGATCGCGCTCTCAGGATAGGTGGGCGCCAGCCGGTTCGGGTTGAACAGCCAGGCCTGCGCGCGATCGTTGAAGTAGGAGATTTTCATCAGCGCCTGCTCGGCCGAGAAACCATCGACGATGTCACAGCCGGTCAGGAACGTGAGCGCGCCGAGGCTTGCGCCACCGCGCAGGAACAGCCGCCGCGTCGGATCGGGCATGGCCTTCGTGGCATCCTTGATCAGAAGCTTCGGATCGACGCCGGGGATCACTCTGCGGATGCGCGACATGACACCCTCCTTACCGTCTTATCGTCCGATGACCATGGCGCGCAGCGACTTCGGCACCAGGAACGCCATGATCACATGAATGAGCAGGAAACCAACGATCGCCGCCATGGCGGCGAAGTGGACATAGCGCGCAAAGTCATAGCCGCCCAACAACGCGGTGAGCTCCTGCAGCTGCACCGGCTTCCAGATCGCGAGCCCTGACAGCACGACAACAACACTGGCCAGGATGACGCCGAGATAGAGCAGCTTCTGCACGGCGTTGTAGACAGAGAGATCGTCATGGCTCAGCCGGCCCCGCAGCGCCGCGCGCGCGTCAGCGACGACCTCGCCGGGGCGGATCGGCAGAAGCTTGCGCCGGAACCGGCCAGTCAAGACCCCGAGCGTGACGTAGACGAGCCCATTGACCACGAGCAGCCACATCGCGGCGAAATGCCAGAGCAGCGCCCCGGCGAGCCAGCCGCCGAGGGTGATCGACTTCGGGTAGCTGAACGGGAAGAGCGGCGAGGCGTTGTAGATCTCCCACCCCGAGCCGATCATCATCACCACGGCGATCGCATTGATCCAATGGGTGATGCGCAGCCAGGCCGGATGGATCGTTCCACTCGCGCGCACGGCGCCAGTGTCTCCGGCAGGGTGGGTTGCTTCAGCGGTCATTGGCGGCCCTTGCGCATCATCATATCTGACTCTATCGATCCGGGCGCCTATCGTCAGCCCGCTTAGGCTCGGGGCTAGTGCCGCCGATTTGAAGTTCCTATGGCGATTGCAGCAAATTTGGTTAGGAACTTCAAATCGAAAAGCGGCACTAGAATCATAGACTTGCTAGTGCCCCCTTGCTTCCGAAGTTCGCGTCAGGGGTGCTGCGAGGTCTCACGAACTTCGGAAGCGGGGCACTAGTAACACAGCTACGTGATGGTAGCCCGACCGGATGCGCCGTACCTACGGCCTAAAACAAGCCCCCAAAAAAGCCCCCATGAGCAAGACCAGCGCCGGTAACTTTTTCGAGGACTTTCGCGTCGGAACCCTGATCCGGCACGCGACGCCGCGCACCGTGACCGCCGGCGATGTAGCCCTCTATAGCAGCCTCTACGGCCCGCGTTTTGCGGTGCAATCCTCGGACACATTCGCGCAGGCGATCGGCTACCCGCGCGCGCCGGTCGACGACCTGCTTGTCTTTCACATCGTATTCGGCAAGAGCGTGCCGGACATCTCGATCAACGCGGTGGCCAACCTTGGCTATGCGGGCTGCCGGTTCCTGGCGCCGGTCTATCCGGGCGACACCATCAGCGCGGTCTCCGAGGTGATCGGGCTCAAGGAGAATTCCAATCGCAAGACCGGCATCGTGTTCGTGCGCACGACCGGCTGCAAGCCCGACGGCAGCAAGGTGCTCGAATATGTGCGCTGGGTCATGGTGCACAAGCGCGACGAGGCCGCGACGGCGGATGCAGACCACGTGCCGCGCGTGCCGGAGGCGCTGTTGCCCAGCATGCTCGGCAGCGCCTGCCCGCCGATCAACGCCGCCGCCTATGATGTGACGCTGGCCGGCAGTCCTTATCGCTTCGGCGACTATGAGGTCGGCGAGCGCCTCGACCATGTCGACGGCGTCACGGTCGAGGAGGCGGAGCACCAGATCGCGACGCGGCTCTATCAGAATCCAGCGCGCATCCATTTCAATCAGTATGTCGAAGCGCAGGGCCGCTTCGGCCGGCGACTGATCTATGGCGGTCACGTGATCTCGCTCGCCCGCAGCCTCACTTACAACGGCTTCGCCAACGCGTTCCACATCACAGCGATCAACGGCGGGCGACACGTGGCGCCGTTGTTTGCCGGCGCGACCGTGTTCGCCTGGAGCGAGGTGCTGGCACGCGCCGAGCTTCCCGGCCGCAGCGACATCGGCGCGCTGCGCCTGCGTACGGTCGCCACGAAAGATCGACCCTGCCACGATTTTCCGCACAAGCAAGGCGACCAGGATGACCCGGCGGTCGTGCTCGAGCTCGACTATTGGGTGCTGCTGCCGCGCTGACGGTAGGCGTCATACGCAATTTGGTTCGTCAGATCGTCCAGCATTCTCCGTCCATTCCCGCGCAAGAACGCGCAAGAAGATGTGAAGCAATGACTCTCCACTGTCGTCCCCGCGCAGGCGGGGACCCATACGCCGCAGCAAGACGATGTCGCAGGGCCAGCGATAAACGAAACCTTGGTGGTTATAGGTCCCCGCCTGCGCGGGGACGACAGCGGCTGGGTTCGTGCCAATGACACTTGGGCACGCTGAATGCCCGCTTTCGCGGGGACGAACGGAGAGTATGTCGACAAGCTGGAACCAGCACTAAGCCGCCGCACCGGCCCGCAGATGCTCAACCAGCTGGCGCGCATAGGGCGGCAGCTCGCTGAGGCGCCGGATGCAGATGGTGAGCTCGCGCACCGCCCAAGTGTCCGTCAGCTCGACGATCGCGATCGCCATGGTGCGCTGAACGCGCCGCGCCGTGCTTTCCGGCACAATGCCGATGCCGACATTGCACTCGACCAGCCGGCACACCGCGTCGAAGCTGCGCAGCTGCACGCGCAGCCGCAGCGGC
>Ga0137409_10003323_pt1 | contig 17078 bp, 20 predicted proteins | sample CZODoug1_16funga_FD_122059 | JGI IMG/M metagenome (GOLD analysis project Ga0137409, IMG submission 122059) | Vadose zone soil fungal communities from Angelo Coast Range Reserve, California, USA - CZODoug1_16fungal (Hybrid Assembly) | ecosystem: Environmental > Terrestrial > Soil > Vadose zone... | reverse complement strand
TCAGTAGCGCCTGGTTAGTCACATGACCGGACAAGCCCAACGCTGGGATTCTACTCGGTGACGGTGATACCGATGGTGTTTGATTTGACCTGACCTTGACCCAGTTCCTTCGGAATCCCGCGTGCCACCCGTATGCTATATTCGTCAGGGCGGCTCAAGTGGGAACTGCCTATCGGTGATGGAGCCAGTCTCACTACTACGACTTGGCTTCCGTAGCTCCCCACTGCTCCGGAGCGACATCAGCTATCGACTGTGAGAACGTCCAGCGGTGGCCGGCAAAATCCTGTGCCGTGTACACCCTCTCGCCAAATGGCATGTTAGTGGGCTGATGGACAATTCGCGCACCGGATCGTTGCGCATGCTCGAAGTGCCGGTCGACGTCTTCAACACGGACAAGCACGTACTGGTTGACCTCATCGGAACGCGGAGGCCGGAACTCGGCGCCTTGTGCGCCTAGCATGACGGCGCCCTCACCGACCGAGAGCTGAGCGTGTGTGGCTCTGCCATCGCGTCCCCCTGCGCGCAAACGCTCCGTGAACCCGAAGGCACCGCATAGCCAATCGATTGCCTTGCCCACATCTTCGTAGATCACGACAGGTACGATGGTTGCTGTCGGCGCGGAGCGGTTTACAATGCCTCTGTGTCTTTGTGACTTTGTAATGTCCATGTTCGCCTCTCTAGCACGATGTACAACGCAACAGACGTAGTTACCCCTCGGACTAGTGAATTTTTCCGGATATACGCGCGACCAAAACAGGGCGTTTGCCACATTACCACCAAGTGCTTACCGGAGAAATGGAATCGACGGCGAAAACCAGCGGGCAGATGCGCCCGCCGCTGCTAGTGGCGTGCCCGATGCTCAATAACGGGCATTCACGACTCGGCATCTAATGGTTTGGAGGATAAAAATATGTGGCAGTCAAGGTTGATAGCAGGTTCGAGCTTCATCCTGGCTGCGTCTCTGTCTACGCCCGCCTATGGCGCAAACCCTGCACGCCCAGGAAGTATAAATTATGTCGAAGGACATGCCTCTATCGCAGGCCAGGCCCTCGACGCCCAGGCAATAGGTTCGGCTGAATTGCAGCCGGGTCAAACGCTGGATACTCAGATTGGTAAAGCGGAGATTCTTCTGACGCCGGGTGCTTTCTTGAGACTCGGTGACAACAGCTCCGTGACCATGATTTCGCCCAGCCTGACCGACACGGAAGTTCGGTTGGACAAGGGCCGCGCCACCGTCGAAGTTGCGGAGCTTCACCCACAGAACAATCTCATCGTCGTGCAACATGGCGACACTGAGCGTCTTCTCAAGACCGGCTTGTACGATTTCGACGCCGATCGCAACCTTTTCCGCGTTTACGAGGGCGAGGCGGTCGTTCGGCAAGGAAACCGGGATATCACGGTCAAGGGCAAGCATCAGCTCGTACTCGGCGCCAGCGGATCGCCGAAAGCCGAGAAATTCAACAAAGAACAGGCTCAGGACGATCTCTACCGCTGGAGCAGCCTGCGGTCCTCGTATACCGCGGAAGCCAACGTTGATCGGGCTCAAACTTATACGATGGGCGGCTGGTACGCTGCGGGTTGGGATTGGGATCCGTATTTCGGCTGTTACACCTACATTCCGGGAGACGGAATCTTCTACAGCCCGTTCGGCTGGGGTTTCTATTCGCCCTTTTTCGTTGGTGGGGCTCCATTTGGCTACTATGGCCATTTCCACCATCATTTCGATCCCGACTGGCATCGCTGGGGCGGAGGTGACCGTGATCATTACTTTGCTCACAACGATCACGGCTTCTATCATGGCCCTGGCGGCTATGGACACAGCGGCGTCTATCATGGAGCAAATGGCGGCCCGCACGGGGGCATAGGCCACGGCGGTGGCGAGCACTATGGTGGCGGGGGGTTTCATGGCGGTGGAGGGTCTCATAGTGGTGGAGGGTTTCATGGCGGAGGCGGTCGCCATTAAGACGTGAACCCTTCTGCAAGGCAAAGCGGGACGCGAAATCGTCCCGCTTTTTTTGCGCCAAGTGCGAGAGCCAGGCGGAAGACGCCATCTGTCACGGCTCATGCCGCGGCCTCTAGGTTGTATCGACTCCCGATTAACGCGCAAACCGTCCATGTCAAGTACTGGGAAGAACTTATCGGGGGTTACACGACTCACATCTATTGGCGTGCATGGCCCATGCAAGAAATCCAAATGCAATCGTTCTAATGATGCCGGTTACAATGTATCTTCCGGCAGGCAGTCTGGTCTGTGACGGGAAGGATCGAATTGTGGCGTTCCGGCTGAGAAGAGTGGTATGGCCATCTCTTTTGACGCTTATCGTTTTCGCATCTTCAGCGAGTTGCGAACGCGAATCCGAGGCGAATCCTCCGGGGCACTTTCCTTTTGCCTACGTGCAGGTCGGCTGCGGACCGGCCGATGGCCCTGCCCTTGAGTTCTACTTCACTCTGAAACAGGGCAAGTGTGGAAAGTACGAGGAACCGTTCATTCTGATTTCGATCAACGAGAATCTGCCTAAGTCTGCACCACAGAACTATTCGATAAGGTCAGGTAGGAGTGTCGTGCTGGCGTCACGCTGCCTGAGACCTGGGCGATGCGAGGCCGCAACTTCCGGCACTCTGCATCTCTCGAAGTTCAGCGAAGGGAAGGGTGCGTCTGGCGAGTACGAACTGCATTTCCAGGACGGAAGCGTCGAAAAGGGCAGCTTTGATGCTACGTGGTGCGTCGCTAGGCTTATTTGCGGCTAACCCCTCGCGTCCTTTCTGTGCCTTGAGCACGTCGAACATTGGGAGCGTAGCGCATCCCGCGGAGACCGGCCTTCTCATGCCATTTAATTAACGAATAAATTAGAAGCTAAATCTACTACCCAAGATCTTATTTAACTCTTTATATCTAATTTGGTGCACCACCTTGTGGGTAAGAGTGTGGATTTTTTCTGATTGTGGCACTTCTCTGCCGCCTTTTTTATTTCCGGCTTCGCAAATTCCAGCTCACAGTTCTCACGGTAATCCGTAAAACGGGGGGGTACCCAGATCCCCCGATGGAGCCTTCTTAAGCGCATCGCGACGAATGAAGATTCCGAACCTGTCGGAAGGGGCTCCTCCTGCATTTGAGTGGGACACTCTAATCAGCCGTCAGATTCCCCCAAGGCCTGTCAGTCGCCCGGGTACATCATCTTTTCGCTGGATAAGGACCTGGAATCGTTCGCCCATGCCTTCAGGGTGAATCAGCGTCTTAAGTTGCAGCCGCGCGCGCATGCGGTCCGCTTCGGATTGTCCTTCATCATACAGGTCCGCAAATTCATTTCCCTGGCCGAGAGCGAGCAGAAAAGCCGTCTGTGACGTGAAACCCGCCGTTTCGAGGCCCGACCGTTTTCCCCAGGATTCGAGCGCTGTGAAATTGGCGTGCGCGGTCAAATCCTGCTCGCCCGGCGAAGCATAAAAATCTTCACTCGCGCGATGGTTTTGATAGGCGAGAAGTGTGCCGCGCATATGGCGCTCGTCAAAGAGTTCGGCCGCCGGATGGCCGTAATCGATGGTGAGCACGTAGCCTCGTTCAAGGCGGCGGCCGATTTCAGTGATCCAGTCGCATGCTTCTAGCCCCGCTTCGGCGTGCTGGCCCTCGCGCAGAGCGATGCCTTGCGCTGCAAAGTACTCGGTGATGGCGCAAGTCGAAAGCGGTGCCACCACATCTACGAAACGTCCGTCGTGGAAGCCGGCGAGAATCTCTTTCAACACACCTCCATCCATCACGATCCGATGCACTGGCAGCGCATCGACCAATTCGTTCGAAAAGAAGCAGCCTGCAGGGATGTGCGCCGGAACCTCGGCCGAAGCTGTGAACTGCTCGGCGTCCGCGTGGCGCTTGGCATACATCGCTGCCTGGTCGCGCCGCGACGCGGAGCGCTCCACGGCGACGTAGCGCAGGGCATCATAAAAATCCGGGAGCTTCAACTCGCAAAAATCAAGAACGTACGCAGCGAACCGCCCGGCGCCGGCCCCCGCCTCCACTAGCGTAAATTCCGCTGGGCGTCCGAGGCTTTCCCACATCTCCATGAACTGCCGCGCCAGGAGACGGGCAAAGATCGGATGCACGTCGACGCTGGTGTAATAGTCGGCGAACCGCTTGGACTCCGCTTTGCTGTAATAGCCGTGGACCGGATGGTAGAGGCATTCGCGCATGTAATCCGCGAATGTGAGAGGGCCGAAGCGGCGAATGCGGTCGGCAAGTAGTTCAGCGAGCGGCGTCACGCGCCCTTGGCTCCAGCCGAATCAGCAGCGGGCTCAGCCTGGATCTTTCTCCAGGCCCGCTCAAAAACTCCTTGCGCCGCCTCGTCGAAAAGGACGAAATACACCGTTTCGAGAGAAGTTTCGCCCTTTAGATGCTGTGCCGCTTCGCGAAGCATGATCTCCGCACAGTCTTTCAGCGGAAATCCCGCGATGCCCGTGCCCACCGCCGGAAATGCGATTGTTTTCAGGCCGCGCTCGTTGGCTATTCTCAAAGAATGCGCCGCGGAATGCCGCAGTGAGTCCGCACTCGTCTTTCCGCCGAGTTGCATGCTGGCCGCATGAATCACAAATCGTGCCTTCAGTTTTCCGCCCGTGGTGATGGCCGCATAGCCGATCGGGATGCTGCCGATGGCGTCGCATTCGCGCTGAATCTCTTCTCCGCCTTTGCGGCGGATGGCTCCAGCAACGCCCGCGCCCAAGATCAAATCATTGTTGGCCGCGTTGACGATGGCGTCCGTATCCATCTCCGTCAGGTCGCCCTGCTGAATGACGATTCTCTCTGCGAGTGGTTTCATCGGGGAATCAATCCATTCTCACTGGTGCGATCATATCTTTTTTTCCGCGGCTTTTTGTTGCGTGTAGTCGTAAACGCCGCGCCCGGTCTTGCGGCCAAGCCGTCCTTCCTGAACGTATTGCCGCAACAAGGAATTGGGCCGGTACTTTTCGCCGAGGGTTTGATGGAGATATTCGAGAATCTTGAGCCGCACGTCGAGCCCGACAAGATCAACCAACTCGAAAGGGCCCATGGGGTGATTTAGGCCGAGTTTAAGTGCTTTGTCGATGTCTTCGGGCGTGGCGATTCCCGCCTCGAGCATGTTGAACGCCTCATTGCCGATCAGGGCGTTGACCCGCGTGGTGATAAAACCGGGAGCCTCGTTGACGATCACCACTTCCTTGCCCATGCGGACTGCTACTTCGCGGCAGGTGGCCACGGTTTCATCCGAAGTGTGCGGCGTCCTTACCAGTTCGACGAGTTTCATTTTCGGCACGGGATTGAAGAAATGCATGCCCACGCAGCGGTCGCGTGAAACGGTGACGTCGGTGAAATCGGCAATCGAGAGAGAGGACGTGTTGCTCGCGAAAATAGCCCCGGTCTTGGCGAACTTGTCGAAAATGGTGAAGAGTTCGAGCTTCATCTCCAGTTCTTCCGGGACGGCTTCGATGATCAGCTCGGCGTCGCGGATGGCGTTTTCAACGTCGCTTGCTGTGGAAATTAGCGATAGCGACTTGTCACGAACGCCGGCTTCGACTTTGCCGCGAGCAACTCCTTCTTCGAACGACTGCCGAATCCAAGCGATGCCTTCTTCGAGCACGTGACGCGAAACGTCTTCCAGAACAGTGTTGTAGCCGCCGAAAGCAGCGGCATAGGCAATTCCCCGACCCATCGTGCCTGCGCCAATCACTGCGATCGTCTTCACATCCATTCGCTCGTCTCCGATCGACGGAACATCACTTCATAAGTTTCCGATACACTTCTTCATCAAAACCCAGCACGATCTGCGAACCTCGGATGACCACCGGCCTGCGGATGAGATTCGGCTCCTGCGCCATCAGCTGGATGGCCTCCGCGCGCGAGGGCGGATGTTCCTTCATGTTGCGCGTGCGATAAAGTTCATTTCGCGCATTCAGAAACTCTTTGTAATCGCGGTTGCCGATTAGTTCTTCCAGTCCGGCCTCCGTCAATCGCTGCTTATCCAAATCGCGTGATTCAAGTTCGGCGCCCAACTCCAGCAAGAGACCTCTTGCTTTGCGGCACGTGGTTCACGTCGGCTTCTGCAGAAATTTGATTCTCACCTTTGGCACAATAAATCCTCCGTAGTAGGGGCGCAGCATGCTGCGCCCCTACTGGAAAACATTGTTTCTAATATCGCGGGACGTTCGGATCGACGTCAAGCGACCAGCGCTCAATTCCGCCGGCCAAAGATTTCGCCCTCTCGATGCCCTGAAATCGCAGCCAGGCAGCCGCGTCCAGACTGCGCATACCGTGATGGCAATAGCAAATTACTTCGTCAACGTCCGGAAGCGTCTGCAGGCTTGCCGCCAGCGAGCCGAGCGGAACATGTTTTGCGCCGTCGATGCGGCAAAGATCGTATTCCCAAGGCTCCCGAACATCCACCAAATGCAGCTTTTCCCCGCGGTCAAGCCGCGCTTTTACGTCGGCCGGAGTGATCTCTAAATCATCCATCTATTTTCCCTTCCAAATCGGCGGGCGCTTTTCAAGGAAAGCGCGGACGCCTTCCCGTGCATCATGGGTCTGCATCAGCTCTGTCAAGTATACGCGTTCCACTTCTTCGAGTTGCTTCGCGAAGTCTGCAAAGTGGATACGTCCCAGAGTCTTACGGGTTAGCTGGAGAACGCTCGGACTCAACGTTTGGAGTTCTTCGAGCAAGCTGTCCAATGCAACGGCGAGCTTATCATCGGGAACCACGCGCGTGATGAGGCCGAGACGGCAAGCCTCTCCTGCGCCGATTTGATTACCAGCAAGGATGAGATCCGCGGCCGCGCGCATTCCAATAAGGTGAGGCAGGGTAACCATCGCGACGGGAGGAAAACAGCCGAGCTTGATCTCCGGCTGGCCGAACTGCGCGGATTCCGTAGCGAGGACAAAATCGCAAAACGTGGCAAGTTCCATGCCGCCACCAAGACAGTAACCGTGGACGGCGGCGATTTTCAGGCAATCCGCGGCGGCGAGTCGGCGAAAAACACCATGAAACGCGGAGAGCATTTTCCCGACGCGCTCCGGAGTATGATCGGCGATTTCCGCTCCGGCGGAGAAAGCTTTCTCACCCGCGCCCTGAAAAATCACAAAATCACATTTGGAAAGAGCGCCTTCCAGTACCGCATCAAGCGCCTGCATCATCGAAATGTCAAGAATGTTGAGCGGCGGGCGATTGAGCGTAATCCACGCCGTGCGATCTTCGAGCCGCAGCTGAATCGTTTCGTTGCCGATGGTCATTATTGTCGCGGCGCTCGGACCGGGAATACTACTTGCCCTGAAATTTCGGATGCCGCTTTTCGAAGAACGCTCGAATTCCTTCGTTGCAGTCCTCCGAGAGGTAACAACGAATCTGTTCCCGGACTTCATTATCGAGAGCCCGGGCGAGTTCCTTTTCCTGACTTGCAAAAAGCGCTTTCTTCACCGCGCGGATGGCCAGTGACGGACCTTGAGCAATTTTTTGCGCAAGCTTCTTCACTTCCGCTTCGAGCTGCGCGGCCGGGACGACCTGATTGACGAGGCCAAGCGCGAGCGCAGTTTTCGCATCAATCATGTCGCCGGTGTAAAAAAGCTCCGCGGCTTTTGCGGGCCCGGCCAGCTGCGGCAGGAAATACGTCCCGCCATAATCGGGAAATAATCCGACTTTGGCAAAATTCTGCCCAAAAGTCGCTTCTTCCGCGGCAATCCGAATGTCCGCGGCTAGAGCAATGTTCATGCCCGCCCCCGCGGCGGCGCCATTCACAGCGGCAATCACGGGCTGGGGCATAGTGCGCATCTTGAGAACCATTTGCATGCCGGCGCGCAGCAGCGGCTCCAGTTCGTGCGTGGCGCCGGTCTGGCGGCCTTTCCCCAGCGCGCCGAGATCTCCGCCGGCGCAAAAAGCGCGCCCCGCGCCTGTAATGACCACCACGCCGACGCTCTGATCCTCCGCGATGCGGCCGAGCGCGTCATTGACGGCCATCGCCAGTTCGTTGTTCAGCGCGTTCAACCGGTCGGGGCGATTCATCACCAATGCGGCGATGCCATCGTGCTTCTCTTCCAGGATGACCGGTCCGGCTTGCGTAGGTTGTGGGGTATTGCTCACGGGGAACTCCGTTCAGTGGCTCCCGGCCTCGTGTTCTTTGCCGATGCGAGCAACGAGCTGTGCCAGTTTTCTAAAATGCCGCAGCTTCTCGCTCCTGCCCGTGGCGTTCGCGCCGCTGGTGGAAGGCAGGACGTACACGCGCGCGCCGTAGAGCAGTTCTTTCTGAATGCCAAATTTGCATTTTCGCTGGGCAAACTGTTCGTAAGTAAGTTTCCCGTTAAAAGCCACAACGTGAGGAGCGAATTCCTCGAGCTTCTGCGAGAGGACGATGCGGCCTTCGGCGTAGTCTTCGCGCTTCAGTTCCTCGATGCCTTTCGTGGGCCGCTTCACCAGGTCGGTAAGTCCAACGCCGAATTCGATCACCCGCTTGTCGTCGTGGTAGTCGAAGGGCTCCGGCACAACGCCGCTCTTATAGAGCATCGGCCAAAATTCGTTCCCGCGGCCCGCATAGTAATGGCCAACGCGGACGGAGGACTCGCTCGGATTGCAGCCGACGATCACGAGCTTCATGCCTTTGCGGAGATGATCGGGAAGTGTTCGCATTACGCCAGCTTACTATGCCTTTTGATTTTACTACTTACCACTTGAAGTGGGGAGCGCACTTTTCGACATAGCCGGCCAGGTCTTCTTTGGCATCCTCACTTGGCAAAGAGAAGCGTCAGGCTTCGCCACAAGGCACTCTAAGTAGGTCACAGTAAATGACTTGAGTATATCTTTGCAACGGCGATCAATCGCGTATTTTTCTCAAAGCGCAACAACGCCGTAACTTTCCCTCATTTCCTGAATCCCATCACCAGCAGCAGCATCAAAACAGGAAGAAGGCGGAACTGTTCGATGCTCTGTGCTACCTTTATACTTTCGAAAGCGAGGCTGCGGCCGCCGGTCGGCCTGCCCAAAGCATTGAGCGTACCGAATCCCCACCGTTTGCCTTCCACCGTTGCGCGCGACGACGAACACCTGTTGGTGGCCGCCGCCAAGCGTGGCGATACGCATGCCTTCGAAGAGCTGGTAAACCGCTATGAAGCGAAAATCTTCCGGCTGACCATGAACATTACTCGGAATCGCGAGGACGCCGAGGACGCCATGCAGGATGCCTTCCTCAAGTCTTACGCGCACCTCAAGGATTTCCAGGAAGATTCCCGCTTTTACACTTGGCTTGTGCGCATCGCCGCGAATGAAGCGCTGATGCGGCTGCGCAAACGCCGCCCGAACCAGTTTTCGCTCGACGAGCCGGTTGAAGGCGACGAAGACCTCATGCCCCGCGAGCTTGCCGATTGGGGGCCAAGTCCGGAGCAGCGGTTTGCCCAGACGGAAATGCACGAGATTCTCTCTGAAGTCATCGACAAACTCGAGCCGGATTTCCGCGTTGTTTTCGTGCTGCGCGACGTCGAAGAGCTTTCGACCGAAGAGACCGCGAAAGTACTCGGCATTTCGGTTCCAGCGGTAAAATCCCGGCTGTTGCGGGCCCGGCTCAAACTTCGTGACAAACTGAATCGTTATTTTCGTCAGGGTGGCACAAATTGAATTGCAAAGGCGTAATTCGCGAGATTTCCGACTACATCGACGGCGATCTCGAACTCTCGGCAAAGCAGGAACTCGAGCGCCATCTCGAGCACTGTGGAGACTGCAAGATGGTGGTCGACCAAACCAGGCTGACCGTGGATGTCTTCTGCGATTCGAAGCCGGTCGAACTGCCGGGCGACGTGAAGTCGCGGCTGCATGACGCCCTGCGCCGCAAGCTCCATGAAAAAAGCATTTAGGCTGCTCTCTTAGCCTTTCCCGCCATCACTCCATAGTGGCAAATCCCTGCCAAACTTTTTCTCTCTCGCCATCACATAGACCTTCATCGCCACGGCGAGATCCCAGGACGCAATCCCATTCGACTTGAAGAGTGTGACTTCCGTATCGCTGGTCCTTCCGCTGGTTTTCCCCGCGACAATTTCGGAAAATTTCTTGACGCCAGTCCAGCAAATTTCATCGCCATGAAAAGCGATGATCAGATCGCCCGCTTCCTGCCGTGACTGTTCCACGGAATCCACAACAATGATGTCCGCGCTGGCGACTGCTTCATCGTCCAGCTCGCGCTTATGCGCGTGGTTGGCGCCAATGGCATTGATGTGCGCTCCGGGCGACAGATCCGTTCCATTTACAACCGGCTGCGCGGCCGTTGTAGCTGTGCAGACGATGTCCGCGCCGCGGACGGCCTCGGCCGCGGATGCACATGCCTGTACGGGAATTCCCAGCCGTTCGGACATCTCTTTGCAGAACTTTTCGCGCTTGGCCGCATCGCGCCCGTAAGCGCGCGCGGATTCCAGCTTTCGAACCGCGGCAATCGCTTCGAGCTGCGTTCTCGCCTGCCCCCCAGTGCCAATGATTGCCGCGACGCGAGCATTCTTGCGCGCCAGGTATTTCGTGGCCACCCCGGAGGCCGCGCCGGTCCGCAGTTGCCCCATGTAATCCGCTTCGATCAGCGCGAGTAAGTCGCCCGTGACCATCTCGTAGAGTGGCACCAGAAAACGCAGCTTGCCGCGCACAAACGTGTACTGCTTCATCGCCACAAAACCCGCGGAGAAATCCGCCGCCGCCATATAGTGAAAGAATCCGCCGCCCGGCAATTCGAATCGCCTGCGCGGGTGCACGACCACTTCCCCCGTGGCCTGCTTGCGCGAAATCTCTTCCACGGCCTCCACCGCCAGCGGCATCGTTAACACCGCCCGCACTTCCGCTTCGCTGATGTGCAGGGTCATCGTTTCACTCTCCGCCTCGGGTCCTTGCTCTCAGAATGCGAGCGGCATCTCAAGTACTCCGGTATCCATCAGATCGCCATATCCCATTGCAATAGGTTCTAAACCAAATCAGTTATTTCGCCTCTGGCTTTGGCTGTCTAGGCGAACCGTGTTTTCCGGAAGCTCCGCCAGCTTCGCGGACGCGGCGAACCACGGTCTGGTTCAAACGGTAGACGCGTTCTTCTTTGTTACCATCCATCACCCGGAAGCGAAACTCGGGTTCGCCTTTGGGGCCTTTGCCGACGCGAACTGGTAACTGGCCGCACAGGTTATTTTCGATGAAGGCGGTTTCGTATCGGCTCTTCTTGACGTACCACGTGTAGACCCGCAGCGCCGTGAAATCGCATGCCTGGCCTTCCGGCCCGCGCGCCGCGGCCACAAGAAACTGTGGCTTGCTGCCCGACGGGTCGCTCACACGATTCAGTTCAAACCAGGCCACCGGGCGGATATTTGCGGAAGCCGCTCCTTCGCGCACGGGATCCGGCAAATCCAGCTCCACGAACCGGGCCACCACCCAGCCCGCGATGGGTGTGGTCTGATCGCCGGGCTGCGTGGTGTTTGTGGATTCGGCTGCGCGAGCCGCGGCTTCCCCAGGCGGTCGCATCGCAACGCCACGGACCAGAAACCAGTCCTCCTTCTTTGTCTCCTGCGGCTCATTCGCAGCTTCTTTCTCATCCGCCGCTTGCACCCAATCCGCCACCGCGCGGCCCACAATCTCCACCGGAGCGTTTCGTCCGAATTTATAGAGGCGTGGCTCCGTCCGGCCAGGCTGGACCCGCAAATTGGTGGAGACCTTGGTGCGCCCGCGGGCCTGCAGGGGCATTCCTCGCGTTTGATCCACGAGCTTGACGCTCCGTTGCCATACGGCTGGTTCCATCAACTGCCGGCTTTCCACCCAGCCAACCGTGCCTGCGTTGGTTCGCACCTTCACGTAGTCGTTGCGCTTGCCGACTACGTCCACGCGTTCGCCGTAATGCAGGGTTCCCACCTGCTCGCGGACCTGCGCGATACCGCTCAGGAGAGGGGCGACTTTTTCGCTGACAAAGGCTTCGCCCAGCGTTTCATGCTTGGGCCGGAGCATCCACGCCGCCAGAGTCACCAAGGCGAGCAGCGGCACCGCAATGAGGAGTCTCCTCTTCATGTGCCGCTCACGAATGTCGCCGCGACGGCACGCACCCCGCCGCCAATGACACCAATCGTCTCAACCGTCGTCATGATTCCCTGTTGCTCTTCGTGATTCGCTAAAGATTGTACCTGAAACCCCCGCAAGGCCGTGGGCGCGGCTGAGGGCTTTGCATTTCTGCTAGAATCGCGAAGCGTTCGAATCAAACTCCCGCAACGAATCGCGGAGGATCCTTCATGAAGTCTCTCAATTCGCTTCAGCCGCTGGGATTGCTAGTCCTCCGTATGGTTCTCGGGCTGATTTTCTTCTCCCACGGCTATCCAAAGCTGGCGTACTCCGCCGCGGGAATGCAGGGCTTCTTTTTGCAACACGGTTTGCCGGGATACTTCGTTTACATTTCTGGCGTGTTGGAGGTCTTCGGCGCCATTCTTCTGATCTTAGGACTATTTACGCGGGCGGCCGCGCTGCTCCTGGCCATCGAAATGGGCGTGGCAATTTGGAAGGTCCACAGCGCCGGCAGCTACTTGGCGGTGCACAATTACGAATTCCCCCTCGCGATGCTGGCGGGAAGTTTCGCGCTCGCCACCGTCGGCGCGGGACTATTGTCTCTCGACCACCTACTATTCGAGGGCGGAGGCAAGCTGCAGCGCCCAAAATATTCGAAGCTCGCCAAGTAAGTCCTCCTTTGTATCGGTGAACAATGTCGGCTTGTTTCGGGAGTCACCCGCGAAATCCCTTCCCCACTGGCAGTACAATTGTCCGATGTTCGTACTCAAGGCACTCCTGGCGACTCTCCTCCTGGCGGGGCTCGCCGTGGCGCAACAGCACGTCTCCTTTCCAACTCAGGACGGAGGCGTCGTCTACGCAGATATCTACGGAAAAGGCGAGCGCGGCGTGGTGCTGGCGCACGGAGGCCGCTTCAACAAGGAGAGCTGGAAGAAGCAGGCGCAGGCGCTGGTTAAGGCCGGATTTCGCGCACTGGCCATCGACTTCCGCGGGCGCGGCCAGTCGCGCGGACCCCAATCGAAGTCCGCTGACGAAGGCGTCGAGTACGACGTATTGGCCGCAGTACGCTACCTCCACAAGACCGGCGCGAAAACCGTATCCGTTATCGGAGCGAGCTTTGGAGGCGCAGCGGCCGCCGATGCCTCTATTGAAGCCGAGCCGGGCGAAATTGATCGGCTGGTGTTGCTGGCAGCGTGGACCGAGCGACCGCCAGAGAAGATGAAGGGCCGCAAGCTGTTCATCGTGACCCGAGACGATGCAAACGATGACGGGCCGCGGCTGCCTAAGATTCGTGCGAATTACGAGAGAGCTATGGGGCCGAAAGAGTTGGTCATCCTCGATGGCTCCGCGCATGCGCAGTTCCTCTTCGCAACAGACCAGGGCGAGCGCCTTATGCGTGAGATCTTGCGATTCCTTTCACAGCCTTAAGCCTTCCAATCGAACGCGCAAAAATGCGCGCCTCTCGGATTTCACCTCTCCGATAGTCCCGATTATACGGGCAAGTGCAAGTGTGTCGGAAGACGCTATGGCGTTTTTCATGCCGAACGGCTGCACGCCTGGCTGAGGCATAGACTTGAATTGGAGCTTCTTGTAGCATTGCCCGCATGAAAAAAGTGAGATCCGGCAATCGCAGTTCGGCTGCGAAAGGCGGCGGCGCTCCGAAAAACGTTGATGAATACCTTGCTGGCGTCCCGGAACCGGCCCGCAGCACCTTGAACAAGATGCGCGCGGCGATTCGGTCCACTGTGCCACCGGAGGCTACCGAAACCATCAGCTATGGGATGCCTGCGTTCAAGCACAAAGGAGTGCTGGTGTGGTTCGCCGCGTTTTCGAACCACTGCAGTTTGTTCCCTACTGCGTCCGTGATCGAAGCGTTCAAGAGCGAACTCAAGGGCTTCTCCACATCCAAAGGGACCATCCACTTCCCCACGGACAAGCCACTGCCGACTGCACTTGTTAAGAAACTGGTGAAGGCGCGGGTCGCACAGAACGAAAGCAAGAAACGGCGCTGACCGGGTTGCCCCGAGACTTGTTCATGACTTCGAAGACGGCTGACCGGCTCCCGTGACCACCGAAATGGACTCATCGCCTGGTGACCGGGCTTAACAGAGAGCTGGATGCGAAGTGGCTCTGGGGGCGCATTTTCTGTCGCTTGCGTAGACACCAGTTTTCGCTAGCTATGCAGTGTCACCTTGCCCTACACTGATTTCAACTCCCCCAGGGCTCCAAGAAATCTCGGTCAAAACACGCGGTCAAAGAGGAACGATGGCCACAGCCGTAGCGCATCCAAGCAATCCCACGAAGCATTCCAGTGACCTGCCAGGCCGCCGTTACGACCATCTTTTCTTCTCGGCTATGGCCCTGCTTATCCTGGCAACCGTTTTCGTGGGCTTTGCGCGCACCTACTATCTCGCTGGAGTATTCCACGCGCCGCTGCCAAGCCTGATCATTCACCTGCACGGGGCGGCATTTTCCACCTGGATCCTCTTGCTCGTCACGCAAACCTCCCTGGTCTCCGCCGGCCGCGTGGACATTCATCGCCGCCTGGGCATTGCGGGCTTCCTCCTGGCGTGTCTCATGGTAACTCTGGGCGTTTTGGCGGCCACCGATTCGCTCGTGCGCCACGGCGGCCCTCCAGGCCTGGATGCGAAATTGTTCTACGTCATTCCCATGACGGACATGCTGATTTTTGCGACGTTAGTTTTTTTTGCCTTCCGAGCTCGCTCCAATTCCCCAGCGCACAAGCGTTTGATCCTCGTTGCCACGATAGCACTGCTGATTGCTGCCATCGCCCGTTGGCCCCTGGCCGCGGTGCAAAGAAATCCGATTAGGGCAACGCTGTTCACCTACATCTTCCTGCTCATCTTGGCGGGCTATGACATTTGGTCCACACGCAAGGTTCATCGAGCTACGCTTTGGGCGGGGGCTTTCCTTATCTTCGTACAACAAATAAGAATCCCCATCGGCAAGACAGCCGCATGGCAGGCCTTCGCCACTTGGGCCGAGTCCCTAGCCCGTTAACCCAGCCTATCTTTAGACCGGACAGACGGACACCAGCGAATACGCCACAATCAGAAGTCACCTCAATAGAGTGGTCCGGGGCATTCGGAGTGGCTCACCGGCTGAATTCTCTAAGAAAAATTCAATACATAGGTCCAAACATATGCACGCGTCCCGCTCACACATTCTGTCTGCCGCCCGGTTTCGATTGCTTGCGTTTGCCTTCTGCATCGTAGCGCTGGCCGGCCGCGTAGGACAGGTCGCCATGACCCCGCCGCCGCCCAAAGCGTGCGGTTTGGCCACGTCTTCATTGTCGTCGAGGAAAACGCCAATTACAGTGACGTCATCGCAAATCCCGCGATGCCGTACTTGAACGGCCTCGCCAACCAGTACGGCCTCGCGACAAATTACTTCGCCAACGCCCATCCTTCGAGTCCAAACTATTTCGAGCTCAGCACTGGACAGACTCTCGCGCCTCTCTCGCTCACCGACGCCATCACGCCGCACAACTTTCCCGTCGATGCAAACAAGGTCGTCCGCGACCTCCCCGCCGCAGGCAAAACCTGGAAGTCTTACGCCGAAGATCTTCCATCGGTCGGCTACACCGGAGGCGACACGGGCCGTTACGCCGTCCGCCACAATCCGCTCGCCTATTTCACCGACGTGCAAAACGATGCCAAGCAAGCGCAAAACCTCGTGCTCTTCAGTCAACTCGCCGCCGATCTGAACACCGCTAACCTCCCCAACTATTCCTTCATCGTCCCCAATCTTTGCAATGACGCGCACGATTGCCCGCTCAGCACCGCCGATACGTGGCTCAAGACCAATATCGACCCGCTTATTCACAGCCCGCAGTTTCAGATTGACGGCCTGCTCGTCATCGTGTTCGACGAGGCCAACACTCTCGACCTCACTTCCGGTGGCGGCCACGTAGCCGCCGTCAACGTCAGTCCGCTGGCCAAGCGTGGCTACAAGTCCATCGCTTTCTATCAACATCAGAGCGTTCTCCGCCTGACGCTCGAAGGGCTAGGAGTGACGAAGCTGCCCGCAGAGGCCGCCACAGCACCAGCCATGTGGGAGTTTTTTAGTACGCCGTAGAACAGCACCTCAGCTTGGTTTCCGTTAGTGCAAGGAGCCCGATTCAGGCGCAGGTCGGAAACTCAATCATAACTTAATGATCCGTGCGTTTGTTTTTTGCTGGCAGTTTAAGAAACCACAGTCGCTGAGGTCGGTATCGCGCCAGCCGGTGCCACGGGCAGCACGATCCAAAGCACGAGGTAAGCAAGAACGCCAGTCCCGCCAACGAGTATGGCCAGTAGCCACACGACACGGACGATCGTGGGATCAAGGTCAAAATAGTCGGCCAACCCGGCGCACACGCCGGCAATCTTCTTGTCGGTGCTCGAACGCATGAGCTTCCGCTTGCCGCCCGTCTCCGGTGAGAGGCCTGGGGCAGGAGTTTCCGGCTGTTTGGCGCCGCAGTTGTAGCAAAACCGCGAACCCGCAGCGATGTCTTTTTGGCAGTTTACGCAAGTCATTGAATCACCCCCACAGAGCGATTTTCCCGGCGTTCCTACCTATCAGTACGCAAATGCACCTGAAAAAGTTTCCTCACCCAAAAGTCTAAAGCCAATCGTCTCAGTACTCCAGAAGCTGCTTCACGGCCGCTGTAATGTGGCTCGTCTGGGGAAGGATCACATCCTCGAGCTTCGGCTGGTACGCGCAGAAGGAATCCATTGCCGCAACGCGCCTGACCGGGGCGTCCAGCTCCTCGAAGAGTTCGTCCGCAATACGCGCCGCGATCTCCGCGCCGTACCCCCAGCTCAGCATGTCTTCGTAAGCCACAAGGACTCGGTGCGTCTTTCGAACGGTGGCCGCAATGGCCTGCCAGTCATAAGGCGAGAGCGAACGCAAGTCGATGATTTCAACGGAAACGCCCTCGCGCTCCAGTTGCGCGGCCGCGACTTCCGCCCGATGCACCACCGCGCCGTAGGTAATGATGCTGAGGTCGCTGCCCTCTTTCACCATGCGGGCCTTGCCGAACGGAATCGTAAAATCGGGCCCGGGATGCTC